>ERZ827108.377-NODE-377-length-77129-cov-31.885396_pt1 | contig 77129 bp, 73 predicted proteins | sample MGYA00519921_ERZ827108 | MGnify/ENA primary metagenome ERZ827108 (study PRJEB31778, sample SAMEA3449258) | human gut metagenome | biome: human gut; feature: human-associated habitat; material: faeces | place: United Kingdom | collected 2010/2012 ... | reverse complement strand
TGTCCAACCCTCTATTTTCAATACAAAATCACCATGCAAAATGTCCACGTGACCTCATCCTTTTATCCTCGGCATGATTGTCATACACATAAGATTAACAGCTGTTGAATGTAATACTCCTATATTATTTGCCCTTTAGGCACTTTCACATTTCAAGGCATCGCGGGTATGGTAACCAGACGCAACAGACTTGATTACCGGAATGGCTTTCAGTCAAATAAAAAAGTATAAACCATTCCAAAGAACCAATAGAAGGGGTTATGCTTTTTATTGATACAAAACACAACAACTTGTTTGAGAATTAGAGATATATAACTATCTTTGCATTTAATAAATATGGTTAAGAGGACAGTTTATCAAAATTACCACCCATCCGGTCCCCGAACGCCAATTCAAAGAATTTCCTTCAGTTCAAAGTGAATGGATTATACTAAATTCAATAAGACTGTCAGAGAAACCCTATTGAAGAAAATTACCAATCGGGAAGTCGTTGCAGGAGTCATAGGTCTTGGCTATGTCGGCTTGCCGCTGACAGTAAAGATGGCCAAGGCCGGATTTAAGACCATTGGTTTCGATATCAAGAAAGAGAAAGTCGATTCGGTCAATCAAGGCCGCAATTATATCGGAGATGTTGCCGACTCCGACTTGAAAATGCTTGTTGAGAATGGTATGCTTGCCGCTACAACCGACTTCAGCGAAATCGACAAAGTTGATTTTGTGGCGATTTGTGTGCCCACGCCCCTTGATGCGCACCGGCAGCCTGATATCAGTCATGTGGAACTATCGGTAAAATCAATCGCGGAACATCTCCACAAAGGGATGATGGTGGTGCTTGAATCGACCAGCTATCCCGGCACTACCGAGGAACTTGTGAAACCTATCCTCGAGTCGTCCGGTCTGGAATGCGGCAAGGACTTCTATCTCGGCTTCTCTCCCGAACGTGTCAATCCAGGCAGTGCTATTTACCCCCCAATATGCAAAAAGTGGTAGGCGGTATCGGAACTGATGCCGGCGAACTTATTTCTGCGATGTATGAGGCTGTGCTGGGGAACAAGGTGTTCCGTACTTCTTCTCCGGCCGTGGCGGAAATGGCAAAAATGCTGGAAAATTCTTACCGCAACGTCAATATCGGACTCATCAACGAATTTGCGATTTTCTGTAATAAGATGGGCATTGACGTGTGGGAAGTGATAGAAGCCGCAAAGACCAAATCTTTCGGCTTCGCCCCATTCTATCCCGGCCCCGGCGTTGGCGGCCACTGCATTCCTATAGATCCCTGTTACCTGAATCATAAAGCGAGCACGTACGATTGTCGGTTCTCTACGATAGAGGCTTCGACTGCCATCAACGACCGTATGCCCGAATACTGTGTGAAACGTATCGGAGACATGCTCAACCGACGCTTCCACAAGTCTCTCAACGGTTCAAGGATACTTATACTCGGTGTTGCCTACAAACAGGATATTGATGACTGTCGTGAAGCTCCTGCCATCAGCATCATCGACAAGTTGCACGCGGAAGGAGCCAAGACCACATTCTTCGACCCGTATGTTCACAGAATCCTTCACCAGGGCAAAGTATATGAGGGAGAGAGGGAACTGACGGCCGAACTTATCCAAAATGCCGATATGGTGGTTATCACCACTTCCCACAGCAAAATGGACTACGAATTTGTCCAGCGTCATGCAAAGGCTGTCTTCGACACAAGAAACGCCACCAAAGACCTTGCCGACAAGAGCAATATAGAACTGCTTTAATCATCTGACATGGAAGACAAGAAATATTTTGTACATCCGTCAAGCTATATTGATGATAATGTCACTGTGGGCGACGGCACAAAGATATGGCACTTCTGCCACGTGCAGACAGGAGCATCGATTGGACGTAACTGCTCTTTGGGACAGAACGTATACATCGGCAACAATGTCAAAATAGGCAGCGGAACGCGCATCCAAAACAATGTATCGGTGTATGAGGGGATTGAAATCGAAAAGAATGTATTTTGCGGGGCGTCCGTTGGATTTACTAACGTAAAAACTCCACGTGCGCATTTCCCGGTGCATGGTGTATATGTCAAAACACTCATCAAGGAAGGAGCGTCGTTAGGGGCAAACTGTACCATAATCTGCGGTCATACCGTGGGGCGCAGTGCATTGGTGGCCGCAGGTTCCGTGGTGACCAAAGATGTCAAGGACTATGCGCTCATGGCCGGTGTGCCAGCCCGACAGATAGGATGGGTATGTGAATGCGGCCGACGGCTTGACGAAACCTTGAGATGCCCGTGCGGCAGAGAGTACTCGTCCGACGGAGAAAATCTAAAGAAAAAGCACTGACTATGCAATTCAGGGACTTAAAACAGCAATATCAGGTCTTGAAAACAGACATAGACAAGGCCATACTCGACGTGGCGGCCTCAGGTGCCTATATAATGGGACCTCAGGTAAAGGAACTTGAAAGGCAGCTGGCCGACTATGTGGGCACGAAACATTGCATATCGTGCGCCAGCGGTACCGATGCCTTGACACTGGCCTTGAAAGCATGGGGCATCCAACCAGGAGATGCCGTGTTTGTCCCCGATTTCACTTTTTTCTCCTCGGCAGAGGCGGTCTCATTGGAAGGAGCAACCCCTGTTTTTGTCGATGTGGACCGCAAAACCTTCAATATTGACCCGGCGGATCTCGAAAATAAAATCGAAGCGACAATTCAGAAAGGAGAATTAACCCCGAAGGCCATCATAGCAGTTGATATGTTCGGGCTTCCCGCAAATTATCCTGTCCTCCGCAGAATCGCCTGCCGGCACAATCTGCCCATACTCGAAGACGGTGCCCAGGGCTTCGGAGGCACGATTAACGGGAAACGCAATTGTTCCTTCGGCGACATCTCCATCACTTCGTTTTTTCCGAGCAAGCCGCTCGGGTGTTATGGCGACGGAGGGGCTTGTTTCACCGACAACGATGAATGGGCCGCACTGATGGACTCATACCGTATGCACGGAAAAGGCGCTTCCAAATACGAAAACGTACGTATCGGCATGAACTCGCGTCTGGACACCATCCAGGCCTCCATCCTTCAAGTCAAACTGAAGGCCTTTGCCGAAGAGTCCGCAGCCATCAACAAAGCTGCGGCAGAATATACGGCCCGGCTGACAGGTATAGTGGAAATACCCGTCGTTCCGGCCGGTTTCCAGTCAAGTTGGGCACAATACACCGTCAAGCTGAACAGCAAAGCCGAACGTGACGGATTGCAGGCATACCTCAAAGGACGCGGAATCCCGTCAATGGTTTACTATCCGACTCCAATGCACCGGCAGAAGGCATACGAGACTACGGATTCGTCCGAACCGGATTGTCCGGTTGCCGACAAGCTGTGCGAGACTGTACTCTCCCTGCCGATACATCCTTATATCTCGTTGGAGGATATCCATGATGTGTGCGACGCAATCAAGGCTTTCCTGCATCGGGAAAAGGAATAAACAGACCAACACTTCAATAAACGGAATAAAACAGGCGGAACAAGTATGAAATCCGATTCAGACAATACGCTTTCTAAGAATATCCTCAAACTGATATCAGGAGAGGGTATCGGCAGGGCCATCGGATTTATGACAGCGCCGTTCATCACACGACTATACACGCCGTCAGACTTCGGAATACTTGCGGCCTTCTCATCACTATGCGCCTTAAGCTATCCGTTCTGCACGCTCAGATATAACATCGCCATTCCGTTGCATCCCAATGAGAAGGTCGGTATCAACTCATTGGCGGCATGTCTCCTTATACTTGTCGTCAATACTGTAATCATTGGCATCATCCTCGTTTTCTTCCATTCGCCGGTTCTTTCGTTTTTCTCTTCCGAGAACATAGATGCTTTCTGGTATTTTATTCCATTGGCATTCCTCCTCAATGGAACAGCTGAAGTCCTGTCATATTACTCCACCCGCTACCGTGACTTCTCGACCATTGCAAAAGTTACCGTGCTTCAGAAAGTAATCGGAGCATTAACAAAGATAATTCTCGGACTGTTCCGCTTTAATGTAATCGGTCTGCTGATAGGAAACATATTGGCCGAGAGCGGAGGACTTTCCTTATACATACGCACCTATTGGAAAAGGTTGAAAGAAGGTTTCCGCAATGTGACATGGAAGAAAGTTTGTTTTGTACTTAAAAGATACATGGATTTCCCGTTATACAGGATTCCTTCTCAAATACTTCTTAAGGCTTCGGGAAGCCTACCTATTCTCTATTTTGCATGGCATTCCGGTACTGGCACAACCGGTCAAATAAGTTTGGCAATAACCATGCTGTCTGTACCTGTTGCAGTTGTATGCAGGTCTGTTGGGAAAGCATTTTATGGTGAGATTGCATCGTTGGGTAGGAAAAGCGGCAAGGAGATATCCACTCTCACTGTACGGATAATGATAAGGCTGTTTGCAGTCAGCATCATCCCTTTCACACTTATCATCTGCTTCGGACCTTGGATATTCCGGACATTATTCGGTGCCGAATGGAGCCAATCGGGAACTTTTGCCCGTTACCTTTGTTTCTATCTGATATTCCGGTTTGTTTATAGCCCGATAAGCGACGGCATATTCAATGTATTCGAACAGCAGAAACTCGTATTTTGGCTCGAAGTGTCACGTATGGCGATTGTGGCATCGAGTATCTTTATATCTTACATCTACGACTTTTCTGTCGCCAATACCATTATCGCTTACAGTCTCGCCCTTACGGTTCAATATATTCTCTCCATCATCCTGGTGTTTCATATTTTAAGAAGAACGTTATGAAAAAAAAGACTATCATTCATGTTGCCCCATTCCCTATTCAGAATATGGGGAAAGGAAAAGGAAGAGTTTCCACCTACCTACCCCTCAAGGGGTTAGTAAAAGCCGGATATGACAATATCTATATAACCAATAGCCCTTATGCAAGTCCGGACGATTCGGAACCAGGGATAGAAGTTGTTAAAATAAACGACCCGTTTACTAAGACTAACTTTGCCTATACAAGATTATATATGTTGCTTATTTATTTCCCCATAATTTATCCGCTTTTTCTTTATCATGCCATAAGAATGGGAAAAAACAGGAATGTGACTGTTGTCTGTTGCCATTCATATTATCTGGCCTTTGTGGGATACACACTTGCAAAAATATTTAAGGCAAAATATGTTTCGAAATTCTATGGTATTGGAGGGCCAAGTGCTCCCGGGCATCCTGATTTACTACGTAAATCCGCTTTCTGGTATCCTTCAGATTTGTATATCATCACAAATGATGGCTCAAATGGATATGAATATGCGCTAAAAAGAGGTGTATCTCCTGACAAGATAGCGTTCCTTCGTAATGGAATCGATAAACCGGAAAATCTAAAAAAGGACGAACGCTTGTATAAAGAACTTGCCCCAAATAATGAAAAGCTTTTACTCTCTGTCTCTCGACTTGTTAATTCAAAAAATGTAGATAAAATAATCGACGCGTTCTATGAAGTATCGAAAATCTTACCCAATACACGATTAGTTATTGTTGGCGATGGTTTGAAACGGAAAGAGTTGGAAACAAAGGCATCCCAATTGGGTATTTCTGACCGTATCTGTTTTGTCGGAGCAATCTATCATAAAGACGTATTCAGATATCAAAGTATTGCTGATATATTTATCAGTATGAATGGCATCAGTAGTCTTTCTAATCCTGTCTTTGAGGCAATGAGCTGTAGTAAATGTGTTATAGCCCTGGATCGAGGCACAACCCGAGAATTAATCAAGGATGGAGAAAACGGAATTGTAATAGAATCGTTTGAAGAACTGAAAGATGCGATAATAAAACTTCTTTCAGATACGAATCTGGTTACCCGATTAGGCTTGGAAGCCAAAAAAACAATTGACACATGGCCATCTTGGGAAGAACGAGTTCAACAGGAAATAGAACTGATAAACAGTTTATGCAGGAACAACACTCAATTAATTGCCAATAGATTAAATTAAGATGTTGCAAAGCAAAATGGAAAAAATAGATTTTGTAATAACATGGGTAGATGACAATGACCCGATATGGCAGAATGCTTTTCATTCTTGTCTGCCTCAAAGTCAATGTACGGATGATACCAGTCATATACGTTACCGCAATTGGGACAACTTACGTTATTTGTTTCGTGGGATGGAAAAGTTTGCCCCATGGGTTAATCAGGTACATCTAATCACCTGCGGACAGATACCAAACTGGTTGAATGTTAAAGCACCAAAACTGCATTTGGTAAGACATTCGGACTATATACCAAACGAGTATCTGCCTACATTCAGTTCACGCCCTATAATACTGAACCTACACCGCATAAAAGAGTTATCCGAGCATTTCGTTTTATTCGATGATGATTGCTTTCTGATTGACAAGGTTGAACCTGAAAGATTTTTCAGGAAAGGATTGCCATGTGACAAGGCGGCATTCAATGCTGTATCTCCTTGCAGCATTTTTACGCATAACATAGTAAATGATATAAGTATAATAAATGCTACTTTTAACAAATATGAGATGATGCGCAAACATTTTAAGAAATGGTTCTCCCTTCAGGCGGGAACCAAGCTCTTGCGTACATTATTTTTATTACCTTGGCGCCATTTTACAGGCTTTTACAATCATCACCTTCTGCAAGTTTTCCTCAAATCCACTTTTGAAGAAGTATGGGAAAAACATGAGGATATTCTGCTCCGCACTACAGCCTCACGGTTTAGAAGTATCACTGATGTCAATTCATGGCTGATACGTTATTGGCAACTGGTTAAAGGAGACTTTGTCCCCTTTAATGTACAAAAAGACAATGCCTATTTTACAATACAAGATGATACCTTAGATAAAATCGTGAAGACCATAGAATGCCAGAAGAAAAAGATTGTTTGTTTGAATGACGGAGAAGTCTCCTCCTTTGAAACGGCAAAGGAACGGATAAATGCTGCTTTCCAGAAAATCTTACCGGAAAAATCATCATTCGAGAAATAACTGACAGGAAACCGGAATAATACTGAGAGAATAATGGCAGGAAAAAATTTCGCGTTGATTGGTGCAGCAGGCTACATCGCACCACGTCACATCAAGGCCATTGCCGATACGGGCAATAACCTCGTAGCCGCTTATGACTGCTTTGACAGCGTCGGACGCCTGGACAGTTCCTTCCCTGAATGTTATTTCTTCACAAAGGACGAACAGTTCGACCGTTTCTGCTCCGGACGGATGAAGACAGACTGCCCGCTGCACTATACGTCAATCTGTACGCCCAACCATACACACGATGCCTTTATCCGTTACGGACTGCGGCTCGGAACGGATGTCATCTGCGAGAAACCTCTTGTGCTCAACCCGGACACCATCGACGAACTGATGGATATAGAGAAGGAAACCGGGCATCAGGCATACACCATCCTGCAACTGCGTCTCCATGACTCAATCGTAGCGCTGAAGAAGAAGGTAGACGAAGGGCCTGAAGACAAAATCCATGATGTGGACCTGACCTACATCACCTCACGGGGCAGATGGTATTACGCCTCATGGAAGGGCGACATCCGCAAAAGCGGCGGCATCGCCACCAATATCGGAGTACATTTCTATGATATGCTCCAATGGATATTCGGTCCGGTGAAACAAAACATCGTGCATGTGATGAGTTTCGACCGCGTTGCCGGCTATCTGGAACTTGAGAAAGCGCGTGTACGTTACTTCCTCAGCATCAATTCCGACTGCCTGCCGGAGAACGCCGTACAAGGAGAGAAGAGAACTTACAGGACCATCCGTATTGACGGCAGCGAGTTTGAATTCAGCGCAGGCTTTACCGAACTTCACACCATGAGCTACCGGAAAATCCTAAATGGCGAGGGCTTCCGCATCAGCGAGGCCCGTAACTGCATACAGATTGTAAGCGACATACGCCATGCCACGCCCATAGGCTTGAAAGGCGACTATCATCCGCTTGCAAAGTTACCGCTCAGTGACCACCCGCTGCAACCGGAATGATAAACGGCAGCCGTTCCGGGCACATTGTACGGTCCTATTTGTCCGTATGATACAGGACTTATATCGTGCAAGTTATCAAAAGAAGAAATAGCGTTATATCCTTAATCGTTACCATCCGCTAAAAGTCCTGAGCAGGAAATAAATTCAGCAAATAACAGCAATAAAAAGAACCTTCCGGCCCGCCCTTGTAAAGTACTAAGGCACAAAGGCTTTCCTACATGGCATCTACGACGAACTACATGGCTTGTAGGATGAACTATGTGCCTTGTAGGATGAACTACATGGGCAGTCAAGCGTAACCATCCTGAACAGGCCGGCTTTTCCATAACTTTCTTGCGTGCGAACTTGGCTACAGAAACGCCATATAGGATAACCACTCGGGCTTATTCAGCCTTGGATGCTCCCTACACTGCGGGAGCTTCGGCTGCAACGGCAGATGCTACCTTGACAGCGGGGCGGGCATCGGTCACCCGGGCATCTCGAACAACGACACGGCGAGCATTGACAATCTGCACCGGCAAATCATCTAATCACAAAGAATCCTATAATAAACCTATAAGTTTATTTTATCGGCAATATATTTGTTCAACAATAAATTAAATCGTATTTTTATCCCACGAATAAACTTACAGGTTTATTTGCATGAAGATTGTGCCCATATACGATGGATACATTTATAGCGTAAGCTATGATAAGAGTGGGGAGGAAACCGGACTTCGACAGCCACTTCAAGTATCTCGGCGGGAAATACAAGTATATGCTGGAGTATGAACCAATGAAATCGTATGGCACGGAATCGCCCTCACTAATCAGGCTCTATGCAGTGAAACTGGGAACGAATACTTACCTGGTTACCGAAGGCGGCATCAAACTGGCCGACACGATACAAAATTCACCCGGACTGCAAGACCATGTGATAAAAAACATAGACAGGGTGAGGACCTACCTGAAAGCCAACGGCATTATGGACAGCGACGACCTGGAAGACTAATCATAAAGCAACAAATCACCTAAAGACGACAAACATCATGGCATTTCACAAAGACAAACTCGACGCGTTGGTAACGCCTCGCAGTGAGGCTGCCATTAAACGCGCCGAAAACCGGAAAAGAAACAGGGACGCGCTGAGAAAGTCGCAAGAAATTGCACTCGTATTGCACTACCATTTGCGCAGCAAAGGCATGACGCAGAAAGAACTGGCCGACAAATTGGGCGTAACGCCCGTTTACGTGGGGAAACTCCTGAAAGGCGGTGAAAATCTCACCCTCGAAACCATTTGCAAACTGGAGCAATGCATCGGAGAGAACCTCGTATCCGTCTGCAAACCGTATGTCTCGGCGGTGGCGGTGGCACGCGCAACGACGTTGTGTTTCTCTGCCGATGCGGAAAAGAGCGAAAAGTACCGGGAGACCGTACAACTCAACAAATATTACGTATTCACCGACAACAATGTCGCATAAAACTACGCCATGGAGAACGCAATCATGTACAAATACAGCAAAATGGATCTCGCCCAGTTTGCCATTTTCGAAGAAAACGTAGACAAATCCGTCGATGAGGTGCAATACCAGACCGAAGTCCAGTTTTCGTTTGACAAGCTGAACTGCATCTTATGCTGCAAGGTGACCATCAACATGTTTCAGACGGGAAAACAGCTTCTAAAAGCGGTATTGTGTAACTTCTTCAACATCCATGCACAGACGATGGAGACATTGAGCCACGATGACAAGGTGGAATTCCCCATCCCTCTGCTGATACAGTTCGCGTCACTCGGCTACGGAACGATGCGTGGCGTATTGTTTGCCAGAACGACCGACACGCCACTGTCCGGCTACGTTCTCCCACCCGTCTACTTTGACAGGCTGATTGATACGCCCTTCGTAGTGGAAAAAGCCTAAAATGAACTTCTGCTTCTACACTATACAACCTCAAATAAATATCATTAAAAAGGCAGGGGCTGTCATCGTACGGATGACAGCCCCTGCTTGTATCAGGCAATAATATGACTTATTCAGCCTTGGGTGCTTCCTCTGCTGCGGGAGCTTCGGCTGCAGTTTCGGCAGCAGGTGCGGCCTCGGCAGCGGGAGCGGCAGACTTCTTGGAACGACGGGTGCGGGTAGCCTTCTTCTTGGGCTCCTTGGCCATGTTCTCATCGTAGTCTACGAGTTCGATGAAGCACATTGCAGCGGCATCGCTGGCACGGAAACCGGTCTTGATGATACGGGTGTAACCACCGGGGCGGTTGCCCACCTTGACAGAGATTTCCTTGAAGAGTTCGGTCACGGCGTACTTGTCCTGCAAGTAGCTGAAGACCACGCGGCGGGAGTTGGTCGTATCGTTCTTGCTCTTGGTGATGAGCGGCTCAACGTACTTTTTCAACGCCTTGGCCTTGGCAAGAGTCGTAGTGATTCTTTTGTGCTTGATCAAGGAGCAGGCCATGTTGGACAACATGGACGCGCGATGAGAGGCAGTACGACTCAAATGGTTGAATTTCTTATTGTGTCTCATTTTTGTTATTCTTTATCTAATTTGTACTTAGAAATGTCGGTTCCAAACGACAGATTCAGACTCTCGAGCAAATCATCAAGCTCAGTGAGCGATTTCTTACCGAAGTTGCGGAACTTGAGAAGGTCGTTCTTGTTGTATTGTACCAAGTCGCCAAGGGTTTCCACGTCTGCGGCTTTCAAACAATTGAGAGCGCGGACGGAGAGGTCCATATCGACCAGCTTGGTCTTGAGCAACTGGCGCATGTGCAATACTTCCTCATCAAATTCTTCATTCTCGAGGTTGGCGGAATCGTCAATCGTGATTTTCTCGTCCGAGAAGAGCATGAAGTGATAGATGAGAATCTTGGCGGCCTCCTTAAGAGCCTCCTTCGGTTGGATGGAACCGTCCGTAGTGATTTCGAGCACGAGTTTGTCGTAGTCGGTCTTCTGTTCGACACGATACGGCTCAACGGCGTACTTGACATTACGGATGGGTGTGTAAATGGAGTCGATGGGTATTACGTTCACATCGGTGCAGAAGTCTCTGTTTTCGTCGGCAGGGACATATCCGCGTCCTTTGTTAATGGTAACTTCAATCTGCATCGTGGCTTTGGAATCTAAGTGACAAATCACCAGTTCCGGGTTTAACACTTCAAATCCGGTAAGATACTTTCCGATGTCTCCGGCAGTGAATTCTGTGGAGTTGGCAACAGTGATACTTACTTTCTCTGTTTCGATTTCTTCTACTAACTGCTTGAAGCGCACCTGCTTCAGATTGAGTATAATGTTGGTTACGTCTTCACGGACTCCCGTTACTGAGGCGAACTCGTGCTCAACACCCTCAATCTTGACAGTGTTGATGGCGAATCCTTCGAGTGAAGAGAGCAGGATGCGACGCAGTGCATTTCCGACGGTTGTGCCGAAACCCGGCTCCAAAGGACGGAACTCAAACTTTCCGTACTTGGCGTCGTTTTCCAACATTATGACCTTGTCAGGTTTTTGAAATGCTAATATCGCCATGAATTTCAGTTTTTTAATTAGTTTTTAGAGTACAACTCGACAATCAGCTGTTCCTTGATGTTCTCGGGGATATCAGCACGTTCGGGCTTGTGAAGCAGTTTTCCAGATTTGGTGTTTTCGTCCCACTCAATCCAAGGATACTTGCTATGGTTGAAACCTGCGAGCGCATCGGCGATGACCTCGAGCGACTTGGAACGCTCACGCACACCGACAATCTGACCGGGCTTCACACTGAAAGAAGCGATATTGACAACTTTACCATCTACTACGATATGCTTGTGGCTGACCAACTGACGGGCAGCAGCACGAGTAGGAGCTATGCCAAGGCGATATACCACGTTGTCGAGACGGCACTCGAGCGCCTGAAGCAGCAACTCACCGGTAATGCCGCTGGATGCAGCCGCCTTCTTGAACAGATTGCGGAACTGCTTCTCCAATACACCGTATGTATATTTTGCCTTTTGCTTTTCAGCCAGCATGACACCGTACTCGGAGGTTTTGCGGCGACGGGAGTTGCCGTGCTGTCCGGGAGGATAATTGCGCTTGGAAAGAACTTTATCCGGTCCAAAGATAGCTTCTCCGAACTTACGTGCAATGCGAGACTTGGGTCCTGTATATCTAGCCATATTTTCTTTTTGCTAAAATAGATTTCGTTACGATAAAAATTAAACTCTTCTTCTCTTCGGAGGACGGCAGCCGTTGTGGGGCAGCGGAGTAACGTCGATAATCTCGGTTACCTCGATACCTGCACCGTGGCAGGCACGGATAGCGGACTCACGGCCGTTTCCGGGACCCTTGACATAAGCCTTGACCTTGCGAAGGCCCAAATCATAAGCTACTTTCGCACAATCCTGGGCGGCCATCTGAGCTGCGTAAGGAGTGTTCTTCTTAGAACCGCGGAAACCCATCTTTCCGGCAGAAGACCAAGATATAACCTGACCCTCACTGTTGGCTAAAGATACTATGATGTTGTTGAAAGAGCTGTGGACATGCAACTGTCCCTGAGCGTCCACTTTCACAATCCTTTTCTTAGCTGCAACTGTTTTCTTTGCCATATCTATTTATTATTTAGTAGCTTTTTTCTTGTTAGCGACAGTCTTCTTACGGCCCTTGCGCGTACGTGCATTGTTCTTGGTGCTTTGACCGCGTACAGGCAAACCGATACGGTGGCGAATGCCACGATAGCAACCGATATCCATCAGGCGCTTGATGTTCAACTGAATCTCGGAACGGAGGTCTCCCTCTACCTTGTATTCAGCACCGATGATTTCACGGATCTTAGCGGCTTGGTCATCGGTCCAATCCTTTACTTTAAGATCTCTGTCAATTCCGGCCTTATCCAAAATCTTAGCCGAACTACTACGGCCTATACCATAGATATAGGTCAAAGCGATTTCGCCTCGCTTGTTCTGAGGCAAATCGACACCAACAATTCTTATTGCCATATATTCGTGTTGTTATTTTACGAAAACTGAATTAACCCTGACGCATTTTGAACTTAGGGTTCTTCTTGTTAATCACGTACAAACGGCCTTTACGACGCACAATCTTGCAATCTGCCGTCCGCTTCTTCAAAGATGCTCTTGTTTTCATGTATTTATTGTTTTTTATTTGTATCTGAACACAATTCGTCCCTTTGAAAGGTCGTAAGGACTCATCTCGACCTTTACCTTGTCGCCGGGAAGGATTTTGATGTAGTGCATTCGCATCTTTCCGGAGATATGAGCGGTTATCTCGTGCCCGTTCTCCAACTCAACCTTGAACATTGCGTTGCTCAATGCCTCTACAATCACTCCGTCCTGCTCAATTGCTGTTTGTTTTGCCATATTAATTTTTCTGTCTTTCTATTGCTTCGATTTTCTCAAAAGAGGACATGATGTCTGCCTTTCCGTGATGGATAGCTATGGTGTGCTCGAAGTGCGCGGCCGGCTTGCCGTCGGCTGTAACAACTCCCCAGCGGTCGGGAAGCAAGCGGATTTCGTGCGTGCCCATCGTAATCATAGGCTCAATGGCGATGCACAAACCGTTCTTGAGTTGCTTACCTGTTCCCTGACGGCCGTAATTGGGGACCTGCGGGTCTTCGTGCATTTCGTGACCGATGCCGTGTCCGACAAACTCACGAACGACTCCGAAACCGTTTGCCTCACAATGAGACTGTACGGCATAGCCGATATCTCCGAGGCGATGGCCCGCGATGGCCTGCTCAATTCCTTTATAGAGCGCTTCCTTGGTAACCTGAAGCAATTTTTTTACTTCAGGAGTGACTTCGCCCACACAGAATGTGTAGCAGGAATCACCGCAGAAACCGTCTAAAAGTGTTCCACAATCAACAGAAACGATATCTCCGTCAGACAATGGTTTGTCATCGGGAATGCCATGCACGACAACTTCGTTCACTGAAGTGCAGATGGAGGCAGGGAAGTCGCCACCATAGGGATTGGGATATCCCTTGAAAGTTGGAATCGCACCGTGATCCCGAATAAATTGTTCAGCCAAGGTGTCCAACCGGCGGGTTGTAACACCCGGCTCAACAATTTTAGCTATTTCGGCAAGAGTGTCGCTCACCAAAAGATTGGCTTTGCGCAACAACTCTATTTCATCTTCCGTCTTAAGATATATCATCCGAACATCTTAATAGGCAGAAACGTTACCTGTCGAACGGACATGGCCCGAATTGAGCAATCCGTCGTAACGTCTCACTAACAAATGGCTCTCAATCTGCTGCAAAGTATCCAGTACCACGCCGACCAAAATCAGCAATGAAGTACCCCCGAAGAATTGCGCAAAGCCCTGACTTACACCAAATACACCTGCAAACGCGGGAAGAATGGCGATAAGGGAAATGAACAATGAACCGGGAAGAAGGATACGCGACATAACGGTATCGAGATAATCGGCAGTATTCTTTCCGGGCTTGATGCCGGGAATGAAACCGTTGTTACGTTTCATGTCCTCTGCCATCTGAACGGGATTGAGCGTGATTGCTGTGTAGAAATAGGTGAACGCGATAATCAGCACCACCAATACTACATTATAAGCAATGCTGGTGTGGTCGCGGAAGTTCAACCAGAACCCACTCACGTTGTTCGATGCCGACACAATGGTCAAAGGAATGAACATGATGGCCTGTGCAAAGATAATGGGCATCACGTTGGCAGCAAAAAGTTTCAAGGGGATGTACTGACGTGCTCCTCCGAACTGCTTGTTGCCTTCTACGCGCTTGGCATACTGCACGGGAATCTTGCGGGTTGCCTTTACCAGAAGTATTGCCAAAGCCATTACGAAGAGCAGGGCAATGATTTCGAAAAGGAACTTAACCAAACCGCCTCCTTGGCTGCCGGAGAGTGCGTTCACAAACTCCTGACCCAAAGATTCGGGCAAACGTGCGATAATACCAATCATAATGATTAAGGATATACCGTTGCCGATACCCTTGTCCGTGATGCGTTCGCCCAACCAAAGTATAAACATACTTCCGGCTGCGAGAATAATCGTAGACGATACCATAAATGCCCAGCCCATCTCGACGCGGAACGCTCCACCGACCTGATTGTGCAGATTTATCAGGTAAGCCGGTGCCTGGAAAATCAATATCGCGATGGTGAGCCAGCGCGTGTACTGGTTTATTTTCCGACGGCCACTCTCTCCCTCGCGCTGCATCTTTTGGAAATAAGGCACAGCAACAGCCAAGAGCTGTATGACGATGGATGCGGAGATGTAAGGCATGATGCCCAAAGCAAAGACAGAAGCATTGGAGAATGCTCCACCGGAGAACATGTTCAACAAAGACATCAAGCCTTCATTGGTCTGATCTCTCAAACCTTGCAATCCCTGAGGACCGGGGTCTATACCGGGCAGCACGATGAACGAGCCGAATCGATAGATTGCAACAAAAAGGAGAGTGATGAGGATTCGAACTTTCAAATCCTCAATTCTCCAAATGTTCTTAATGGTCTCGATTATTTTTTTCATCGACAAAGATTAGTTTAGAGTGTTGTAGCAGTTCCTCCAACAGCTTGTATAGCAGCTTCTGCGCTCTTGGAGAAAGCATGTGCCGTTACATCAAGCTTGGCAGTCAGTTGTCCGTTTCCAAGAATCTTGACCAACTGATTGGAAGAGATGAAACCGGCAGCTATCAATTCCTCAACACCGATCTTAGTCAAAGACTTGGCATCGGCCAAAGCCTGAAGCGTGGAGATGTTGATAGCCTTGTACTCTACACGGTTGATATTCTTGAAGCCGAATTTGGGCAAACGACGCTGCAAAGGCATCTGACCGCCTTCAAATCCAATCTTCTTGCTATAACCGGAACGCTGTTTGGCACCCTTATGACCGCGAGTAGAAGTGCCGCCCATACCGGAACCCGGACCGCGACCGATTCTTTTGCGTGTCTTCGTAGAACCATTAGCAGGTTTTAAAGTATGTAATTTCATGACTTTCTTTTTTATGGTTAATTTAATCTACGAGCGTAACCAAGTGATGAACTTTGTTGATCATGCCACGAAGAACGGGAGAATCTTCTTTCTCCACCATGCGATTCATTTTCTTGAGCCCGAGCGCGTCAAGCGTTCTTTTTTGGTCGATAGAAGCACCTATCCGGCTCTTTGTCTGTTTAATCTTTATAGTTGCCATAACGGTTTATCCTCTGAATACTTTTTCCATAGAAACACCACGATGCTGAGCAACAGTACGGGCATCACGCATCTCACTCAAAGCCAAAATCGTCGCCTTAACCAAGTTGTGGGGATTGGAAGATCCCTTGGACTTAGCCAAAACGTCCTTGACACCAGCACTCTCGAGTACAGCACGCATGGCACCACCGGCCACAACTCCCGTACCTTCGGAAGCGGGAAGAATCAGTACATCAGCTCCGCCAAACTTAGCAGCTTGCTCGTGAGGAACCGTTCCCTTGATGACAGGAACCTTTACCAAATTCTTCTTGGCAGCCTCTACACCCTTGGCAATTGCAGCCGTAACTTCGCCTGCTTTACCAAGACCGCAGCCGATTACCCCTTTACCGTCTCCGACAACAACGATGGCGGCAAAGGTAAAGGTGCGACCACCTTTGGTTACCTTAACTACGCGATTGATAGCAACCAGTCTATCCTTTAATTCTTCGCTATTAACAATTACTCTGTTTGCCATAATCAATTAGAATTTAAGTCCGCCGTTACGGGCACCGTCTGCCACTTCCTTAACTCGGCCATGATAAAGGTAACCGTTACGATCGAATACGACCTCGGTAATACCAGCCTCAATGGCTTTCTTTGCGATTGCTTCACCAACCTTGGCGGCCTGCTCTTTCTTAGGCATGGTCTCCATACCCAAAGAGGAAGCAGCGACTAAAGTAGAAGCGGTCTCATCGTTGATAATCTGAACGTAGATCTGCTTATTGCTTCTAAACACGCTCATACGAGGACGGGCAGCCGTGCCGGAAATCTTGCTACGAACCCGATATTTAATTTTGATGCGTCTTTGTTCTTTTTTAGTTGTCATAATCTTATTCCATTAAAATTACTTAGCACCTGCCGACTTACCGGACTTACGACGAATCTGTTCGCCAACGTACAGAATACCTTTACCCTTGTAAGGTTCGGGCTTGCGGAAAGAACGTATTTTCGCACATACAAGTCCCAGAAGTTGCTTGTCGCAAGACTCCAGACAAATATACGGGTTCTTGTTTCTTTCAGACTTAGTTTCTACCTTGATTTCGCTCGGCAACTGAAGGAAAATACTATGGGTATAACCCAAAGAGAACTCAATCAGGTTACCTTGATTGGAGACACGGTAGCCAACGCCCACCAGCTCCATCTCTTTCTTGTATCCTTCAGAAACACCTACAACCATGTTATTCACCAACGCTCTGTACAGACCGTGGAAAGCCTGCTTCTGCTTCTGTTCCACAGTGTCGTTCTGTTCGTCAATGGTGAACGTGATTACATTATTCTCGATGGTTACGATAATAGAAGGATGCACAAATTGGCTCAACTCACCCTTCGGTCCTTTTACAGACACTACATTATCCTTCAAGCTGACAGTTACGCCTGCAGGGATGTTAATCGGCAACTTACCTATTCTAGACATTGTTTTCCTCCTATTATATTAATAGACGTAGCAGAGAACTTCACCACCAATCTTCAACTCGGCAGCTTCCTTATTCGTCATCACACCTTTGGACGTGGAGATTATGGCAATACCCAGTCCGTTAATAACTCTCGGCATATCTCTGTAACCGGTATATTTACGCATACCGGGAGTAGATACTCTCTTCAAACACTTGATGGCATTAACCTTGCTCTGAGGATGATACTTCAAAGCAATCTTAATGGTTCCCTGAGGACCATCTTCCTCAAACTTGTAGTTGAGGATGTAACCCTTCTCAAAAAGGATTTTCGTGATGTCCTTCTTCAAATTCGATGCGGGCACTTCCACCACACGATGCTTAGCCATAATGGCGTTGCGCAACCGCGTCAAATAATCTGCTATTGGATCTGTCATGTTATAAATTGTTTTAATTAATCGGGACGACCCCGACAATATTAAATAATAAAATTACCAGCTTGCTTTCTTAACACCGGGAATCAGACCGTTGGAAGCCATCTCGCGGAATTGGATACGAGACAGTCCGAACATACGGATATATCCTTTGGGACGTCCGGTGAGTTTGCAACGATTGTGCAGACGGATAGGATTGGCGTTACGGGGGATTTTCTGTAACTTGCGAGCGGCCTCGTAAGCGGCTACAGGATCGTCCGACTTATTCACTATTTCCTTCAACGCTGCACGCTTTGCGGCATACTTGGCTACTAACTTGGCTCTCTTCACTTCGCGAGCCTTCATAGATTCTTTTGCCATATCGTATTAATTGTTTTTAGCGTTTTTGAAAGGGAGACCGAACTCCTTGAGAAGAGCGTAGCCTTCTTCATCCGTAGGAGCACTGGTTACGAAAGTGATATTCATACCCAAGATGCGGTCAATGGCGTCAATGTTGATTTCAGGGAAGATAATCTGTTCCTGAATACCGAGGGTATAGTTGCCACGGCCGTCAAATTTGCTTTCAATACCTTTGAAGTCACGGATACGGGGAAGAGCCACACGAACCAGTCTCTCCAGGAATTCGTACATCTTCTCACGGCGCAAAGTAACCATTACGCCGATAGGCATTTTCTTACGAAGTTTGAAGTTTGATACGTCCTTACGGGAAACCGTTGCAACGGCTTTCTGACCGGTGATGGCGGTAAGCTCGTTGATGGCAACCTCAATAATTTTCTTGTCGGCAGTAGCAATACCCAAGCCCTGATTGATGACAATCTTCTTGAGTACGGGAATCTGCATCGAAGAAGTATAATTGAATTGCTTCATAAGAGCCGGAGCAATACGCTCGGCATATTCCTTCTTTAGTTTCGCTGTATTACTCATTACTTAATCTCCTCTCCTGATTGTTTTGCATAACGAACCAACTTGCCCTCTTCGTTACGACGACGGCCAATACGGGTCGGTTTACCTGTTTTGGGGTCCACCACATTCAAATTGGAGATGTGGATAGGAGCCTCCATTTTGATGATACCACCTTGGGGGTTCTTGGCATTGGGCTTTTGGCTCTTTGATACCATATTCACTCCCTCGACAATGGCACGCTTCTTCTCTACGAAAACCTTGACAACCTTACCGGTTGCACCTTTGTTCTCGCCCGCATTTACGAATACGGTATCGCCTTTCTTGATATGTAATTTGCTCATTACTTATTCAATTTACTAAATTAAAGTACTTCAGGCGCCAAAGAAACGACTTTCATGTTCACTGCACGCAACTCGCGAGCCACAGGGCCGAAGATACGGCTTCCCCTCAGTTCACCTGCATTGTTCAACAGCACACAGGCATTGTCATCAAAACGGATATAAGAACCGTCTGCACGACGGATTTCTTTCTTCGTACGTACAATCAAAGCCTTTGATACGGCACCTTTTTTAACATCACTCGACGGTATCACATTCTTCACGGAGACTACGATTACATCGCCGACAGAAGCATAACGACGCTTGGTACCACCCAACACACGGATGCAAAGGGCTTCGCGGGCACCACTGTTGTCTGCTACAGTTAATCTGGATTCTGTTTGTATCATAATTACTTAGCTCTTTCTACAATTTCAACAACTCTCCAACGCTTTGTCTTGCTCAGAGGACGGGTCTCCATAATCAGCACCGTATCACCTACGTTGCAGTCATTCTTCTCATCGTGAGCATGATACTTCTTCGTCTTGGAGACAAACTTTCCGTAAATAGGGTGTTTCTCCTTGAACTTGGCAGCGATAACAACGGTTTTATCCATCTTGTTGCTAACGACAACACCCTGTCTTGTTTTTCTTAAATTTCTAGCTTCCATAATGGACCATCATTATTTGTTAAGTTCGAGTTCTCTCAACACTGTATTCATCTTTGCTATCGTACGACGCGCAGTCTTGATCTGAGCCGAGTTTTCCAACGGAGCGATGCTGTGGTTCAGCAACATCTGCTGGTACTTTGCCTTTTCTGTCTCAAGACGTTCAGCCAACTCGTTGGCAGGAATTTGTCTGATTTCTGCAATTTTCATAATCAAGCGTTTTTATCGTAGTCACGTCTTACAACAAACTTAGTAGTCACGGGAAGTTTCTGGGCTGCAAGGCGGAGAGCCTCTTTAGCAACTTCAAAGGGAACACCTTCAATTTCGAAGATGATGCGTCCCGGAGTGATGGGGAATACATATCCTACGGGATCACCCTTACCCTTACCCATACGCACGTCGGCAGGCTTCTTGGTAATAGGTTTATCCGGGAAAATACGAATCCAGCTTTGTCCTTCACGCTGCATATAACGCGTCATGGCGATACGGGCAGCCTCAATCTGACGACCGGTGAGCCAATGCGTATCCAAGCTCTTGATGCCAAAGCTACCGAACGCGAGCTGATTGCCTCGCTGTGCGTTTCCTTTGCAGCGGCCTTTTTGCGGTCTTCTGTATTTTGTTCTTTTAGGTTGTAACATAATACTCTAACTGTAATCAATTAACGGTTGTTGTTTCTTTTGCCGCGGAACTTGCGACCACCATTACCATAACCGTTTCCACGGCCGGTTTCCTTTTCAGGAGTGAAGTTGGGGGCCAAGTCTCTCTTTCCGTAAACTTCTCCCTTGCAGATCCAAACCTTGATACCCAGGAGTCCTACCTTGGTAAGGGCTTCAGTCTGGCAATAATCTATATCCGCACGGAAAGTATGCAACGGCGTACGGCCTTCCTTGAACATTTCCTTACGGGCCATTTCGGCACCGTTCAGACGGCCGCAAATCTGAATCTTAATACCTTCGGCACCGGCGTGCATGGCATTCTGGATAGCCATCTTGATAGCGCGGCGATATGCGATTTTGCCCTCAACCTGGCGAGCGATGCTCTTACCTACGATGGTAGCATCAAGGTCGGGTTTCTTCACTTCGAAGATATTGATTTGGACATCCTTGTCCGTTACTTTCTTCAGTTCTTCTTTCAGTTTATCAACTTCCTGTCCACCTTTGCCAATGATCAATCCCGGACGCGAGGTGCATACGGTGATGGTAATCAGTTTGGGAGTGCGTTCTATGACAATGCGTGCAACGCTCGCCTTTGCCAAACGGGCATCCAAATACTTACGTATCTTACTGTCCTCAAGTAAGTTGTCGCCAAAGTTGGAACCGCCGTACCAGTTTGAATCCCAGCCGCGAATAATTCCAAGACGGTTACTTATCGGATTTACTTTTTGTCCCATACTATTTTCTATTAATCATTAGTTTGTGTGCCCACGAAAATAGTTACGTGGTTCGAACGTTTACGAATTCTATGACCTCTTCCCTGCGGAGCGGGACGCATACGCTTCAGCGTCACACCTTCATCAACAAAAATTTTGGTTATGAACAGTTCGCCGTCTTCTGCCTTACGCTCGTTTTTCTGTTCCCAGTTGGCAATTGCAGAACGCAACAACTTTTCAACGTCCTGCGAAGCTGCCTTCTTAGAGAATCTAAGCGTACCGAGGGCACGGTTCACCTCCATGCCGCGGACCATGTCCACGACGTAGCGCATCTTGCGCGGAGAGGAGGGAACATTTCGCAACTTAGCGAAATACTGGGTCTTCAGGGCTTCTTTTCTTTTTGCAGCCGCTAATCTTTTTCTTGCTCCCATTTATTTATTTCTTTTTTATTATCTGGATGAATTATGCCCCGTATTATTTTTTCTTGTTACCGGCATGGCCTCCGAACTTGCGGGTAGGAGAGAATTCTCCAAGTTTGTGTCCTACCATGTTTTCGGTAACGTAAACGGGAATAAATTTGTTTCCATTGTGAACCGCAACGGTATGACCCACGAAGTCGGGGGATATCATTGAAGCTCTGGCCCAAGTCTTCACAACGCTTTTCTTGCCGCTTTCATTCATGGCAAGAATCTTCTTTTCCAAAGAAACTGCGATATACGGACCTTTTTTTAATGAACGACTCATATATTTATTCTTTTAGCGCTTAATTACTTCTTACGTCTTTCGATTATGTACTTATTGGACTGCTTCTTCGGAGCTCTTGTCTTCAAGCCCTTAGCATACAGACCTGTACGTGAACGCGGGTGTCCACCGGACTGACGGCCTTCGCCACCACCCATCGGGTGATCAACAGGGTTCATAACCACACCACGGTTGTGAGGACGACGACCCAACCAGCGAGAGCGACCGGCCTTACCGGAGCTTTCGAGGGCGTGATCCGAATTACCGACACTACCCACAGTAGCTTTGCAAGTGCTAAGAATCTTACGAGTCTCGCCCGAGGGCAACTTAATCACGCAGTAGCTGCCTTCACGCGAAGTGAGCTGTGCGAAGTTACCGGCGGAACGAACGAGCAACGCGCCCTGGCCGGGACGAAGCTCAATGTTGTGGATAACCGTACCGACGGGGATGTTCTGCAAGGGAAGCGTGTTACCTACTTCGGGAGCAGCATCCGGACCGGACATGAGTTTGTCACCCACTTTCAATCCATTGGGAGCGATGATATAACGTTTTTCTCCATCCGCGTAGAAGAGCAAAGCGATACGGGCCGAACGGTTCGGGTCGTATTCAATGGTCTTTACTACTGCGGGCACACCGTCTTTCTCACGTTTGAAGTCGATGAAGCGATACTTTCTCTTGTGACCGCCGCCAAGATAACGCATGGTCATCTTTCCGACGTTGTTACGGCCACCCGTCGCGCGCTTACCGCAAACGAGAGATTTTTCTGGTACGGATGCAGTAATCTCTTCGAACGTACCAATAATCTTGTGTCTCTGCCCCGGTGTCGTGGGCTTAAATTTACGTACTGCCATCTGTTATTTAGATATTGCTATAAAAATCGATTGTTTCGCCTTCCTTGAGGGTCACGATAGCCTTCTTGAAAGCATTGGTGCGACCGCGCAGAAGGCCGGCTTTCGTATAGCGGGCCTTGTTCTTGCCGGCATACTTCATGGTGTTCACTGCCACTACATTCACATTATACAATGCTTCAACCTCAGACTTGATCTGAAGCTTATTGGCGTCGGGACGCACGATGAAGCCGAATTTATTCTGCTTCTCTGTAATACCGGTCATCTTCTCAGTGACCAAAGGTTTGATGATATATGCCATGATGATTACGTAGCTTCTTTACTTGGTTAAGACAGCTTCGATTTTGCCCAACGCATTCTCGGTAACCACCATAACTCCGGCGTTCAACACTCCATAAGTATTGATATCCGAAGCAGTTGCCACCTTTGCGCGTTCCAAATTGCGAGCTGACAAATATACATTTTTATTCACCTCCGGCAAAACCATAAGTATCTTCTTATCGGAAATTTTAAGATTATTTACGATTTTAACGAAAGACTTTGTCTTGGGTGCTTCCAACTCGAAGTCCTCGACAACCACGAGAGCATTTTCCTGAACCTTATAAGAAAGGGCGCTGCGACGAGCAAGAGCCTTCACCTTCTTGTTCAATTTGATGTCGTAGTTACGGGGCTTCGGACCGAACACGCGGGCACCGCCGACGAGCAGCGGAGAATTGATATCACCGCGACGTGCACCGCCGCCACCTTTCTGACGTCCGAGCTTGCGGGTAGAGCCGCTGAGTTCGCTTCTTTCCTTCGTCTTGGCCGTACCCTGACGCTGAGCGGCAAGATAACGCTTCACATCGAGATAGATAGCGTGGTCGTTCGGTTCAATGCCAAACACGGAATCATTGAGAACAACCTTTCTGCCGGTATCTTCACCTTTGATATTAAATACACTAACTTCCATTATTTCTCAACTATTACGATTGAACCATTATATCCGGGAACAGAACCCTTGATAAGGAGCAGGTTGTGTTCGGGAATCACCTTTAACACTTTCAAGTTCTGAGTAGTTACGCGGTCGCCGCCCATCTGGCCGCCCATGCGCATACCTTTGAACACCTTTGCGGGATAGGAGCAGGCACCGATTGAACCCGGCTTACGCAGGCGGTCGTCCTGACCGTGGGTAGTCTGACCTACACCACCGAAACCATGACGCTTCACAACGCCCTGGAAACCCTTACCCTTGGAAGTACCTACAACATCTACGTAGGTTGCGTCGTTGAAAAGTTCGACCGTGAGAGTGTCACCCAAATTCAACTCTTGATCAAAACCTGAGAACTCGGCCAAGTGACGCTTGGGAGTAACACCAGCTTTCTTGAAGTGTCCGAGCAAAGGAGCGGAAACATTCTTCTCCTTAACATCCTGGAATCCAACCTGAACGGCTGCATATCCATCTTTCTCTACACTTTTAATCTGAGTTACCACGCAAGGACCAACTTCGATAACAGTACACGGCACATTCTTGCCGTCGGCACTGAAAACGGATGTCATTCCGATTTTCTTTCCTAATAATCCTGGCATTTCAGTTTTATATTTATGAATTAATTAAAATGTTTTCTTTCTCTTCCGTAGCCCATCGTCACCGTCATGACACTGGGGCGGCAGGTTATTTATAACCTCTCAGAAAATAAAGCAGTTATCTTACGTTTCCTACTTTTCGGCTGCAAAAGTACGAATTTATTTTTATTTGACAAACAAAACTCATTTATTTTCTTAGAGATATTCTCTCCACACCACAGAACACGCATTTCTCCGATCGACAAGACATACGAGTAAAGCCAACTGCCGGAGAAGTCGCACCGAACTTTAACGTTTTTAACTTTCGAGTACATTTGGCGCGGCCTAACCCGCGGCTTTTTCCTTTCTTGAAAGGAGAAAAGAAAAACTATATGGCATGTAGGAAGAACTACAAGGCATCCGCTTTTTCCTGTCATAGGGATAGTTTGTCCCGAAAACAGGCCCGTACCCTACGAAAAAAGGGCGGCATCCGCCGTCCTCCGCTCTTCCGTACTACAAAGATAATACATTTTCCGTCCAAAAGCAAATAGTGTTAAAATCCCGACTGACGGGGAAATGACGCTTTGCAGACTTCATAGATATGCAATTCCTCGTACACCATCTGCGATGCCATCTAAAAGCCATAAAGAAAACGGAACGGTGTCAAGCCTCAAATAATTGTGGCGGGAAAATCCTCTGACGCTGACAATAAAATCACGCCCAATAAAAACGATGCTATCCATTTAGAATTTCTACTACAACACTTTAACAGACAAAAAATCCGTTTTTACAAAAACTGTTCATCTTTTTTGTTTATCTTCGCATTCGGATGGAGGAAACTCTGCCCAAAACATATCGAAACATAAAGAGGCGTTATGCTTATCTTGTAAGTTGAAAACCTGAGAAACTTTCAAACGTGTACAAAGATGGCATAGTGGTTCTCACGCATGGCGTGGGCTGCTATCACTATATCTGTACACAGGTTTTCTCAGGACCATCAACTTAAGATTTAGTATTGGCAGTTCCACGCCTAATAATTTATTAGAAAGTTCAAGAACCGTTTAGGGATTGGAATGGTTCAAAAAAATTACAGCTATGAAAATAACAAGTTGGTTTTATCGGATATTTCCGATTGCAATGATTATCTGCCTATCGGCTTGCGGTAATGAAGACACTGAAGGTTCATCTGGCCCCTCCACTCCCTCCAACAGCGAAATAGAACCGGGCTGGGGAGCAGGAAAAACTGATGTATGGGACGGTTCTTCGGATATTTCATGGTATGACCCCACACTAAATCTGTTTCATCTGTATTCTGCTGCTCAACTGGCCGGCTTTGCCGAACTTGTGAATGCTGGAACCAATTTTCGCAACAAGACCGTCACCCTTGAAGTGAATGTGAAGATGAATGAACGAATATCTTTCGACGAGGACCACAACGTAATAAACCCCGGTTCACTGCATGTATGGACACCGATAGGAAACGGATATCCCAATATATTCAACGGAACATTCGACGGCAAGAAACACATTATAAGTGGCATGTATATCAACGACAAACAAATTTATGCTGTCGGATTGTTCTCGCAGGTTGGTAAAGGGAATGAGAACAAAAAAGGTTCTTCTATCGTAAAGAATATCGGCATAGTGAATTCGTTCATAGAAGGCAATGAGTATGCAGGTTCCGTTGTAGGCTACTTGTCCGATAATTATTCTCCCGTATGGAATTCCTTGGTATCGGATTGTTATAGTGATTGTGTCGTCAAAGGCAAGACCGCAGGCGGAATAGTCGGAATAGCAACAAATTATTCGGGCGGATGCAAGATTGAAGGATGTTTCAACAAAGGTTATATTTATGGGAAAGAAAGTGCCGGAGGCATTGTGGGTAACGGAAGCACAATAGAAAAGTCATATAACAAAGGGGCTGTCAATGGCAAAACATATTCCGGAGGAATAGCAGGCACAAGCCGCAGTGTGACAGACTGCTATAATTTAGGAACAATAACCGGAAACAAATATGGCGCAGGAATATCCGGTTGCGCAAGCCATCAGAACGATGAACCAGCCATCTTGTTTTGCTACAATAAAGGGCTGATCAAGGGTACAAATATCAAGGGTACAAATATATTGTGCGGAATCGCAAGTATATACTATGGGAATATTGTTTCGTGCTACAGCCATAATGACTTCGAAGTGGTACTGCCAACTTCATATCCCATACAAATATGTGGAATCGCAGGGATAGGTAGTGAAGGATTTGGTATGCCTTCATACTGCGTTTATAACAGCTATAGCATCGTCAATTGCAATACGTACAACTATAAAGAAGTGGAAGGGCATGCGATAAAGCTCACGGGGACCTATGCTAATTGCTATTCGAAATACCACGCAAACGCCCAATGGAACAATAATGGCTGGTGTGCAGCTACATTCAAGGACAATTCAGGGGTTCTTTCTTTATGGAGTTGGGGAGACCCTGGATTTGGGCAGGGCATACCAAACGGTTGCGAAACTTTGATAGAGGCCTTGAACGCATACTATCCCGGAAGGTGGAAAATTGACGCTAATGAAAACGACGGTTATCCAGTACTTGCGCGTTGATATTGTGCAAAAGCTAACAAACGACTCTTTATATAAATTATCAAAATAGAGATGGCTCAATAAATACGCTAAGCCCATCACTATTTAGGAAGAGCTAAAACTAAGAACATAACTCCGAAATTTTAGAAAGATTTCGGAGTTATGTATAAAAGAATAAGCATCCCTCCTTTCAACTAACAGAAAATACTATACTATTTTTGAAATCAGATATTAAATAAAGAAAAACACACCGGCCAATTTTATCTCAATCCTTGTCCGGGGACGGCATTGCGACACATGCCGAGATAACTTCTTTTAATCCTGCATTAAGGTAATTTAGAGCGGGAGCGAAACGAGGAGCGGGATTTATTCCTTATTTTTGCCATCGTACAGAACCAACTATATCAGCTTATGAAAAAACTTTTCCTCTTGGCGGCCGCCGTATGCGGCAGCGTACAGTTTTCCCCGGCCTGCACAGGCATCTCGCTGTTTGCGGCCGACAGCAGCTATGTGCAGGCCCGCACCATAGAATGGGCACAGAGCGCATTGGAGAGCCGGTATGTGATTATTCCGCGCGGACAGTCCTTCACCTCGCTGACAGCCGACGGGAAGGGCGGAAAGATGTTCACCGCCCGCTACGGCGTGGCCGGGATGTCGGTGGTCAGACCGGAATTCATGGCGGAGGGCATCAACGAGGCCGGACTGTCGGCCGGGCTTTTCTTCTTTCCGGGCTACGGCGGCTATCTGCCCTTTGACGAGCAGCATCGGGAACATTCGCTCGCCGACCTGCAGGTGGTGCAATGGATGTTATGCAGCTTTGCCACGGTGGACGAAGTGATGGCCGGTTTCGGACAGGTCCGCGTCGCCGGTCTTGTGCCCGGGTCCACCGTCCATTGGCGCATCGGGGACAAATCCGGGCGACAGGTCGTGCTGGAAATCGTGAACGGCACACCGAGGTTCTACGAAAACACGGTGGGCGTACTGACCAACGCGCCGGGATTCGAATGGCACCTGACGAACCTCAAGAACTACATCAACCTGCAACCGGGCGATGCACAGGGTATGCGGATGGGCGGTGTCGCATTGCAGCCGTTGGGTGCCGGCTCCGGGATGTTGGGACTGCCGGGCGATGCCACCCCGCCCTCCCGCTTCGTCAGGGCCGCTTTCTACAGGGCGACAGCTCCGCAGCGGGCCACGGCTTTCGAGACGGTCATGCAGTGTTTCCACCTGCTGGACAACTTCAATGTACCCATCGGCAGCGAGCATCCGATAGGGAAAGCCCCGGACATACCGAGCGCCACGCAGTGGACATCGGCCATCGACCTGACACACGGGAAAATATACTACCACACCGCCTACAACCGGAGTATCCGCTGCATAGACCTCGGGGGCATCGACTTCGGAAGGGTGGTCTATCAGTCGCATCCGCTGGACTCTTCGCCGGTCCAGCCGGTTGAAACTGTACAGATAGGACAAACGGACTCCGGCGGCCAATAAGAAAAGGTACGACCGGGCATTTTGCCCGAAATCACAGGAACAACCACCGGTGACACAGCAATACGCAACCGTCCGGAACGGGTATACCTGTTCCGGGCGGTTGCGTTCCGGTTTCATCCATAAGGCCGAAACAAAAAAATCCTCTGCCATGCCCGAGGACACAGCAGAGGATGATTTTCTATTTCTTCAGAAATGAGGACTACACCTTGATTTCCACTTCCACGCCGCAGGGAAGCTCCAGCTTCATCAGCGCGTCCACGGTCTTGGCCGTAGAGCTGTAGATGTCGATGAGGCGCTTGTAAGAAGAAATCTCGAACTGTTCGCGGGACTTCTTGTTTACGAACGTACTGCGGTTCACGGTAATGATACGCTTGCGCGTGGGAAGAGGTATCGGGCCGCTGACAATGGCACCGGTAGCCTTCACGTTCTTGACGATCTTCTCGGCAGACTTTTCTACGAGCGTGTGATCGTAACTTTTCAGTTTGATTCTGATTTTCTGACTCATGATGTTTTGTTTGTTTCCGGCCGGGGGATGGACGGGCTAAGAGTCATTCGTTAGCCCGCCGCCCGGACGGCATTGATTGTTTGATAGGATTTTCTTACTTGATGAGGTCTACGCGTCCCTTCACTTCCTCAAGCACAGCCTTGGCTATGGAGTTGGATACGGGAGCGTGGTGGTCGTACTGCATGGAAGAGGTTGCGCGACCCGAAGTGATGGTACGCAGGGCCGTAACATAGCCGAACATTTCGGCCAGAGGAACCAGGGCCTTCACGATACGGGCACCGCTACGGCTGCTTTCCATGCCTTCAACCTGACCACGACGCTTGTTCAAGTCGCCGATAACGTCACCCATGTTTTCTTCGGGCGTAACGACTTCCAGCTTCATAATCGGCTCCATCAGACAGGGACCTGCCTGTGCGCAAGCGTTCTTGTAAGCCTGCAATGCGGCGATTTCGAACGACAACTGGTCGGAGTCCACGGGGTGGAAAGAACCGTCGAGCAACTCAACCTTCAGGCTGTCGAGCGGATAACCGCCGAGCACACCGCTCTTGATGGCGTTTTCAAAACCTTTCTGTACGGAAGGAATGAATTCCTTGGGGATGTTACCGCCGGTCACCTTGTTGATGAACTGCAGACCGCCTTCCTTGAAGTCTTCGTCCACAGGACCGACGTTCACGATGATGTCGGCAAACTTACCACGACCACCGGACTGCTTCTTATATACCTCACGGAGGTTCACAGTCTTGGTGATGGCTTCCTTATAGTTCACCTGAGGCTTACCTTGGTTACATTCCACCTTGAACTCGCGCTTCAGACGGTCGATGATAATGTCGAGGTGAAGCTCACCCATACCGGAGATGACGGTCTGACCGCTCTGCTCGTCGGTACGAACCGTAAAGGTCGGGTCTTCTTCGGCCAACTTGGCCAAGCCGTTCGACAACTTGTCGAGGTCTTTCTGAGTCTTGGGCTCAACGGCGATACCGATAACGGGATCGGGGAAGTCCATGGATTCAAGTACGATAGGTGCATCTTCGTCGGAGAGCGTGTCACCGGTACGGATATCCTTGAAACCGACACCTGCGCCGATGTCACCTGCGCCGATGCGGTCTACGGGGTTCTGATGGTTGGAGTGCATCTGGAACAGACGGGATACGCGTTCCTTCTTGCCCGAACGTACATTGTAGATGTAAGAACCTGCATCCACCTTACCGGAATATACGCGGAAGAATGTCAGACGACCTACATACGGGTCGGTGGCAATCTTGAACGCAAGAGCGGAAGTCTTCTCGTCCTCGCTCGGCTTACGGTCTTCTTCCTCGCCGGTCTCGGGGTTCGTACCCACGATATTGGGCGTATCCAGAGGCGACGGGAGGAACATACATACGTAGTCCAGCAACGTCTGCACACCTTTGTTCTTGAAAGAAGAGCCACAAGTCATCGGCACAATATCCATAGAGAGCGTACCCTTACGGATAGCGGCAATTATTTCTTCTTCGGTAAGCGAGTCAGGGTCTTCAAAGAATTTCTCCATCAAGGATTCGTCGCACTCGGCAGCCGTTTCAAGCATCTTCTGACGCCATTCCTCGGCCTCGGCCTGCAGGTCGGCGGGAATATCCTCCACGTCGTACTCGGCACCCATCGTCTCGTCATGCCACAGAATGGCTTTCATTTTGATGAGGTCTACGATTCCCTTGAATTTTTCCTCGGCACCGATAGGTATTGCGATGGGGCAAGGATTTGCGCCAAGCACATCCTTCATCTGGCGTACCACCTCGAAGAAGTCCGCACCCGAGCGGTCCATCTTGTTTACATATCCGATACGGGGTACGTTATACTTGTCGGCCTGACGCCATACGGTTTCAGACTGCGGTTCAACGCCACCTACGGCGCAGTACGTAGCCACGGCACCGTCAAGGACGCGCAGCGAGCGCTCCACTTCGGCCGTGAAGTCCACGTGTCCCGGGGTGTCAATCAGGTTAATCTTGAACTGCTTGTCCTGCCAGTTCCAGAAAGTGGTGGTAGCGGCGGAAGTAATGGTAATACCGCGCTCCTGCTCCTGGGCCATCCAGTCCATGGTAGCGCCACCATCGTGCACTTCACCGATTTTATGGGTCTTACCCGTATAGAAGAGGATACGTTCAGACGTCGTAGTCTTACCGGCATCGATATGAGCCATGATACCGATATTACGAGTTAAATGTAAATCGTTCTTTGCCATTTCGTAAATCCTCCTTTATTAGAATCTGAAGTGTGCGAATGCACGGTTAGCCTCAGCCATACGGTGCATATCTTCCTTGCGCTTGAAGGCACCGCCCTGTTCGTTATAAGCATCCATGATTTCGGCTGCAAGTTTGTCGGCCATAGTCTTGCCGCCGCGCTTACGGGCATAACCGATCATATTCTTCATGGACACGGACTCCTTACGGTCGGGACGGATTTCCGTCGGAACCTGGAAGGTAGCGCCACCGATACGACGGCTCTTCACTTCCACCTGCGGGGTAATCTTATCCAAAGCGGCCTTCCAGATTTCAAGTGCCGATTTCTCCTGGTCTTTCATCTTCTCGCCGACAATAGCGAGTGCGCCGTAGAAGATTTCGTAGGACACGTTCTTCTTACCGTCGTACATCAAGTGATTCACGAACTTGGAAACCTTCTGATCACCATAGACGGGATCCGGAAGGATAATGCGCTTCTTAGGTTTTGCTTTTCTCATTTTTTATTTTGAATTTTGTTCTTGAGTGGCTGCATGTCAGTTCTTCAACGTCCTTGCCGGACACGTTTACTCAACCCCTGCGAACCAATTCGTTTTTCATTTATTTCTTAGCTTCTTTGGGACGCTTTGCACCATACTTGGAGCGACGCTGCGTACGGTTAGCCACACCGGCGGTATCAAGCGTACCGCGCACAATGTGATAACGCACACCCGGAAGGTCTTTCACACGGCCACCGCGAACGAGCACAATACTGTGTTCCTGCAAGTTATGGCCTTCTCCGGGAATATAGGAGTTCACTTCCTTCGAGTTGGTCAGACGCACACGAGCCACCTTACGCATGGCAGAGTTAGGTTTCTTCGGCGTGGTGGTGTACACACGGACACACACGCCACGACGCTGAGGGCACGAATCCAAAGCCGGCGACTTGCTCTTGTCGGCTGCCACCGAACGGCCCTTTCTTACTAATTGTTGAATAGTAGGCATTTGTTTGTTTTTTAATTTGTTATATATTTATTCTTTTCTATTTTTCAAGTTTCATAGGTGCACACTACACCTTTCGGGCTGCAAAGTTAGAAAGAAAAATCGGGATAGGCAAGATTTTCAAGCCGTTATTTTGCAGACAATATACGTAATTTACACAAGCAAAATCCGGACATACGTTCCCCTGTCCCCGTCACACTTCCGATTTTCCTCTTCCCGGTTTTCACCTGACAGCCGACGGCTGTCAGGACAACGGTCTAAAGGAAAACGGAAAAGAGAAACGGTATTCCTATATATAATATGGTGTTCCTTTATTGTAATATGTGTATGCGCGTCATACCGTCACAAGCCCCCAACGGGCCGGAAGCACAAAAGAAAAGCATCGGCGCAACGGGGAAAACCGTCACGCCGATGCGTCAGTCTGCGTCAAACATGGAATGCCTTATTTCACAAAAATCTTTTTCCCGGTTTTCGACACGTAAATGCCCGAAACGGGACGGATTACAGGGCGCCCGGAAAGGTCATACCACTGTTCCCCGGCAGAAGCCCCGTCACGCTCCACTTCATCTATACCCGTAGGTTCGCCTACCATAAACGTAAGACCGTTGAGTGTGTTCGGACCGACCGCCGAAGCCTCCATGCCACGGACCGAGGCCAGTACCACAGCATATTCGCCGGCAGGTACGTTCAACTTATGGGTTATTACGAGTTCGCCCTTCTTGCGCCGACCGAGCGAAAGCGGCATTATGTTGGAATTTCCTATCATTTCCTCCGCACGGTTGAAGAAGATGAGCGCGAAAGAGCCGTCGCCGTAATCACCCATATTATATAACTGCGCACGCACGGAGAACATACGGTTGGGCGACACGACACCCGTACCGTCCGAAGTCTCCAGTTTCAGCGATTCCGTCAGCGTAAAGTTAGGCGGCAACAGCGGGCGGGGGTTCACGGTCGCGTCAGTCACCATCAGTTCGTCGGGTCCGATGGCATCGAAATAGTTGCTCGCCGAATTGGAATGGTCACATACCGCCACGATGTCATATTCTCCGGATGTCACCTCTACGCTGTCCGTGGTAAAGGTAAAGGTCCGCGTCACGCCCTTGGGCACGCGCGTCAGTATGACCCCGACATACTGGCGTTCCTTTTCTATTCCGGTACTTTTCTTCTGCATGAGCACGCCCAGATAGGAATAAAACTCCTCACCGTCATTCTTCACCGTGACGCGGAACGTAGCCCGGCGGGCATGATAGAGCTGTCCCACCACCTCAGGCTTGGCCGTAAGCGAAAGATGTGCGGCATAGTCGGGGTCGGCATAGCTTACAGCGTTGTCCGTGACCGTAACCAGCAGATAATTGACCTGCGTCACAGGTGCACGCATCTTGGTGTAGGCAACCGCACCCTGCTCCTTGTGCGAAAGGTAAAGGCGATACGTTCCCGGGGCCACACTTTCGGGAACACTGAAACGGATGGTCGTCCCTTTTGTTCCACCCTGCAGTTCACGAATATTGTTGAGCGGCAAGGTTGCCAGCGTCGCCACTTCGCTTCCGTCTGCATTGCAAAGTTGCAACGCGGCTTCTCCCGTAAAGTTACGCAGACCATAATTATAGAAAGAAGCAATCACCGACGTCTCGGCGTCACGCTGTGTTGTCGGGTTCAGCATCTGAAGTTTCTTGGCCAAATGCAAGCCGGCCACGTGCGTCGAAGCGGGATTGGGCGGCTGTATGTTGGTCAGCATGGACTGCAGGTGGTTGTACGCGCCCAGCCCGCTGCCGATGCCCAGGTATTCGGGTTCGAGCACCGAAGAGCAATAATAGCCGTCGCTCATGCCGCCCCAGCCCCAGTTATAGTGAAAAAGCCCGTCGGCATCATAGCCGTCGCAGACGAAGGCATGGCCTCCGCCCTCGCCCTCGCCAAATTGCAGCACGGGACGTCCTGCGTCGAGTTCGGCACGCATCAGCGCCTCCCACGCAGACTCGTCATAGTGGGTGCGGTCCACGTATTCAATGTTCTCATCATAGGAGAAATAGCGCGTGAAGGCCTTGGCTATTTCCTGTGCCGTAGCGCCGCTGCCTTCATAATTGAAGTCCATCTTACAGCCCACGGCCACGTGATAAACCAGTTCGGCCACGGCATTGGCCTGTGCCTCGGTGTAGCCGCCGTTATAGTCGGAGAGCATCGCGGCCCAGTCATAGGTGGCCGAAGCAAAGTCCGCGCTCACAGGAATCCGCTGGCTCTCGGTGTTATAACTGCGCGAACCGACACCGTGCTGCGGATAACCGTAATACTTCATGATTTGTGCCGCCGCCACCGCCACGCACCCGGCCGGCGTACGTTCCTTGGGGTAGTTCTTGTCCATGGGACAAAGGCGGTTGAACGGCTCGTCCTGGCTCCAGCAGATGTTCTGCAGAAGCGGAGCCACCGACCCGGCAGCCTGCGCAGGGGCTTTTTCAGAGGCGTAAGGCGACGAAGCGGATGCGGAAGCCACATCGCTCACCGTGACGCCGGCAGCCGTCAGCGCGTCATACTGCCGGGCGTAACTGTCCAGCAGGGCACGCAACTGCACGGGCATATCTTCGTAAGAGAAACGACCCTCAAGGGCATAACCTGCTATGGGACGCATACGGTCGTCGGCCGACACGAGCACGAAACCCTCGTTCTCACCCGCATTGAAGGCAAAGACAGGTTGCAAAGCCAGCGAGCGCAAGCGCACCGGTTCCACATAGGTCAGCGCAGGCGGCATGGCCGAGGCGCGCGATGCCTTGAAACGCGATGCGTAAAAGGCCTCTGCGGTCCGGCGCGCCTCATCCGGCGTCAGCTGGCGGGCATTTGCACCCGACGGGATGGCCGACAGGAGCGCGAAAAGCAATAGGTAGAAGTAAAATTTCCTCATTGGTTCAATCTGTTGTCTGTATTAGTCATAAAAAGATCCGCGGCCGTCGCGCGGAAATCGGTGCGAAGATAGCGAAAAACAAGTAAAAAGCCAAGTTTGCCTGAACTTTTCCGAACCGCATCCTATCTCGACCGAGCGCAACGATGCCAAAGACAACAAAAGCACCGCATTTTGTTTCATTTTGCAGCGAAAAATGAAATTTTGCAGACAAAAGCGCAAAAAAGCAACCGACTTTTTCGCGCTTATATAATATTTTTACTTCCTTTGCACAATATTCGCACGTCTTCGTCGCATCGAAGCCATGCTTCCGGACACCCACGGACATACACCATAAACATAACGGCACACACAATATATATAATATATAAACAAAAAGGCTTATGAGAAAATTCTACGCAATTGCCGCTTTCGCACTCTGCGCAAGCACCGCCACAGCACAGGTTTCGACGGCGAAAGTCAATTACCTGAAGAAGACGCACAAGACCACGCTTGCACAGAAGCCATCAGCCTCCAAATTCTCCAAATCCTTCGTCGTCAAGAAGAAGGCTGCCGACGCCCGGTCCATCTGGAAACCCGCACACGAAGACCTCTACACCTACGAAGAAGGCGAGTGGACACTCTATGCCGGCACAGACCTGACGTACGACAAGAAGGGAAACCTTCTGTCCGAGACCATCAATGAAGCCGGAGACCTTACCCGCAACTCCTATGTCTATAACGACAACAACTTCGTGACGAGCAAGGTCGTGGAATACGGCACCGAGGACGAACCGGACGTATGGACGCAGTCCGAAAAGACCACCTACACCTACGACGGTGTCGTGGCAAACATCCAGACCTCCAAGACGGAATACATCTGGGACGACGTCCAAAGCGACTGGGCCGACGGCAGCAAGCAGTCCCAGAAGCGTATCATCACGCGCGACGCACAGGGCCGCGTGACTTCGGTGGAAAGAACCGCCTACTTCTCTTATACCGACTCCTGGGGTGTGACCATGCGCACCGACATCACTTATGACGAGGTTTCCGGCCAGGCTTCGAGCATCGCCATCCGCCATATGGCCGGCTATGACGAAGACAACCAAATCCTGCTGAGCGATCCCGAAATCCTGAAAGACATCGAGTGGGAAAACACCGACGGGCAAATCATCTGCGAAAACTTTGCCGAACTGCTCTATGGCAACAACCGCATCAAGAAAGCCAACATCTACGAAGTCGATGGCGAGGAAGAAATTCTTGTCAGCAGCGCCGAAGTGCAGTACACGGCAGGCAAGGCCGATTATGTCTACACCGAAACGTTCACCGACGAACCCGGAAAGGTAGTGAACACCTATAACGAGACCGACGCCTACGGCAGCTACACGCTCCGGGAGGACGAGTACTTCGATGATGAAGGCAAAGAATACATTTCCTACCTTACCAAATTCGACGTGGATGCCTTGGGCAACATCGTCCTTGACGAAGCCTACAGCGACGAAGGCACCGGCGAGTTCGAACTCGTAGAAGGCCAGCGCGCGAACTGCAGCTACGACGACGAGACGGGCGCCCTGCTTGAACGCGTTGTCGAAGCCTTTACACAAGACTGGAACGAAGAAACCGAAGAGCCCCTGCCCGGCCAATATTCCTTATTCGAAAAATACGTTTACTCCGGCATCAGCGACGTTACCGTGACCTCCATCAAGAGCGCGACCGGCAACGCAAACGCTCCCACGGCGGTCTACAACCTGCAGGGCGTTTCCGCAGGCACCTCCACCGACAACCTGCCCGCAGGCATGTACATTGTCAAGAAAGGGAACGAAGTTTACAAGATGATAAAGAAGTAATACAAAAATCTTCTTAATTCCAATAAAAGTGGCAGGGAAGCAACAAAATGTTTCCCGCCACTTTTTATTTCCTACAATATTATTACTAAATTTGCAGCCGTATTCAAACAACACTAAAAGTAAACACAAATGAAAAAGATCAGAGCAGCAGTCGTGGGATACGGCAACATCGGCCACTACACGCTCCAGGCGCTCGAAGCCGCCCCCGACTTTGAAGTTGCGGGCATCGTGCGCCGCAAAGGCGCGGAAAACTGTCCGGCAGAACTGGCCGCCTACAAGGTGGTGAAAGACATACGCGAACTCGGCGACGTGGACGTGGCCATACTCGCCACCCCGACACGCAGCGTCGAGACCTATGCCAAAGACATCCTCGCACTCGGCATCAACACCGTGGACAGTTTCGACATCCACACGCAAATCACGGCCCTGCGCCGCTCCCTCGGCGAGAGCGCGAAAGCGGCCGGCGCGGTAAGCATCATTTCCGCGGGCTGGGACCCGGGAAGCGACTCGGTCGTGCGCACCTTGCTGCAGGCCATCGCACCAAAAGGCATCACCTACACCAACTTCGGTCCGGGCATGTCAATGGGCCATACCGTAGCAGTCAAGGCCATACCGGGCGTAAAGGCGGCCCTCTCCATGACCATACCGACCGGGACGGGCATACACCGCCGCATGGTCTATATCGAAGTGGAAGAGGGGCATGACTTCGCCACCGTGGCCGCGGCCATCAAAGCCGACGCCTATTTCGCCAACGACGAGACGCACGTCATACAGGTGCCCTGCGTGGACGATGTCATCGACATGGGACACGGCGTGAACCTGACCCGCAAGGGCGTGAGCGGCAAGACACAGAACCAGCTCTTCGAGTTCAACATGCGCATCAACAACCCGGCCCTCACGGGACAGGTGCTGGTATGCGCCGCACGTGCCACCATGCGCCAGCAGCCGGGATGCTACACGATGGTCGAGATTCCCGTCATCGACCTGCTGCACGGCGACCGCGAGGAACTCATCGCACATTTGGTATAACCTTACGGGCACCAACGAACACATAAGCCCGGCTCCGGAGCGGTTATCGGCCTCGACGCTGATAATCCTCCGGGGCCGTCCGTTTCCGGTTCGGAGCAAAGAACGTTTCCGGGTAATCAAAAGAAAAAAACGGCAGGATATGGTTTTAGAAGAAAAGAAAGACCCGATGGGGCAAGCCATCAGGGATTATTTTGAACAGGGCCGTGCCGGCACATTGCGAGTATGCTCGTCACTGTTCGACGACGACGAAATGCCCGTCCCCATGCTCTTCCGCACGGAAAGCGACATGAACGCTTTGGAGCGCACGGCCCTGCGCCACTGCCGCGGCAGGGTGCTGGACGTAGGCGCGGGGGCAGGCTGCCACGCCCTTGTACTCCAGGACCGCGGATTGCCGGTCACGGCCATCGACGTCTCGCCGCTGTCGGTCGATACCATGCGGCGGCGCGGCGTAAACGACGCCCGGGCGTGCGACTTCTTCGACGACGATTGCGGAGGCCCGTTCGACACAGTGCTGCTGCTCATGAACGGTATGGGCGTCTGCGGCCGGCTGGACCGCCTGCCCCTGTTTTTCCATCGCATCGACCGGGTGCTGGCCGACGGCGGACAGGTACTGGCCGATTCTTCGGACCTGCGCTACGTTTTTGAGGACGAAGACGGAAATTTCACGCCCGAACCGGACGGAAGATACTATGGCGAAGTGGATTTCCGCATGGTTTACGGCAAGGTGAAAGGACCGCGCTTCGACTGGCTCTACATCGACTTCGCCACCCTGGCACGCAGCGCCGCCCGGGCGGGCTTCCGCGCCGAATTGCTCTGCGAGGGCAACCACTACGACTATCTGGCGCGTATCACGCGGGCATGACGGCCGGACGGAATTAACATTTTTAACTTCCGACGCGCGGGAACGACGTGGCAAAAGCCACTTTACGGAACACAGGACGGGGCTGAAAAATACTACATGGCATGTAAAACACACTACATGCCATCTGCGAAAACCTTTCCCGCGGAAAAAAACACAGATTCCCCGGCCTGCAGACACAAAAAAGGGGACGGATTCTTCCGTCCCCTGCTTCTGTCATACAAATATACTATATTTTTCCGCCAAAAGCAAATTGTGTTAAAACAACGACCGTCCCGCAGACCGCGTTACTTGACATTTTCGCAAGTATCCGCCAGCCGGATGTCGTCGGGCCTTTCCGGCTTATGCGTTGCCCTCGGGTGCGCCGAACGGAGTGGCGGTACGTCCGCCCTGCGGCTCGTTCCCGGGCAGGTTGATCGGGCCGAAGGCCTTCTCATACTTGGCCACGTTGTCCTGGAGGGCGAACAAGAGACGCTTGGCGTGCTCGGGAGCGAGAACGATGCGGCTCTTCACGTTGGCCTTGGGGACACCCGGCAACACGCGGATGAAGTCCAGCACCACTTCTGCGCTGGAGTGCGTGATGATAGCCAGGTTGGCGTAAATACCTTCGGCCACGTCGGGCGAAAGTTCAATCTTGAGTTGGTTGTCATTGTTTGCGTTAGCCATAACGATGTGTATTTAGTTTGTATTATAGAATGATTTTACAGGGAACTGCCGGCCGGAATGTCATCTCCGGTTGGCACTTACGCGTACAAATTTAGCTTTTTGAAACGAAACTTGCAAGACTATGCCATTCTTTCGTCTTTTATTACGTTATAAAATCTAATTTATCACACGGTTGCTTTGATTATCAATAAAGATATGTATCTTTGCACCCGAGAATCCCGCTAAAAGGCATTTTAGCCTGCATGGGTAGTTCAAAACATTATTAACTAAATTAATTTAACTGTTTATGAAAAAACTTTTTACTATCTTAATGTTGGGTGCAGCCGGTCTCTCCGCAAGCGCACAGGGTTATGAAGGTCACAAGTTCTTCGACAACTGGTCGCTGGGTGTCATCGGTGGCGCTGTTGCCCCCACCACCCATCACTCGGTCTTCAGTGACGCACGCGGCGTTGCCGGTCTCGAACTGACCAAAGGCATCACCCCGGTATTCAGCGTAGGCGTACAGAGCGTTGCCGGCTTCAACACGCTCGGCATCTGCGGCAGCAAGGGCGCTGAAGGCTCATATACCGTAGTGGACAACGTGAACACCACTTTCTTCGGTAAGGGCAACCTCTCCAACCTCTTCTTCGGCTACACCGGAACTCCCCGCTTCTTCGAGGTAGAAGCCATGGCCGGTATCGGTATCAACCACTACTTCGGTGACGGTGGCTTCAACTCCGCCACAAGCAAGGTGGGTCTGAACTTCAACTTCAACCTTGGCGAAAGCAAGGCTTGGACCGTATCTCTGCGCCCCGCAATGGCTTGGGACTGGGATGCTCCTGCCGTAGACAAGGCTCAGATGAACATCAACTCTTCCGCACTGGAACTCACCGCAGGCGTAACTTACCACTTCAAGAGCAGCAACGGCGCACACCACTTCACCGTGGTACGTCCTTACGACCAGGCTGAAGTGGACGGCCTGAACGCCAAAATCAACGACCTCCGCGGACAGGTGAGCGACAAGGACAAGGCCATCAGCGCCAAGGACGCACAGCTCCGTCAGTTGCAGCAGGAACTCAACGACGCACGCAACAAGAAGCCGGCCGTTCAGCAGGTTGTAAACACCAAGGAAACGAAGACGCTCGAATCTTACGTGACCTTCCGTCAGGGCAAGAGCGTGGTAGACGCTTCGCAGCTCCCCAACGTTGAGCGCATCGCCACTTACATGAAGAACCACAAGAACTCCAAGGTTTCCATCAAGGGTTATGCTTCTCCCGAAGGCAGCATCGAAATCAACACACGCATCGCAAAGGCCCGTGCAGAAGCCGTCAAGAGCATCCTCGTGAACAAGTACAAGATTGCCGCCAGCCGCATCACGGCCGAAGGCCAGGGCGTAGGCAACATGTTCGAGGAGCCCGACTGGAACCGCGTCAGCATCTGCACACTCGGCGAATAATTCCGGAAAAACGGAAGCCTTGAAAAAGGCTCGCTGAAACCATAAAAGAAGAGCCGTCCCGCTTGTCGGGACGGCTCTTCCTGCATACGGACGGGACTGTCGAACCGTGCGGACGGAACGGATGCCGAACCGGCCGGCCGGACCACGCGCCGGAGCGGACGGGCGGTGTTAAACTTTTATTAAACTTCGTGCACACAAAAACGGCGTAAGCATAATGTTTCGTATTTTTGCGACATGAAAACTTCCGCAAGACGCATACTCATAGTCGATGACGAGGAAACACTCTGCGAGGCCCTGCGCTTCAACCTCGAAGCCGAAGGTTACACCGCCGACACCGCACACAGCGCGGAACAGGCACTGACGTACAACCTCTCCGGATACGACCTGATTCTGCTCGACATCATGATAGGGGAAATCTCGGGGCTGCAACTCGCGGCCATCCTGAAGGGCAATCCCGCCACCTGCGACATCCCCCTCATTTTCTGCACGGCCAGGGACACAGAGGACGACATGGTCCGCGGACTGGACCTCGGGGCAGACGATTACATCACGAAACCTTATTCGCTCAAGACCATGCTGGCACGCATCCGGACCGTGCTGCGACGCACCGCGCCTGCGACGGCCGCACCCGTAAGCGACGAAGAGCGCATCGCCTACGAGGGACTGGTGATTATCCCCTCGCGCAAGAGTTGCACCATAGATGGAAAGGAAGTGAGAATGCCGCGCAAGGAATTCGAAATACTGAGCAAACTCCTCTCCCACCCCGGACGGATATTCTCACGCGAAGCCCTGCTCCACGACATCTGGGACGATGACGTCGTGGTGCTGGACCGCGTCATCGACGTCAATATCACACGCATCCGGCAGAAGCTCGGACGATACGGCAAGCACATCATCACACGCTCGGGCTATGGTTACGGTTTCTTCACTGAATAAAAAGATTACCTATCCGGTACGGCTGTTCCTCTGGCTGCTGGGCTACTCCCTGCTGCTGGTAGGAAGTTTCATATTTTTCCAGTATCACCGCGAAAAAGAAGTCAAGCAAACGGAGCTCAACCTGCAGCTGCAGCTCATCAACCGCTTCATACTGACACAAATCAGAGAGGGAAAGGACATCCAGGACCTTGGCCGCGACGAGTTCCCGCCCTTCGGCAACCTGCGCATCAGTCTTTTCGACAAGCAGGGCTATCTTGTCTACGACAACATCCTTGACAGCATCCCGCACACCAATCACCGCAACCGCGTAGAGATAAGGGAGGCGCGGGCAAAAGGCTCGGGATTCGCCGTACACCGCCATAGCGAAAGCACAGGCGAGACATACTTCTACTCGGCCACGTCCGACGCCGGCGGAAACGTGGTGCGCACCGCCATACCCTATACCCTGACGCTCGTATCCCTGCTCCGCGCCGACTATGGCTTCTTGTGGATGATGGGAGTCATCACGCTGGTCATGTGCGTCCTCGGGTATTTTGCCACCAGGCGCGTCGGACAGCACATCATCCGCCTGGACCGCTTTGCGGAAAAGGCCGAAAGGGGCGACCGCATATCGGATGTCGAGCCCTTTCCCGACGACGAACTGGGACGCATATCGAGGCACATCGTCCGCCTGTATGCAGGACTGCAGCAGGCCAACGCGGACCGTGACCGCGAACACCGCGCCGCGCTGCACGAACAGCGGGAAAAGGAACGCATCAAGAAACAACTGACCAACAACATCAATCATGAGCTGAAAACCCCGGTGGCTTCCATACAGGTCTGCCTCGAAACGCTCATCAACCACCCCGGAATGGATGCCGGACGCCGCATGGACTTCCTCGCACGCAGCATCTCTCACTGCGAAAGACTGAAAAGCCTGCTCGCAGACATATCCCTCATCACCCGCATGGACGACGGAGGAACAGCCATCACCAAGGAAAGCATCGACTTGGCGGACATCATTGCCGAGTGCGTGGCGGACAAACGGCCGCGGGCCGAGAAAAGCGGCATCGACATTACCTGCGACATCGCTGGACCTATCCACATGAACGGCAACCAGACGCTCCTGCTCTCCGTTTTCAACAACCTGCTCGACAATGCCATCATATACAGCGGCGGCAGCCTCATCTCCGTCGGGCCTGCGTCCGTCACGGAAGACACCATCACGCTCTCCGTCGCCGACAACGGCTGCGGCGTGCCGGCGGAGCACCTGCCACGGCTGTTCGAGCGCTTCTACCGCATCGACAAGGGCCGTTCGCGCGCAGCAGGCGGCACGGGACTGGGACTGGCCATCGTGAAAAACGCCATCATGCTGCACGGAGGAAACATCACCGCGCGCAACCGGAACGGCGGCGGCCTGGAATTTACCATTACCCTGGCGACCGATTCACGATAAACCGGCCCGCAGACGCGGACAACGGTTCTTCTTGTTTTTCACGGGCGGAAAGATGTGCGTAACCGGCATTCCGCACAGAATATGTAACGAACGGTTCAACTTTTTGCAACATTTATGTAACCTTTTCCCGATTCCTTTGCATCGGAAAAGAAACCCAATAAATCATTGTAAAGACATGGAAACCGTTTTTCTTTGCGTCGTTCTGTTTATGCTGCTGCTGGCCGTCTTCGACCTGTCTGTTGGCGTGAGCAATGACGCGGTCAATTTCCTGAATTCGGCCATCGGGACGAAAGCAGCATCCTTCAAGCGCATCCTTGCAGTGGCCTCCGTCGGCGTATTCCTCGGCGCCGCCATGAGCAACGGCATGATGGACATCGCCCGCCACGGCATATTCCGGCCGGAGCACTTCTCATTCTACGAGCTGACGTGCATATTCATGGCGGTAATGGTGGCAGACATCATCATACTCGACATCTTCAACACGCTCGGCCTGCCTACATCGACGACAGTCTCGATGGTGTTCGAACTGCTCGGCGCCACGTTCGTCGTGGCCGTCATCAAGACGGCGGGCGATGCCGGACCGGGACTCAGCGAACTGCTCAACACTGAAAAAGCCCTCACGATAATCCTCGGCATCTTCCTTTCGGTAGCGATTGCGTTCTTCTTCGGCACCGTGGTGCAGTTCCTTTCGCGCCTTATCTTCTCGTTCAATTTCCGCAGCCGCCTGACCTGGAAAATCGGCCTGTACGGCGGTGTGTGCGCCACGGCCATCCTTTACTTTTTGCTGATTAAAGGCACGAAGAACCTGACATTCATGACCCCCGAGGTGAAGATGTGGATTCACACACATACCACGTCCATCATCATCGGCAGCCTTGCAGGCTTCACCGTCCTCATGCAACTGCTGCATTTCCTGCGGGTGAACGTGCTGAAGGTCGTCGTGCTGATGGGGACATTCGCGCTGGCGATGGCTTTCGCGGGGAACGACCTCGTGAACTTCATAGGTGTGCCGCTGAGCGGGCTTTCCGCGTACCGGGACTTCGCGGCCAACGGCGGCGGAGATGCCCACGGATTCCTGATGGGCTCGCTCAACGGGCCCGCCGACACGCCGATAGGCTTCCTCATCGCCGCGGGCGGCATCATGGTGGTGGCGCTCGCCACGTCGAAAAAGGCGCACAACGTGTCGAAGACCGAAATCGGGCTGGGCAGCCAGCAGGGAGGCGACGAAATGTTCGGCTCCTCGCGGATTGCGCGCCGGCTGGTCAGATGGACGCTCTCGGGACTGGCATGGGCCGGGCGCGTCACCCCGGCACGGGTGCGGCGCTGGGTGAACGGAAGGTTCGACACCGAAGAAAGCATCATGGAGCCGGGCGCGTCGTTCGACCTCATCCGCGGTTCGGTGAACCTTGTACTGGCCGGTATGCTGATTGCCCTCGGCACCTCGCTGAAGCTTCCGCTTTCCACCACGTTTGTCACGTTCATGGTGGCCATGGGAACGTCGCTGGCCGACCGCGCCTGGGGTCGCGAGAGCGCCGTATTCCGCATCACGGGCGTCATCTCGGTCATCGGAGGCTGGTTCATCACGGCCGCGGCCGCCTTTATCGGCGCGGGATGTATCGTGGCTGTGATGTATTGGGGCGGCCATTACGCCATGTTCGCCTTAGGCGTGCTGACCGTCGTCCTGATTGTGCACAGCAACCGGCGCTTCGGTAAAAAACAGGACGAGGAAGGCGGCGACACCCTCTTCCAGACCATCATCACCACCGAGGACAAAAACCGCAACTGGCCATTGCTGATGCTCTACATCACCGAACAGCAGGAAGCGTTCCTCTCTTTCGCGGGACAGAGCTACCGCAACATCACCGCGGCCTTCATCTCGGAAAACCCGGGTGCGCTGCGGAAGAGCGAAACCGCGCTGGCGCAGCAGAAGAACCTGCTGAAAAGCGCCCGGCGCAAGGAGACGCTCTGCCTGCGCCACCTGCCGCACGAGACGGCCATAGAGAAAAGTCCCTGGTTCTACCTGAGCAACAACCTCTGCATGTCCATGCTCTACAACCTGCGCCGCATCAACGAGGTATGCAAGGAGCATGTGGAAAACAACTTCCTGCCCCTGCCCGGGCGTTACACGGACGAATACCACTCCCTGCGCGCCTGCGTCGGCACACTCTTCGACGAAGTGACGGCCGTCATGCACAGCGACGACACCGAAAGCGTCAAGATGCTCCGCCGCCGGTGCGAGAACATCAAGGACACCGTGTCCGGAGCATACCACCGCATACAGAACCACCTGCACGACGGCGACCCGGCATCCATGACGGTATTGTTCGTCTACGTCAATATCCTGCAGGAAACGCAAGAGATGGTCTCGGCCATCCGCAAGTACCTGCGCGCTTACGCCAAGCTCCGCGACTCCGGCTTCCGCACCCGCACCGGGGCCGACCCTACCCCCGTCCCCGCACATTCCGCCGAAGACGTAAGAAACTGATTCTCACAAAAGAAACACCACGTACATGAGACTCATCAGACCGACAGTCCTGCTGGCGGCAGCCACCGCCATGTCCGCACCCGGCGCGCAGGCACAGGAAACAAAGAACGTAACCGGCCCGACCGACTTCATCTCCGAAGTACACGCCACCGTCAGAGCCAAATACGAATACCAGCCCGAAACCGGCAAAGGACGGTTCGAAGTCAGGAACGCACGGCTGAGCGCGGAGGGATTCATCATCCCGACCGTCGGATTCAAGGCCGAAATCGACCTGTCCGACGAGGGAAACATCCGTATGCTCGACGCCTACGCCAACATGCGGGCAACCCGGTCGCTGAAAATCACCGCCGGACAGATGCGCGTCCCGTTTACGATAGACGCCCACCGCTCCCCTCACCTGCAATACCTTGCCAACCGCTCGTTCATCGCCAAACAGGTGGGCGACGTCCGCGATGTGGGCGTCGCGGCATCGTGGACCGGCGGACACCGGACACCCGTCACGCTGGAGGGCGGCATATTCAGCGGCTCGGGACTGACGCAACAGAAGGACTACTGGACATCCGGCTACAATTTCTCCCTGAAGGCACAGACACTGATTGCCCTCCGCGCGAACATCACGCTCAGCCTGCAAAAAGCCACCTGCGGACAGACCGACGTCATCATGTACGATGCCGGTGCCTATTGGCAGGACGCGCACTGGCACATCGAGGCCGAATACCTGCGCAAGCATTATGCGCACGGCGCGTTCCGGCCCGTGAACGCATTCGACGCTTTCATAGCCTATCGCCTGACACCCCGGAAGGCGCTGACGGCCTTGTCACTGCTCGGACGTTACGATTACATGTCGGACCACAGCAGAGGAAATAGCGATGCCGGCGGATGCCTGACACTTGACGACCCCGAGCGCCACCGGCTGACGGGAGGCACGACGCTGAGCCTCGGCAAAGGACCGGCACAAGTGGACCTGCGCCTCAACTACGAACAATACTTCTACCGCAAAGGCGCGACGCCTAAAGTATCGGAGCAGAACAAATTCGTGGCGGAGTGCGTGGTGCATTTCTAACCGGACATACTTGCCGATAAGTGCATTATCCCGCCACCGGGGCGGACGGACATTTTAACACAATTTGCTTTTGGCGGAAAAATGTAGTATATTTGCATTGCTGAAGTGCGGGGACGGTGTGAAACCGTCCCTTTTTTCGTGCCCGCAAGCCCGTTTCAGGGAGAAACTGTCCCTGTGACGGGATTTTTTAGACGGCTTGTAGTTTCCCGCAGATGCCATGTAGGCGATTCTACCCCTGCATGTAGCGAAAAACAAGAGCGGGGAACGCGCGCCTTTCGCACCCGTAAAAGTTAAAAATGTTAATGTCGGAAGGAAGTTGAGGCCCGTAAGGTCCATCACTGACCGACGGGCCGGATTTTATTGCGGATATAAAGAAAAATCAGTGCCTGCCTCGTCCGAAAGGATAGAGGCAGGCACTGCATATATAAACATCAGGAATTACTGGAATATAACCCAATAAATCTTTTCGGCCCTCACCGTACCGTCGGCAGACACCACGGTAACTTTTACCTCGTGAGGCTGACCGTCCATATACTCTTCGACGTTCGTGAAACGAATGATATAAGAGTTTTGCATGGCTCCCGTAACGGGCAGGCTCTCAAGCGTAACGGCCTCGCCGGTATTCAAGTCGGTGAAACGGGAAGTAGCATACAGCACCGTACCGCCCGTATATTCGGACATCAAGGCCGGATTTTCTTCATACGCCGTCCATGAGCTTTGTTGATAACCACTGTAAACCGTATGTACCGTTCCGTTGGCCGGATTCCAATTTGTAGGATTCGTTGTAGGATTCAAGAACTCCACAGACCACTTGGAACCTCTATTAGGCTGGTTAGGCTCGTCGGTAAAGTTCACATAAATGCGGTTAGCCCCTTGACGGAAAGTAAAATTGTCGTTGGCAAAATGCAACGCCACCATGCCGCATTCGTTGTAACTGCCGTTCTCGTAGTTGCCACCCTCGGCCTTGCGCTGCAAATCGGCAGCATCGGAACCACCGTAATAGTGGGTACGACTTGTACCATAGCGGCTGTCGGCATCCATATACTCCTTAAGTTTCTCGGCCGTAGTGACATTCAATGCTCCGTCTATTGCATGATAGCTGTCGCCATATCCGACACATCCGAAACGTACACTCAGACCGGATTTGCCCAGTTTTTCAGCCCAATCCTTGATGTCGCGCGCGATGGCTTCCGCCTCTTCGGACATACTACCCGAGTTATCGACTAGGAAAACCACGTCGGTCAGGATTTCACGGCCCTCATTCTCGGAGTTGTTGTACACATCAATGCCTTTGGGCTTGCCGTCTACGGTGACCCATACGTTCTGACCATGACCTTTGTAAGCCGTGCCATAAAGATTCATCCAGTCACCCTCATTCTTATTCCATACGCCCGTCATGTCTATGTTCATGACTGCGCTTCCGTTTTCCTGCACCAACGTGCACACGGCATTGGGAAGCGTTACGGTAGGCTCTGTAACCTCGGGCGCAGCATCGGCAAGATTGTCACTCGGTATGCCTAAAGAAGAACCGTTCTCCAGGATAATGGTGTCGTCTCCGTCGCCCAGACAGGAGGAAAAGGTGAGTGCGGAGAGCGCGAAAGCCGCTACTCTTAAACTCTTGAAGATAATGTTTGTCTTTTTCATTTCCAATTCTTTTTAATTACTTCATAATCTCAAATTCCACACGACGGTTCATGGAGCGGCCCTCTTCCGTGTCATTGGACATGAGCGGACGGGACATGCCATAATAGTCATAGGCAAGATTGGCACGCGAAACGCCTTTCTTGACCAGGTAGTCCACAACGGCCATGGCGCGCTCCTTGGAAAGATTCAGGTTGAACTCTTCCGAGCCCACGTTGTCGGTGTGACCTTTCACCATGATGCGCGTATTGACACGCTTGAGCGTGGTGGCCAGACGGTCAAGATAGCCGTAGGAGCGGGGATTGATGGTGCTCTTTCCGAATTCGAAATTGATGGCATCGTCGATGGCGCAGATGGTCTTGCCCTCCACGCGCTCGCCACGTGCCATCAGGTCGTTGATTTCCTCAAGGCTGTAACAGGGTTTCTCTTCGACCACGGGCTCCTCGACCACGGGTTCGGGCTCCGGTTCGCGCACGGGAACGACCACAGGTACCGGGGCGGCCTTGGTGAACACGCTGAAGGGGATGCCGAGCGTCACCTTCACCTCCACACCGCTGAACTTGCGCGTGCCTTCCACCTTGTCGCCAAGTCCTTCAATCACATACTTGTACTTGGCCGTATTGTCGTCGCCGTAAGTATCGGTGATGCCGTGCTCGTACATGGCTTCCGCACCGAGGAAGCACGTATGGCGGCCGACGTTGAACTGCCACTTGACACCCGCGCCCACGGCAGCGGCGAAGTAGAAGGAACTCATGTTCGACTTGGACAGGTCCATGTGCACGCCTTCGTAGGTATAAACCTCGTCGCCGCGCGATACGAGTTCCTCTGCGTCATTTTCCTCGAAAAGGTAGGACTGTTGTTCCATCGAGATGCTGCCGCCGAGCGAGAAGCCGAAGACGGGAGCGACATAGACATAGGGACGGAGTGCGGAAGATGCCTTGCCGAACTGGTAGATGAGGGGCACGCGGATGTCAAGGTAGTGTGACTTCAGCCGGTAACGGATGTCCTTCACACCTTCTTCCTCATAGAATCCTTCCAGACCGCTTCCGATTTCGGTCAGGCTGCCGCCACGCTTCAGGTAGGCCAGTTCCGGACGAACGGCAAAGTTATGTTCCTTGCCGAACTCACGCTGTACGAACAGCGAAACCACGCCGCTGTTCAGGTTCTTCTTGGTGGGGAAGAAGTCTTCGTTCAGGTCGGAGTACCTCATGAACGAGGTATGAAAGCCTCCGCCCACACCAAAATACCATTTGTCGGGATTTACACCCGCATTTTGCGCCCAAGCCGTTCCCATCATGAGGGAAAGGAGGAACAACATGAATACTTTTTTCATTGTGCTGAATAGTTAAAGTAAATACATTTGTTCTTTCATCACCGGTCTGAAGGTGAAAAATACCTTAGACGTGCTGCAAATGTATATTTTTTACATAATAGAACAATTTACCCCCCCGATTTAACATTTAATTAACACTAAAACAACAAAACTGCCCAATAAAAGGAACCCGTGACAGTATTTTTCCTCATTTTACACTAAAAAAAAGAACCGATAACGGGAACGGCGGGCAGACGCACAGGAACAAACGCCGGCCGTTCCGGAGGCGGAGACACCCGCACGACACATACAGCCCTCACGGGATACCCTTTCCCGGTCTGTCACAGACTTTAACAAAGAAGAATAGGGGTATCTCGCCTTTTTTTCTTATTTTTGCCCCAAACAACTATTTTTTTAATCTATTATTATGAGAACAAAACAACTACTTCTCTCAATGCTGTGCCTCGGCATGGCATTCACGAACGGTTCGGCAGCCACTGCCGAAGAAGGAGGAGCAGCTGACGAGAAAATCGTCATCCGGGTGGATAATGACCACGGCTCTTTCACCGCCGGAAACGGTAACTTCCGGTCGGAATGGACTGCGACAGGAACACCGGCCCTCACGCTCAGTTGCGGCACAACCAACAACATGAAACAAAGCAACAGCGGGACAAACCTCGAACTCTATACGGGAACGGCCAATAGTTCCACTTATACTCTGGCCGTTCCCTCGGGTTACGTCATCGAGGGCTACTCATTCAAATTCGCGGGTAGCGACGCCGCGGTGAATTGCACGGTGACTCCCGCCGGCGGAACAGCCGTCGTCAGCTCGGCATCGGCAGAACAGACGGTAAGCGTCAGCGGACTTTCCACCCAAAGCACGGCTTTCACGGTTTCGGACAATGCCAACAAGGCGGCTGTCACCAAAGACTTCACCGTAACCGTATCCCGCGTGGAAGAAGACAGCCGGATATTCATACCGACCACCGTCACCGACGGACAATTCGCACCTAAAACAGTCTGGTACACCCTGCAAATCGGCACCGCCGGCCAGTTCATCTCGGACAACGGGGAAGCGGACCGCATCACATTGAGCCGTGTCTACACGGAACTCGAGGACGAGGACCTGTGGTGCTTCGCGGGTGACGCCGAAAACGGATATCGCATCTACAACAAGGCCGCAGGTGCCGGCAAGGTGCTGGCTTCGAACACCACTATGAGCGCCATCTCCGGCGTGGGCGGCACGGGCGGTTCCACCTATCCCACCCTGCAAGACCCGAATGCCCTGCCCGACGGCTACGTGGACCGCTGGGACTTCAGAGCTTCGAACAAAATCAATTTTGAAGACGTGGAAGGACAGTTCATCTTCCTGCACGGCACAAATTATGCCCTGAACAACTTCGCCAGCCGGGGCGACCTTGCCTTCTGGGCCGAAGGACAGGATGCCGGTTCTACCGTGGCCATACGCTTTGCCGAAACCACTATCCCCATAGTCAAGAGCGAAGGAACCATGACCGAAGGTTCGATGGCCTCGGCCAACTTCTTCGCGACATGGACCTACGGTGGCACCCCGGAACTCACCATATCTTCAGGCGATGCCAACAACATGCAAAAGGCAGGCGACGAGTTCATGATAGCTTCGGGACGGACAGGAAACTGTACCTATATATTCCAGACCGGCACACAATACGCCATTGCCGGCTATACTTTCGATTTTGCCGCCGCCAATGCCGATGCGACCATCAGCATCACGCCGACCAACGAGGAGACCGTGACGAGCACCAACTCCGAATGGAAGAACATCACCGTGAACGGGCTCATGGAAAACACAGCCACCTTCGCCATGACGGGTACGAACACGAACGTCATGCTGAACAACTTCAACGTGACCATCCACCGCTTTATCGAAGGTCTGGACAAGAGCAAGACGATTGTCTTCAACTATGGCGGCGACCGCGACCACAACGTTGTTTACCGCATCCCGGCCATAGCCACCGTGGGCACGACAGGACGACTCATTGCCATCAACGACTACCGCTATTGCGGAGCTGACATAGGTAACGGCCGCATCGACCTCCATATCTCCGTATCGGACGACAACGGAGCCACATGGACAGAACCCGACCTCTGCCGCGACACCAACGGCAACGCTGTAACACAGGGCGACGGACAGGGCACACTGGCAACCGCCAACGAGAACCGTGACTGCGGCTTCGGCGACGCAGCCATCGTGGGCGACAGCGAAAGTTCGCGCGTGCTGATGCTGAGTGTATGCGGACGCACACCTTTCTTCTCGGCCACACGCCAGACCCCCAACGCCGTGGCACGCTGGTACAGCGAAGACGGCGGCGACACCTGGACCCAGTTCGAGGACATCACCGAACAAATCTACTCTCTCTTCGACGGAACCGTACCTTACGGCTACATCGACTCCATGTTCTTCGGCTCAGGCCGCATCGTACAAAGTTCACGCGTCAAGGTGGGCGAATATTACCGCCTCTACGCCGTAATGAGCGGCCGTAACGTTGCCGCAGGCAACATCTCCAACTGGGTGATGTACTCCGACGACTTCGGACAGAACTGGGCCATACTGGGAGACCCCATGACACCGCCCGTACCGGCCAGCGCCGACGAGCCGAAAGCCGAGGAACTGCCCGACGGAAGCGTAATATGCAGCTCGCGCGTGGGCGGCGGACGCTGGTACAACATCTTCAACTACACGGACATTGCCAAGGCAGAAGGAACTTGGGGCAACTGCACCAAGAGTACGCTCGTACAGGCGTCCAGCAATGCCTGCAACGGCGAAATCATGGTACTTCCCGTCGAAAAGAAAGCTACCGGCGAGAAGATGTATCTGGCCCTCCAGAGCATTCCGTTCGGTCCCAACCGCTCGCACGTGGGCATCAACTTCAAGGAGCTGAATGGTTACGAGGACTACGGAACTGTTGAGAACTTCGCTGCGGATTGGGACGGAGCCTATGAGGTGACCGCACTCGACGCTGCCTATTCCACAATGTCCTGGCAGCACGACAACAAGCTGGCCTTCCTCTATGAAGAGGCCACTTACGGCAAGGGCTACTGCGGAGTGTACAAGAGTCTGAGCATAGAGCAGATTACAGACAGCGTTTACAGCTATTGCGCCGATACGGACAACGCCGTCGCCAACGCCCTGACGAAGAGTATTGCCGAACGCAAGGTCAATGCCATCAAGGAAATACCGGCCAACGGCTACGTAGGCCAGCTGACCGAAGACGGACTGGCTTCCATCGAAACAGCGCTCGCCGACTACATCGCCACCCCGAGCGTAGCGAACAACGTTGCCCTCAATGCCGCCATAGCCAATGCCGAAACCATAGGAATCAAAGCCGGTCTGATGTACCGCCTGCGCAACTACGGACGTGCAAACAACCGCTACCTGCAGGCTCTGAGCAATGAAATGAGCGTGGGTGACCTCAATGAGACGAACAAGGACCAGCTGTTCGCATTCATGCCCGGCGAAGAAGACGGCACATGGACCATCCTGAACGAGAACCGCAACGTATACATCGGTTCCACCGGAGCCCAGAACGTCAAAATCCCCATGGTAGGCGAAGCTAACGCAGCCTTGTATAAGGTAAATTCTCTGAAGGAAGGCCTGAGTGCCTTGCTGTGCCAGTCTCCCGCCACGGCAGTCTATCCGGCCATTCACCTTGACGGCAGCCTGAAGCTCGTGCCTTGGTCGGCCAGCAGCACAAGCAATAACCCGGCCTCGTTCTGGTACATCGAACCGACAGAGTTCACTATCACTGACATCGACGAAATAGCCACAGAGACACCGGCTGAAAAGACGGTCTACTATGACCTGCAGGGCCGTCGCGTCATGAAACTCGTCCCGGGTTCCATCTACGTGACCAACGACCGCCGCAAGGTATTCGTGAAATAAGACCTGAGCGAAATACATAAGACTTCGCCCCTCGGACAAGCTCAAAAGCAATGTCCGAGGGGCGTTTTCTTTGTGCAATTCTGCAAGCCATACGGATGTACAATGCATTTTACGATTTACGGTAACGACACCAAAATTCCACGACATTCCACCCTCTGAAAACCACATGTGCATGTAAGAAAAACTATCCCTATTGTAGTTTAAACTAAGATAGGGATAGTTTTTCCTAACCCTATCTTAGTTTTCGGGTGTTCGAATATGAGAGAAATGATTGCGCCTACCGGTTTTGTCTTTATGGAAGAAAGGCAGACGAAGATACACTAAATAGATAAAATTCTTAAATAGCCTTGCCTCAATTAAAGATAATTGTTAAATTTGCCATAAAATAGGCAGTAGCATCTGCCAAGCAGCCCCATAGAAGACCAGGAAATTTCTTATAAAAACCATAACGATATGAAAAAACAAGCCCTCAAAACCATTTTCGCACTCCTTTTGCTGTGCATTCTCATGCCTGTCAAGACCACGGGGCAGATACCAATGAATCCCCATGCCAGAACTTTTGAAATTAAGGTCCAAACCGAACTTCTCGGAGACAAGGATTGGGCCAAACGGATGAAGAAAGTAAAAAAGATATATGGTTTGCAATCCGTTGAACCGGTAATGTTGCCCACAGGGAAGCCCGGAATGAGAGGCTACCCCAAACCGGATAAATATCGTGGCCGGTATTCCGGTTACAGCCTGTTCGACAGTGCGGGAAACAATATTACAGATTACCATCGCGTTCACGCTGTGGAGATTCATAGCATTCGCGGGAAAGACTATATTTGGTATCTGACCGACAAGGTAAACAACGAAGGCTTATTGTGCAACATGGACGGTAAGCGTTTGTTCTCCAAGCCCTCTACTTACCAAATCGTCAGCGACTTGAATCATGTGCTTTTATGGTGCAAGCAAAAGGACGTAAGCATCTTCTACGACACAGACGGCAACATGGTTCACTATGGAGGGGAATTTATCTACGCCGTAAATTTTGTCAGGGCCATAACACCGGGCGTCAAGTCAATAAGCGCAGATGGAAAAACGATAGACATGCTATGTGCGCAAACACCGGAATATTTTTATACCAGCGGGATAGTAAATGGGAGTTCCTATAAATATCGTGATATACAAGACTTCAAAGGAAACAAAATCTTTAACACCGGCGTTTGGAACGCCGTACCCTTTCCTTCCATTGAGAGCGGATATTTCCTGAACCTGCCGGAAAACACCGAATTTGAGATAAAGGACGCGGTGCAGGAGGTCGGCGGGGATATCCTGCCTTACCGCACGCTGGGAATCAAGTATCGCAACACTTCCGCCAGGTTGTACGATTATAGCGAACAGATTATCCCCGATAGTTATGGTTTGGAATACAGTGCGCCGGACCATTCCATAAAATACACAGTACTTGACAACCATCGCTACCTGAAAGGTGCGAAATTCTTAGCAGACAGCACGCTCGACGTTCCGCCGCTCTTTGCCGACGTCATGTATAAGTACGACGAAAAGGCAAACCAATGGAAACCATACGTAAGGCGCACGCTGTTCGGTCTGTCAGAGCCCTACGTGACCGGTATGGACACCACACCGAATTATAGGAACAACGTTGAGCGCGCCATTGAAAACAATGAAATGTCTATTTACAACATACATAAGGCGTATGGTGAAAATCACAAATGGGACGAAAAGGATTTGGCGTATGTGGATTATTTTTGCACCAAAAAGGCACGTTCCAGACTGGAAGGCTACTTCATTAGTTACGAAAGTGCTAAACTCTTAAAATACACGACTGAAAAATTAGCGAAAGAGGGCAAAGAGGTAATCAAAGACATAGAAGGCAATTATCACTTGTACGCCTTTAACATCGCGAAAGGAATCTACGAACAAGCGCAAAAGGACTATGCCAATAAGGCTACGGCCGAGTTGGCCAGAAATCTGATTGCCATGACGGACCAAAAGATTGAGGCCGCACAACAACGGGCAGCACAACTGGTGTCCATCTACAAACTTGAAATAGAACAGAACGAAAAGAACATACAAAGGAAAGAGAGAAACGAAGCCATCCGGGCTCAGCAAGAAGAAATGGCACGCGCAGCCGCAGCGGCACGCCAACAGGCACAGGAAACAGACCGGACAACCAACGCCCTCATTATCGGTGCCGTGATGAGAAGCGTCGGCAATGCCCTCGGACGGGCATTAGGCGGCAGGTCGGGAGGCAGCAACTTGCGGGTGAACTATGTAGGAGGAGGCGGAGGATATAACGCACCGGTAAATGGTGGAACAGCGGGAACTTCATCAGGAGCGGCAGTACAGACTGCCAAGAAATGCGGCCGCTGCAACGGTACGGGCTCCTGCAACGCCTGCCTTGGACATCCAGGCAAGGCTACCGCCGGAAGCAAGTCGCCCAATTGCAGTGCCTGCCACGGTAGCGGACGATGCACCTACTGCGGCGGCTCCGGTTATCGGAACTAAGCTGTGCCGGGAAGTACGGCATCATTCACACAAAGAGAGGCGAGCACGCAAATCCGCGTCGCACGCCTCTCTTTTCATTACTAATCATCAGGTCCAAGAGGGCATCAAACTGCGACAATAATAGGATGGAACAGCCCCTCTGCCTGTCAAAGACGAACAAAAGCGATGTACGGCCCGTGTTCATCCGCCCAAACCTATAACTTACACACGACAGGCCCATCCGGCTGTAGGACTGACTGAAAAGCCCCTGCGTCAGCCAACAAAGAAACCCGGCCGAGAGCACTAAACTCCCGGCCGGGCTACCTTTTATGTATTTATCCGAAAAACGATTTCAGATATTTCTATGATCTCAAATTACTTCTCTGCGCCTTGCTGCAGTTTCTCGTAATCTTCGGCATCGCCTACGACGATGCGGTTGAACTCACGCAAGCCGGTACCGGCGGGAATGAGGTGACCGCAGATGACGTTCTCCTTCATGCCCTCGAGGTAATCGACCTTGCCACTGATGGCGGCCTCGTTGAGCACCTTGGTCGTCTCCTGGAAGGAGGCGGCGGACATGAAACTCTTGGTCTGGAGAGCCGCACGCGTGATACCCTGAAGAATCTGCGTAGAGGTAGCGGCCTGTGCGTCACGCACCTGAACGAGTTTGAGGTCACGACGCTTGAGCTGCGAGTTCTCGTCACGCAACTTGCGGGCGGTAACAATCATACCCTTCTTCATGGTCTCGCTGTCACCGGCATCCACTACCACTTTCTTGCCCCAGATGCGGTCGTTCTCCTCGGCAAAGTCGAGTTTATCGACAATCTGCGACTCAAGGAAGTTGGTGTCACCCGGCTCGTCTATCTGAACCTTGCGCATCATCTGACGCACAATGACCTCGAAGTGCTTGTCGTTGATCTTTACACCCTGCAAGCGGTATACGTCCTGAATCTCATTGACGATGTATTCCTGCACGGCGGTGGGACCCTTGATGGCAAGGATGTCGCTGGGCGTAACCGAACCGTCGGAAAGCGGCGTTCCGGCACGTACATAGTCGTTCTCCTGAACAAGGATCTGCTTGGAGAGGGAGACGAGATATTTCTTGACCTCGCCCAACTTGGAGGTGACGATGATTTCGCGGTGACCACGCTTGACGCTTCCCATGGAAATCTCTCCGTCGATAGCGGATACAACGGCAGGGTTGCTCGGATTGCGGGCCTCGAAGAGTTCGGTCACACGAGGCAGACCACCGGTAATGTCACCGGCCTTGCCGACGGCACGCGGTATCTTGATGAGGATGTCTCCGGCCTTGACTTTCTGTCCGTCTTCTACAACGATATGACCGTTGATGGGGAAGTTGTAGGTACGAATCAACTCGCCGTTCTCGTCAAGAATATGTCCTGACGGAACGCGGCCGCGCTCCTTGGACTCGATAACGATACGCTCGCGCAGACCGGTGGCTTCGTCTTCCTCGACACGATAGGTCGAACCTTCCTTGACATCCTCGAACTGGATGACACCCGCATTTTCGGTAACGATAACGGCATTGAAGGGGTCCCACTTGGCAATGACCATGCCTTTTTCCACAACATCGCCGTCATTGACATAGAGTTGTGAGCCATAAGGTACGTTCTGCGTGGAAAGAATGATACCGGTGTTCTCGTCGATAAAGCGGACTTCAGCCAAACGACCGACAACCACTTTTCCGGCAGAGCCGTCTTCGTTGGTGACATCCACGGTACGGAGTTCCTCAAATTCTACACGGCACTTGCTCTTGGCCACGATGGTGGCATTGGCAGCGGCGTTACTTGCGATACCACCGGCATGGAACGTACGAAGTGTAAGCTGCGTACCCGGTTCACCGATGGACTGTGCGGCAATGACACCGACAGCCTCGCCCTTCTGCACCATGCGGCTGGTGGCCAGGTTACGACCGTAACACTTCATGCAGACACCATGTTTGCTCTCGCAGGTGAGGACGGAGCGGATTTCGACACTCTCAATCGGAGATGCCTCAATCTCGGCCACAACAGACTCGGTGATTTCCTCACCTGCCGCAACAATCAGCTGTCCCGTAGTGGGATGAATGATGTCGTGTACGGACACACGACCGAGAATGCGCTCTCCCAAAGAGGAGATGACTTCATCACCGTCCTTGAGGGCTGTGCAGACCAAACCACGCAGAGTTCCGCAGTCTTCCTCGGTAATGATTACATCGTGGGATACATCTACCAGACGACGGGTAAGGTAACCGGCGTCGGCCGTCTTGAGGGCGGTATCGGCAAGACCCTTACGTGCACCGTGGGTGGAGATGAAGTATTCCAACACAGACATTCCCTCCTTAAAGTTAGAGAGAATCGGGTTCTCGATAATCTGAGCGCCTTCGGCACCTGCCTTCTGCGGCTTGGCCATAAGGCCACGCATACCGGCGAGCTGTGCAATCTGGTCGGCCGAACCACGGGCTCCGGAGTCGAGCATCATGAAGACGGCGTTGAAACCTTGGTCGGCCTCGGTCATCTGCTTCATGAGTGTCTTCTTCAGGTCGGTATTTACGTGAGTCCACGTATCGATGACCTGATTGTAACGCTCGTTGTCGGTGATGAAACCCATGTTGTAGTTCATCGTAATCTGGTCAATTTCCTCATTTCCGTGTTGTACGATGGTTTCCTTCTCGGCCGGGATGATGATATCGTCGAGGTTGAAGGAAAGACCGCCTTCATAAGCCATGCGGTAACCGAGGTTCTTGATTCCGTCAAGGAACTCACAGGCACGGGCCATGCCGACCGTCTTGATGACGGCGGCGATAATGTCGCGCAACGACTTCTTGGAAATAATGGTATTGACATATCCGACCTCGACGGGAATGATTTCATTGACAATCACACGTCCTACGGAGGTCTCTACCAATTTCTTTACAATATTACCCTGCGCATCAATATCGTCTACCATGACCTTGACCGGAGCATGTACCTCGACACGCTTTTCATTGTAGGCAATAATGGCTTCTTCCGCACCGTAGAAAGTGAGGCCTGAGCCCTTGGCACCGGGACGGAGTTTGGTGATGTAGTACAAACCAAGCACCATATCCTGCGAAGGAACGGTGATAGGCGCACCATTGGCAGGGTTGAGGATGTTGTGGCTCTGAAGCATGAGCATCTGTGCCTCAAGTACGGCTTCATTGCTCAGCGGAAGGTGAACGGCCATCTGGTCACCGTCGAAGTCGGCATTGAAGGCCGTACATGCCAATGGGTGAAGCTGAATGGCTTTTCCCTCAATCATCTTGGGCTGGAATGCCTGGATACCGAGACGGTGAAGGGTCGGGGCACGGTTGAGCAATACGGGGTGTCCCTTCATGACGTGCTCAAGGATGTCCCAAATGATGGGTTCGCGACGGTCTACAATCTTCTTCGCGCTCTTGACCGTCTTGACCACGCCGCGCTCAATGAGTTTGCGGATGACAAACGGCTTGTAGAGTTCGGCGGCCATCAGTTTCGGCAGACCGCATTCGCCCATTTTCAGCTCAGGACCGACAACGATGACGGAACGCGCGGAATAATCGACACGCTTACCGAGCAAATTCTGACGGAAACGGCCTTGCTTACCTTTCAGATAGTCGGAAAGGGACTTCAACGGACGGTTGCTGTCACTCTTGACGGCACTGCTCTTGCGCGAGTTGTCGAAAAGGCTGTCCACAGCTTCCTGCAACATACGCTTCTCGTTGCGGAGAATGACTTCAGGTGCCTTAATCTCAAGCAAACGCTTCAAGCGGTTGTTACGGATAAGGACACGACGATAGAGGTCATTAAGGTCGGACGTGGCGAAACGGCCACCGTCAAGCGCAACCAAAGGACGCAAATCGGGAGGAGTAACGGGAATGATCTTCATTATCATCCACTCGGGCTTGTTGCGGTCCTTGCTGGCACGGAATGCCTCGACCACCTGCAAACGCTTGAGGGCGTCGTTCTTACGCTGAACGGAAGAGTCGGAATTGGCACGGTCGCGCAACTCATAAGAGAGTTCATCCAACTTGATGCGCTTCAACAGGTCATAAACTGCCTCTGCACCCATCTTGGCAATGAACTTATTGGGGTCTCCGTCCTCCAGATACTGATTATCCTTGGGGAGCTTCTTCAGCAATTCAAGGTATTCGTCTTCCGTCAGCAGGTCATTGGCTTCTACCTCATCGGAAAGAACACCCGGCTGAATGACAACATAGCGTTCGTAGTAGATAATGGAGTCCAACTTCTTGGTAGGCAATCCGAGGAGATAACCGATTTTGTTCGGCAACGAACGGAAATACCATATATGGGCTACGGGCACGACAAGCTGGATATGTCCGGCACGCTCACGACGCACCTTCTTTTCGGTAACCTCTACACCACAACGGTCGCAGACTATACCTTTGTAACGAATGCGTTTGTATTTACCGCAATGGCACTCATAGTCTTTGGTCGGGCCGAATATACGCTCACAGAAAAGACCGTCGCGCTCAGGCTTATAGGTGCGATAGTTGATGGTCTCAGGCTTCAGCACCTCACCGTACGAGTTTGCCTGGATTTCTTCGGGCGAAGCCAATCCGATGGTAATCTTCGTAAAGTTACTCTTTATCTTATTGTCTCTTTTAAATGCCATATTTATATATATTGTATGTAAAGAGTTACTGTTGATTAATCAAGGGTGATGTTCAGACCCAGGCCTCGCAGTTCGTGCAAGAGCACATTGAGCGACTCGGGTATGCCCGGAGTCGGCATGGGGTCACCTTTCACAATGGCTTCATAGGCCTTGGAACGTCCTACGACGTCGTCGGACTTGATGGTAAGAATCTCCTGAAGCACATGTGATGCTCCGAAAGCCTCGATGGCCCAAACCTCCATCTCTCCGAAACGCTGACCACCGAACTGGGCCTTACCACCCAACGGTTGCTGAGTAATGAGAGAGTACGGACCAATGGAACGGGCGTGCATCTTGTCCTCGACCATGTGGCCGAGTTTCAACATGTAGGTGACACCGACTGTAGCCTTCTGGTCGAAAGCTTCGCCCGTACCGCCATCATACAGCTGAGTGGCGCAATAACGGGGCAGACCGGCTTTATCGGTCCATTCACAGAGGTTCTCCAACTTGGCTCCGTCGAAGATAGGCGTAGCAAACTTCACACCGAGTTTGCGACCGGCTGCACCCAGAACGGCCTCAAATATCTGACCGATATTCATACGCGAAGGCACACCCAGCGGGTTCAGCACGATATCCACAGGCGTTCCGTCTGCCAAGAAGGGCATGTCTTCCTGACGCACAATCTTGGAGACAATACCCTTGTTTCCGTGACGACCGGCCATCTTGTCTCCCACACCAATCTTACGTTTCTTGGCAACGTAGACCTTGGCCATCTGGATAATACCGGAAGGCAGTTCGTCGCCAATGGTGATGGCAAACTTCTTGCGCTTCAGTACGGCGTCCATTATATTGAATTTCTTCAGATAATTGATGACCAACTTGCGGATAAGTCCGTTCACGTGTTCGTCAGCCGTCCAATCGCTCAACTGAACCGAAGTGTAATCAAGCGTGTTCAACAGGCTCTTGCTGAACTTGGCGCCTTTGGCTATCACTTCAGCACCGATATTGTCCTTGATTCCCTGAGAAACCTGATCCTTAACGAGCACAAGGAGCTTGTCTATCATGATGCCCTTCAATTCACCGGTCTCCTTGGCGAACTCATCATCCAGTTTCTGCAACTTGACCTTATCGGCGGCCTTCGAAGCACGTGTCTTGATGGCTTTTGCAAAGAGCTTCTTGTCAATGATAACGCCCGAAAGCGAAGGATTGGCTTTCAAGGAAGCATCTTTCACGTCACCGGCTTTATCGCCGAATATGGCACGCAGCAGTTTCTCCTCGGGGGTGGGGTCGCTTTCTCCCTTAGGCGTAATCTTACCTATAAGGATATCGCCCGGAACCACACGCGCACCGATACGGATAATACCGTTATCATCCAAATCCTTGGTGGCATCTTCGCTGACGTTGGGAATATCATTCGTCAGTTCCTCCATACCGCGCTTGGTCTCGCGCACCTCAAGGGAAAATTCGTCTACATGGACCGAGGTAAGAATGTCCTCACGTACCATACGCTCATTGAGCACAATGGCATCCTCGTAATTGTACCCCTTCCAAGGCATGTAGGCAACAAGGAGATTGCGTCCCAATGCCAATTCACCGTTCTCGGTGGCATAACCTTCGGTAAGAATATCACCGGCCTTGACACGCTGCCCCTTCTCACAGATAGGACGGAGGTCAATGGTCATATTCTGGTTCGTACGACGGAACTTGGGAATATTATAGGTCTTCGTGGCAGAATCAAAGCTGACAAACTCTTCTTCCTCAGTGCGGTCGTAAGTGATACGGATGGTCGTAGCGTCCACGTAATCAATGACACCGTCACCTTCGGCAGTAATCATCGTACGCGAATCTTCACACACCTGTTTCTCTATACCCGTACCTACGATAGGAGCTTCGGAACGAATGAGAGGAACTGCCTGGCGCATCATGTTAGAACCCATCAACGCACGGTGGGCATCGTCGTGCTCCAAGAAAGGAATAAGAGAGGCGGCGATGGAAGCAATCTGCTGCGGAGCAACGTCCATCAATTCGACCTCAGAAGGCGGAACAACGGGATAATCGGCATCCTGACGGCATTTTACCTTGGTACGGATGAACGAACCGTCGTCACGCAACGGCGCATTACCCTGGCCGATAATCTTTCCTTCCTCTTCCTCGGCCGAAAGATATACCACCTTCTCGTTCTGAAGGTTCACAATGGAATCTTTCACCTCACGATAGGGAGTCTCGATAAAGCCAAGTTCGTTAATCTTGGCATATACGCAGAGCGAGGATATCAGACCGATGTTCGGACCTTCAGGCGACTCGATAGGACAAAGACGTCCGTAATGCGTATAGTGCACGTCACGCACCTCAAAGCCGGCACGCTCACGCGACAGACCGCCGGGGCCAAGCGCAGAAAGACGACGCTTGTGCGTAACCTCGGCCAACGGGTTCGTCTGGTCCATGAACTGCGACAAGGCATTCGTACCGAAGAAAGAATTAATGACACTGGAGATGGTTTTGGCATTAATCAGGTCGGTAGGTGTGAACACCTCATTATCACGCACGTTCATCCGTTCACGGATGGTACGGCTCATACGTGCCAAACCGATGGCAAACTGGTTAGACAACTGCTCGCCGACAGTACGGACACGACGGTTGCTCAAATGGTCAATATCATCGACAGTAGCTTTCGAGTTAATCAACTCAACAAGGTACTTGATAATCTCAATGATGTCTTCGCGGGTCAGGACACGCACGTCCATATCGGTGGTCAGCCCTAACTTCCGATTGATACGGTAGCGACCGACCTCACCCAAGTCGTAACGCTTCTCCGAGAAGAACAAGTTGTTAATGACCTCACGGGCACTTGCATCGTCCGCCGGGTCGGCATTACGCAACTGGCGATAGATGTAGAGGACGGCCTCCTTCTCGGAATTGCTCGGGTCCTTCTGCAACGTATTAAATATAATGGAATAGTCGGACGCAGTACTTTCTTCCTGATGCAGAAGAATGGATTGCGTTCCGCTCTCTATAATCTCGTCTATGTGCTCCGGCTCAATGATTGTCTCGCGGTCAAGGATGACCTCGTTACGCTCAATGGATACAACCTCACCGGTATCTTCATCCACAAAGTCTTCCACCCAACTTTTCAGCACACGTGCTGCCAATTTGCGACCTACGACCTTCTTCAGATTCGTCTTATTGACCTTGATTTCCTCAGCCAGGTTGAATATCTGAAGGATGTCCTTGTCGTTTTCAAAGCCGATGGCACGCAAGAGCGTCGTAACAGGCAACTTCTTCTTGCGATCGATATAAGCGTACATGACATTATTGATGTCCGTCGCGAACTCAATCCAGGATCCCTTAAAAGGTATGATTCGGGCAGAGTAAAGTTGTGTACCGTTAGCGTGGATGCTCGAACCGAAGAACACACCCGGAGAACGGTGCAATTGTGAAACGACAACACGTTCGGCACCATTGATGATGAAAGTTCCATTGTCCGTCATATAGGGAATCGGGCCAAGGAATACATCCTGCACGACCGTATCAAAATCTTCATGATCCGGGTCCGTACAATAGAGTTTCAGCTTAGCCTTCAAGGGCACACTATACGAGAGTCCTCTCTCAAGGCACTCTTCAATGCTGTAACGAGGCGGGTCGATATAATAATCGAGGAATTCGAGTACAAAGTTGTTGCGAGTATCAGCAATAGGAAAGTTCTCTGCAAAAACTTTGTACAGACCGTCATTCTTACGCAATTCCGAAGGAGTATCTAATTGCAAGAAATCCTTGAAAGACTTTAACTGAACGTCCAAGAAATCGGGATAAGGCATCGGATTCTTGACAGACGCAAAGTTTACACGTTGGTTTATTACTCTGGAAGACATTCGTTGAATAATATGATTGTACTTGTTTTATAGACACAAAAAGGTTAAGAACCCTCTACCAGAGGATTCTTAACCGCACCCTTATCGGGTTAGTGGGATTTAGGCGATTTCCACTTCAGCACCGGCCTCTTCGAGAGCCTTCTTCAGTGCTTCAGCTTCTTCCTTGGCAACACCTTCCTTCAGTTTGCTGGGAGCGCCATCAACGAGGTCCTTAGCTTCCTTCAGACCAACGCCGCAAGCTTCCTTAACAGCCTTTACAACCTGCAATTTAGCAGCACCTGCGCTCTTGAGGACAACGTCGAAAGCTGTCTTCTCTTCAGCGGCGGCAGCTCCACCAGCTGCAGGACCGGCAGCAACAGCAACAGCTGCAGCAGCGGGTTCAATACCATACTCGTCCTTCAGGATCGTTGCCAACTCGTTTACTTCTTTTACTGTCAAATTTACCAATTCTTCAGCAATAGCTTTGATATCTGCCATTTTCTTAAATTTATTTGTTTTGTTTTTATTCGTTTATTTTCGGAGTATCCGATTATTCGGGACGTTCGCCCAAAGTTTTAAGCACACCGTGAATGGTCTGTCCACCCGACTGGAGCGCAGAGATGACGTTCTTTGCAGGAGACTGCAGCAATGCAACAACTTCTGCGAGAAGCTCGGACTTGCTCTTAATTGCGCAAAGAGCATCCAACTGATTAGCGCCTACGTAGAAGCCTTCTTCCGCATAAGCGGCCTTCAAAGCGGGAATACCGCTCTTGCCGGTCTCCTTAATCAGCTTGGCGGGCACATTAGCCGTATTGCAGAAGAACACGGCGGTAGTTCCTTTCAAGCAGTCATAAAGGGGAGAATAATCCACGTCTGCAGCTTCAAATGCCTTATGCAAGAGTGTGTTCTTAACCACGAGCATCTTGATTCCGGCACCGAAACACTTTCTTCTCAGGTCGCTTGTGCTGGCGGCATTCATGCCGGTCACATCAACCAGATAGAAGTGTGCGTATTCTTTCAATGTCTCACCGAGTTTCTCGATGATGACGGCTTTATCTTCCTTTCTCATGATTTCAATTCAATTAAATTTCTTCAACGGACTTGGGGTCAATCTTGATTCCCTTGCTCATAGTAGAGGAAAGATAAAGACTCTTGATATACGTACCTTTAGCGGCCGACGGCTTCAGTTTGATAATCGTAGAAATGAATTCCTTTGCATTGTCGGCAATCTGCTCGGCGGTGAAGGACACCTTACCGATAGAAGCATGTACAATACCGGTCTTATCAACCTTGAAGTCTATCTTACCTTGTTTCACCTCACGGACAGCCTTGGCAACGTCCATGGTAACGGTACCGCTCTTGGGGTTAGGCATAAGTCCGCGGGGACCGAGCACACGACCCAAAGCACCGATTTTACCCATGATTGCAGGCATCGTAATGATGACATCAATATCGGTCCAGCCACCCTTTATCTTCTCGATATATTCATCGAGACCTACATAGTCGGCGCCGGCTTCTTTTGCAGCAGTTTCAGCATCGGGCGTACAAAGGCAGAGCACGCGAACGGTCTTACCGGTTCCGTGGGGCAGTGATACCACGCCACGCACCATCTGGTTAGCCTTACGCGGGTCCACGCCAAGACGTACGTCGATATCCAAGGAAGCATCAAACTTGGTAGTAGTAATTTCCTTTACCAAAGTAGAAGCCTCTTTCAAGGTATAAGCTTTCCCTGCTTCAATCTTGTCAGCGACCAACTTCTGATTCTTTGTCAGTTTACTCATTGTTCAGTTCAAAAATTGAAGTTAATTATTAACCCGGGAAGTCTCCCTTGATTGTGATACCCATACTGCGGGCAGTTCCGGCTACCAACTTCATAGCTGCTTCAAGGGTGAAGCAATTGAGGTCGGGCATCTTATCCTCAGCAATAGCCTTTACCTGTTCCCAAGTAATCTCGGCAATCTTGCTACGGTTAGGCTGAGCGGAACCGCTCTTTTTCTTGGCTGCCTCCAGCAATTGAACAGCGACAGGAGGAGTCTTTACGATAAACGAAAAAGACTTGTCATTATAATAGGTAATGACAACCGGCAGAACCTTGCCAGCCTTCTCCTGAGTTCTGGCATTGAACTGCTTGCAGAAATCCATGATGTTGATTCCCTTGGAACCCAAAGCGGGACCTACGGGAGGCGAAGGATTTGCAGCGCCACCTTTAATCTGTAATTTGATTAATCCAGCAACTTCTTTAGCCATTGTTTCTAATTATATTATTTGATTGTATTGAAAGAGTTCCGAGTTCGTAACAACACTTTTACTCTTTCACCACCTGCATAAAACCTAAGTCGAGACCGGTGCTGCGACCGAAGACTTTCACCGTGACGGTGACTTTCTTCTTGTCGCTGTCCACCTTTTCGATGACACCGGAGAAGCCGTTGAACGGACCTTCGGTTACTTTCACCGTCTCACCTACTTCGAAAGGAATAACTGCGTCCACAGTCTCTTCCTGCATCTCGTCTACCTTGCCTAATATTCTGTTCACCTCACTTTGACGGAGCGGCGTCGGATTATCCAATCCGCCCAAGAAGCCCAACACGTTCGGCGTATTACGCAACGTATGGGCTATTTCCCCGACCAATCTTGCTTCTACAAGCACGTAACCCGGCAGATAGTTGCGTTCTTTTACGACACGCTTGCCGCCACGTACCTGAAGGACCTTTTCGGTAGGAATGAGTACCTCCGCCACATGGCCGCCGAGGCTGCCATTCTTGATTTCGGCATCGATATATTCCTTTACCTTGGCTTCCTTGCCGCTTACAGCGCGCAGTACATACCAAGACATTTCTACTTCAGCCATCGTGATTAGAATTTAATGCTGTAAATCAATTGCATGAGAGTCTGGAACACCTTATCCTCGGCAAAGACGACAATTGCGATGACAATGGAAGCAATAAGAACGACAATCGCACTATGCGTCAGTTCTTTGCGAGTAGGCCATGTGGTCTTATGAGCCAGTTCTTCATAAGAGTCCTTGCAATATGAAATGCAATTTGTGACTATATTCTTCAACATAAGATTCGTTTTAGCACGGGAAGAGAGGCTCGAACTCCCGACACCTGGTTTTGGAGACCAGTGCTCTACCAACTGAGCTATTCCCGTAAAAATAGGCCTCGCCTCTCAGCGAGAGCCTATTGTATATTCAATCCTTTCCCGATTAGTCGAGGATTTCGGTAATCTGACCGGAACCTACCGTACGACCACCTTCGCGGATAGCGAAACGGAGACCTACGTTAAGGGCAACGGCGTAAATCAACTCAACAGTGATTTCTACGTTGTCACCGGGCATTACCATTTCAGTTCCTTCGGGGAGGTGGATTTCACCCGTGCAGTCCATGGTGCGGAGATAGAACTGAGGACGGTACTTGTTACCGAACGGAGTGTGACGACCACCTTCTTCCTTCTTCAGAACGTAGATGGAAGCCTTGAATTTCTTGTGAGGTTTGATCACACCCGGGTGAGTAATAACCATACCGCGCTTGATTTCGTTCTTGTCGATACCACGGAGGAGAAGACCTACGTTATCGCCGGCTTCACCCTGGTCGAGCAACTTGCGGAACATTTCCACACCGGTAACAACAGACTTCTTGTCTTCACCGAGACCGAGAATCTGAACTTCGTCACCTACCTTAACGACACCGGTTTCTACACGGCCGGTAGCAACAGTACCACGACCGGTGATAGAGAACACGTCCTCGACAGGCATCAGGAACGGCTTATCCTTATCGCGCTCGGGCTCCTGAATCCAAGTATCGCAGGCGTCCATGAGCTCCATTACGGAGTTCTCCCACTTCTCAACGCCATTAAGGGCACCGAGTGCGGAACCGCGGATGATAGGAGTATCCTCTTCGAAGTCGTAAGACTCGAGCAACTCGCGCATTTCCATTTCAACGAGTTCGAGCATCTCTTCGTCTTCAACCATATCGCACTTGTTCAAGAACACAACGAGACGGGGAACGTTCACCTGACGGGCGAGCAGGATGTGCTCACGGGTCTGGGGCATAGGACCGTCGGTTGCGGCACAAACGATGATAGCACCGTCCATCTGAGCAGCACCGGTAACCATGTTCTTCACATAGTCGGCGTGACCCGGGCAGTCTACGTGTGCATAGTGACGCTTTGCGGTTTCATACTCTACGTGAGAAGTATTGATGGTGATACCACGTTCTTTCTCTTCAGGAGCATTATCGATAGAGTCGAAAGAGCGGAGCTCGGAGAGACCCTTCTTTGCCAACACGGTAGTAATGGCAGCGGTCAGAGTAGTCTTACCGTGGTCTACGTGACCGATAGTACCGATGTTTACGTGCGGTTTGGTACGCTCGAATTTTTCTTTAGCCATAGCTTTATTATTAAATTTATGAATGAATTATCGTTTGTTTATCCCTATTCCAAAAGAGAGAGCTGTTAGTGAGACTTGAACTCACGACCTCTTCCTTACCAAGGAAGTGCTCTACCGCTGAGCTATAACAGCAAAAAGAGAGCGGAAAACGAGGCTCGAACTCGCGACCCCCAGCTTGGAAGGCTAGTGCTCTACCAACTGAGCTATTTCCGCAAACTTTTATGTGGGCAAAGATGGATTCGAACCACCGAAGGCGTAAGCCAGCAGATTTACAGTCTGCCCCATTTGGCCACTCTGGTATTTGCCCTTCCGTTCCGCCGTACCGTCCGCGACACGGGCGAAGCTCTTGAAAGCTTTGCAGCCGCGAGAACAGGTCTCGAAACGGCTGCAAAGTTACTTAATATTTTTTACCTGCAAAACATTTCAAAGTTTTTTTTCACTTTGCGCGCAGTTTTTCCTTATACTTTTCCGCCTGACGCTGCAAAGCCTCGACGCAAAGGTCGATTGCTTCCTCGAAAGTGTCGCAAGTTTTTTCGGCATGGAGCTTGCCGCCGGGCACGTCTATACGTACTTGCACTTCCTTGTTGAGTGCGGTTTCGGGCTTCACCACTTTCAGCACCACTTCCGCCCCGGAAGCGTTGTCGCAACTCTTGGCAATCTTGCCAACCTTCTTCTCGATGAACGCTTGCAACTTTTCGGTAGCGTCGAAATGAATGGACTGAATTCTGATATCCATATTGACCTCCTCTTTTTTTATTTTACCCCGCAGGGGGTGCTATTCAACAATAAGAGCGGCGTTTCTTCGGTACGGCGCAAGCAACCTTTGCCGCTCCGGATTTCTTGTAGTGGCGAATATAATACATTTCCCGCCAACAGACAAAATAATCCGGCATTTTCTTCGACACATTAATATTTTTTACATGCGGGAGCGCGCACGCGGGCGTGTGCATGCAACGCGCGGAAGCACAAGAATCTGACGACCGGTTCGGCTTAATCAAAATGAAACATACGGTTTTAGGCGTTGCTACGGCAAACTTTACATCCAATCACATATAATAAAAGCCTCACTGTCCGTGAGGCTTTTATTATTGAGGCATATTTGTTTTTACTATCAGACAGATTTATATTTAACCACCCCGTATAAGAACTTAGAAGAATGGAAAGAATAATCCTTACATCTTCCTTTTTTATACGTGATTGATACAATCAGATTTTGTTCAGCCGCATAATACGATGACGCAAATTCATATTTCATCCATAAATGCTTCAGGCATTCATCCACATCTTTAATGTCTTTATCAGAAGAAAGTATTCCCGTCATTCGTTCTTCAAACGACTCCCGAGCAAGACCATTCTCCATGATGGTTACAGCCTTCTTGGCTTTATAGCCATCCACGGGATTGGTAATTTCGGGATGTTCCTTTGACAATCGCTCATTGTCGTATTTAAATATGACAAAGCGGTTACAAATGGAATGCACGTCTTCATTGCCTAAAGGTCTTGTATACACAAATACGCCATCAGGCAATCCTACGCTTTCCAAAGAATGGCCGGATATGAGGAATCTGTCATATTCGGACAAATCGACAACATTCTCACCTTCTGTATAGATTGTCCTATTCCTATCCTTAGGGATGACAGCAACGACATCGTTCCCGTCATACGCCCCTGCAAACGCAATATTTATCGTTTCCGTACGTTTGGCCGTAGCAATCTTTATGACAAAATAAATAAAGAAAGCAGATATAAATATATATAGCATCATATTTCCCATACTCTTTTGATTTAATCAGATTGATTTTATCTTCTGACGAGGACACAAAGCATATAATGAAGAGGTTTTCAATCCCATCATGCACAGATACAAGGCAACCACACAAATCATCCTGCCATAGTTACCGGTAACGTGAATGCTCAACAGAAGAACGATGAAAAGGAGTTCAACCAGAACATACGACACCTTGGTCCATCTTTCGTCCAATATTTGAGTTTTCTTGTTCAAGGAGAAAACTATGTACAAGTATTCCCCGAAGAAGGCAATTATCCAAACGAATAACGGATTAAATATATCATGGAGCAAATCACCCGCGACAAGTTTATTCCAATCTCCGTCCAATACTCCCATAAAGGATGAAATAAAGGAAATTCCACCCCAAAAGAGCACATATATCATATTAATCCTATTCATTCTCTCAAATAATGACATGATTGGTATCCCAATCGGGGTTAGGAGTACAAAGTTACAAAATATTTACGAGATTGCCCATTCTTATAACCTGTTTATTGCCCAAACTCACATTCTTATCTTCATGAAGGACAAGCGCGTATTTCCCGCGATGCGTACACGTGAGGGCATCCGGACGGGAATACCGGAGCAATGGCGGACGGCCGGTGCGGGGGAAACGGCGTGAAGGAAAACCGGACATTAACATTTTTAACCTTTCTACACTTTTGGCGCGGCGTACATGGCTTGTAGTTTTTCCTACATGCAGGGCGGGAAACGACTACATGGCTTCTGCGAAAAACTACAAGGCATCTAAAATGTCCCGTCATAGGAACTGTTTCTCCCTGATACGGACCTCAGGGCACGAAAAAGGGACGGTTTCACGCCGTCCCCGCACTTTCGCAATGCAAAGATAATACATTTTCCGCCCGAAAGCAAATTGTGTTAAAATCGCCGGCGGCAGGAAAACCGGAAGCAAGATGCCGACACCGGTTTCCCCTACCCGACCAATACTTTTGTCGCAATGCAGCTGTTTTCCGTCACGGTCTCGATGACGTAGACGCCTTTTTCCAGACGGAAGGTATGGGTGTCCGTATCGGGATGGCTCAGGTAAACGTTGCGGCCGCCGGCATCGAAGACGCGCACACGACTCAGACGGTCGCCGGCCGCGGCCTTGACCGTGACTTCATGGTCCGTCACGCTGACTGTCACCGCGGCGGTGTCCGAATCGGGCGATACCGACGTGCCCATCAGGTAATAACGGCCGGCGGAGTTGCCCGAAACCTCTATTTCCATCCCCGAACGGAGCGGAACTGCCGTTCCGGTCTGTGCGTCGTACAGGGAAACCTCGTCGGGCAGGTTTTCCACACCGTCAAACCCGAGCGTCACGTCGCCGCAGTCCGCACCGGCCACACCGATGCCTATGCAGCCGATGCCGCGCACGCGGTTGATGCTCATGGCACGGCCGTCGGCCACGGTGTAGACGGCAGGCACGCGGTTGGGGCCGGCATGGAGGTGTCCGTCCAGGAGCAGTTCGACTTCCTCGTCGGGCACATATCCGTCGGCGGCCTCGGGCGAGCACACCAGCAGTGCGCTTCCGGTCTCACCGTCGCGGCGGGCCGTTATCACCAGTCCCGCGACGGACTTGCGGGCAACCGCGCCACTCCGTTTCGGCCGGATAAGCAAGGGAGTGTCCCCGCCTGCGAGCACAGCCATTCCGGCATTGAATTCAACCTGCAGTTCGTTGGCCGCGCCCGAAGCCGTGGATTTTTTCTTCACAAAGAAGCCCTGCAACGGTGCGACCCGCGGTTGCGACAGCGTTCCGTCGCTGCCCACCCAGTTTTCCGAGTCGTCGTCTTTCACGTAAGCCGTCTGCGTGTCATCGGCCACGATGTAGTATTTCCGTTCGAGGTCGGTGTTGGCATCGAAGAACGCATTCATGTCCATACCGCAGACAAACGGGTTGCCCACAAGGAAGTAGTTGTTGTCGGCCGCCTCGTTCCTGAGCGTTTGTCCGAACGAGCCGTCGCGGCCGGCCTTCAGCAGGTCGGTATAGAGCCGGTAGGACGCGGTGCGCGAGACGGGCGTCAGTTCCGGCTCCGGGTTCTCCTTGTCATACGTATAATAGGAATAGCCCGTGTCGGCCTTGGGGAAGCGGAAGAGGGCGGCCGGTCCGGCATGGGTGGCTTTCAGGGGCACGACCTTGACGGAGAAGGCATTGAGGTCATAGGCCACGGCCACGTCGTTGTACACGTTGCTCCAGTCAGCCATGACAGCCACGTTCCACGGGCTGGGACCGAAGTTCACGTGCGTGCTGCTCTCCAGGCGGTAGACGTTGGCCTGCGTCTTGTCCCACCCCTGCTGATAGACGGCAGGCCCGAAGCGGTCGTAGCGGCCGGCATCCCAGACGATGCTTTCAAAGCAGGGCGTGTCCTGCCGTGCGCCGTCGGCCGGCGCATACCAGTCGCCGGAATACATGTCCTGCAACGGAGTGCCGAGCGTGTACCAGCGGTTGAAGTTCAGTTCGTATTCCACCCACGCTTTCCCGTAGTCCAGCAGTTCGGTGTTGAGCATCTGCCCTCCCGGACCGAAATGTACGTTCTCGCAGCGGTTGGCATAGTAGGTCACACCGCGGTATTCGGCCGCCGGCTGTCCAGCGCCGTCCACGCAGTCCGCCATCATGTCATAGCGTATGTCCGCAGTTTCGGTGTCGGGCTGCGGGTTATCGGGGTTCAGGTCGGCCTCCGTGGCGGGCGCATAGCGGGTGGTCAGCACGGGATAGCGGTCAAGACCTGCGGACACGATGACGGACGACGTGTTGAGAGGAGCGAAACAGGGCCTGTCCGAGGGGACGCCGTCCTTGTCCGGATAGTTGTCCGCATTGGCGGGGTAGTCTTTATAACTGTCTCCCGCGGCAAGCAGGTCCGTCCTGTCGGCCCGACGCCAGTTGCTGTCGTTGTTCCAGTCACTGTTTCCGGCATCGCCGGTCCAGACTAGATAGTCGGGAACGATTTTCAGGTCGAAAAGGAAATGCCCGCCGCAGCCCGAGTTTTCGGCATTGTCCGACACTTCGTGATAGGACAGGCGCAACGTATAGGTATGTCCTTCTTTCGGCGCGAAACTGTCGTCAAACTGAACCACGGCATGGTTGTCCGCGCTTTGCGCACCGTCTCCAATCTCGGCCACAAGGCTCTTGAACGTTCCGATGGGGTTCAGAAAGTCTTCATTCTCGATGTCGTCGTGTACGTACAGGGGATATGAACTGTCGTTCGTCTCGACTACATAAACGTTCGGGTCGTCGCCCACGCGAAAACCATGCACCTCGTCATTACTGCCGTGCAGGAAGCGGAACGGAATGGTCAGGGTATGGCCGCCCGAGACGGTCATTTCGGCAATCTGGCTGAGGCTCACGCGCAACGGGGCGGAACCGAAACCGGCGGGATAGCGCGAACCGGGCACGCCGGTCAGGCCTTCGGGCGAGTCGGACCGGGCCAGTATGATGAACTCCTTCGGCTCGTAACAGAACAGTTCCGTATTGTCCTCGGACATCTCCTCATCCTCGCAGGGAACGGCCACCAGACGGTACTCCTCGCCCTTGTCCGGGCCGATGGCATAGTTGATGGCGTTGTGGTAAAGGATTAACTTGGGTTCGCCACCGCCGGCCGGCGGCGCGCTCAGCTCGACTATCTTGTCGCGCATGGCTTCCGTGAAGAGGAAAAGCTCTTCTTCGGTCCGGGGCGCGACGCCCTCGGCCGACTTCAGGTCGGGATAGTAGTGCCGGAAGTTCTTCAACACCCTGACCATGTCGTAGGCCGTACCGTTTTCCGTCACCTTGATGCCTCTCAGTTCCTCCATCGGGCCGATATACCAATCGTACTTGTCGTCTTCGTGCACGATGATGCCCGATTCCCCGAAGCCGTAGGACGTCAGCTTGATGACCGGAACGCTTCCCGTGCAATAGGAGATCGAGTCGCTGCGGATGATTTCGCCGTCCACCTTGGTGACCAGGGACGGATGCAGGGGGAATTCGTCCTTCACGACGCAGTCGTCCAGCATATTGAAGAACACGCTTGGCGGAATGTAGTCATCGTGCGCCACCACCCCGTTTCCATTGACAATATATTCGGGGCGGAAAATGATGTAATAGTTCTTGTTCGCCTTTATCCGGTCACTGATGAGCTGGGATGTAAAGATGACGTTCCGTCTCTCCAGTTCGCCCTGCTCGTCCACCACATCTTCCCAGAAGCAATCCTCCTCTTTGGCGGTCATGGCCTTCTTCAACGAGAACTCTTCCCTGTCCTTATAGACGTTGGACATGTGGAACAGGTGGAAAGCCGACGTGGGGTCGCCCACAGGTGCGTTTACATCCCCGATGACCAGCTTGCTGAAATATTCGTCGTAACGGGCATGGTCTTCTGCCGTATAGACAGGACGGCTGCCGTCGGGATTCAGGAAGTTCTTGTCGAACATTTCTTTATCGATAAAGCAATAATAACAGTCGAACTTGCTGTAATCGCTGTCCTCTGTCGTGAGTGCCTCGTCCCGACCCATGGAAGAGATGACACTTTCGAACTCTGCCGCAATCTTGAAGAACTGCACATTGCCGTCGCAGACCGGGGCAATCTCTTCCATGTCTATGACGGGGCTGATGGTGTATATGGCAACGTCGTCCAGCAGAATATCTCCGCCGTTCGACCCCAGACAGTTGTTCAGCAACAACAGCTGGAAACGGTCATAAGAATCGCGCACCGTCAGCGAAAAAGCCACATGCTTCCACACACCCGGCTCGTCGTCGCCCGGAGAATGGTACACGTCAGTTCCGTTCACGTTCTCCACCCAAAATCCCGAAATCTGACCGGGACAGAACGAGTATACCGTAGTGGATTCCTCTCCCTTATAGCCGACCAGTTTGAAGGAAATGCTGGCCGGGGCTCTGTCCGTATCTACCCCAGCGGCACCTTGCGAAACATTTCCCTTGTAGCAGGCGGTGCCACTGCCCAGCCAGGCCGATACATATATCTTGGAACCGACACACAGGTTCTTGCTCAACGGAATGGTCGCGATGGTACCGGGACGTTCCGAGGCATCTATGTAAGCGAAATAGCCGGGTGTAGCCTCTTTGTCCTCCTTGCAATAAATCGCTTTCTCCTCGTCCGTTCCGTTTTCCTTGTACCAGTCGTAATAGAGTGTGGATATATCCTTGAATACTGTCCGATGTCCCTCTTCGCTCCATTCGGCTTTCATTTTTTTCACGACGGCATACTCTCCCCAGGATGTATCGCTACCGTCAAATTTTGTTTCGCTCAGAATGGACGAGAAGCCGTACGAGATATTGGCATAGGGCATCGGCAGACCATACGAGTTGGCTGTCTGCCGGTTGCCGCTCGGGGCGGAATAGCTGACCGGCGTAAAGTCGTAATTTCTCTGCTGCTCGGGTTCGCCTGCCACGCGGCGATAGTATTCGGGGGTGCGTGAAGATGCCCGGTTGCCCAGGGTCACGCTGATGGGACGCGGCTCGGTGGAAGCGTCAAAATAGACCTTGTAGCGTGCGATGTTATAGTTTTTCCGGTCTTTCCCCTGTATGGTCACCTTGATGATGACATAATCCTCTTCCGTGTCGGTGGCATTCTTTATCTGTCCTATGACAGAGTTTCCGCTCAGGGCGGGATAGTGCCATCGAATCAGGTGGGAATCGTCGGCCAAGGTACTACTTACCAGCTCTATGCCCAGTCCGTTAGGGTCTTCCAGCGTAATCCTCGGTGTCAGATGCACAATTTCTTCAAACTGATACACGTAATAGTTTCTGCCGTCCAGCTTCAACGGCAGCGTTTGGTCGAAGAGGCGGCAATTGACACGGGCGGGGAAATGGATTTCCTCGTCCTCCAGCCACTTGTTCTGCACCCGGAGCAACTCAAGACTGTCGGCCATGATGCGGGCATCGCGGATGCGGTAAATGGCACGGGCGTCCAACGTCGGTTCGGTATCTATGCCGTTCCCGACGGACGCTTTCGTGAAATCGGAATAGCGGGACATGTCACAGGCCACCACATACGTGTCTTTTTCCCCCTCCGGCATGTAGAAATTCGCCCACTTGCCACAGGCTGTACCGGACAAATCGGCTCCCAACACGATGCCGTTCCGCTGGGCAATCAGTTTCTTTGCCACACCGTCGAAGTTAATGGCCGCTCCGCTGATGGAACCGTCCGTTTCATAGTCATACCAGCGCTGGTACACGTTGCTTCGGGAGTTGTTGTTACCCATGTAGTTGGGCATCAGTAGCCGGACGGTCTCACCGGGCTTCACATAGATTTCACGATCCCGGACATTCACGTTCTGATAATTGTGTTCCGTGACGCGACGAGTGTCCCGTCCTGAAAGATGTTGACTGGGATTTGTATTGATATTTGTTAATATATG
>ERZ827108.374-NODE-374-length-77357-cov-6.013402_pt1 | contig 77357 bp, 62 predicted proteins | sample MGYA00519921_ERZ827108 | MGnify/ENA primary metagenome ERZ827108 (study PRJEB31778, sample SAMEA3449258) | human gut metagenome | biome: human gut; feature: human-associated habitat; material: faeces | place: United Kingdom | collected 2010/2012 ... | reverse complement strand
GAATCCGAGGAAAGCACGGAGATCCGTCCTGCCCCGAAGCCAGCCGAACCGGAATTCCAGCCGGAAGCTATCTACATTCCCATTGAGGACGATGAACCTTCCGAAATACCTTACGATGGCTTTGCCGCGGTTTCCAACGAAGAAGAACCGGAATTGCCGGAAACAGAATCAATTGAGGACATTATCGCAAAGTGCTTCCCGGAGGATAAGTCCTACAACATCGAGCTGGACAGGCTTCTTCCCCTGCGTTCTCCGATTTTCACGGACGGCGGCGACCTGTCGGAACTCAGCTCGTCAATTGCGCGAATGGGCATAACCGAGCCGCTTCTTGTTCGCTCCGCCGGGAACGGCGAGTATTAGATACTGTCAGGAAACCGCCGCCGGACTGTCGCAGAACAGCTTATGTGGGTCAAAGTTCCCTGCCGGATAGGCGACGGAAAACTCATAACAGACGAATACGCCAAGCGGATAGCCGTAGAAACCAACCGCCAGCGTTTCCCGGAACTCACTCTCTCGGAGCAGATACGGGTGTCGGCGGTACTGGGCGAACGTGCTGAAAAGGAACTCGGAATTACGGTGGAACAGGCAGAATTATATGGTCGGCTGAACGCTCTGGAACAGGAATTCCTGCTCATGCTGGACAGCGGTGCGGTCAGTATAGCTGACGCGGAAATTCTGTGCGGAATTAAGGATCGTGCGGTCCTGCTTGATGTTCTGAAACAGCACCCCGAAATGAAGCTCACCTCTGGGAATATCCGTGAGCTTTCCTGCGCTGGTGCGCTTACAGAAAAGGTCATCTTGGAAATACTCAAGCCGAAGCCGCCGGTCATGGTGGCTGTTCCAGCTGAACTGATTTCGGAGTACCTCGGCGGTAAAACTGCCGCGGAAATTTCGGAGGTCGTTTCAGCGGCGGTGAGGAAGTACTGTTCTTAAGGCAGGGGTTCTGAAAATAGCGATTGATTTTTCTTTTTCTGTGTGGTATATTTTATAGTAGGGTGGTTTGTCAGCCCTATAAATCGGAATTTGACGGAGGAAATCTCAGATGAGATTATTTGATAGTTTTAAGAAGCATAAAAATGAAAAACTAATAAAGTATCTGCAAAAAAGGATTTCTGACAAGTCGAGTTTGGGAAATATTATAGATGCGTTTGAAGATATGTGTAATATACCTGTTAAAGAAGATATGGTGCTGTTCGAAACAGGAACTTATTCTTTTACCGGAGAGCCAATGTTTGAATTTTCTTTAGTCAGGCAGTTTCCTAATGGCGAGGATGAGTATTGTCAAATTCATGTGGATGTGCTATATATTCCGACAGAGGATAATATGATTTTTGAACAGACTGTATGGAATGAAGATATCGAAGAAAACATTTTTGACTATATTAAAAAATCACCGGAATATGATTGCTGTAAGAAAAAAGCATTTAGTAAAGTAGAGATATATTCAGATGAAACCTAAGGCGAAAATTCACATTTGTCGGGCATACACATTAATTTGTAAGCCACAATTAAATAACTACCCATGGAGCAGTCAAAAGATTGCTCAGGTATCGCAGAACTGATAGGAATGCCTTTGCAGACTTTCTATGACCGGATGTCCAATCCAAGCAAGTGGCGTATTGATGAATTGCTTCGTGTATGCAAGCGCTGTAATGTTACTCTTGGCTGGCTGGTGGAAAAGCATAGCATAGTAGCATAGCTGCACAAAAAGAAAAAGAGCCACTCCATAATCGGGGCGGCTCTCTTATATTTCAGGCGTTTCGGCGTGCTGTATTTGTGCTGTATCAGCCCTATAAAAGGGCGTTTTTTGTCCCGAAAAGCCGGGATAATTCACATGTGGGCATAATAGCATTGCATAAAGAAAATGGCTTAACACTGCGTTTCCGCCTTGTTAAGCCGTCTTTGTTTTGGTGCAGGTGACGGGACTTGAACCCACATGACCTTGCGATCACTAGCACCTGAAGCTAGCGCGTCTGCCAATTCCGCCACACCTGCGTATTGATCGTTCCTGATATTACTCGCCAGAAACACCGGAAGTAAGCTCCCGGAAAAACCGAGGCGGTTTTACCCGCTTTTTTTATCTGCGATCGCTCTATTTTCAACATCCCGTTGCTCATCAGCAACGTATATATTTTATCACATTCTATCCATTTTGTCAAGTGCTTTTTGAAAAAAAGCAAAAATATTTTCAGAAACTTGACGAAAACCGCCATGTACTGTATAATTAAAGTATCATCAAACGCAGGAGGAACCATCAGATGAGGGTCGAAAAAAGCACTGAAGCCAGGAACAAACAGCGGCTCACGCCCCGCCGCGTGCTGAAAGCTGCGTGGATTTTCATTCCGCTGATTCTGGCGGCGGCTATGTACTTCCTGCTGCCGATGTTTCCGGAATTCACGGAGTACGCGGTGTCGCGCGGGCTTTTCAAGGCGTTCACCGTGCCGGTGGGATTCGTGACATCGCTTATCCCGCTGTCGCTCACCGAGATCTGCGCGGTTCTTGCCGTTCCGGCGGTAATTGCGCTGGTCGTTATATTCGCAGTCAGAATGAAAAGGAGCAGCTCCCGGAAGCGCACCGCCCTGAAAGCCGGAAGGTTCCTTGCGGGATTCCTGTCGTTCGCGGCGTTCATCTACATGACCGCCCACGGCGCGAACTACTACCGCCTGAGCCTTGAAAGCCTCATGGAGCTTGACGCCTCCCCTAAGCCGGCGGAGTTCCTCCTTGCAGTCTGCAAGGATCTGGCTGCCCATGCCGCGCAGGAGCGCGAGTACCTCGCCGAGGACGAAAACGGCTGCGTGCAGTTCACCGAGAATATCTACACCGAGCTTTCCCGCACCGGAAGCGGCTACGAAGCCCTGACGGAGGAATATCCGTTTCTCTGGACGAGCATAGGCAGGCAGAAGCCGGTGCAGCTCTCCTACTACTGGAGCTACACCGGGATAACCGGAATGTACTTCCCGTTTCTCGCGGAATGCAACGTGAACATCGAGCAGCCAGACCTTTCCATACCCTTCACGGCCAGCCATGAGAGCGCGCATTCCCGCGGGATAGCCTTCGAGAACGAGTGCAACTTCCTGGCGTACCTCTCCTGCATAAACAGCGAGTATCCGGAATTCCGATACTCCGGCTATATGAACGCGTTCAAGTTCTGTTCAAATTCGCTGTACGCCTGCGACAAGGACATGTGGCGCGAAGCCTACGAATGCACCACCGACGGAATGCGCCGGGACTTCACCGCCGAAAACGAGTACATCGACAGCTTCAAGGGCGAGGTCCAGACGGCCTCCACTGCGGTGAACGACGGATTCATCAAGGCGCAGGGCGTATCAGACGGCACGCGGAGCTACGGACGGGTCACAGACCTGATACTGGCACACTATTACAAGGCTCTGACGGAGGGAACATGAGAGAACTCAAACTGATGGTCCCTGCGGAATTCGACGGCGCGGAGGCTCAGACATTCTTAAAGTCCCGGGGATTCTCCCGCCGGGCGCTTATCCGCCTGAAACAGACCGGAGGTCTGACCCGGGGAGGCGCGCTCCTGCGGACGGTGGACGAGATACATTGCGGCGAGGAGCTGTGCGTGCGGCTCTCCGACGACGCCGAAAGCGCCGAGCCGAATCCGGAGCTGAACGCCCCGGTGATCTACGAGGACGAGGACGTCGCAGTGTTCGACAAGCCGCCGCACATGCCGGTGCACCCCTCAATACGCCACCGCGGGGACACCCTCGCGAACCTGTTCGCGGCGCTGTATCCGGGACTTCCGTTCAGACCGATAAACCGGCTGGACCGCAACACGAGCGGGCTCTGCGTGTGCGCAAAGAATCAATACGCTGCCTCGGCGCTCTCCGGGTCGCTTTCCAAGGTGTATTTCGCAGTTACCTGCGGCACTCCGCCGGGGGATACCGTGGACGCTCCGATAGGCAGAGCCGGGGACAGCATAATCACGCGGTGCGTCACTCCGGAGGGTCAGCGTGCGATCACGCATTTTGAGCGCGTTGGCGGGAACGATTCCCACGCGCTTCTGAAGGTCGCACTGGAGACCGGGCGTACGCACCAGATACGCGTACATATGGCGTACATCGGTTTTCCGCTGTGCGGGGACGAAATGTACGGCGGGGACATGTCCGGGATAAAGCGGCATGCGCTCCACTGCGGCGAGGTGAGCTTCACCCAGCCGGTCACAAAGGAAATCATCAGGCTGACTTCTCCGCTTCCGGCGGATATGTCTGAACTAATAAAGTGAGGTATACATATGATCAAAGCGGTTATTTTCGACATGGACGGGCTTATCCTGGACACGGAGAAGCTCCTTGTGAAATACTGGTGCCAGGCGGCGAATGAAGCGGGATTCCCCATGCAGAGGGAACACGCGCTGAATATCCGCTCGCTTGCACGGAAGTTCGCGATACCCTATTTACAGGGCATATTCGGCGAGGAGTTCGACTACGTGAAGATACGCTCCCGCCGCATGGAGCTTATGAAACAGCACATTTCCGAGCACGGGCTTGAGACCAAGCCGGGAATCGCCGAGCTGCTGGATTATCTCGACAGTAAGGGTATACCCGCCGCGATAGCCACGGCGACGGATATCCAGCGCACCGAGGACTACCTCGGGCAGGTGGGACTGCTGGGGAGATTCAGCAGGATAGTCTGTGCGGCGATGGTGGAAAACGGCAAGCCCAAGCCGGATATCTACCTTTACGCGGCGGAGCAGCTCGGGCTTCCGGCAGGCGGGTGCATGGCGCTGGAGGATTCCCCGAACGGCGTCCGGAGCGCTTCCGACGCGGGCTGCGTGACCGTGATGGTCCCCGACCTCACCCAGCCGGACGAGGAGCTGTATTCGCGGATATTCGCAAAGGCGGATTCCCTTGCGGACGTTCCGGAGATAATCGAGAGGATAAATTCGTAATAAGAACGGGAGCATTTCCGCCAGATAAAAACAAAAAGCAGTCAATTCACATTGGCTGCTTTTGGATTAATATGTGTGATTTTTGTCATTAACAGACGCGGCTCCGTTAATAAAAACCAAAACCGCATAAACGTGAAGTTCATGCGGTTTGATTGGTGGGAGCTGGTGGATTCGAACCACCGAAGCAAACGCAGCAGATTTACAGTCTGTCCCCTTTGGCCACTCGGGAAAGCTCCCATATTCAATTGTAAGTTCCATTAAAAAATGGAGCTGGTGGACGGATTCGAACCCCCGACCTGCTGATTACAAATCAGCTGCTCTACCAGCTGAGCTACACCAGCGTAAAGCGTTATCAGTTCTATTACTTCGTATCCCTGACGACTTGTATATTATATCACATTATTTCTGATTTGTCAACACTTTTTTCAAAAAAATTTGATTATTTTTTAAAAACCAGAAATTCCGCACTGTAATGCGCTCCGCGGCGTATCTCAGCCGCAGGGCGCACCGTACAGAATATGAAGGCTTGTAGATATCTGGAATTATTCCTGGGATGTTATCTCCTTGTAGAAGGTGGAGAAATCCTTGCGCTTATCCTTTGTGAACTGGATAGCGGTGCGAGGGTGCTGATTGAGCATGCCGGTGAGGAGATACTGCATATCGTAGCCCCAGACAACGCCATCTTCCTTGAGCTTTGTCATATGCTTCTCGATGAACTGAACAGCGGGGTACAGGTTGTACTTCGGGTTCTTGAGGAAACCGAGGAGCAGCTCCATTGCGCAGTTTCCGGCGCCTCTGCCCATCTCGGAGTATGTACCGTCGAGCCAGTCAACGCCGTCGCCCACTGCCTCGACCGTATTTGCAAACGCGAGCTGCTGGTTGTTGTGCGCGTGTATTCCGAGCTTCTTGCCGTACTTTGCAGCGTACTCCCCGTAGAGCGCCGCGATACGCGCTATCTGCTCCGGGAACAGCGCGCCGAAGCTGTCTACGATGTAAATAACGTTCACCGGCGACTTCCCGAGCAGGTCGAGCGCAACGCGGATATCCGCCTCCTGCGCATTGGAGATAGCCATTATATTGCAGGTAACTTCGTAGCCCTTTGCAACGGCGTCCTCGATAACGTCGACAGCGGCCGGGATCTGGTTGATATATGTGGCAACGCGGATAACGTCGACCGGGCTTTCAGCGCGGGGCTTGATGTCCTGCTTGTAGTTGCATCTGCCAACGTCCGCCATTACGGCGATCTTGAGATCGGTGTTGTTGTCGCCTACTACCGCGCGGATATCCTCGTCGTCGCAGAACTTCCACTTGCCGAAATCCTTTACGTCGAACATCTCCTTATCAGCCTTATAGCCGAACTCCATAACGTCCACGCCCGCCTTGATGTTGGTCTGATACAGATCCTTTACGAACTCGTCCGTGAAACGGAAATTATTCACCAGACCTCCGTCGCGCAGGGTCGCGTCAACTATCTTTATATCAGGTCTGTAATCCATCAGCTTTACTACTTCTTTCATGACTATTGTCCTTTCATCTTTTCATTTGCTTTAGCACTTTTATGCTTTTATGCTTTTTATCTCTAAAGCAATCAATGATGATATTATACACCTCTTATTCCGATTTGTCAAGGGGGACAGCGAAATTTTTTTCAGAATATTCTGCGGCTGAAACACAAATGAGGCCGAATTACTCAGCCTCATTTGCAACAGTCGAAAATCCATAAACTTGTACGCAAAGTTTTAAGCCTCATTCACAAATTCATTACTCCGCGTAGTCGGTGTCGATTCCTGCCTTGACCAGCTCGTTCTGCTCCGCTTCAAGCGCCAGTACCTGCTGGCGCTGTATATCCTCGTGCACGGACAGCATCGGCTCAACGTCCATGCGGCGCACGTGGCGGTCTATGTAGTTCTTCGTGCACTTGTAGACCATCGGCGACAGCACCAGAACGCCTATCAGGTTCGGGATCATCATCATTCCGTTGAACGTATCGGAAAGCTCCCAGGCGAGGTTCTCGCCCATTGTCGCGCCGCCGAATATAGCCAGAACGAAAACGATCTTGTAGAACAGCGTAGCCTTTGTCCCGAAAAGGTACTCGAACGCCTTGGTGCCGTAGTGGCTCCAGCCGAGGGAAGTGGAGAACGCGAACAGCAGCAGCGCGATCGCAACGAAATAACGTCCGAATTCGCCGAAGTTCGCCTGGAACGCAACGCCCACTATGGAGCCAGTCTGGTTCTCAAGGTACGCGAACTCCTCCGCGAGCCTGCCCGTCTGGAGGTCGAACAGACCGGAAGAAAGGATCGTGAACGCAGTCAGCGAGCAGACAACGATAGTGTCGGTGAACACGCTGAAGATTCCCCACATTCCCTGGCTGACCGGCTCCTTGACGTTGGAGTTGCAGTGCACCATTACCGAGGAGCCGAGACCCGCTTCGTTAGAGAACACGCCGCGCTTCATGCCCATCTCTATCGCCATCTTGACGCCCTGACCTACCAGACCGCCGACGACCGCCTCCATGCCGAACGCGCTCCTGAAAATAGAGGAGAACACCGCGCCGAACTGGTCGATATGCATAACGCAGACGCCGACAGTTCCCAGCAGGTAGACGATCACCATTATCGGAACGATCTTCTCTGTAACCAGCGCGATCCGCTTGATACCGCCGATAACAACGAGAGCCGCAATGATCATCAGCACGACGCCGGTGATCCAGTTCGGGATGCCGAATGTGCTGTTCATGTTGGTGGAGATGGTATTGATTTGGGTCATGTTGCCGATTCCGAAGGAAGCGAACAGGCAGAATACGCAGAACAGAACGGCAAGCACGGAGCCTAAAACCCTGCAGTGCTTCTTTGCGCCGAGACCGTACTTGAGGTAGTACATCGCGCCGCCGCTCCACTCGCCTTCCCTGTTCTTGACGCGGTAGAGAATACCCAGCACGTTCTCTGCGAAGTTGGTCATCATTCCGAAGAACGCCATGATCCACATCCAGAACACCGCGCCAGGACCTCCGGTGACGATTGCGGAAGCCACGCCCGCAATATTACCGGTCCCGACCGTTGAGGCGAGCGCCGCGCATACACTCTGGAACTGGGATATCTGCTTGTCCTTTGTGTGCGCCGTGACCTTTCTGTCCTTGAATACCGCGCCGATGGTGCATCTGAACCACCTTCCGATGTGCGATATCTGGAAGAATTTCGTAAGCACCGACATCAGCACTCCGACGAACAGCAGCAGAATAAGAGCCGGCCAGCCCCATACGACGCCGCTGACCGCGTCGTTTACAGTCTTTACGACTCCGAGGAAGCCGCCGTCATCTGCCGCAGTCTCCGCCGCAGAAATAAGTAACAGATCCATAAATAAAAAACTCCTGTATAAATTTCGTCAATAATATCTATTATACACTATATAGAGTAAAAAATCAAACCCTCCCCGCATGGCAATTTGCACAAAATTTCATGTGAAACATTACATTTCCAGATAAAAACACCGCTTTTGTATCGTCAGATTGTAAATATAACTAAAAAAAATAGTAATATCGCACAAAATCATCAGTCTGTTGTTGCAAATAACACGCGATTTATGATATACTTATTTAAAATAGTCATAGTATGCCTGTTTGAACCAAACAGGACAAAGGAGAAATCGCCTTGAAAAAATCCCGTCCTTTGATCGGAATAATCGCCGCTGAAGCGGAATATGTATTCTTCTCAAACGCGCTGAACACAATTCAGAAAGAGCTTTTTGCCGCCAACATGGACGCCGCGGTATTCTCGTCCCTGATGATGTCCGGCAACGCTGAATTCGACGCGGCTGAAAACTCCGTATACGACCTTGTGGACTTTGACCTCCTAGACGGCATTATCATATTCTCCTCCAGCATTAACGACGCTACCTCGCGGGAACGCCTTATCGCACGCATAAAAAGCGATTTCAAGGGTCCTGTCGTTTCGTTCGACAGCCAGGTGGACGGCTTCGCCAACTGCCTTTACAACTACGAACCAGTAGCCGACATGATGGTCAGCCACATCATGGATCACCACGGCTGCAAGGTCATCGACTTCGTGGGCGGACCGAAGGACGAATTCCACGACTCCATCGAGCGCTACTTCGTGAAGGCCATGAAAAAGCGCGGCTATGATATCCCAAAAGAACGCATACACCACGGAATCGACTGGGTTTACGACTTTTCCGGCATTGCCGGCGAGATAATCAGCAACGGCATGCCGGAAGCGATAATGTGCTGCTCCGACCTTACCGCAGTACAGCTCATCGAATCGCTGTCGAACCGCGGCGTAAATATCCCGGACGACGTGCTGATCACCGGCTTCAATCAGAAGGAGCCGTACGGCGCGAATTATCTTAACATCACCTCCGCGCTGCGCGACCCTGTTACTCTTGCGAAAAACGCCGCGCACTACATAATCGCGAAAGTCACCGGCGGGGTATACCAGGCGCATTCCGACGACAACTGCGCACAGTTCCGCGTCGGAATGACCTGCGGCTGCTGCCCCCCCAACCTCGGAGGGCTGTGCCACGCCTTCGCTGCTGAAATGACCAGCCTGCAGGGCAACGAAATGGATTCCTACTACAACTTCATGTCAGAGGAGCTAATCGGCGCGGATACGTTCTACGACTACCTCTGGAAGGTGGACTGGTACACGCATTTCCTCGGGGATTTCACCGGATTCTGGCTTTGTCTCAATAACCAGGTAATGCACAACGAAGCCCCCGAACCGGGCTTCACCGACCGGATCAACCTCGCGTACAAGCGCACCTCCGCAGGAAGCACCGTCGACCTCATGGCGAAGTTCCCGCGCGATATGCTGCTTCCCGAGATTTTCGAGGAGCGCAGCCGCCCGTCGGCGTTCATCTTCACGACCCTCCACTTCATTGGAGTTAACTACGGCTACGTCGTGCTTTCCTACGGCGAGAGCGGAAAGGTCTACAGCCGGAATTACGTCAAGTGGCTCAGGACAATAAGCTGCGCCCTTGAGAAGCAGCGCCGGCACATTCTCTACAACGACGCCGTTACCGACGCGCAGGTGCGCGATTCCCTCACGGGTCTGCTGAATATGCGCGGCTACGTCCGCATCATGACGGAGCGCTGCGGCAAGTTCAACGACCCGAAGAAGCTGCTGCGCATAATCTCCATCGACGTTGAGAACCTCCGCGGCATAAACGACACCTACGGCTACGCGGAGGGCGACAAGGTGCTTCAGGCCCTCGGCGTTGCGCTTTCCGGCGCTGCCGGAGAAAACGACATCGTAGTAAGGGTAAGCGGCGACGAGTTCTTCATTGCCGGAGTTATCGACGAAGGCTCCTTCGACGATGTTCCGTCGAGGCTCAGCAACGTTGTGGACTCCATAAACCACCACAACCAGGAATATGGCGTGAATATCTACACCGCGTCGATCTCCGCGCCTCTCACAGACCGCTCCGTGCTCGACAAGCTGCCCTACGAAGCGGCGTACCAGCGCACCCTCACTAAGGATAACCACACCAAAATGCACAAGACCGCAGACGTTTCCGCCGAGACTTTCGACCCGGAGGAGCGCCAGCAGGTCGTACGGCTGCTTAACGAGAACCTGTTCTCATATAATTTCCAGCCCATCGTCAGCGCGAAGGACGGAAGCGTTTTCGCGTACGAGGCGCTCATGCGGTCCGGCGAAGAATTCCGGCTGTCTCCGCTCACGATACTCAGCCATGCTGAGGCTCTCGACAGACTCCAGGACGTGGAGAAGTGCACGATGTTCAATACTCTGCGCTTCGCAAAGGAAAACCAGCGCCTGCTTGCGGGGAAGCTGCTGTTTATCAACAGTATACCGGCATGCACGCTTCCGGACGCCGATTTTGAGCAGCTATATCAGCTTTACGGCGATATCATGCAGAATATCGTCGTGGAGTTCACCGAGCAGACCGAGGCAAGCTCCAGCCAGTTAAAGACGCTGCTTGAGCGCAGCCAGCGCTGCGGATTCAAGGTCGCGATAGACGATTACGGAACGGGATATTCCAACATCAGCAACCTGCTGACATTCATGCCCAACGTCGTGAAGATAGACCGCAGCCTTATCATGAATATCCACAAGGATAAGCGCAAGAAGCACTTCACGCGCAACATCATCGACTACGCCCACGACAACAACTTCATGGCTCTCGCAGAGGGCGTGGAGCTCACCGAGGAGCTTCAGACCGTTATCGGCATGGGCGTCGACCTTATCCAGGGCTACTATACCGCGAAGCCCTCCGCGGATATCGTTCAGGAGATAAATCCGGACATCGCGGAGGAGATACAGGAATACAACCGCCAGTCCGAGAACCGCCGCACCCGCAAGACCTACTTCACCGGCGACGAGCGCGAGATATCCCTCATGGCGCTTGACCTGGACAGCTACACGGATATCATCGTCAACAAGATGGAGTACACCCTGACCGGAAACAAGAACTACACCTCCGAAATGGCAATACGCGCCAAGGACAACATCGACTGCCGCCTGAACCTCGTAGACATCAATGTGCATAACGAGAACGCGGGCGCTTCGATAACGGTGGGTCAGAACAGCACCATGACGCTGAACATCATCGGCACGGCAACGCTGACCGGCGGGATTTATGTCCCGGCTGGCTCCACGCTGAAAATAATCGGCGACGGCACGCTCAGGATAAACTCCGCAAGCAGCCAGACCTACGCCATCGGCTCCGGCTTTACAATGCCGTACGGCAATATCGACATCTGCATAAACGGCGGTCTTTATATCCACCTTGACGGCGAAAAGAGCGTGGCGATAGGCGGCAGAACCAACGACGGCAGCTCATATATCAGGATACGCTGCAAGGAACTCGTCATCGAGCAGATGGGCAAGAAAACCCTCGGCATAGGCAGCCTGCTCTCCGGCGCAGTCGTGGATATAGACGACTCCCGCGTGTTCATCGAGCACCATTCAAAAACCGGGCTTGGCATCGGAAGCTTCAGCGACCCGTGCAGAGTAAGCATCAAAAACGGCTGCGCTGACTTTAAGATGTCCGGCGACAAGGTAGGAGGTATCGCGTCGTTCAACTCCTGCGGCGGCAGCATCCAAATGTCTGACGTGCGTATCTCCACCGAGTTCAAGGCGAAGGAGATACTAGGTATCGGCGCCGATAAGAACTTCGGCGAGATCATAATGAACGACTGCACGTTCGATTCCCTTATCGAGGGCGCGGAATCAGTCGCGTTTGGCTCCGCCGACTGCGAGGGCACTCTCACGATGTCCATGTGCAGCGGTACTATCACGGTGCGCTCCGGAATCAAGACCCTGCTCGGCGTCAAACCTGAGAATCTTATTTCGGATCACTGCATAGGTCTGAAGTTTGTCGAGGATCCGTAAAAACATATTGTAATTCGGCTGTCGATAAAGTCAATTCCGGCACGGCAAACCGCTTTCTCAATATAGGAGAATGGGTAAATAATATGCGCTTCCGCACAGTTACTTTGTGCGGAAGCGCTTTTATTTCAGAGAGTTTAACGTCTGCGCGGGTGTGACATATTCGGGTCTGCCCCTATGGCGGTTCACGCCGCCACCAGAGGAGCAGACGCCCGCTTCGCTACGATGCTCTGACGCTCTGACGCTCCGAATTGACGGCTCCTGAAAGTTTACCCCGCACAAATCTATTCTCCGCACAAAAAAAGACCGCTCTCCCGAGCGGTCTTTCTTATTACTCAGATCAGATGAACGCGTAATTTGACTTACCGTTCTTCTTAACGGAATACATCGCGTCATCAGCCTTACCGATGATATACTCAACACGGGTGTTGTAGTCGTCCTTTATCATCGAAATACCGATGGACACGCTCACGGTCAGGTGAACTCCGTCGCACTCGAAGCCTTCTTCGAGCTTGGAGATGATATCCTGCGCAGCCCTTGTCGGGTCGTTTATCTCCGCGTTGCGAATGCATGCGATGAACTCGTCGCCGCCGTAACGTCCTGCGAAGCCGAACTCGTTCACAGTGCCCTTTATGGTGCGTGCAACGAACTTCAGCACCTGGTCGCCGGTCGCGTGGCTGTACTGGTCGTTGTAGTGCTTGAAGTCGTCTACGTCGATGAACAGAACCGCCATCTCGGATTTACGCGCTTCGGAAAGGGTGATCTCGTTGTCGATCTGGCTCTCGATGGTCTCACGGTTGTAAAGCTCGGTGAGGGCGTCGAAGCTTGCACGGGTCGTGAGCTGCTGCTCGCTCTTCTTCGCACGGTCGATATCCAGGATAACGCCGACGATCTTCAGCGGGTTGCCTTCCTTGTCGCGGAGGGTCGCAGTTCTGATAAGAACCCAGATGTAGTCGCCGTAGATGTTCTTCATACGGTACTCGTTGTGCTTGAACTCCTCGCCTCTGCCCAGAGCCTCGAGGTCCTGCTTGTAGCGTTCTGCGTCCTCCTCGTGGAGCTTAGCCTTTAACAGGAAGCTGTCACCGAAGTGGTCGGACGGAGCACGGTAGCTGAACTTCTTGTTGAAGTTATTGGAGAAGAAAACTTCGTTGGTTTTGAAATTCCACTCGAAGATGATGTTATCGGACATCTCCGTAATGGTGCGGTATCTGTCCTCGCTGACAACGATCTCGTCAAGCAGGTTGTTGAAAGCACGGGACATCTGTCCGTACTCGTTGTTGCTGACCTCGTTCGGGATACGCGCCTCGTGGTCGCCGCGGCGTACCTTTACAAGGGTCTCCTCGATGGTCTTGAGCGGTCTTGTTACAAGAATGGATACGACGACAGCGCCTGCAATTGCAACAATGGAGATAAGTACGCATGCCACAACTATGCCGTTGCCCGCGGGCAGCGAGAAGGAATTTGCATTGCCGTTCACAGGGCAGCTTGCGATCGCGATAAGTCCGTTTTCGCCGCCGACCTTGACCATTGCGGCGTACCACTTATCAGAGGAACCGTTTGCCGGAGAGTACTCGATTATCTCAGGCTCCGCGCCGTCAGTCAGGCCGTCGATCCTGCTCTTGAAAACATCGGAGGGGTACTCGTAATAAAGGTTTACCTTGAAGTTATCAACGATATTGTAATTGTGATTGGGGGAAGAATCCGCAACAGTCACAGAACCGTTGTAGAACGTGCTTCCACCGGACGCGCTGTAAAGGAAGCCCTTGCCGGACAGCTTGTAGCTGATAAGCAGGGTCGCGCCGCCCTGATGCTTCTTGTAGAACATCGTGGGGTTGGTTCCGCCGCCGGTGGCCTCGGGATTGATTATCGCATTGTAGTAGAGAGCGCCGTCTGCGTAGCTGTCATACGCGCTGAAATTGTCGATGACCTGACCGATCTTTCCGGTGCTTCCGCAGAAGATCTTGCCGTCCTTGTCCACCAGAGAGATGGAATCTATCTCAGGATTCTCGTTTGCAAACTGCACAAGGTAATTTCCGACATAATCCGTGGTTTTCTGGCTCTTGATCACGTCCTGTACCTCGGTGTTCTTCAGAATGGTCTCCGCCTGCTTATCCACCGTGTCGAGGTAGGTCTGCAGCGTGTAGCGCTCGTTCTCTGCCACCTCGAGTAAAGTATCTCTGAACTGCTTGTCGCCGTCAGAAGAAAGCAATGTGTTTGCGAACACCGTGTAGATCACCATCGGCAGTATCGCGAACAGCATGGCGCTGATCATCAGCATGGTTCTGATCTTCATATATACTCCCCGTTTCTGTTCTGCAAGAGCAGATTATTTCCGCATTCAGCCGTGCGACAGACACAGCTATTTAGTATCAGTATAACACAAAAACTCGTTTCTGTAAACACTTTGACAATAATAATTTATCATTGTCCGGCATTTTTATTAAACCTGCACAAATCGCCCGAAATTATTTTGTTCACAATATGGAGAGATAAAAAAACTATTGCTTATATTTCAAAAATGTGGTATAATGTTTATAATAATGTGATACGTGCGGACGTATTCCGGAGGGTAGAACTATGGAAAATGTTGTATTAAAGGCGAACCGGTATCGAATAGTAGACAACAGCGCATTCGAAATGCCGCTCCCGCTGAAATTCACTGTGTGGAAGTGCGAAGCGCCGATATGCGAATATCTCGTTTCAGAGGACGAGGAGGTATCCTATACCATCATCACCCGCTTCAAGGAGCTGATGATAACAACGATACACCGTCCCCTCGACATTTCGGACATTTACTACTTGTTCTCGTGTCGTGTTTTCCAGGACAAGACGCCCTATACATACCCTATCCTCGACAGAATGGGAATTGAAAAATACAACGTCTACAACATACTCAGGCGTACCCACGGAATCACTCCCTACGACGACTACTGGATAAGATTCGACGGCGAGACCACAACTTTCGAGCAGGCGTGCGGCGAGTTCGACAAATACCTCATCGCGCCGGAAGCACAGCCGGTTCCGATGATATCCTACCCCAGCGGGGAATACCGCCCGGGACGTTCCACGCGTCCGCCAAAGCAGCCGGAAGCGGACGTGAGCAGCATTCTGAATCAGCATAAGGTGGACGTCGCAAGCATTATGGAGGAGTCCAAAACCCCGGAGGCTATCGCTCCCGAAACCTCCTATGCGCCCGCTCACGAGGTGGAGAACAACAAGATGTCGCAGGACGACATCGAAGCGCTGCTCCGCTCGGCAGGCATAAGCGACTCCCCCGCTCCCGAACCGGTTTCGGACATACAGGTCGACCCGGCAACCCGCTCCCAGGAGGAGTCCTCCGGCGGCGTAATGTCGCAGGACGAAGTGCAGAGAATGCTCGACGAAATGAACATGTCCGGCGGCAGTGAAAAGCCTGCGGAACCTGCCGAACCTGCCGAACCTGCCGAACCCGTCGAAACTCCGACCGAAGAAATCATCGAACCTGCGGAGCCTTCCGGAGGCAAAATGTCCCAGGACGACATAGAGAAACTGCTCGCGGCGGCACTCGGCGGCAATGATGATTCCGATTCTGATGAACCCGAGATAGTCGAGAACAACGCTCCGGAAGCTCCGGTAAACGACGAGCCTGCGCCTGCTGAATCCCCCGCGCCTTCCGGCGGTAAGATGTCCCAGGAGGACATTGAGAAGCTCCTCGCGGCTAACGCGCCCGCTGAACCTTCCGAACCTGCTGAACCCACTGAACCTACTGAGCCTGTTCCCGCTCCCGAGCCTGCGCCTGCTGAATCCCCCGCGCCTTCCGGCGGTAAGATGTCCCAGGAGGACATTGAGAAGCTCCTCGCGGCTAACGCGCCCGCTGAACCTTCCGAACCTGCTGAACCCACTGAACCTACTGAGCCTGTTCCCGCTCCCGAGCCTGCGCCCGCTGAATCCCTCGCGCCCTCCGGCGGTAAGATGTCCCAGGAGGACATTGAGAAGCTGCTCGCGGCTAACGCGCCTGCTGAGCCTTCCGAACCTGCTGAACCCACTGAACCTGCTGAGCCTGTTCCTGCTCCCGAGCCTGCGCCTGCTGAATCCCCCGCGCCTTCCGGTGGCAAGATGTCCCAGGAGGACATTGAGAAGCTGCTTGCGGCTAACGCGCCCGCTGAACCTTCCGAACCTGCTGAACCCACTGAACCTGCTGAGCCTGTTCCCGCTCCCGAGCCTGCGCCTGCTGAATCCTCCGCGCCCTCCGGCGGTAAGATGTCCCAGGAGGACATTGAGAAGCTGCTTGCAGCTAACGCGCCCGCTGAACCTTCCGAACCCGCTGAACCTTCCGAACCCGCTGAACCTTCCGAACCTGCTGCTCCCGCTCCCGAACCTGCGCCTGCTGAATCCTCCGCGCCATCCGGCGGCAAGATGTCCCAGGCTGACATAGAGGCGCTCCTGAATAGTATGCAGGACGAAGCAAACAAGTAATATTTCATAATAATTTCACACGAACATTATCAAATTTATCACATTTGCTGATATAATATTATTGTACGCTTGTGAAAGGATACGCAATGAAAGAAAAACAGAAAACATTCGAGCTTGAGCCTGTACAGCAGCTTCTCCCTGCGGACGCACAGCAGCGCGTTATGGACCAGCTCTACCAGTTCATGGAGCTTGAGCATCTCTACGAGTCCGCGATCCGCGAGGTAAAGACCAAGCTTGAGATACTCGACAGCGAATTCAAGACGAAATACGACCACAACCCGATACATCACCTTGAGGACCGCGTGAAATCCCCGCAGAGCATTCTTGAGAAGCTCAACCGCAAGGGAATACCGTTCAGCTGCGATAACGCAAAGCGCGAGCTGAACGACATCGCAGGCGTCCGCGTAGTGTGCAACTACATCGACGATATCTACACCGTGGCAGACCTCCTGACCGCGCAGGACGACGTGAAGCTCATCAAGCGCAAGGACTACATACAGAACCCCAAGCCAAACGGCTACCGCAGTCTGCACCTGGTTATTGAGACTCCGGTGTACCTCTCCGAAAAAAAGGAGCTTGTCCACGTGGAGGTTCAGATACGCACCATCGCAATGAACTTCTGGGCGACCCTGGAGCACGACCTCAAATACAAGACCGACAGCGTGGTGTCAGCTGACCTTGCGCAGCAGCTCAAGGACTGCGCGGAGACCATCGCCTCCACCGACCAGCAGATGCAGGACATCTACAAGGCGCTTCACAATATTGATTAACGATATAAACTCCCTGCTTCGGCAGGGAGTTTTTTTGCATACCCAACCGAATTTTTATTGACAAACGAAAACAAACGGTGTATAATGTTGGTAACATTAAATCAATGGAGGTAGGTAATATGAAATTCAAGCGATTAACGGCCGCGGTACTTGCGGTATTCCTGGCAGCGGCTTCAGCGATGGAAACTTTCGCAGAAGAGCAGACGGAGCCGTCCGGAGCAGTTTCAGGAGAGAATACCGCAGAAGCCGCTCTGACGCTTCCGGACGACCTCGACTTCTCACAGCCCGGTGTGACGGTCAGGACGGGAGTGATTCCGGACTGCACCAGCATAATTTTCACCGTTCCAAAGGAAAAGTACGACATTTATCAGCAGGCTTACGCTGAAACCGGAAGAGCCGGAATCAGTTTCGGCGTGAAGCTTGACGATTACTATATTGATGAGTGGGACGACGCGTTCGGTACGTCGGCGACGTTCGGATTCTTCGGCGGCGACGGAGCCAACGGATATATAATCGAGTGCGACTGCGCTACCGACGATTCGGTTGACATATGGACAGGCACCACTGAAAACGGCGATGTTGTCGGCATGCTTTACGGCGAGAGCAGCGAGTGGGTATTCGAGCAGGCTGCCAAGAGCGTTACCTGTCAGTTCAGGTATAACATTCTCAGTGCCGGTAAGCTTGTAGACGGAAGCTACGAATATTCCACGCTGGTTCTTAGACCGGGTGAGGAGCACGATATAAGCGGCTGCAAGTTCAAGGCGCTCCCCACTGTGACCTACACCGGAATGCCGTTCACACCCGTCATAGAGGCGGAATACGAGGACCGTACGCTCAACGAGGGCTACGACTACACGGTAGATTATCAGGACGCTGTAACACCTGGCATAGCGTCTGTGCGCATAACCGGAATAAACAGCTTCAAAGGCACAAAGACGCTGAAATTCAAGATACTTCCGCCGAAATCCACGTTAAAGGGACGTAAGGTCAAAAATGAAAACCGCGCCACGCTTACATGGTCAAGGCCAGGCGGTATATACCCCAATTATGAGGTACAGGCGGCTGAGGGCAAGGATAAATTCACAAAGCTTGCGGACATTCAGAACCACAAGCTGAGCCTGAAGGTTAAATGGACTTCCAAATCCGGGTGCAGGTTCAGGATACGCCCGTACATTTCCATCGGAGGAAAGCGGATATACGGAAAGTGGTCAAATGTTGTCAGACTGAAATAACATAAAAAATCCCCCGCTCATACGAACGGGGGATAAATTCTATCTTGAATTAAAGCTCGATTACAACGTCGTTCTCAGCCTTGAGGATAGAGTCGAGGATAAGCTTGCCCTCGATCTTCTCGCCGTTGACTGTAACGGACTTCACGCCGTGCTCGGAACCGTTCGGGTTCTTTACGGTAACGTGGAGCTTCTTGCCGCGGAAGGTCTTTTCCATGGTGTATTCCTTCCACTCGGAGGGGATAGACGGGTCGATCACCAGACCCTTGGTCTCGGGGTTCAGACCGAGGATACCCTCTGTTGTACCAACCATAACGGTGGAAGCGGTACCGGTCAGCCAATGAACGTGTGCGCGGCCTGCGAACGGGCTGTCCTTGCCCTCAACGAACTGACCGTATACGTACGGCTCGAGCACTCTGTGCTCTGCGTTGTCGTTGTAGGTAGCGGGAGCCGCCTCAGTCCAGTACTGGTAAGCGCGGTTGCCGTGACCCAGCTTGGACTCAGCCAGGATAAGCCAGCCCTGCGGCTGGGAGAAGATACCTGCGTTCTCCTTGGTACACTTGTTGAAGCACTGCATGAGCGCTCCGGGGAAGCCGTGCTTTACGTAAGGCGGGTACATTACCATTGCGCCGTACGGAGTGTTCAGCTCGCGGTAAACGCTGTCCATAGCCTTCTCCTGCTGCTCCTTTGTTCCGAAGCCGGAGATTACGGACCAGCTCTGCGGGTTGAGCCACATGGAAGCCTCAGGATCAGTGCGCTGACCGATGATGGCGCCGTCCTCCTTGTAGCCGCGGATCCATCTGTCCTCGTTCCAGCAGGCGGAGAGGATAGTATCGAGCTTAGCGCCGATCTCGTCCAGGTACTTGATGTAGTCTGTATCGTTCTTCTCAACTGCGTAGGTGCGCAGGATCTTGATAGCGTATACGAGCTGGAATGCAACGAAGGTGGACTCGCCCTGCTTGCCGAGACGGAGGCAGTCGTTCCAGTCAGCGTGCAGACCTGCGGGCATGCCGTGGTTGCCGAGGTGGTTCATGGAGAAGTCGATCGCTCTCTTGAGGTGGTCGTAAACGGTGCCCTTCTCGCCGTCATTAGCGTAGAGGATCTCCTCGTCGAGGAACGCGGAATCGCCGCTCTCGGAGATGTACTTGTAAACGGTCGGGAACAGCCACAGAGCGTCGTCTGCACGGTAGCTGGGGTGACCAGTCTGCTTCGCGTATACGGAGTTCTCGTCGTTCTCGTCGGGGTGGTTCTCCTGACCCGCCTTGTGGTCGTACTTAACCAGCGGCAGACCCGCGCCGTTAGTTACCTGCGCGGACAGCATGAACACGATCTGCTTCTTTGCCATCTCAGGCGCAAGGTGAATGATACCCTGGATATCCTGAACGGTATCGCGGTAGCCGAAGCCGTTTCTCAGGCCGCAGTACTGGAAGGAAGCCGCTCTGGACCAGATGAAGGTGATGAAGCAGTTGTATGCGTTCCAGGTGTTGACCATGTTGTTGAAGTTCTTGTCGGGTGTGTTTACCTGGAGGTTGTCAAGCTTGCTGTGCCAGTAGTTCTTGAGCTGTGCAAGCTCTGCCTCTACCGCGCCGGACTTCTCGTATCTGCTGATGATCTCGGTGATCTCAGCCTCGGTCTTCTGGCCGCCGAGGACGTATGTAAGCTCCTTGGTCTCGCCGGGCTGGAGAACGATATCGCTCTCGAGCGCGCCAACGGAGTTGGTGTTGTAGTTGAGGTCGCCCTTCAGACCTTCCTCGATGCCCTTCGGGTTGGAGTAGCTTCTGTAGGTGCCTACGAAGGAATCTCTGTCGCCGCAGTAAGCGTCTACCTTAGCGCCAGCCAGACCGAGGAATCTGCCGCTGTTCGGATTGTAGATCTCGTTCTGCATCTGGTGGATATAGTTACCCTTGAAGTAGGTGCGGGTGATGAACAGAGTGTACTGAAGATTTACCTGATCCTGCTCGTAGTTCGGGTCGTTGACGAACTCGCATACGCCGGTAACAGCGAGCTTTCTGGGCTTATCGGAGGTGTTTGTCACCCTGGCAGCCCATACCTCGTATGTAGCGCCCTGGGGAACATAGTAAGTAACCTCGGACTTAACGCCCTTGTACTCGGAAGTGATAACGGTGTAAGCGGTACCGTGGCGGCACTCGCTCTTGAACTGATCGAGGGGCTTGCATACGGGCGCCCAGGAAGCGGACCAGTAGTCGTTGGTCTCGAGGTCGCGGAGATATACGTATCTGCCGGGGGTGTCGGTGCCTACGCCGTTGAAGCGGTAGCGGATAACACGACCGTTAGCGCCGCTCTTTACGAAGCTGTAGCCGCCTGCGTTGTTGGAGATGATAGCGCCGTACTCGGGGTCGCCGAGGTAGTTAGCCCATGCGGAAGGTGTGTCCGGACGGGTGATGACATACTCCTTATTGAGTTCGTCGAAATGACCGTAGTTCATTGGTATTCCTCCATCATTCTGATATTTCTGCCGGTTCTCCGGCTAATTTACGGTTTTTCCGGGCTTTTCCCGGTTGCCTTGATTATATTATAGCAGTAAATCGTTTACATTACAAGGGCGGTGATTTGCACAAAGATTTTTCAACTTTTTTGTGCAAATGCCCTAATCAGCATTCAAGCTCCGCAGGAAATCCCGGCGGAGCTGATTGCTATTTAAGTATTAACGCCTTGTTTCCTGTGCTGCTCATCCCTCGGGAACCAGAACCGCATAGTTGCCCTCGTCGCGCTTGTAGACTACGTTTACAGCGCCGGTGTCTGCGTTCTTGAACATAAAGAACGTGTGGTCGAGCAGGTTCATCTGAAGAATAGCCTCGTCAACGGACATCGGGCGGAGGTGGAATTTCTTCTCGCGAATGACCTCGTACTCCTTCTCCTCTGCCTCGGGTGCAAGACCCTCGAACGCGCCTGTACGCAGGCTCTTTTCAACCTTGGTCTTCTGCTTTCTGATCTGGCGGATAACGCGGTCAACGGTTACGTCGAGGGCGTCGTTCTTGTCCTTCGCGGACTGCTCTGCACGGTAGATGATACCGTTATATTTTACCGTAAGCTCAAGAATGATAAGTTCACGGCGCTCCTCGAGGGTGATCTTAGCCTCTGCCTCCTCGGGGAAGAAGCGGTCCAGCTTTGCGCTGAGCTTCTGGGTCGCATAGTCGGTGAACGACTGGTTGATTGTGAGCTTCTTAGCGGTGATGGTTACTTTCATACTGATCATTCCTTTCGGGTCGGACGAGCCGCGGCAGACGCCGCCGCCCGGCAAACCGGGATTTTAAAGCAAATCAGCAGGACCGCCCGGACTTTCGTCCCGTGAGCCTGTTAACTTGTCTGTATACATTGTAGCATATTTATCGCAAATATACAATACCCTTTATGAAATTTCATTCTTTTTACACATTTTGTACAAAAGATTATGTAAACATTGAACAAATATATTACACCTGATATTACAAGTCCATTCACACCCGGCTGAAAAATCCACAAAAACGCGCTTGCGGATATGTCTAATAAAACGATTTTGAAACCGCCTGTTTTCTGTATATTGAAAGTCATGTTGAAAAGTGGTATAATTAACATATCTCAAATAATGGGGGAAAACAGATGACAGAAGATAAGCGCAGGAAACTGCTGAGCCTGTTCTGGGAATTCTTCAGATACGCCGTTGTAGGCGGTATAGCATTCCTGGCGGATTACGGCACGCTGTTCCTGTTTCAGGAGCTGATACTCACCGGAGGAACTCCGTGGGAGCTGTTCATCTCCACCGCGGCGGGATTCATCGTAGGCCTGATCGTGAACTACGTGCTTTCGCTGACGTTCGTATTCCGCAGAAAGGACAACCGCGGCAGCGGTAAGAGCGTGGCGGCATTCCTGATTTTCACCGTGGTCGGCGTGATCGGACTGGGGCTGACGGAACTTATAATGTACCTCGGGACCGAGCTGCTGCATATAAGCTACCTTATTGTAAAGATAGCCGCCGCCGCCATCGTCCTTGTATGGAATTACGTCGGACGAAAGGTACTGATATTTGACAGAAAAGGAAAAATTGAAACCAAATGAAAAATGTAGTAATCATCGGCGCGGGTCCTGCGGGACTTACCGCCGCATACACCCTGCTGAATGAAAGCAGCGAATATCACCCCATAATAATCGAAGCCAGCGAATTCATCGGCGGAATATCCCGCACCGCGCGGTACAACGGGAACCGTATCGACATCGGAGGCCACAGGTTTTTCTCGAAAAACAAGGAGGTCATGAAGCTGTGGATGGATATCCTCCCGCTTCAGGGCGCGCCCTCAAAGGACGACAAGGTGCTCGGCAGGACCCACACCTTCTCCGACGACCCGGAGATAGACCCGGATAAAATCGACAACGTTTTCCTTGCGCGTACCCGCTTGTCCCGGATATACTTCCGCAAGCGCTTCTTCGACTACCCCATCTCGCTGAAACCTGCGACCTTCATCAACATGGGATTCGTCAACACGATGAAGGCGGGCTTCGGATATCTCGGCAGCGTTATCCACAAGCTCCCGGAGACCTCGCTTGAGAATTTCTACATAAACCGCTTCGGTAAGCCGCTCTACCAGATGTTCTTCGAGGACTACACCGAAAAGCTCTGGGGAGTTCACCCGTCAAACATCGCCGCGGACTGGGGCGCTCAGCGCGTCAAGGGGCTTTCCGTGTGGAAGGTCATAACCTCCGCGCTTTCCAAGCCGTTCAAGAAAAACAAGAACAACGTCGAGACCTCGCTCATCGACGAATTCTACTACCCGAAATTCGGCCCTGGTCAGCTCTGGGAGCGCATGGCAGAGATAGACCGCGAAAAGGGCGCGGAGCTTCTCATGCAGCACGAGGTCGTGCGCGTAAACACGGAAAACGGCTCCGTGAGATCAGTGACCGTGCGCTGCACCGACAGCGGCTCCCCGGATTTCGGCAAGGAACGCACCATCGAATGCGACTTCCTTGTTTCCTCGATGGCGGTCAAGGATCTGGTGCAGGCTCTCCCGAACGTGCCGGAGGACATACTGCACATCGCGTCGGAGCTTCCCTACCGGGATTTCATCACCGTAGGCCTGCTGCTCGACCGGCTCGAGATCCAGAACAAGACCAAGACCCCGACCATCAACAATATAGTCCCGGACTGCTGGATATACATTCAGGAGCGCGAGGTAAAGCTCGGAAGGCTCCAGATATTCAACAACTGGTCGCCCTATATGGTGGACGACAACACGAAGCACGTCTGGGTGGGGCTTGAGTACTTCTGCACCGAGGGCGACGAAATGTGGAACACTCCCCCGGAGGAGTTCATCGACTTCGCCTCAAAGGAGCTGGAGCAGATCGGCATAATAAAGCGCGAGAACATCGCCGACAGCTTCACCGCCAAGGTGAAGAAGGCCTACCCGGCGTACTTCGGCACCTACAAGGAGTTCGGGAAGGTGCGCGGGTACCTCGACAGCTTCGATAATCTCTACTGCATAGGCAGAAACGGCCAGCACCGCTACAACAACATGGATCACTCCATGCTGACGGCGATGAACGCCGCCCGCTCGATAATCTCCGGCACCGGAGACCGCGAGAGCGTCTGGAGCGTCAACACCGAGAAGGAATACCACGAGGAAGCAAAGGAGCAAAAGCAATGACCGATACTGCCGCTTCAGGAAAGCGAATCATACCGAAAAGCAGCATTATCCTGCTCTGCCTGTTCATTGTCTACCTTGCGCTGACCTTCATCGGCGCAGCCCACCACGAAATATGGTACGACGAGGCGCAGGCGTGGAATATTGCCCGCGGCAATGATATCCCGGGAATAGTGGCGCAGATGCAGTACGAGGGACACCCTCCGCTGTGGCATTTCCTGCTGCATATATTTACGTCAATGGGCTGTTCCGTGAACGTAATGCCGTTCATAAGCTGGGCTATAACCGCGGTCACGGCGGGTCTTATGCTCTGGAAATCCCCGTTCGAGCCTGCGCTAAAGGGGATACTGCTGTTCTCCGGCGGATTTTTGTTCTACTGGTCGGTGAACTCCCGCTCATACTGCCTTATACCGCTGCTGCTCGTGCTTATCGCAATGGTGTATAAGAAACGCAGCGAAAAACCTCTGCTGTATGGTTTGCTGGTGGCTCTGCTGGCGAATACCCACATGATGATGTGCGGTCTGGTGGGTATCCTGGGAATATTCATGATAATCGACCTGTTCTCGCTGTGGAAAAGCTCCACGCGCCGGCAGAACATTCTGCGAATTGCCGGACTGCTCATCGCAGGCGCCGGAGTTATCGCACTGGTGCTCCCGCTTCTGATGTCGTTCCAGTCTGTCAACCTCGGAAACGATATGGAGCTGACCTTCGGCAACATTATGTCCAGGCTGACATTCAGTCTTTTCAACATAGTGCAGAGCGCCCTTATGGACAGCAATGACGCACTCCTTCCGATGGCGCTGAAATACATCATAGACATGGTATTCAGCATTGTTATGATACTTGTGCTGCTCTGCCTGAGGCACCACAAAAGGCCTCTGATCAAACACCTTGTATTCGCACTGTTCTATATCATCGTGTGCGAGGTGCTCTGGTTTTCGCTCCCGCCGCGCGGACTTGTTTTCCTGTTCATGTTCGCGTTCGTCTACTGGCTCGCGAAGGAGGAACCCTCCCCGGTGCAGGACGAGAAGCCCAGCCATCGCCATGTTCAGCTCCCGGAACGCCTGAAGGCTCTGGACAAAAAGGCGGACAAGTGCTGCTGCGTTCTGCTGTGCGTTTTGTCGGCGGCGTCTATACCGATGGGCTCCTTTATCCTGCTCCAGGATTACACAAAAGATTACAGCCAGTCCAAAAAGTGTGCGGAGTTCATACGCGATAACATCAGCACCGACGCGGTTTTCATCACGACAAACGACCAGTTCCCGCAGTACAGCGCATATCTTCCGGAATACACGTTCTACTTCCTCGGAACTAACGAGTTCATGAATTATACGTCACACACAATGGAAGAACCCATTTCGTTAAGCTCGCCGTACTGCGAAAAGGCGTACGAGGATCTGAAAAATTACGATGAGCTGTACCTTCTGGATTTCTCTATAATCCAGTGCTACGATTTTGAGATATTATATCACGGCAGCGGCTCGCTTATCGGCTCCACCAACAGAAGCGACGAAAACGTGACTATCTACAGAATAACCGCTGACGACCTTCTTAAATACACCGATAAACAATGAAAAGGAACATGACATGACCGATACATTATCAAAGCCTGAGAGCAGCACAGAACGCAAGCCCCGCGGAGACCTTAAATACATCATAATTTTCATTGCTGCGGCGGCGTTATGCGTATTCCGGCTGCTTGAGCCGTTTAACGCTGATATAATCAACGCCGACAGCTCCTATCAGTATTTTCTCACGCAGAAAGACTTCGCCGAGGTGCTGCGGCTTATCCCCGAGGACTACAGTCCGCCGCTGTACGGAGTGCTCCTCAAGCTGTGGACTATGGCGATAGGAAACTCCTCGCTGGCGGCAATGCGCGCATTCTCAATGCTGCCGCTGTGGGGGCTTCTGTTCCTGGCGGCGTTCCCTATCCGGAAGGCGTTCGGAGGCAAGGCTTCGATTATATGCACCGCGTTTTTCACGTTCTCTTCTGTGAATTTCCTGCTGGTACCTGAGACCCGCCCCACTATCCTTGCGTACTTCCTGTTCACCGCCTCCGCGGTCTACTGCTATCTGGCGTTCTTCTGCGAGTATCGGTATGCATATGTCTGCTTTACCGTTTTCTCGATACTTACGATGTACACTCACAATATCGGCATGCTGGGAATCCTGGCGCTATATATCATCTGCGTGTGCATGTCCCTAGTGCGGAAAAAATATCGCCAGACGATTAAGTTTATCATCAGCGGAGCCGTCTGCGGAGTGGTCTATATACCCTGGCTGCTCGTGGTGCTAAAGCAGTTCGGCAACGTCAAGAACCACTTCTGGTCAAGCCCTGACCTCTCCCTCCGGAACATCTACGACTGGACGATAGGCGAGGCGTTCAACGACGGCAATACAATGGCGCTGAGCAATACGATAATTCCAGTTGCCCTGCTTATCTGCATAGTCACGCTGCTTATTCCCCGCGCCAATCGCGAACGCGCAAAAAATATCCGCAGCTTAAAGGACGCAGGTCAGATCATACGCGAAACCGGAAGCGAGACCGTGACAAAGGCGCTGTTCCTGATACTGATATACGTTATGCCTATCGTATGCTTCGTCGTATTCTGCCTGGTAGGGCACCCAGTGTTCGTTGCAAGGTACTTCTACATATTCTCCGGAGTTGCGCTGATGAACATTGCCGCTTTCGTATCCAGGTTCAGCGGAAAGGGCGCAGCCGCAGCCCTCGCGGCGGTGTCCGCAGTGAACTGCATTTTTACCTCCGTGACATGGGCAAACAACCTGAAAAAGTCCGACTTTCTGAGCATGATCGAAACTCTCCGGGAAGAGGAAGCCGAAAATGGCGAACTGTCGTTCGTGCATGCGCATGAATGGAGCATGGGAGTTATGATGTACTACTTCCCGGAAGCAAAGCACTACACGTCGGACGACACATGGTGCGTCGTAGTGGACTACTCGATATACCCGGCGGAATGCATCAACATCGGGAACTTCTCTAACATAGGAGAATATGAGACCGAGGCGTACTTCTTCGAGTGGGAGCTTGAAACCGCCAACGGCCGCACCAGCACAGTAATAAGCAAATTCTTTGACGGCGATGGCTACACTATAGAGGATCTGGGCACATTCTATGAGCCTTATACCTATAAGCAGTACTGGCACCTGAAAAAAGTTGTCAGCAGCCAGTAAGCCAGTAAGCTAGTAAGCCAGTAATTGATATGAAACGACCCCTCTGCCGGAACCGCAGAGGGGTTTCATCATTATTGCGCAATGCTGAGCGCGGCGTATTCCACAGTTACCGGAGAGCCGCTGCTGCCGAAGAATTTAACGTAGAATCCATCGTCCGGCGCGGGTCTCACTATCGTGGTATCTCCCGAATTCACAAGGAATCTGTTTTCGCCGTCAGTGAGCTGATATACAGCCTGCTCATGATTAAAGCGCTTGCTGTAGTACAACATGCAGTATACCTCGTCATCATCGCTTATGCTTCCTTCCGGTATAGTCACGTCCAGAAAATAGTTCTTCATCGGCTCGTATTCCGCAGGTATCAGCACGCCGTCCTCATTGTTTTCCGGAAGCTCTACCTGCGAATCCGAGTCAGCCAGCACCTCGGCAGATACAGCCTTCATCGGCGTAAGGCTGACTGATTTTACCCTGACGTCACGGTCGCACCTGAGCGATATCTCCGGGTCCTGGATATCTTCGTCAGCCAGGCAGATAATGCTCATCGTATTTTCTCCGGTTATGCCGATGAACCTTTCCTTATAGAACTCCCCGAATGCATTTACCGAAAAGTTGTCGGTGCGGCGCGGAAAATCCCCGTCCTCAAACTCGATCTCCAGCTTGTAGAGCGCGTACTTCTCCGGCGGCTCAACGCCCGGCTCCAGAATACAGCCAGTTCTGCCGGCTGTAATATTTTCCGCAATGTCCAGAGCCGCTCCGTCAGCCGTCAGCAGACCCATCTCTTCAGAGGTTTTCTTCCAAAGCTTTATTCCGCTGAAATGAGATACGTTTATATAGTGGAACCCGCCGTCGGAAGGTACGGAATCCACCATCTGCGAGAACTTTGAAATATCCTCGCTGCTCCCCTTCAGCATGGAGACTACCTGCGCCTTATATTCATCGGTCGCCCTGAAAAGGCACTTCCGCAGGGTACCGTCGTCGGGGGAAAAATACATACTCGGGCGGTCGATGGTGTATCCCCAGCTAAATCCGTCCGTGCCTGCGTAGAATGTCCCGCGGTACGGGGAGTAAAGCTCCGGGAAGTATTCCAGCAGGAACCTTGAAGCTCCGTTGAACCCGAAATAGTACATCGGTATGCTGTTTATACAGAGCATTGCGGCGGTAGACGCCGTTACAACTCCGGAAAAGACATACTGCTTTATCGGCCTGACAATAATTCTGCTTCCCAGAACAACCGTGCCCAGGATAAGCGCGGGATAGTTCCACATCACGTATCTTACGAAGAACACGGGAACGCAGTTGATAAAAAGCATGAGTGAGTAAGCCAGCAGCGGAACGATGAAAAATCCAAAGTATCTCAATGCTGTGAAGTTCTTCCTAGCAAGAGATACCGCCGTCAGCACAAGGAACGCGGCAAGAGTGACCGGAGCCAGCGCCGAAAAACCGATATTCACATCAAACAGATAGGACAGCACCCTGGCGCCGTAATCGGTGACAGTCGCTGAATCGGTAGTCGGATTACCCGTGCCGAGATAAATAAAATTGAAAACAAACGGAACAAAACACGGGAGGAAACAGCACGCATACTTCAGGGTTTCGAGGATATTCCCCCGGGAGAATATCTTCACTGACCGGCGCCGTGAGAACATTCTCACCAGATATTCGGCGACCATCACGATACCGAACCCCATTACCGTGGGATTCGTCATGCTTGCGACCGATATCAGCACCGCAGACAGCCTGTATTTATCATTAGTGTACATCACCAGCGCGATAGTCACCAGCGAGAACATCATGGCCTCCGCGCTTATATACTGGATATACATGTCTATCGGCGACAGCACGAACATCAGCACCGCAAGCAGCTTAAACAGCGGAGGGACTTTCAGCCTGTTATACATGTAGATCAGCGCCGCAATCACGAACAGCGCATTCGTCACCGTAAACGCCCACATCTGATCGGCTCCGATAAGCTGGAATATCAGCTTCAGCGGCATGCAGCAGGCAGAATAGGAAGGGAAGTAAAACGAAGCCCATCTGTCCTGCGTGACCTTCTTCAAGCGCGAGGAGCGCAGCGATTCAAAATCGTCGACGTCCTTATAATACTCCGGATAATCAATTTTGGCCTGACCGATGTCCTCCTGCGTGATCAGCAGAGAATGCCGGTACTCCATGGATATCGTCGGAAGCACGTAGCTGTCTATCTCATGATAGTATGCGCCGATGAACGCCTTCACGATATAAAGCAGCGTCATTCCCAGAATGATGACCCTGCACGTCAGCAGCATTATTCCGTTTTTGGTGTACTTCTTGTCCTCGCCCTTTTCTGCGGTTCTGAAGAAACTGCTGATATAGTTCATTCGATATCTGCTCCTTATTCATAATTGCCCGTGCTGTCAGGAATCGCGGGGTTCCTTATCCGGTGCGCCGGGCTTCCTCTGCCGATACGCCCAGAACTTGTTGATTACAAAATTGAGCGGTATAGTCACAACCAGATTCATCAGCGGCACCAGCGAAGCCGCAAGGTCGTACTGGTCGAATGTTATGCCGAAACCGCTCAGCCATTCGCATACGCCGCCCAGATACTGCCCCAGGTCAATAACGTTTATCCACAGCCAGATGAGAAGCTCCGTCAGGAACAGCCCCGTGAATGAATAGGAAACGTACGTCTTGAGAAGCACCTTCCACCAGACGCGCTTTTCAGCATTTTCGTCCTGACGAAAAACGAACCTGCTTTGCAGCAGGTACGCTATAAATACAGTAATGACAAACCCGGTGATGTTCGCGATATGGACCCCGGAATTTAACGCATAATAGCAGAAATTATATATCACATAGCTCAGTATAGTGTTTACCGCGCCCACCATACCGAATTTCACAAACTGCCAGACGGCAGCCAGAGCCTTTTTGTTTTCCATATATTCCCCAGTATAAATGTTCAGCCTTTGCCGCTCATGAACAGATTCTCAAGCTCGCCGAGCCTTGAGATGGAAACACAGTCGTCGTATATCGCCGATGATATCAGCACCGACTGCACGCCCTTCCGGTTAGCCATCAGTATATCGCTTTCGTATGTATCTCCGACAACAAGAAGCTCATCGCTGGAATACCCATATATCTCACACAGCATGTCTATCATAAGTGTGTTCGGCTTGCCGATGATGTAGTCGGATTTCCTGCCGCTGCAATGCTCTATGGAAGCCACCATCGCACCGCAGCCCGGCATAAGCCGCGCGTTGTTCCCCGGAAATCTCCGCTCGGAATTGCAGGATATCATCATGCGCGATTTCAGCGCCACATTAAGCGCGGCCGTAAGCCCGTCGTAGCTGAAATTCGGATCGTACCCTATTACCAGGTTCTCAGCTGAAGCCTCGTCAGCCACGTTCACGCCGCACTGCTCAAATTCGCGCTTCAGGTCCGCCGAACCGAAGATATACACGTTTGAAAGGCGCTCCTTCTTAGCGTAAAGCGCTGCCGTATATCCCGATGTGAACACTTCATCGCAGGAGCATGGTATGTCCATGCCATTGAGTTTCCTGCATATCTGCTCACGCATGCGCGTGGAATTGTTAGTCAGGAAAAAAACGCGCAGCCCGCGCTCACGCATGGCGCGCACTGTATCTACCGCCCCATCAGCCGCCTTGTCGCCGTAGTACAGCGTTCCGTCGAGGTCAAAAAGCACAGCCTTCACAGTTGAAAACATACTTTTACCTGCTTTCGCTGATGATCTGGCAGTACTGCTGCGCGAGCTTCGTCACCTGGTCGTAGTTCCCGTCCTTTACGGTGGTAAGGTTCCCACCGATGCCTGCGCAGACCGCGCCCGCCTTTATCCACTCGCTGAGGTTTGAGACCCCGATGCCTCCGGTCACAAGGAACCTGACGTCGGGCAGCGGAGCATTCACCGCCCTGATGAACTCGTAGCCGAACTGGCTCGCCGGAAACAGCTTGATTATATCGCAGCCGCACTCCACCGCGTGGAGTATCTCGTTTACCGTCATGCAGCCAGGGATGTACGGAACTGAATACCTGTTGCACAGCACCGCGGTGTCCTTGTCGAAATTAGGCGCGACAACGAACCTTGCTCCGGCGATGATCGCGGCTCTGGCGGTCTGGACATCAAGTACGGTCCCCGCGCCTACTATTACATTCTGCCCCTGATGCGCAGCCACCAGGTTCTTTATAACGTCGTCCGCATTGGGCACGGAAAACGTGATCTCAATGAGACGTATACCGCCCTTCACACACGCTTCCGCGGTTTTCTCAGCCTTCTCCACGCTGTCCGAGCGCAGAACCGCTATCAGCTTGCTGCTGGACATCTCCTGCAAAACTGTGACCTTATTATTCATGGCGTTCACCTTTCGATCTCATGATCAAATCATCAGATCATTTTTATATACATGTTCTCCGCAAGCTCCTCCCTGGGAAGGAAAGGCGCAAGATCCTCCAGCGGCGGCGAAACGAGCGTTCCGTCCTCCAGCCGCTTTGTAGCAGACTTAGGCTCAAAGAACTGATCCCTGGACACAAATATCTCGCATATCATGGGAACTTCACAGCCGAGTGCGTCGTCAAGAGTACCCATTTCGTCGTTGCTGTGTATGCTGAAGTACTTGTAGCCGTAAGCATACGCCAGCTTATCGAGCGCCGGGAATTCAAGGTCGCGGCTCTCTTCGCCGATTCCCACGAACCGCGAATCAAAAAGGTTCGTCTGGGTCTGCCTGATGGAATGATATCCGCCGTTGTTTATCACAAACAGCTTTATCGGCAGTCTGTTGGTAAGTATCGTCTGAAGCTCCTGTAAATTCATTTGCAGGCTTCCCTCGCCGGTCAGGCAGACTATCGGCTTCCTGCCGACCGCCGTGCAGACCCCTATTGCCGCGGGGAGGTCATATCCCATGGAAGCTATCGCAGAATTGATGATGAAGCGCTGTCCCTTTTTTATCTCGTAGCCGTGGCTTCCCACAACGCAGGCAGAGCCGTTCCCGACTACTGTCACGAAATCCTCCGGAATCCTTCTGCTCAGCTCTTTTATCAGGCAGTACACATTCGCAAAATCGCCGTTTTCGTAGTGCTTCGGAAGCACTACGGGGTACTTCTTTTTCCATGTCCTGCACTGCTCAAGCCAGCTTTCTCCGCCAAACACATGGGAATCCCCTATCGCCCTGTCGAGACTCTCGAGAAGTGCCTTCGCGTCGACGTGGAGCGGCATATCAACATGAAGCGTCGGCTTTTTCAGCTCGTTTTCGTCTATGTCCTCCATTATCACGTAGGCTTCCCTCGCCCAGGTTTTCCAGTTATAGCCCACCTGGCGTATGCTTAGCCTGCTGCCCACTGAAAATACGAGGTCGGAATTCTGCACAGCAAAGTTGCCGGCGCGGTCTCCCATTATTCCGCCCCTGCCGCAGTAAAGCGCGTCGTCGTCCGGAATAAGGTCGATGCTGTCCCAGTTTGTGACAACGGGGATATTGAGCTTCCGCACAACGCGCTGAAACGCCTCGAATCCGCCGGAAAGCCTTATTCCGTTTCCGGCATAGAATACAGGGCGCTTCGCTCCGGCGATACGGCTGATTATCTCATTTACCGTATCCTCGCTTACTTTAAGCGGGAGAGTGCTCAGGTACTCGTTTTCATCGTAGCCTTCAAGCTCGTCGGTTTCTATCATCGCCGCCTGCACGTTAAGCGGGATATCCAGCCAGCAGGGACCCGGTCTGCCGTTTGCGGCAAGGCACATAGCCTTCTCCAGGCAGTACCGGATACGCCTGGGGTCAACGACCATCTCGCAGTATTTCGTCATGCTGCTTACCGCCCTGGTTATATCGAATTCCTGGTCGCCCATCGCACGCAGGTCAAGCCCGGTGCTTCTCGCGGTGGTGTCATAACGCACCTGCCCCGATATAACTATCATGGGTATGGAGTCCAGCCAGCCGCCGACTACTCCGGTGATCGCGTTGGTGCCGCCGGGACCGGTAGTTACACAGACCACTGCGGGTTTGTTGTTTATCCGCGCGTATGCCTCCGCCGCGATGGCGCACGCCTGCTCGTGGTGGTTGTAAGTGCAGTGAAGCCGCGGCTCATGCCCGAAGCTGTCGTTAAGGTGCATGGCGCCTCCGCCGGTGACTGTGAATACGTCGGACAGCCCCCTGTCCGCAAAGAAGTCAGCAATATAATCAGATAATTTGATTTTCATTATTCCACCCCTGGACGGGAGACTGCGCTCCGTTGATTTTTTATGCTCTCGACTGTTTTCCGGATGCCTTCCTCAAAGCTGGTCTGCGGAAGAAATCCCGTATCCGCGGTAAGAGAAGATATATCCGCGCACAGGAACATCACCTGCTTCTCGGAATACGGTATCTCCCCGATCCCGATATCGGCTCCCGGGGACGCGGCGTCGCGTATAGCAAGGATATACTCGCTCAGCGGACGCGTTTTCCCGCTTCCGACGCAGTAGACGCTGCCGTCCTTTCCTTTTTCCGCCGCAAGCAGGAACGCCCGCGCCGCATCGTCGCAGTACAGATAGTCCCACTGCTGTTCTCCGCTGGTGTAAGCGGGTCTCACGCCGCCAAGGAGCTTATTTATCCCGGACATCACCATAGTGTTCGCGCCGTCAAACGGTCCGTAAACGCTGAATATCCTGCACCAGACATGCCTCACGCCGTTCCGGCGGCAGACCTCCCGCGTCATCTGACCTGCGCACAGCTTCGCCATTCCGTAGCCGTTTTCGGGGAACGCGGGATCCTGCGGGGACGCAGGGTGTTCCTTCCTGCCGTATTCTGCCTGCGACCCGGCGCCCAGGAAAACACCGCAGCCCAGCTTTGCAGCCGCTTCGGCAGCCCTGACGGAATACGCGATGTTGCAGGTCTGGAGCTCCATATCATTGCGTGAATCCCCGAACGTGCCAGCCCAGGCAAAGTGAAAGAACATATCGCACTTTACGCCGATAATTCCGGGAAGCTCCTCTATATTCTCAAGACCGCATTCGACCACCCTGACGCGCTCGTCCGCGGGGATATTTAAAATACGTCCGGAACCCGGACGCGCCACTGCCAGCACCTCGATACCTTCCGAGACCAACAGCCGCGTCAGCGCAAGACCCAGCATACCGGTGGCACCGGTGATAACAGCCCTACGCATTCTTTACTTCCTCACTATGCGGGCGTTCCTCCTGCTCATCGAAGTTCAGCCGTTTTTCCTCTATTACCAGCGGGCGGTTCATCACACGCTGATTTATGCTCATCATGTACTCACCCAGGAAGCCGATGAAGAAAAGCTGCAATCCCCCCAGCACGAACATGCCTATCAGCAGCGGCGCGCTTCCAAGGTCGAACTTATACCAGTTCACGAGCTTCATTATGAAGTACACAAGCCCGATGACAATGCTGATGAACGAAATGAAAAATCCCGAGATAGTGCATATCCTCATGCCGACCTTCGTGTAGGAAGTGAAGCTCAGCATTGCGGCGTCGTACAGCCGATACCAGTTGTTGCTGGATTTTCCGGCTCGGCGCTTCTGTTGCTCGTACGGTATCTCCTTGCGCTTGAAGCCCAGCTCCGCTACTATTCCTCTCAGGAATGGCGTAGGGTCCTTCAGGTTACGCAGAACCTCCACGAAATCACGGTCGTAAAGCCCGGTTCCTGTGAAGTGCTCTATCTGCTCCACATCGGACATCTTCTTTATAAGCTTGTAATAAATCGAGCGCAGGAACCGCATTACCGGATTTTCCTTACTCGTGGTCTTTATCGGACAGACTATCTTGTAGCCCTGTTCCCATTCATGCACCATTCTGGGTATCAGGTCTACCGGGTCCTGGAAATCGCAGCACATGGATATCGTACAGTCTCCGGTGGTCTGGAGTATTCCGTAGAATGGAGAGTTGAACTGTCCGAAATTCTTGGCGTTGAATATCGCCTTGATCTTCTTGTTGTTAGCGCACAGCCCGGTGAGCTTCGCCCGGGTGGAATCCTGCGAATCGTTGTCGATAAAGATTATCTCGTAATCGTACTGCGGAAGATACTTCTCAAACTGCTCGATTATCGCCTGACTTATCGGCACAACATTCTCTTCCTCGTTGAAGCACGGTATAAGTACGGATATTTTTTTCATAGCGCTCCCCCAGGTTCAGACGGCTTCAAGTATGGTCTTTGCCATGTAGTCGATCATTTCATCTGTCATTCCCGGGTAGACGCCTACCCAGAATGCGTCGCGCATTATGCGGTCGGTGTTCGCAAGGTCTCCGACTATGCGGAAGCCCTCGCCGGTCTTTCTCATCTCGTCGAAACATGGGTGCTTCGTAAGATTTCCTGCGAACAGCATGCGGGTCTGCACTCCCCTGCTCTCAAGATGCTGAACCACCGCGTTCCGGTCAACTCCCTCCCGGCAGGCGATAAGGAATCCGAACCAGCTCGGGTCAGAATTTTCCGCCGGCTCTGGAAGTATAAGCTTATCCTGTGCTCCGAGAAGAGCGTTTTTCAGCCGCGCGAAATTGTGCTTTCTGCGCTCAACGAACCCCGGGAATTTCCCGAGCTGCGCACAGCCTATCGCCGCCTGCATGTCGGTCGCCTTGAGGTTATATCCGAAATGAGAATAAACATACTTGTGGTCGTACCCCATCGGAAGCTCGCCGTACTGCCGGTCAAAGCGATGACCGCACATATTGTCGCACCCCGATCTGCATATGCAGTCACGACCCCAGTCTCGCATTGACCTGATTATCCTTGCTAGCAGCGGGTCGTTGGTATATACGGCGCCGCCCTCGCCCATCGTCATATGGTGCGGGGGATAGAAGCTTGACGTTCCGATATCGCCGATGGTCCCGGTGAACCTTTTTTCGCCGTTTATCGTATACTGCGAGCCGAGCGCGTCGCAGTTGTCCTCTATCAGCCACAGACCGTGCCTGTCGCAGAAGGATTTCACCGCCGCAAGGTCGAATGGATTGCCAAGCGTGTGCGCCAGCATTACAGCCTTAGTCCTGTCAGAAAGCGCCTTCTCCAGCATGGTGACGTCAATATTGTACTGTGGTATGGTAACGTCCACGAACACCGGGACCGCCCCGTACTGTATAACAGGAGTCACCGTAGTCGGGAATCCCGCCGCCACGGTGATGACCTCGTCGCCGCGCTTTACCGCCCTTTCGCCCAGCAGCGGAGAAGTCAGCGCCATGAACGCCGTAAGGTTCGCACTGGAGCCGGAATTGACCAGCGCGCAGTACTTTGCCCCGAGGTACTCGCCGAGCTTTTTCTCGAACTGGTCGGTATACCTTCCGGAGGTCAGCCAGAACTCCAGGGAGCTGTCAACGAGATTGCACATTTCCTCAGAGTCGTACACTCTGGAAGCATACGGTATTCTGTCGCCCTCTGTGAATTCCTTTTTATTGTTATGATATTTTCCGCAGTACTCGTCCACCATCTTCAGTATCTGCTCGCGAGCCTGCTGTTCAGTCATATTTTCAAACATAGGATCACCCTGTATATTCCGTGATCTGCTTTTCCATCACGGTAATTATATCCTCTCCTGCGAGGTACGCTTTGCTCCACTCCACGGTTTTTTCCACCGCGACGCTGACGCTCCAGCGCGGTCTCCAGCCTAGAGCCGCCTTCACCCGTGAGCAGTCCAGCCGGAGGAAATTCGCCTCGTGCGGGGCATTAGCCTCGATGACGTTCTTCCAGCCTGCGCCGCCTCCCCATTTCTCGCAGAAAAGGCTCACAAGCTCACCAGTGGAAACACAGCCGCTCTCGTCGGGACCAACGTTGTAGTTCCCGGCAAGCTGAGGATCTTCATACTGCGCCGCCGCAAGCGTCAGATAAAGCACGACAGGCTCCAGGACATGCTGGTAAGGGCGTATCGAAAACGGATTGCGCACGGTTATCTCCGCGTGCTTTTCCATCGCCCGCACACAGTCCGGGATTATCCTGTCCTTTGCGAAATCTCCGCCACCTATGACGTTCCCGGCACGGCAGGTGGACACTGCAATCCCCATTCCATCAAGGAACGACTTTTTATAGGAGGAAGTCACAAGCTCCGAGCAGGATTTCGAGTTGCTGTAAGGGTCATAGCCGTCAAGAGCGTCGGTCTCGCGGTAGCCCCACTCCCACTCGTTGTTTTTGTACACCTTATCGGTGGTGACGTTCACAAATGATCTTACGCTGCCGCAGCGGCGTACAGCCTCGCAGACGTTCACCGTACCCATAACGTTGGTCTGATAGGTGTAGGCCGGGTCGGCATAGCTCTCGCGGACGATGGGCTGAGCCGCCATATGTATTACGATCTCCGGCTGGAATTCCTGCATAGTGCGGGTCAGGAGCTCCAGGTCGCGTATGTCGCCGATAACGCTTCTGACGCACCCCGGGATATCCGCCAGCTCATAGAGGCTGGGGGTGGTGGGAGGCTCCAGCGAATACCCGCAGACGGAGGCTCCGTTCATTGCAAGCACTTTACACAACCAGCTTCCCTTGAAGCCGGTATGACCCGTCACCAGCACCTTCCTGCCGCGGTAAAACTCAAGTCCCATATCAATCCTGCCATTTCTTCCAGGGAGCGTTCCCGCTGTCCCAGAGTGCCTGTAGCGTATCCATCTCGCGTTTTGTATCCATGCACTGCCAGAATCCATGGTGCATGAACGACATCAGCTCGCCCTTTTCCGCAACGCTTTCAAGCGGATACTTTTCAAATACGGTATCGTCTCCGCTTATGTAGTCGAATATCTCCGGCTGAAGCACCATGTATCCGGCGTTTATGGGTGCGCCGTCGCTCAGGTTCTTCTCACGGAAGGAGTGCACGGCGTTGTCTCCGCCGATGTCAAGCACGCCCTTCTGCTGCTCGAGCATTACGGCGGTGAGGGTCGCCAGCTTCCCGTGAGACTGGTGGAACTTCACCAGCTCCGAAATGTTGACGTCACACACGCCGTCGCCGTATGTCATCATAAATGGCTCGTTTCCGATATACTGCTGTACGCGCTTGATTCGCCCGCCGGTCATCGTGTGAAGCCCCGTGTCGACTACCGTGACCTTCCATGGCTCGGCGTGCATGTTGTGTACGATAATGTCGTTGCCCTTTGTGAAATCGAACGTGATGTCAGAAGTGTGCAGAAAATAATCCGCGAACCACTCCTTGATGATGTGCTGCTTATAACCGGCGCAGATGATGAATTCATTGAAACCATAATAGGAATATTCCTTCATAATGTGCCAGAGTATAGGCATTCCGCCTATCTCGATCATAGGCTTCGGCTTATACGAACTTTCCTCAGAAAACCTTGTTCCAAAGCCTCCCGCCAGGATAACAGTCTTCACTTATTTTCCCCCTTTTACCAACCAGGTCCCAGGTACCTGATGAGTATTTCGCGGTCAGGATCATGCGATTTATACTCAAACTCAATTGATTTAATTATACACCATAGTAAAGCATTTGTCAACAACTCACAGCAATTATATACATATTATTCCATACACGTAAGCAGATCAAGCGCCTTTTTGACCCAAAGCAAAAGGGCAGGTGCGCCGCCTGCCCGTCATTATTTTTGCCGGAAGCGGCAAGTCAGAAACCGCTCCATAGCCTGTTAATCAGATGATTATTCCCCGATAGCCTGAGCCTCGGTCTCCTTAGCGTTAGCCCTTGCAAAAAGCTCGTCGACCTTCTGCCTGTCGACCTTGGTGCAGAGGGACACGACAATTACGGCAGCCAGCGCGATAATGAACGCAGGCAACAGCGAGTAGATACCGGTTGCAGCGGAGAGACTTACAAACGCGCCGTCTGCGGGGATCATCGGGATAGTCTCCCAGATGACAACGGACGCGCCGCCGGAGATAATACCGGCAACTGCGCCGTTCATGGTCATGCGCTTCCAGAACAGCGAGAGCAGCATAGCCGGACCGAACGCCGCTCCGAGGCCTGCCCATGCGTAGGAAACCAGACCCATTACCGAGCTGTTCGGGTCGAGGGCGATGATGTACGCAATGACTGCGACCGCAATAACGGTGCCGCGGCTGATCCACATGAGGGTCTTTTCCTTGGCGTCCTTCTTGAAGAGCTTGAACATATCGTTGCTCACAGAGGAAGCGGTCACGAGGAGCTGGGAATCCGCGGTGCTCATGATAGCCGCCAGGATAGCCGCGAGCACGATGCCCGCGATGATACCGGGCAGGAGCTTACCGCTGAGGAACATGAAGATCCTTTCCGCGTCGCCGATGGCGTTGAATTCAGCCAGCATAGCCTCGTTGCCTGCGGAGTTCAGGAAGATGTAGCCGAAAATTCCGACCAGCACAGCCGCGCCGAGGGTAATGAAAACCCAGATGGTCGCGATTATACGCGACTTCTTGATGAGGTCGCTGGACTTTATAGCCATGAAGCGAACCAGGATATGCGGCATTCCGAAGTAGCCGAGACCCCACGCCAGACCGGAAAGGATAGTGGTCCATGCGATGTCGCCGTTTACGTTCTCAAAGAGATTGAGGTAGTTGGAGATAACAGCGCCGTCAGCGTTGAGGAACTGTACTGCGGAAACGTCCGGAGTCTGGATAATGCACACCAGCGGAACTATGACCAGAGCCGCGAACATCAGCAGACCCTGAATGAGGTCAGTCCAGCAGACCGCGAAGAATCCGCCGAGGAAGGTGTAGGAAATGATGATGAGCGCGCCGATGGTAAGGGAAAGCGTGTAATCCGTGCCGAACATGTAGTTGAACAGCTTGGCGCCGCTGCTGAATGCGGAAGCGGTGTAGATAAGGAAGAACACGAAAATAATTGCCGCGCACGCGAAGCGTATAACGGGATTCTGCGTGAAGAAGCGCTTCTGGAAGTACTCCGGGATAGTGATGGCGTCGCCGGCGGCGTAGGACATCTTACGGAGCCTTGCCGCGAGTATCTTCCAGTTGAGGTATGTACCGATGAAAAGACCTATCGCGATCCAGCTTTCAGTCAGCCCGCTGACGAAGATCGCGCCGGGCAGACCCATCAGCAGCCAGCCGCTCATATCCGAAGCCTGGGCTGAAATAGCCGTTGTCCAGCTTCCGAGCTGCCGCCCGCCTATAAAGTAATCGTTCATGCTCTTGGATTTCTTGTAGGAAAAAATTCCTATTCCGAGAATAACAAGGGCATAAGCCACAAATGCGATAATTACGAAAATGTTTCCCATTTGTTTTCTCCTTTTTATTTGTATTCGTTTTTGTAATGCTTTTCAGCACATATTATCATTTTAGCATTTTTCTTTAATAATTGCAAGAGCCGACCGGAATTTTTGTGAATTATATATGTAATAAATTGCGGAAGTCCGTATATTTTGTATTGATTTATTCCCGTGATTGTGCTAAAATAATAAAGTTGTCAATATGACCTGCGGAAAAGGGAGAATTATGTCAGAGAAAACAAATAAAGTAAAGGGGAGCCGTTCGGATTACCTCCAGGGGCTTAAGGACGGGCTTCCGATAGGGCTGGGATATCTCTCGGTATCCTTTGCGTTCGGCATTACCGCGGTGGGAATGAAAATCCCGCCGTTAGCCGCGATACTCATTTCCATGACCTGCCTGACCTCAGCCGGTCAGGTCGCCGGGATAGGCGCCATCGCCGCCGGAGGCGGTCTGTTCGAAATAGCGCTGGCTCAGCTCATTATCAACCTGCGCTACTCGCTCATGAGCCTTTCGCTCAGCCAGAAGCTCAGCAAGAATTACAATCTGTTCCACCGGCTCACCACGTCGTTCGGCGTGACCGACGAGGTGTTCGCAGTCGCCAGCGTTAAGCCCGGCGAGGTCACACCGGCGTACATGTACGGGCTTATCACGCTTCCCTACATAATGTGGGCGGCGGGCACGGCGACCGGCGCGATGCTCGGAAACGTCCTGCCGGAGATAGTTACGCTGGCGCTCGGCATTGCGATCTACGGAATGTTCATCGCGATAGTGGTTCCGCCTGCCAAGCGCTACAAGGGCGTGCTTGCGGTCGCTGCGATTGCCGCGGCTCTGTCCTGCGTAATCAAGTTCGTGCCGGTATTCAGCGGCATAACCTCGGGATTCTCGGTGATAATCTGCACGGTCATCGCCGCGGCGCTGGGAGCGCTGTTCTTCCCGAAACCCACGGAGGACGGTGAAGCTGATGACTGATACATTATATCTGTGCCTGAGCATACTTACGATGGCTCTCGTGACCTACCTTGTGAGAATGCTCCCGCTTGCGGCGATACGCAGGAAGATAACCTCGCCGTTTGTGCTGAGCTTCCTGTATTACGTACCCTATGCGGTGCTGACCGCCATGACTATCCCGGGGATATTTTTCAGCACCGGGTCGGTGATAACCGCGTGCGTGGGATTCGCGGCGGCGCTCATTGCGGCTCTGTTCAACAGAGGACTGCTGATAGTGGCGCTTTCCGCCTGCGGCGGAGTGCTTGCCGCGGAGCTCGTCATGCAATTCCTTATCAAATAAGAAAATCAAATAAGAAATGTTGACAAATCCGCTCCCGGCATGCTGTAATAATAAAAAGTTGAAAAAACTTCGCGTTTCCCCTTGAAATATTCGCGGAAATATGGTATACTGTTAATAATCGCAGGAAAATACCCTGCAATCAATCACGAAAGAGGTGTCTGATTTGAAGCACATCACAACCATCAACAAGGCTAACCTAAAGGCTTCCGCTGTTAAGGGCGGCTGCGGCAAGTGCCAGAGCTCCTGCCAGTCTGCTTGCAAGACTTCCTGCACAGTTGCAAACCAGAAATGTGAGTCTGAAAAGTAATATCCACCGATATTACACACGATGGGCGGAACTGTTCCGCCCAGTTTTTTTGATATGATCACCCCGGTTTTTATATCGCGTCCCGCGCATATGTCCCCGTTTCCGGACTATGCCCCAGCGATCACCGCACAGAAAGATATTTACATAGAAAGGCGAAATTCCGATGATACACAAGTTCAAACAGCTCGGCTACAACATAGTGCTCGACGTCAACAGCGGCGCTGTCCACCTCCCCGACGACTGCGCGTACGACATGCTCGACTTCGTTGACGCCCCCATGACCGAGGAAATGCCCGCTGACCTCCCCGCAAAGCTTCCGAAGTACTCCGAAAACGAAGTGCGCGAGAGCTACGCCGAGCTTTACCAGCTCTACAGGGACGGCGCGCTCTTCGCCGAGGACGACTACGAAAAGTACAGCGACACAATGGTCAAGTCCCCGGTAAAGTCCATGTGCCTGAACGTTTCCCACGACTGCAACCTCCGCTGCGAGTACTGCTTCGCGCAGCAGGGCGACTTCGGCGGCGAGCGCTGCATTATGACCCCCGAGACCGGCAAGAAGGCTATCGACTTCCTTATCGAGCGCTCCGCCAACCGCGAGCAGCTCGAGCTTGACTTCTTCGGCGGCGAGCCTCTCATGGCGTGGGATACGGTAGTACAGACCGTTGAATACGCGCGCTCCATCGAGAAGCAGCACGGCAAGCGCTTCCGCTTCACGATAACCACCAACGGTATCCTGCTCGACGATGAGAAGATAGACTACATCAACCGCGAGATGAGCAACTGCGTGCTCTCCCTCGACGGCCGCCGCGAGGTCACCGACCGTATCCGCAAGACCATAAACGGCAAGAGCTGCTTCGACATCATCGTGCCGAAGTTCCAGAAGCTGGTTCAGAACCGCGGAACCAAGGACTACTACGTCCGCGCGACCTTCACAAAGTATAATCTCGATTTCACCGACGATATCCTCGCAATGCGCGATCTGGGATTCGTTCAGCTTTCCGCTGAGCCGGTGGTTACCGACCCCTCGATGCCCTACGCCATCAACGAGGAGGATCTCCCCCGCGTATTCTCCGAGTACGACAAGCTGTGCGACGTCATGGCGAACCGCACCGAGGACAAGTTCAACTTCTTCCACTTCATGGTGGACCTCAACGCCGGTCCCTGCGCGATAAAGCGCCTGCGCGGCTGCGGCTGCGGCAACGACTACGTTGCGGTGGAGCCTCACGGCGATATCTACCCCTGCCACCAGTTCGTTGGAATAGAGCAGTGGAAAATGGGCAACCTTTATGACGGAACATTCAACGACGATATCAAGACATATTTCTCGAAGGTACACGTCTACAGCAAGGAAGGCTGCCGCAGCTGCTGGGCGAAGTTCTTCTGCTCCGGCGGATGCAACGCTAACAGCTTCATCTACGAGGGCGATGTGAAGAAGCCCTACAAGATAGCCTGTGAAATGCAGAAGAAGCGCCTTGAGTGCGCCATCGCCCTTGCGGCTGACAGAGCCGTGAAGGGTCACGAGGCTCCCTCGATGAGCGAGGCTCCCGCAAGCATGGGCTGACGAATATTCACAGCCGGCGGGAAAAGTGCGAATTTTCCCGCCGGTTTTTTACCATTTTCGTCAGCTTTATTTAATTGATTATTCAAATTTGTTTCACCGTATCGACACATTAGGCTGATATAATTTAATCACAGCAAGGGAGATACGGAAAACCGGGAATCCTCCCCTACATATCCGGTCTGAAAGAAAGGACGAATGATTTATGTATGACTATAACGGCATGAACGAAACACAGAATACACAGGAACTTCATGATACACAGAACGCCCAGAACGTACAGAGCGCTCAGAATACACAGCCCGAAATGAACTTCACCGAACAGCAGCCCCCGAAGAAGCCCAGGACCCACCGCACCGGAAAGATCGTAGCCATCGTGGCAGCGATAGCGGTACTCTGCGGCGGCGCGGGATTCGGCGGAGCCTTCGCAGCTAACAAGGCGAGCCAGCTTCTGATAGGCGGAGCCTCCCAGTCCGAGAGCGTAAGTTCCTCTGCGGACAGCGCTTCCGAAAGCAGCGTCCCCGAGGGCGCGCAGGACGTACTGAACACGCTTCAGTCCGGCGTTGTCGACCACACCTCCTCCGGAACTGCCGAGCGCAACAGCGACGGCACATACGCCTACACAAGAGACCTGGTATCCGCAGTCAAGGATTCCATCGTATATATTGAGGTCTATGTAAACTACCGCGGTCAGGAGACTCTCTACGGCGCGGGCAGCGGCATCATCATCTCTAAGGACGGCTACATCATCACCAACGCGCATGTTGCCGAGAACGACTACTACACCGTTACAAAGCTGGTAGTCAACGTCAACACCACCGACCCGAACAACGGCACCAGCGTGTCCACAGCGTACGAAGCAGATCTGTTAGGCTCCGACACCGACACCGACCTCGCAGTGCTGAAGATCAAGCCCGACAGCGCCCTCCCCGCCGCTGCACTGGGCGACTCCGACAAGCTGAGCCTCGGCGACGATGTTGTTGTAATAGGAAATCCGCTCGGTCTTGAGACATCCGTTTCCAAGGGCGTTGTTTCCGGTCTGAACAGACAGGTTTACGACGACAACAGCATTTCCGCTATCCAGACGGATACGGCGATCAACAGCGGTAACTCCGGCGGCGGCCTGTTCAACATGTACGGCGAGGTAGTCGGCGTAGTTAACATGAAGCTCATCAACGACAACGCTGAGAATCTTGGCTTTGCGATCACTATCAACGACGCAAAGTCGGTCATCAACGACCTCATCACCAAGGGCTACGTTTCCGGCAGACCGATACTCGGCATCACCTGCGTTCAGGTAAGCGACTATGTAGGCGCGGTCAGAGGCATGACTCCGGGTCTTGTGGTTACTGATATCGACCAGGATATGGCGATAGCCTCCAGCGGTCTGGTAGTTGGCGATACCATCACAGCTATCAACGGCACCGACGTACGCACAGTCGACGAGGTATCCGAGATACTCAAGGACAAGAAGCCGGGCGATACTGTTACGGCAACGGTAGTAAGAACCGATTCCCGCGGCAGGGATAAGTCGGTGGATATCGAGATCACACTCTCCGAGTATACCGGTAACTGATTCATTCCAGGCTGAATAATCAAAGGCGGACAGCTTTCGGGCTGCCCGCCTTTTTTATTAGGAAACTGGTTTGAAGGTGAACGCCAGCTGAATAAATTCAAATTCTGATAAATTCCGGCTTCCTTCCGCGGAACACCGCGTAATACTTAAATCCTGCGTCCCTGAGGATATCCTCCGCCTTATCGAACTCCCAGGCGTAATGCTCCGCTTTATGCCCGTCGGAGCCTACGGTTATCATCTCACCGCCAAGCTCGCGGTATCGCTTCAGGACCTCGGGGTGCGGGTGCGCCCAGCCAAGTCCGTATTTCAGACCCGCTGTGTTCAGCTCGATCCCCTTTCCCATGCTTATCAGGGTTTTCAGTATCTCGTCCATGATATCGGAATACTCGGCAGGGCAATACGCCTTCGCGCGGCAGTACCTCACGATGTAATCCAGGTGTCCGTAAACGTCGAAGCCGTCAAACGTCCGGATATTCGCCAGTATGCTCTCGAAATAGCGCAGAATTCCGTTGTGGTCGCCGTATTTCTCGAAGTACTCCGGATAGTAGGGGTCAACGCCGCCGACCAGGTGCGAGGAGCCTATCACGAAATCAAAGTCCCAGGCTCCCACATACTCCCTGAGCCGCGGCGCGAGGTAGTCCATCAGCCCCAGCTCCACGCCGAAAAGCACCTCTATCCTCCCGCGGAACTCCTCTCGCAGCTCCACCAGGCGGGAACGGTACGCGGCGGCGTCCAGCAGGAACTCCCCGCCGGGGTAGTCCATGTCCATGTGCTCGGTGAAGCATACCGTTTTCAGACCCTTTTCCACCATCGCGGAAAGGGCGTTTTCCATCGGCTCTTCGCTGTCAGACGAAAAACTCGTGTGAGCGTGGAGGTCAGCCGTTATCATCGCTGTTCTCCTTTGCCGGGTTTGCCTGTGTGGATCCCGCCTGCTTTTCGGCTTCCTCACGCTGTTTGTCCTCTACCGTCTTTATCGCGCGGACGCTCTCGAGAAGGCTGCTGATGTCCTCCTTGCTGGGAGTGCGCGCCATGCGCTCCTGACGGCGCTTTTCCTTTTCAGCCTTTTCGTTTTCAACGCCGGTACGCACCGCAGCGGCAAGTATCTGGGCTGCGTCTGCCGCCTGCTTTTTCAGTTCCGGATCGACCGGCTTGTCAACCACGGGAGCCTCGGGAATGTAGTCTTCGTCGACTGCAACGCGGCGGTCTGCGCGGCGGTTGATGGTGTTCAGCGCGGCTCCCACGCCGAGGAGTATCCAGAATACCGGCGCAACGCTCACTACCGAGTCGTTGAACATTCCGGCGGCGAGATATCCCACGATGCCGAGCATTACAGATATACCCATCGCCTGCTCCGTGCGGTATTCCCGCCTGAGAGCGTACAGCCGGAAGCAGTCCACAAGGTAGAATACCACGATCACCAGGAACGCCAGCAGCGCGATAAGTCCGCTGGAGTAGAATATCTGGAGATACATGTTGTGCGGCTTGTCGACCGTTACATAGAAGCCTTCATTGAACTGCTCGTATGAGTAGTACTTTGCAAGAACATCGTTCTGCGGGAAGTTGTAGGTGAACGTATCAGGGCCGTATCCGGTAAACAGGCAGTTTCCGAGAAGCGGCAGAGTGCGCGACCAGATGTAGCCTCTCGAGGAACCGAGCTCCTCCTTGCCCTCAAAGCCGATGTGCTCTGCATTTACAGGAGCGAAAGCGGTCATTGTGTTGGGGTGGACCATCTTGATGGCAGTTCCGGTGTACTTGAAATACAGCGAGTTTGTAAAATCCCTGTAGAAGTTAAGGCATACAAGGTCGCGGTCGTAAATTGAGCCGTTTTCGTCTGCGGTCAGAAGAAGGGACACATCATTCATGATGTCATTCTTGAAGTACATTCTCTCGGTGTAGAACAGGTCTACGATATCGTCTGTGTACTCCGTGAAGAACAGCCTGTTATAGTCGGTATCGTACTCAATGTAAACAGTAGAGCCGTTGAGATCCACCGTTACGGTTCCGTAGGTGCTGTCGGTGCCGATGCTGCCGTTTCCGTCGGGGTCGTCAAGAACATAGTCTATATCACTGTTAAGCACAAGAGAGCCGGAATCGTCCACATTGAACCACGCCTGTGCTCCGTTGACCTTTACAGTCGCTATCATGTTGGCGTAATCAAATCCGGCTACAAGGCCGTCTAATTCGGGATTCTGCTCCAGCCTGATGGTGGATTTCATCGGAAGCGCGTTTCCGTTTTCATCTGTGAAGGTGTACACCTTCGCATCGCTGTCGTAGCCTATCACAGCGGTGGCTTCCTGACCGGTCAGCTTTACGGTGCCGTCGTTCTGGACGTCTATCTCGCGCAGGGGTATCTTGTCGAACAGGTCGGCGTCCTCGCTGTCAGCGGGCAGGAACATGCCAACGGCGTCGTTCACGATGGAGGGTATACGCGAGAACAGGCGGTTGCCCAGCGCGAAATTCGCTCCAACGAGCACTACAGCTATCGAAGCGACTGCGATAACGCAGGGCTTCCAGTGCTTTGCGATAACCCGGGCGAAAACTATGATACCGACCACGAGCGCGGCTGCAATGGCGACGATACCGCTTCGCGCGGAGCTTCCCAGCAGCATGAATACGGAAAGCAGATCGAACACGATGAACAGCACGCGGTAAACCGCCTTCTTCGAATACATCGCCATAACGGTGAACAACGGAATGATAAGTCCGGTGAAGCTGCCCATGTAGTTGCTGTTATAAAGCGCACCGTACGCCATTCCATTTCGGATATCGACGGAAACGCCTGTCCAGCGGAGGTCGTTGCTGCAAACGAGGTTCACGAACCAGTCGTACTGGAGCAGGTTGTTGTTAAAGAACTGGAACGCCGACAGCACCACGTTGAATCCGACGCAGATGAACAGCGCTATAGCGACGAATTTGAAGTTTCCGGAAGTGCGGAACGCGTACATTGTAAACAGGAACATCACGAAATAGCACGCGATGGTGTAGAATCCCTCGGCGCGGTCGTACTCGCCGTTGAACGCAATCTGGCTGTAAAGCGAATTCGCTGCGGAGGCGAGGGTCATGACGACGTACACAACGGAACAGCCCACGTATACGAACGAGCGCTTTTCAACGCGCCTGAACAGCGACAGGCAGCATACCAGCGCCATTCCTATCATTATCATCGCAAGCACGACTGCCGCAAGAGCCTTCCCCTGCGAGTAGAAATCTATAAGCTGGTAGGTGGTGCCGGAATCTCCGCTTATAACGGTGCCGCCGTTGTACATGTAGGTCTGCTGTAAGTCAGTCACTACGGTCTGGATATTGATTATGATGGGGATAAGCGCAAGGGCTATCACCGACGGCAGGAACATCACAAGCGCCAGCAGGTCGGTTTTTCCTTCTGTTTTTTTCATATTAGTTTTCTCCGGTCTGTATGGTTTTATGTATTTTTTGCTCCCGGGTTTGTCCGGGTTCAGCTTTTCTTTGTTCATGAAGCCGCTCAGGGCGGTTCTTATCAGTATTCCGATATCCAGGAAGAAGCTCCAGTTTTCTATGTAGCGGATATCGTATTCTATGCGCTTTTCAATGGAGGTGTCCCCGCGGTAGCCGTTGACCTGGGCAAGTCCGGTGATTCCCGGCTTTACCTGATGCTTTATCATGTACATCGGTATCTTGTCCTTGAAGTCGTTGACGTAAAACGGTATCTCCGGGCGCGGACCAACAAGGCTCATATTGCCTTTCAGCACGTTTACGAGCTGCGGAAGCTCGTCTATCGAGAATTTCCGTATGAACGCGCCGAATTTCGTGCGGCGGGGGTCGGCGTCCGTGCTCCAGGCGGTGTCGCTGACGGCGCTGTCGCGCATGGATTTCAGCTTGTACATCGTAAAGACTTTCTTGTTAAGCCCTACGCGCTTCTGCCTGAATATCACATTTCCGCCCATGGTGATCTTTATTATCAGCATGCTGACCAGTATCACCGGCGAGGTCAGTATCAGCAGCACCAGCGAGCCGACGATATCCAGGGCGCGCTTGAGCGCGGCGTTTCCCATGTTGTCCAGCGGAATGCGCCGTATGTTCATCAGCGGGATATCTCCCACCATGTCTATAGCCGGGGTCGCGCTCATGTACTTGTATATGCTCGGGATAACCGAGATCTTCGTGCCGGTCAGCTCGCATGCCTCTACTATGTTTGAAAGCTGCGAGACGCCGTCGCTGTCGAGCGCGCATACCACCTCGTCGTAGCTTTTCTCTTCAAGTATGTCAAGGAGCCTGTCGTACCCGCCCAGCAGCTTCGCGCCCTCCAGCGGGGAGTCTGAAACGCAGCCGCAGCACTGGTAGCCGAGCCAGCGTTCCTCGTTTATCGTTTTCAGGTAGTCCCTGGCGGCGTGGCCGCTCCCGACGATAAGCACGTACTTGCGGTTGTATCCGCTCTCGCGGAACTTCCGGAGGGTCTTGCGCAGAATGAACCGTTTCAGCAGGACTATCAGGAAGTCCAGCGCAAGGAATATCGCCAGCGCCCACCGCGAAAAGTTGATGATTTGGATCACATACAGCAGCGCGATCATCGCCATGCCGTCCAGGAACAGCGCGGCGGTGAGCTTTCCAGTCTCGTTGGCGAAGCTCTTGCCGCGGAACGAGCTGTACAGCCCCATGCAGCCGTAGGTCACGAGCTGGAGCGGAACGAATATCAGCAGCAGCTTGAAGTAATCCACAAGCGGGTAGTTGCGGTCGAAATCCAGCAGGCTGAACACCAGCAGGTACGCCGCAGCTATCGAAATAAAAGCCGCAGCCGCGTCTGTCGCGACGTTCAGACGGTTGAACAGCTTCTGGTTTTCTTTTATCATTTCAATTCCTTTATACGCAGCGGATTGTATTTACTGAGTTTTGGCAATACGTTCACTGCATTTTGGCAATACATAATTATATCATATCCGCAAGGATATGATATAATTTGCCGATATGCACGGAGTTCACCGCAGGTGAACGCATGTGCAAGGCAACTTTAGGGAACCTCTAAAAACCGGTTTGAAGAGGGAAAATGGGTAGAGTGCGCCGAATGCGATGAAAGCCGACGAAGTAAGGCTGTATGCCTTACGAGGAGGTTTGAAGAAGCAGTCGGTGTGCTATACACATTTTCACTCAAACAAGGTTTTTAGAGGTGACCTTTAATAATATAATAAAAAATGCTCATATTTTTTATTATATCACAAATTCCGCGCCCTTGCAACATGTTGCGGCGAAAAAAGCGCGGTTTCCGGAAAATTTATATATGTATATCCAGATAATTGCAGACCGCGGGAAAATGATATGAATATCTTAAGGTCGCCTCTAAAAAAATCTGCATTTGTGCAAAAATATCATTGACATATCGGGTATTTTATTATAAACTGTTATTTGGTATGTGCGCTGCCGAAAAAGCGCATATTTTCTCAGAAAAAAGGAAGGTAGGCAAGCAGAAATCATGGAAAATATTATCAGCCTGCACAACATCGTCGTGGAATTCGACGGCGAAAAGATCCTGAAAAACATAGATCTTGATATCAGGGACAAGGAGTTCGTGACGCTGCTGGGCCCGTCTGGCTGCGGCAAGACCACCACGCTGCGCATCATAGGAGGGTTCCTGACGCCGACCTCCGGCGACGTCATGCTTGACGGCAGGCGCATAAACGACCTGCCGCCCCACAAGCGCGACGTAAACACGGTGTTCCAGAAGTACGCGCTGTTCCCGCACCTTAACGTATACGAGAACATCGCCTTCGGACTGCGCATAAAGAAGGTCAGCGAAAAAGAGATAGTCCGCCGCGTCGGAGAAATGCTGGAGCTTGTGAACCTCACCGGGTTCGAAAAGCGCTCGATACAGCGTCTTTCCGGCGGCCAGCAGCAGCGCGTCGCGATAGCAAGGGCGCTTGTAAACCACCCGAAAATCCTGCTGCTGGACGAGCCTCTCGGCGCGCTCGACCTCAAGCTCCGCAAGGACATGCAGACCGAACTGCGCAAGATACAGCAGGCTCTGGAGCTTACCTTCGTCTACGTCACCCACGACCAGGAGGAAGCCCTCACCATGAGCGACACCGTAGTCGTAATGAACAACGGACACATTCAGCAGATAGGCTCGCCTATCGATATTTATAACGAGCCGGTCAACGCGTTCGTCGCGGACTTCATCGGTGAGAGCAACATCGTCAACGGCTGCATGCCGCAGGACTGCCTCGTCGAGTTCGCGGGGAAAAGGTTCGAGTGCGTCGACAAGGGCTTCGGCAGGAACGAAATGGTGGACGTTGTTATCCGCCCGGAGGATGTGAAGGTCATCCCCGCGGAGCAGGCGCAGCTCACCGGCATCGTGGAATCTGTGGTGTTCAAGGGCGTGCACTACGAAATGACCGTCGACTGCGTGGACCACAAGTGGCTGATACACTCCACCAAGGCGGAGCCAGTAGGCAGCGTTATCGGCATGACCGTCGACCCGTTCGATATACACATCATGAAGAAATCGAAGCAGCCCGGCTCCTATCCCGCGCTGATGGGGGTGAACGACAATGAAGAAGCTTAAGGTTTTCGCAGCGCCGTACCTCGTCTGGATGGCGGTGTTCATCGTCGTGCCGCTGCTGATGGTGGCGTACTTCGCGTTCACCAACGAGGAAGGCCATTTCACGCTGGACTACATCGCGAACGTCGGGCAGTACACGAATATCTTCGTGCGCTCGATATGGCTGGCGATAATCGCTACGGTCGTCTGCCTGGTGCTCGCCTACCCGGTTTCGTTCATTCTCTCCCGCATGAAGAAGCACCACCAGGGCACAATGCTGATGATAGTAATGCTCCCGATGTGGATGAACTTCCTGCTGCGCACCTACGCCTGGATGACCCTCCTCGGCAACAACGGCATAATCAACAACCTCCTCGGAATGATAGGCATAGGTCCGCTGAAGCTCATAAACACGGAGGGCGCGGTCGTGCTCGGAATGGTCTACAACTACCTCCCGTTCATGATACTCCCGCTGTATTCCGTGATGGTCAAGATAGACAAGAGCCTCATCGAGGCCGCGTCTGACCTCGGGTGCAATCCGGTGTCCACGCTGTTCAGGGTGGTGGTTCCACTTTCCGTTCCCGGCATCATGTCTGGAGTTACGATGGTGTTCGTCCCCGCTATCAGCACGTTCATAATCTCGAGAATGCTCGGCGGCGGCTCTAACCTGCTCATCGGCGACCTCATCGAAATGCAGTTCCTCGGAAACGCATATAATCCGCACCTCGGCGCGGGTATCTCACTGGTGCTGATGGTGATCATCCTGCTCATCATGACGATTATGAACCAGTTCAATCCGGACGATCAGGTCCTGATATAAGTGGAGGTGACGCAGATGAAAACTCTTTCCAAGGTGTACATGGGACTTGTTCTTATGTTCCTGTACGTGCCGATCTTCGTGCTTATCGTGTTCTCGTTCAACGAGACCAAGAGCCGTTCCGTGTTCAGCGGATTCACGCTCGACTGGTACGCAAAGCTGTTCCGCAACGAGGTCATCATCTCCTCGCTGATGAACACCATCATAATCGCCGTAATAGCCAGCATTGCGGCTACGCTGCTCGGTACCCTCGCCGCTATCGGGATCAACTCCATGCGCAAGGTCCCCAAGGCGATAGTTATGAACATCACAAACATGCCTATCGTCAACCCGGAGATAGTCACCGGCGTTTCGCTCATGCTGCTGTTCGTGTTCTTCGCCGCAAGAATGAACCTCGAATTCGGCTTTGTGACGCTGGTCATCGCTCATATCACGTTCGATGTTCCCTACGTTATCCTGAACGTCATGCCGAAATTCCGCCAGATGGATCCTAACCTCTTCGAAGCCGCTCAGGATCTCGGATGCAGCCCGTTCACCGCGCTCCGCAAGGTGATACTCCCGGAGATCATGCCCGGCGTGGTCAGCGGATTCCTGATGTCGTTCACGTTCTCACTCGACGACTTCGTTATCAGCTACTTCACAAGCGGCTCCACCTCGCAGACCCTGCCTATCACGATCTACTCTATGACCCGCCGTAAAATTTCTCCGGAAATCAACGCTCTGTCAACTCTGATATTCGTGGTGGTAGTTATCGTGCTGGTGGTAAAGCACATCATCGAAACAAAGCAGGAACAGAGAAATCGTGCAAACGGAGGCGACGAGGAATGAAAAACCACATCTTCAGACCGCTCTGCGCGGTTATCTGCGCCGCTCTGCTGACCGGCTGCTCCGGTGCGGCGGGAACAGGCTCCGGAACCGCCGAGACCGAAGAATCCGAGGCGCAGACCCTGACCGTCAGCGACATGGATTACTACACCCGGTTCAAGGGGCAGAACCTCTCGATAAACGTCTACAACTGGGGCGAGTACATCTCCACCGGCGCAGACGCGGGAACGCTCAACGTCAACGCGGAATTCACGAAGCTCACCGGGATCAAGGTGAACTACACGAACTACGCCACCAACGAGGAACTATACGCAAAGCTGAAGGGCGGCGGAACCTACTACGATGTTATAATCCCGTCGGACTACATGATATCCAAGATGATAAAGGAGGACATGCTGGAGCCGCTGAACTTCGACAATATCCCGAATTTCAGCTACATCATGCCTACCTTCGTCGACCCCGCCTACGACCCGGACAACGCGTATTCCGTGCCCTACACATGGGGGACCGTGGGGCTGATATACAACACCGCGATGATAGACATTCCGAAGGAGGATATCGACTGGGATATCCTCTGGAACGAAGACTACGCCGACCAGATACTGATGTTCGATAATCCCCGGGACGCGTTCGCGATATCCGAAATAATGATGGGGTACTCCATCAACACCGAGGATCCGGTGGAGCTTACCGCCGCCGCAAACAAGCTCAAGGAGCAGAAAGCGGTAGTCCAGGCGTACGTAATGGACGAGATATTCGATAAAATGGCGGCTGACGACGCGTGGATAGCTCCCTACTACGCGGGCGACGCGCTGACGATACTTGAGGACAACGAGGATCTGGATTTCGTAGTCCCGAAGAGCGGAACAAATCTGTTCGTTGACGCGATGTGCATTCCGAAGGGCTCCCGCCAGAAGGAAGCGGCGGAAATGTACATCAACTTCATGTGCGAGCCGGATATCGCCTACTCCAACATCGACTACATCTGCTATTCCACGCCGCACAGCGGGGCGTACGAAATGCTCGACGAGGAGACCCGCAGTAATCCGGTATCCTACCCCGGGAACGACTACCTTGACGAGAACACCACGATATTTGTAAACCTCTCCGATGAGGCGAACCTCCAGATGCAGACCCTCTGGACGGAGATGAAATCCGCGGAAAACGAAACTCCGAACCGCTGGATAGTTCCTGTGTTCCTGCTGCTCTGCCTGGGGCTTATGATATTCGTGCTCATTCGGCGGCATATCAGGAATAAGAAGGATATCTACTGAAAACTAGAATTTAGCTGTGTAGTGTGCTTCCGAAACAGTCCACCGGACTGTTTCGGAGGATAGTCACGACTAGATTTTATATGTTGCTTGTGGGGGAAAACTCTTGTTTTCCCCCACACCCCTTTAGCGCTTTTTTACGTTTAACTGCGCACCGGCGCGCAGAGTAGCCGCACTCCGTGCAGAGGTTTCGCCTGGCGGCGACGAGGGCGCTGCCCTCGACTCGCAAGGGGGACGCGTCCCCCTTGACTCCCGATTAAGGATTGCGGTAAGCGGAACACTCGCCGCTAAATTATAGTTTCCACCAAAGAAATCGCAACGCAGACTTTTTATTCACAGCTTAACGCTTCCCGCGCTTGTCATATTTGTCCCGGACAACGCATATATTCCACCAGAAAAACCAGCGGCGGCAGGCTGGAAAATCTCACGTCACACAACTGCAGGAGGGACATTTTATGCGCATGATAACACTTACGAAAAAAAAGGTAAAACGCCTGACAGCCATAGGGCTTCTCGCAGCGGCGACAGCGGCGGCAGGAGTCGGAGCGATACTAACCTCGGTTGGCACGCAGGCAACCGAGCGTCAGCTCCCGGTATACTGCGTGGAGCGCGGCGATAATAAAATCTCGCTGACCTTCGACGTGGCTTGGGAAAACTCCAACACGCATGAGCTGATAGATATTCTCGACGAATACGACGCCCGGGCTACTTTCTTCGTGACCGGCGACTGGTGCGACCGCTATCCCGACGACGTTAAAATGTTCGCTGACGCCGGCCACGAGATCCAGAACCACTCGGACGTCCACCCGCACGTTAAGGGTATGAACGTAAACGACCTCATCACCGACACCAAGTCAGCCTCCCAGAAAATAAAGAACATCACCGGCACTGAACCGACCCTCTACCGCGCCCCCTACGGCGAGTACGACGACACCGTGATAACCACGATCGAGGGCATGGGGCTTACAGTTATCCAGTGGGACGTTGAAGCGCTCGATATAGATGGAAAACCGCTCCCGGAGCCAGTTCAGGCAACGGGGGCGGTTTTCTTTACAAATACAGCGGGCGCCCGTACCTTTTATATTCATGCGATCCCACGGTCAGAGGACTCACGCGGACATAAAATCAAACACGAGATATACTGCCAGCGCGGCAATAATGACCAGACCCGCAATAATGATTATTTTCTTCGGAGTGGATATACCGATATTTGAGCTTTCATAGCTGTTGCGCTTATTATGCTCGGGGGTGTTTATGGTAAAATAGAAATGCAGAAAAAGGGCTCCAAAAGTGCATAGGTGAAAAGCAACCTCCAAGGCGTTGTCAGCACCTGAAAAAAATGCTACAATTTTAGCTAAGAGGCAAAGCCCCTTGGCTAAAGGATGTAGCGGAAAGGTGATAAGTATGGCAGAAAAGATGTACATCAAGCAGTTGTACGAGGACGGCGTAAGCAAGAGCGAGATACAGCGGAGGACGAAGCTCAATTACCGCACAGTCAGTAAATACGCTGAAGCGCTCGATATAGAAGGAAAACCGCTCCCGGAGCCAGTTCAGGCAACGGAAGCGGTAATTTTTTTGCCGCAGTAAAATTTATACTTCAGAAGCACCGAGGATCTTGATCGTGCGTGAAATTGCGTCCTTACCGTAAAAATGGGCGTGCCAACCCAGTTCGTGGAGCTTGGTTCCGTCAAGCATAGCCTTAATGCTGTTTGAAAAGCCCTCCGCCTCTTTCTTGTCCGGGACATCGTATGTCACGTGAGTTCCGGCGCATTCCGCGCTGAGCTCTGCAAATCCGCCCAGAGTCAGATTGCATTTCTCATCTGCAATGTTGTATGCCTCCCCATCAGCGCCGCTGAACAAGCAGGTCAGCACTCCGCTTACGGCATCGGCGGAATAACCGAAAGAATACTGCTGCTTTCCATCGGATTTCAGCACGATGTTTTCTTTGTTGAGTGCTTTTTTAATAAACTGTGCAGTAGCCTTTGAATCAGACATCAGCATTGACGGGCCAAAGCTCCTGGGTAAGCGCGGAATAACGACCTCAATGCCGTATTTCTTTCTGAAAGACTGACACAGCGCTTCTCCTGCGCGCTTGCTCTCAGGGTATCCAGCCCGAACAGTATTGCAGTTGATAAAACCACAGTAATTCTCATCAAACAGCTCGGCGTCTCCACGGTTTTCTCCGTACACTTCTACCGTTGATAAGAATACAAAGCGCTTCGCATGATGCTTTACAGCCGAATCAAGCAGATTATATGTTCCCAGGATATTGGTCATTATAGTTCCGATAGGGTCCTCAGCATAGGCAACCGGGTGAGTATTGCTTGCAGCGTGAATATAGTAATCAATGTCTGTATCCGGGATATCGACTGAATCATTGATATCGCATTTTACAAAAGTAAACAGGGGATCGTCAAATGAACCGCCGAACCGCTTCACTGCGTTTGCTTCATTTCTTCCCAATGCTATTATGCGGCAATTCAAGGATTCATGCTTATTCATGTACATGATAACATCTACCAGTAGTTTGCCGATCATTCCAGTAGCGCCTGAAACAAGAAGCGTTTTGTCACGGAGCTGACGGATATCGGAAACGGCTGAAATAATGGTAGTGATATCTTCAACATACAGCGGATTGTCAGTTAAATTCATTCCTTATCCTTTCCCAAAGCCAAAAGCGCCTTAAATATCTTTAAATCATCCGGTGTTGTCAGCTTTATGTTGGTTTCAGAGCCAATGGAGAAGAACACCTTTTCACCAAGATCTATCATCATAGAGCAGCTTGCGACCGCGTTTGTAATGCCGCGTGCCAGCGCTTCCCGATGAGCCCACGCCAGCTTTTTAAGCGGAAACGCCTGCGGAGTCTGAGTGAGCGCAATGGTGTCGCGCGGGTCTACCTCGGTGGAAAAAGTATCCGATGTTTTCTTCAGCGCAACCGTATTGCACGGAACGACCGATACGGCGGAACCATGCGTTTCGCACTGTACGATGCAGTCTGAAATGATTTCAGCGGATACCATCGGACGTATAGCGTCATGTACAAGTATCGTCGCGCTTTCGTCGTATCTTCTGCTGCATTCCTCAACGCCGTTGCGGATAGAACCCTGTCCGTTCCCGCCTCCGGGTACGACCCATTTCAGCTTCGTAATATGATACTGTCTGGCATATGCCTCCAAAACCTGCATCCAGCCTTCGATGCACACTACGCCTATCTCGTCTATATTGGGATGGTTCTGAAAAGCTTCCAGTGTATAAATTACTACTGGCTTGTCATTTACATTAATGAACTGCTTGGGTATCTCCTGCTTCATGCGCTGTCCGCTGCCGCCTGCGATTATCAATGCGATATTCATATACGATTACTTCCCTTCCATATTTAAAACAGCATTAAGAGCTGCTTTTATCACCTTGTCCATATCATAATACTGATATTCGCCGAGTCTGCCGCCGAAAATAACATCGGTTCTTTGTTCGGCAAGCTTCTTATATTTCTGATACAGAGCGTTGTTTTTCTCATCGTTGATGGGATAATACGGTTCAGAACCTTTCTCCCACCGCGCCGGATATTCTCTGCTGATAACAGTTTTCGGCTGTCTGCCGAATTCAAAATGCTTGTGCTCAATGATACGGGTGAACGGCACGTCGGATGATGTGTAGTTCACTACTGCATTTCCCTGCCAGTTATCGCAGTCAATCACCTCTGTCTCGAATTTTAACGAGCGGTAGTCCAACGCGCCATAACAATGATCAAAAAATGCGTCTATCTGCCCGGTGTACACCGTTGTTTTCGCATGCAGACCGTCCTTCACCTGCGAATAATCTGTATCCAGCAGGACGTCACAGCCGCAAAGCAGCTTCTCAAAAATCTGCGTATACCCGCCGACTGGAACTCCCTGCCAACGGTCTGAGAAGTAGTTATTATCAAACGTGAATCTCAGCGGAATCCGCTTTATTATGAATGGCGGCAATTGAGTGCAGGGACGCCCCCACTGCTTTTCTGTATAGCCCTTGACCAGCTTTTCGTATACATCTGTGCCGACGAGCTTTATCGCCTGCTCTTCAAGGTTTTTTGGCTCGCTGATATTCAGCCGGGATATCTGGCTTTCAATTATTCTTTTCGCCTCAGCGGGCGTTTTTATGCCCCACATTCGGCTGAAAGTGTTCATATTGAAAGGCAGGTTGTATATCTCATCTCCAAATACCGCCATCGGTGAATTCACAAATCCGTTGAACTCGGCGAACTGATTGACATAATCCCAAACCTGCTTATCAGAGGTATGAAAAATATGCGCGCCGTACCAATGGACGTTTATCCCATCGACAAGCTTTGTATAACAGTTTCCTCCGATGTGAGAGCGCTTGTCTATAACGAGGCATTTTTTGCCGCGTATCGTCATTTCATGAGCGAACACAGAACCAAACAGCCCTGCGCCGACTATCAGATAATCATACATTACTTATCCTCTGTTATCTGCGGAAGCACTCCGGTTTTCAGGAATTCCTCGTACTTGTCGCATAGCGGTTCAGTTTCGCCAAATGCTACCTGTTTTCCATGATCCAGCCACAGCACCTTGTTGCACATTCTGCGTACCTGTGGTATCGAATGCGAGACCAGTATCGTTGCCTTTCCGTTCTGGATTATCTCGCGCATTTTTGCCTCGCTCTTGTCACGGAACGCCCCATCACCGACTGACAGCACCTCGTCAAGTATCAGTATCTCTGGCTCGACCATGCTTGCTATTGAAAAGGCGATGCGCGATTTCATGCCGCTGGAAAGCTGCTTGAACGGGCGGTTCTCAAACTCCTTTAATCCGGAAAACTCCAGTATCTCCGGGTATTTTCTGTCCATGAACTCCCTGGTGTAGCCAAGCATTGCACCGCGAAGATACGCGTTTTCCTTGAGGTTCAGGTCTCCGTCGAATCCACTCGCAAGCTCGAGAAGGGCGGCGATTTTTCCGTTGACCTTAACGTAGCCCGACGACGGCCGCATTATCTGGGTAACGACCTTCAGCAGCGTGGATTTGCCGGCACCGTTTGTGCCTATGATGCCAAGCATGTCTCCCTGATACAGCGTGAATGAAACTCCGTTGACCGCCATAAATTCCTCTACCCGATAAGTGCGGGTCAGTTTTTTCATGATGAACTCTTTAAGCCCGATGTTTCGCAGATCACCGGTGATGTATCTGACGGATACATTTTTAGCTTCAATTATAACCTTGCTCATTTTTTCTCCGATCAGATGTAGTACAGAAACTTGTAGTTCTTTTTCTTATAGATAACAGCGCCGATAATGAGCGCCACCAGCGCATATCCCGCGGCAAGCAGGTGGAACGTTGGCTCTGGTATATCTCCATCGAGAATGATCTTTCTGAAATACCTGATGTAAACGTAAACCGGATTAAGGTAGAAAAGGTACTGCACGTGAAGATCATAAACATCAATTGAATAGAATATTGCCGACACATACATTAACAGCAGCGTAAAGATATCATAGAGATATTTAAGATCCCTGAACATCAGATAAAGAGCCGAAAGAATAAGTCCCATTCCGAGATTGAACACCACAAGACAGCCTATCGGGTAGATAAGGAGAATAAACTTCCAGCTGAATGCAACGCCGTCAATAATGCAGAAAATAAACAGGACCACAAGATTTATTCCGAAATTGATAAGACAGGATACATTTTTAGACAGCAGGAACATATATTTCGGCACATTGACCTTTGAAAATATTCCGGAATTGTCGTACAAAGCGGTCATTCCTGTTACGGTGGACTCCTTGAAATAGCTGTACAGAAGGTTTCCGCAAAACATATATATTATATAATGTTCGATTTTCTGACCGAAAAACTGCGTGAATACAAGCGCCATTACTCCAAGAGACATCAGCGGGCCGAGGACGCTCCAAAGCATGCCGAGAACAGTGCGTTTATATTTTTTGGTGAAATCCCTCTTGACCAGCTCCTCAAACAGGAAGCGGTTGCGGAGAAATGTGTCCCTTAATGCCTTTAGTTTTCGCTTTAATGCTTTAAGTCTTTGTTTCATGTTTCCTCTTAACTCTTTTGACTAGACGCTTTACCAGGAACCTCCGCCTGCTTTCAGGCGGCAGAAGATGATAAAGCATTATTTTTTTCCACGTGCATTCAGCGTCTATGCGCGGAAGCTCTTCTATCTTTGCTCCCTGCTCACGCTTTTTGGTGATGAATATTCCTGTGAAGATTTCTCCAAGATATCCGTCAGTGCGGTCCGACTGAAAATCGCCGTGCAGAATCTTTCGCCTGTCGAACTCCGCCAGGGTCGTGAAGAGCGCTGAACAGTATTCGTAAAAGTCTGCCTTTTTCATGATGAACATGTTGCAGAAATACTGCCTGTCCTGCGATAAATAACGGTCAGCACACGGCTTGTAATCCGGATACAGAGATGTAAGTATCTCGACAAACAGCTCCAGGTCCTCTTTGTAATGATACTCAGAGGAGCAGTAATGAGAGCGGACGCTCAGCCCCATATTCTCAGATTTCGGCGCTATAATATCATGAGTCTCAAAAAGCCGCTTGAGGTCATGCTCATTTGCAGACAGCAGTTTATCCTTTCCAGAAACACTCCTGCAAACTATATACGGCGCTTTCATTTCGGCGTCCGACCCAAAGAAGCGCCTGTAATGACAAAATCCGTATACGTCAGCGTCAATATTCTTCCAGGCGTAATAGTGCGCTGTAAGCTCACAGTACGACCGGTTTTCTGCTGAAATATTGTCTCCAATGTCATCTCCGGCGGTGCCTTCTATGGCGGGATTTATCGCCGCCCCGCATTGTATCGGTCCAAATCCGTCAGGGACGACACCGAACCTATTATGACAGCACATCAACAGACATTTTTTCACGGTATCTCCCTTTCCAACGATTTATTTTCGCCCAAGACCCAGGTGCGTTTCCCAGAAGCTTTCGGAAGTTATTTCAGACTTCCTCAGCATATATTCCTTCTTTACCCCCGGATAAAGGAAAAGCACCTTAAATGCTATTCGTATGATGGAACCCACAGACTGTATAAACCTTCGAAAGCTCCGTTTCATTACATAGCATCGGTTCTGACCTGCATGCTGATTTATAGTCATGTGACCGAAACATTTTTTAAAATCATCGGTCATGGCTGAAATATCAGCTTCATTTTTTTTCATGAAAACAGATGGAATCAGGTGTCCGCCCAAAGTCGCAAGCTGTAAAGCAAAAACGCGCTTGGAACCGCAGCTTTCCGGGAGATATCCGGTATCAGACTGAATAATTACGGGCTTCGGAACAGAATCCATGATTTCTGCATTGAGCTTTTCCTCGTCGCAATTCAGGAAAAAGTCAACGCCTTTCAAGAAATCGTCAAACGCGCGTATCACCAGTCTGAGTGCGTCATAGCGATAAAGCAGCAGCTGTTTTCCCGCGGTGCTGAAAAGCCGCAACAGAATTACTGATGTGGACGCATTCGTATCCGCCGCGCAGGTTACAAGCAGGTTCCTGCACTCGTAATAAATAAGGTGCATGCTGAACTTGCTATCAAAATCCTCATGGGTGACTGCGATACCATTCATTGTGATGATGTCGGCGTGATTCTGTCTTATCCCATACTCCACATCGTCAAATTTGATAAAAAACGGGAACGGATAGCCAGTTTCATCAAATACGCTTGTCGGCATAGCCAGGCACCACCAAGCGCCGTAATTCACACTTGCGGCGCTTTGGACCGCAGAAAGGAGCTTGTCCCTGTCCCGGATATCAAGGGCATGTCCGCGATTCTCGACCGCGCCGTTATGCCAGTAGCAGCCCATCGCGAACTGCCTGTACGGCTCCCGCTGCGACAGCATCGCCGCACTGACCCAGCTGTTACGGTGTTCGAGTTTGAGAAGCGAAATCAGCACCGTCATTCTCTCGAACACTTCCGGGTAGAACGAAATATCATCGTCCATCAGGATAACATGCGAATAACCCCGGCGGTGTGCCTCCAGCATTCCACGGGTAAATCCGCCGGAGCCGCCGTAGTTCCTGTTCGGGATCACCTCGGCTTTGTCATCAGGGAATTTATCGGAGGGGAGCGTTTTCCCGTTGTCAATAATAAGCAGCTTCCTTATGACTGAAAACGGATGGGTGCACAGCAGCTCTGCGTTCCTGAGAGCGTACTCCTCGCGCTTGTACGTACACATAACCACGCAGCATTCAATGTCGTCCTGCGGAGCTGCGTCCGAGCTGTATCCGCCGCTGTATATCACGCTGTCGCTCAGCGCGTACACTCTGAAAAACAGGAACGCTCCGTCCGGAAGTCCGGATAACTCCACGCTGGCGGAAATACCAGCAGGGCTTCCGCTGGACGCTGTTCTTTCCGCAAGAACGCTTTCCGAGCCATCGTACAGGCATAACTCCAACCTGATGTTCCCAGAGAATTTAACCTCTGCACTTACGGCGCTCACATCTGTAAAATCACGGTACACGGTGTAGGAAAAGCTGTTGAAGTAGGTATCCGTGGATAAGGTCTCGCCTTTTTTCAGCACTAAACGCCCACCGTCCGCTCTTCCACCGCGGAAAAAGCTTTCGGAATACTGCGCTTCGAGGGGTACTATCAAATGCTGAATTACCATGGGATACCTCCTTTCTTTAGGGAACCTCTAAAAACCGGTTTGAAAAGGGAAAATGGGTAGAGTGCGCCGAATGCGATGAAAGCCGACGAAGTAAGGCTGTATGCCTTACGAGGAGGTTTGAAGAAGCAGGCGGTGTGCTATACACATTTTCACTCAAACAAGGTTTTTGGAGGTGACCTTTATTAATTCGCGTTTTCTGCCGCCTGCTTTGACTGGATTTTCTGCTTGATCAGCGCCCATATTTTGAGAAGACCAAGATACACTGAAATCACTACAATAGTGAATATTACCATCAGAACAAACGACTCCTTAAAACTCCTCCCCGGGAAAAATGTCTGCACTATTTTCCTTGCAGCTATATGATTTAGATATATAGTCAACGATGCAGGTGCAGCAAATCTCATCCATTTGAATTTAAACAATTTACTGATATAGCTTTTACCGGAAAAAGTCATGGCGACAGCTATAACGAAAAGCGGAAATGCTGGAAAAACGATTTTTGCCTTTGACAAATCGGACGAAAACCAGCATATACCAAAAGCCAGGTAACACACTGCTTCAATAATAGTGGCAAGCTTACTGTAATGCTTTGAGCTATTTTTATTTTTTACACATTTGCTTATCAGATATGCAATCACTCCGAAAGCAATTCCACAGAACCCAAGAATGAGTCCACCCATAAACAAACCGTAAAACTTTTTTCTACCCACAAAAGGGTTTTCTTGATTAAACATCCATCCCCATGTAAACAAAGCAATGCATGGCGCCATGACATAAAAAAAGAAACTCTTATTTTGGGCAAGGAAATATGATAGCGGAAGCATACATATTAGCATAGCAGAAATATACCATGTTGCCACATTGACTTCTATGCCGACAATTCCGCATAAATTTAGGCAAAAGACTTCAGGTATTATCTGTCCAATCAGCTGCAGTATCATTTCAGGATTGCCGAGATAGACATATCCTGCAACAAAAACGATAACTCCTATCAGCAATGCTGTCCAATACTTTGATGAAAGACCAACAAATTTTCTTATTACATAATCAAACGCCTGCTTACCTGGAGATAACTCAGATCCTTTATTGTCGATCCTTTATTGTCAAAGCTGTTTGCCATAAATATGCCGGATAAAACAAAAAAGCAAAAAACGCTCATCCAACCAAGTAGACCGAGCCACGTGACGGTAATCCCCGTTGTATTTTCACCGATAAATTTTTCAGTATGTGATACAAATACCACCATCGCAAGAAAAAGCTTTAAGACATCAAGCTGGTAATTCCTATTTGACTTCTCTGTCATAGATTACCTCCGTCGATACTTACCGTTAATGATAATATCCACCATATCGTTGTATATGTTCTCCGACGCGCTTATTCCGTTCGGAGGGAGCATGTATTCATTGATGAACTGCGTACGCTTTTTACGCTGATAATCATTGCCGTTGATAACAACATTGACAACGAAGTCCTCGATTCCCTTTTTCAGGTCGCCGTTAGGCTTGTAAAGCTCCTTGAATATCTTTTTGCCAAATGTGTTCAGATTAACTCTCGAGGTTTTGCCTATAGTGAAAAACGCCGGCTTATTTGTGATGGTATACTCTGCAATAAAAGAAATACTGTCTAGTATCATTGCGTCCGAGCCTAAGAACAGATCTTTGAATTCACCCTGCTCAAGCTGACCGTTTTCAAGCTCAGCCCAGCGGTTATAATACTCGTCAGCCTTTTCCCTTCCCCATCTCTGGTCAAGCTTTGGCTTCAGCATCGGGTGCGGCTTGAATGCAATCTGAATGCTGTCCTTGTATTTTTCCGCAAGCTCAAACATAAAATCGTAGATCTCATAGAACGCATTGAACTGGTAGTACTGCGCTGAAAATCCATCGGAATGATGGGGCGCCCAGATAATGCGTTTTTTCCTTACGGGCTGGGGCTTCCAGACATCTGCTGGGGTATAATTCTTGTCAAGGAAAAGATCCAGCTTCGGAGAGCCGGTCGGAAGTGTGTTTGTCCCAAGGCTGTCCATATTGAGTTCAGCGATCCGCTTGTGTACTTTCGTAGGCAGATAATACCTTGTCACCTTGTTCTGAAGCTCAAAATTCATTGATTCGTGTATCGGGTGGCTTGCGATATCATAGCCGTAGGCAAAAAGGAAACTATAAATCGACTCAAAATGATCAACATAAAAACTAGGCTCAAAATGCGGCTTCCAATACATGGAGTAGAACACTACATCAGGGGCAATTACTTCCTTGACATCAAGATACTGATCTGTTTCCTCGTCATATCCTTTGACAACATTGTAACCCTCAGCGGAAAGTATGTCGTACGCGTCGTTCATCAGCGATATCATGGTTTCCTTGCCCTGGAATACAAACGGCTTCAGAACAACTACCGGCTCAAAGTACGGGCTGTTTTTCAGCAGATCATACAGCTTTTCATACTGCCAGCATGATATTCTTGATTCAAACAGGCAGACCTTGATTTTTTCCCCGCGTTCCAGCTTTTCAAGAAGCTCTTTTCTGAACTCCGGCTTTGTCCGGTATTCAAGGCTTTTCTGAAACATATTATCGTAGTCTTTTTTCAGCTTTATCGGGCGATAGATGAAATCTATCAGAGAACGTATCGCCTTATAGATCCACACCAGCGGCAGAATATGAACATTGCACACCTTGCCCTTTTTGTTTATTCTGAAAAGGGGAACACAGCACACATACAGATTGAAATGCTCAGCATTGGTCTGGGTAAGCGAAAAAATCGGGAAACCCAAAATCACGAAACGTTTTACAACTTTACCGTGTATCTCATTCAGTTTATCTATTATTTTCATATACTATCACCCCTTAAACATCGCAGTTGGAAATTCAAATGGCTTTAGATAGTATGTTCCAATAAGATTCCTCCCTGCAATTTTCAATGCATGGTCTTTCTCGCTGTGAGAAAATTCAATCAGGTTTTTCTTTGCATACCTTAGTATAGTTGTATCTTCATTTGCAGTTATGCGGAGATTATTGCCCAATGCAACCAGGAACTTATACAGCCACACCACAACAAGCAGATGTATCTCAAACCGCTGTTTGGACAAAACTATCCGGAAAATCGGGATATACAGGATATAAACATTTATATGTATAGGGTTTGTTTTGCAAATTCTGAAAAGCTGTATGCCGAAAAGCTTCAGTTGGGCAACCACCTGATTTCCGCGTACTTCTTTCAGTTTATCAATGAATTTCATTTCTGTGCCTCCCCACTATTTCTGACTTCCTTTTCAGAAACAAGTTTGCCATGATCGTTATATTTGTAACGTTTGCCGTTGAATTCTATGTTCTCACTAAGTATCTTCCGCAAGAACTTCTTCCTTTTCAGCCGGATATTCTCATAAGGCATAAAGCCGATACACTTTTCCAGCTTTTCTGCGGTCAGGGTAGTTTCACTGATATATGTAAGGAATTTTTCTACAATGTCATCATAGTCGCTGAGATACTCTTTATAAAAGGCATAGCTCTTTATAGCCATTTGCTGCTTACCTTTACGTACAACTATCTCGTCCATTATATCATTGAACTTTGTAAACTGAACCTCGAAATCCTTTTTCTGCGACGGCAGAATACCCATGCAGTATTCTCTTGTATCGAATATCCAGTAAAATTCATCATCCTTTATCGGCTTTGTATCCAGTTGTACAACAACAGACGGTATCTTGAGCGCGGCACTCTCTACCGCCGATAATCCCATTGCAAATGAAACATCTGCATGATTCATGAGATACTCATCAAGTTCTTCTTTCCCTATCGTTCCTGTAAAAACAAATTTTATCTGTTTTTCAAAGCCCTTGGCGTACTTTTTTAATTCAGCTATTCTTATTCCATCGCCGACGATATGCATTATTTTTTTCTTTTTCGTTTTGTATGCTGCATAGCATCTTATGATTGTGTAAATTGACTGAACCTTTTCTGTTCCTGCACGACCAAGCCACAGAAGATTAATTTCACCCGGATGTATCATTCCCAGCCTTTCATTAAGCCTGGGCTTAGGGGTCAAGAACATGTACAGATACTTCTGTTCAGTAAAATCTATTCCGTACTGCTGCATAAAAATATTTCTGCTCGACCAGTCATGAAACACCATAGCCTTCTCCTGTTTGCACAGCTCAAGAAATGCCCTTGTTTCATTCCTTATAAGCACCTTGTCCCATGCGCACGGCACAGTTTCATAGTGCCAGAAAAGCAGCTTCGACGCGGGATTCATATGCTTTACCTGAATCACCCGCGTGCTGTTTGTAACAAAAATGCACGGTTCAGTTATCGGGAAATCAATATCATCTTTGTTGTATTCCAGTATCTTGACGCCGCTGCCCTCAAGCAGCTGAGATGGATAACCATCCTTGAAATCAATATAGTACACTTCAAGGTCTGAATTTTCTACAAGGTACTTGGCAAGTTCGCACAAATAAAAAGTACCACCTCCGACATTGAATGCCGGAATAGAGAAGCAAATTTTCCTATACCCCTGCGCCTTTATTTCATCAACAAGACGGCTTATTTCCGAATTCATTGACCAAACCTCCAGATTTATTCTTCCACTAATTCAATTAGATACATATTAGGAAGCATTATAAAGCAAATGCGCTTGCCGAAATACGTAGACTGCTTAAACGGGGAAATGACCCTGCCGCGCGCTTTCTGAAGCACCTCGACGGCTTTTTCAATATCTGAAACAGTGAACGCGAAGTGGTACATCTTGTTGCCATTTTTGATATGCGGAGCAAGCGTGCCGCTTTCGTTGATATCCTGCATAAGCTCCAGACGAGGCTGGTCGGGGGCAGTGATGAAGAACCCCTTCACGCCCTGAAGCCCGTCCTCAAAAAGATCGCTCTCCCTTGTGTAGCCAAGCAGCGAGAACATCGGGAATTCCTTTTCGATATCCCGGCAAGCAACGCCGATATGATGGAACTGGAACCGCCCCACAAGGCCTCGCATGTTCCTTCGGAAAATCATCGCGCATTTTTTCTGAAGAGACGGGTGAATGCTGTTGTAGAATATATCCCTGTCCGCATACTGCTCAACTGCGTTGTACTTCTCGCCATCTATCTCGAATGCGTCGGTTATAAGACGGCGCTTCTGCTCGCCTATGGAAGTGTGGAACGAAACCACCTCGGCGTTCAGCTCAAGCGTGCGGCAGTACAGCTCCTCCAGCCCCGCCATTTCAAAAGCGATGCGGTATAAAAGGTCAACACTTTCCACAGCGGCGAGCGAGCCTTTCTTTATGACCCATCTGCCCCATTCTGCCTTGGCGTCGGCAACGTCATAAAATCCGATAAGACCCTCACGCTCGCCTGTAAGGCGGTTCTCAACAACGAAATAATAGTCGCCCTCGCGCTCGAAATACTTATTCAGCCATGCTTCCTGCGCAGAAACATCGCTGGATATCCTGTGAATATACTTGTTGCGCTCGGCGTCCTCAAGGCGTACGTCTATTATAAACTGCGCGTCATCAAGCTTTATGGGTCTCAGGCGGTATGCAAAGCCTTCCATGGAAAAATTGTGTTTCATTCTTAACCTCGTTTACTGCTTCTTTTCAACGCATTCTACAATGCTCTCGGGGGTTTTCATTTCTGCAATCTCCTCCTGCTCGAACATTATGCCGAACTCGTCCTCAAGCGCAAAAACAATCTCCACCTTTTTCAGAGAATCCCACAGGTTGCTGTCGGAATAAGCCGCATTCACCTCGTCAGCGGACATTCCAAGCACATCTGCGATTATACCTATAACTTTCTCTTTCATGACTTAATCCTCCCTGATCACCCGGATAAGCTTGTCCGGGAACGTATATTCAAATTTCTCCGCAGCGTTCAGATATCCTGACAGATTTTTCTCAGCGAACGCCTTTGCCGGGGCGTTCCTTTCGCCTTCCCTGAACATCACGCGTACTCTGTCCGACCCTAAACGCCGGCAGACATCGGATATCGCACCGAGAACGATAGCCTCGTCAAGCCCCCTGCCCAATGCGCGGCAGCTCACAAAGCATTCTTCGATATCAATGTGATCTCCGGTTTTAGTTCCGACGCACACGCCGATAAGCCCGCTGTCGGACAGGCGGTCGGACAGCGACACGGTAACGATACAGCTATTCGGCGATGCTATCAGATCATCCACCTGGGTACGCGTATATCTCTTATAGTTGAATATGAACTGGTTCGTTTTGTTTGACAGCTCGTAAACTCTCTGCGCGCGCTCCTCATCGTCGATCGAAAAGCGCAGGGTCGCTTCCAGCGAGCGCAGATAATCCTCATGCGACATCGAATTCTGAAGCTCAGCGCGCTGTGCGTTGGCGTTCACGTCGCTGTTTCTCAGGGAATCCTCAGCCGTCGAAGCAAATTTCAGCGTTCCCGGATAGTTCTCCAGCACGCATTCCGTCAGCGCGGCGTCCTCGTATGCCCTTATGCAGTGTACCCCAGGATATATGCTTCTTACGGAGCTTATCTCGCCGATATTGTCGTCGATGAACAGCAGTGAATCAACGCCCACATTGAGGAACTCCGCGATCTGCTTTATAGAATCCGCCTTGCTCTGCCACGATATGCAGAGCTTTGTGAAATCCGATTTTTTCAGCGGAAAGTCCGCTCGTTTCCCAAGCATTTCCAACACATCGGATTCCTCGTTCTTTGAAGCGGCGCAGAGGAAAAATCCCTGCTTTGCCATCTTCTTCAGACGTTTCTGCAAAGCGGCATGTCCGTCAGTAAGTTTTATCCCGTCAATTCCGTCCTCGCCGAGAACTCCGCTGTAGAGCGTGTTGTCCATATCCACGACCACAGCCTTGAGCGACGGCTTCAGCAGTGCCGGAATATACAGCAGTCCCAGCTTTCGCGCGGTCTCGGAAATGGCGTTCTGGCTGAGCCTTGTTCCGGTGAACGGCTCCATTCTGAGGTCGAACGCCTTTTCGCCGAATTTTTCCGCAAGAAACGCGCCGGCGTCAAAGTACAGCACTCTGCCGTCAGAAGTCAGCGAACCGCCGACTGTCACAAGAAGCACCGGCTTTTTGAACACGCTCAGGAGATAGCTGATACGGCTGTTGATGAACCCCGCCGGGTCGTCGGTCTTGTACCTCTCCATATCGAGCCAGAGGATCAGCATATCCGCGTCCGGCAGCTCCAGGAAAGAAAGACTGTCGTCGTAATCGCTGTAGACAAATTCCACGCCTATCCCCGCATAATCAAGGTAAATCGGGAGCGTATGCTCGATAAGCTCAAAGGAATGGTTCCTGTACACGCATATTTTATACTGTGCAGGCTGGCCGGGGACATAATCCATAAGCTGTCTGCGCGACAGTTTCTTTTCAAAAATCTCGCTTTGAAGTTCCAGATCTGTCATGTTTTCTCCTGATTCACTTAAAGCTGTTTATCGTGCTGATAACGTGTGCTGTCTCGTCCTCTGTCATTCCGTAGTACAGCGGAATACTCAGCTCACAGCCCGATATCTTTTCGGCTATCGGGAAATCGCCCTGCTTATACCCAAGCTCCTTGTACGCTTTCTGCATGTGCATCGGAACAGGATAATGGCACAGCGAGCCAATCCCGTTATCTGCAAGGAATTTCTGAAGCTCGTCGCGGCGCTCGCACATCACCGGGAAAATGTGCCATACATTGTAGTGGTCGCTGTCGCCGGGCAGAGGAAGCTTTATCAGAGGATTCTTCATCTCCGCAAGGTACCTTTTGGCGATGACGTTTCTTTCCTGGTTCCATCTATCCAGGTGCGGAAGCTTTACACGAAGGAAACCCGCCTGCATTTCGTCCAGGCGGGAATTGGTGCCCAGATACTCGTTATAGTATTTCTTCTCAGAGCCGTAATTTCTGAGGACGCGCACCTTCTGTGCAAGTTCGGGGTCGTTTGTGGTGACCGCGCCGCCGTCGCCAAGAGCGCCGAGATTCTTTCCGGGATAGAAACTGAACCCGGAGGCATATCCCAGATTACCGGACTTTTTGCCCTTGTATTCCGCGCCGTGCGACTGTGCGGAGTCCTCGACAACCTTTAATCCGTACTTGTCAGCGACCTTGTTTATCCCGTCCATATCGCAGGCGCGTCCGTAAAGGTGTACCGCCATTATCGCCTTGGTTCTCGGAGTTATCTTTTCTTCGATAAGCTCAGGATTTATGGTGTATGTGTCCTCGCCCGGCTCCACAAAAACAGGAAGCGCGCCGGTGCGTGATACCGCCAGCGCTGTCGCAATATAAGTGTTGGACGGCACGATGACCTCATCGCCCTTTCCTATGCCCATCGCCTCGAGGATAAGGTACAGAGCGTCCAGACCGTTGCCGCAGCCGACTGCGTATTTTGTCCCGCAGTATGCCGCATATTCCTCCTCAAAGGCTTCCAGTTCCTTGCCCATTATGAACCAGTTGTTGAAATAAACATCTGCAAATTTCTGCTTCATATCGCCATCAAGCTCATGATGCATCGGAGCCATGTTTAAATAAGAAATTTTCATATTATTTACCCTCTTTCAGATAATCTATAAAAACATCATAATTGCGCATATAATCGCTTTCGTCATAATGACCGGAAGCCAGAACAAGTATCACGGCGCCTTCTGAAAAGTCAAACATTTCATGCCAGATTTTCGGCTCAATGATCAGACCTTCGTTCGGCGAATCCAGCAGGACGTCAGTTTTCTCGCTGCCGTCGTCGAGCATGACCTTGCAGCTTCCGCTTATACAGAACATGACCTGCCTGAGCGCCTTGTGCGCGTGAAATCCACGGCGCTTATTGTCGGAAACATTCGTGATATAGTACACGCGCTTTATATCGAACGGTATCTCTGTCCCGCCCTCGGCCGCTACAAGAAGTCCGCGGTCGTCGCCGTGCTTCTTTAATGTGACCATTTTTACTTCCATGATTCTACCTCACAAACAATCTGGCTATATGCCTGAACAACCTGATAACGGCATATTGAGCCATTATCAGAGGTTTGAGCATACAGCCGCAGGAATTGAGCTTGTATTCGTAATTTTTTCTGTCCCTGGTGTCGGTTTTCCAGCGCCTGTATTTCTCCCGGGCCTTTTGGGGGCTGCTGGAATACGGCTCTATCTCATTATGAAACAACATGTCGGATTCCTCAAAATACCTGTCGTCTATTTTCGATAATGAGCTTACTCCTCCGCCGCGATACTTGATGAGCACTCTGTCCATAAAATGAAATTTCACACCGCTGCGCAGCAGCTTCATATTCATGGAATAGTCGTCCAAAAAACAATACTGCTCGTCATAAAGTCCGTATTTCCGCACGCATTCAGCGGAACGCGCCGTACAGCAGCCAAATACGAAATTAAAGCCCTCCATCGCGCTGAACAATTCACCCGGGGAAAGCGAACGCACAAGCTCTGCATATTCGGGTTCAGGCTGAATTTTCTGCGGTTTCTCCAGATTGCTGTCATAAACCTCGCGATAACCGGTAATTATCATCGCCCCGGTTTTCTCGAACTCATGGTACAGATCTGAGATCACCCTGCCATCATAGAAAGCGTCATCTCCTGCGAGGTTAACGATGTATTTTCCGGACGCCCTGCGCAGCGCCTCGTTTGACGAAGCTGTTATACCAAGGTTCTGCTGATTGCGCACGATCACAAGCTCCGTGATATTTCCCCGGTTCTTTGCCGTGATGTATCCGCGCAGCGAGTTCTCGTCAAACCGCTCGGAATGGTCGTCGATGATTATAAGCTGTATGTTATCGTAATCCTGTGCAAGCACGGAATCCACAGCAGCTTCCAGTGACGGGCTGTTATACGACAGCGTAAGTACTGTGATTACGGGCTTATCTGTTCCCATACATTCTCGCGTAGTAGTCCTGATACTCGCCGTTTATGATGTGTTCCCACCACTCGCGGTTGTCAAGATACCACTGTATCGTTTCCTGTATTCCGTCCGCGAATTTTGTTTCGGGGAGCCAGCCAAGCTCGTTGTGTATCTTGGTCGGGTCGATGGCGTAGCGCATATCGTGACCCTTGCGGTCAGCTACATGAGTGATAAGGCTCTCCGGCTTTCCGAGCGCCTTGCAGATCATCTTTACAATGTCGATGTTCCTCATTTCGTTGTGACCGCCGATGTTGTACACCTCGCCAACGGTTCCTTTATGAATTATCAGGTCAATAGCGCGGCAGTGATCCTCAACATACAGCCAGTCACGGACGTTCAGCCCCTCGCCGTAAACGGGAAGCGGCTTATCGTTCAGCGCGTTGGCGATCATCAGCGGAATGAGCTTCTCCGGGAAATGATACGGGCCATAATTGTTGGAGCAGCGCGAAATCGTCACCGGCAGGCCGAACGTTCTATGATAAGCCTGAACAAGCAGATCAGCGCCTGCCTTAGAAGCCGAATACGGACTGGAAGTGTGTATCGGAGTTTCCTCAGTGAAGAAAAGGTCGGGTCTGTCAAGCGGAAGGTCGCCGTAAACCTCGTCGGTGGAAACCTGGTGGTAGCGCTTTATGCCGTACTTGCGGCAGGCGTCCATCATTGTCTGCGTGCCGATGATGTTAGTATTCAGGAACACTCCGGGATCCTCAATGGAGCGGTCAACATGGCTCTCCGCCGCGAAATTAACAACGACGTCCGGGTGTTCCTCCTCGAACACCTGGAAAACCGCGCCGCGGTCTGTGATGTCGACCTTACAGAAACGGAAATTAGGATTATCCATTACGGGCGCCAGAGTTTCCATGTTGCCTGCGTACGTCAGGCAGTCAAGGCAGATTATCCGGTAATCCGGGTGAGCTTTCAACATATAATGCACGAAATTTCCGCCTATAAATCCCGCGCCGCCGGTAACGATCATCTTCATTGTTTATCCTCCGCAAGCTTGATAAGATACTGTCCGTAGGCTGTCATGCTCATCTCCACGCCAAGCGCGCGGAGATGTTTAGTAGAAATAAAGCCGCGCCGCCATGCGATCTCCTCGATACAAGAGATATAAAATCCCTGCATATCCTGAACCGTCTGCACGAACTCAGCAGCCTTCAGCATACCCTTTGGAGAGCCGGTATCAAGCCACGCCATGCCTCGTCCCATCAGGGTAACATTGAGTTCCCCCTCAGCCAGATAGTGGTTGTTTATCGAGGTGATTTCTATCTCCCCGCGGGCTGACGGCTTTACGCCCTTAGCTATCTGGACGACATCGTTGTCATAGAAATAAAGCCCCGGCACAGCATAGTCTGACTTAGGCTTTGCGGGTTTTTCCTCGATGGAGATGACCTTGTTGTTTTCATCAAACTCTACCACGCCGAATTCACGCGGATTTGCCACGGGGTATCCGAAAATAGTTGCGCCGCCGTTTTCTATCTGCGCCATCGCTCTTTTTATGTAAGAACTGAACCCCTGACCATAGAACACATTATCTCCAAGAACAAGGCACACGCTGTCGCCGCCGATGAAATCCGCACCGAGAATAAATGCGTCCGCAAGCCCGCGCGGCTTGTCCTGAACCTTGTACTGGATATTAACTCCGATACGGGCACCGTCTCCGAGGAGCTTTTCATAATTAGGAGTATCCTCCGGCGTGGATATCACCAGTATATCGCGTATACCCGCCAGCAAAAGCACGGACAGCGGGTAATATATCAAGGGCTTGTCGTAAATCGGCAGAAGCTGCTTGCTGACCGCAATAGTGCTTGGATAAAGGCGCGTTCCCTTTCCGCCTGCCAGAATTATTCCTTTCATTTAATCGCTCCTTCTGCTTATCAAATTGAATTTTATTCATTAACGATTCTCAAAGAATCACATATATTATGATTATACTACATTTGCGATAATTTGTCAACGACATATCATAGTTCTATATAATTTTGATTGTAGTGCTACAATAGATATTGGACAAAGTTAAGAAAAAAGGTTGAGAGATAGACCAAAATCTGCTAGAATAAAGTTACCACACCAAATTCAAGTGAAAGAAGGTCTATCTCTCAATGAACAGTATAACACAGGAAATGCGGTTTCGTCAATCCCTAATGAAATATTCCGAAAAATACGGAGTAAAAAGAGCCTCAAGGAAATACAACAAGAGTCGTTCTTATATTTATTTCTGGAAAGCTCGCTGGGACGGAACGGTTGAATCCCTTGCAGAACAATCCAAGCGCCCGTATCATCACCCGAATGAGCACACCCCTGATGAGCTGAAGCTCATCAGGGATATGCGGCGGCGCAATCCAAAGCTCGGTCTAACCGAGCTTTGGCACAGGCTTCGCAAACGTGGTTATACCCGCCGGGTCGAGAGCCTCTATCGAGTCCTTAAAAGGTTGGCTTTGCTTCCGCAAGCTCCAGCAAAGCCAACCTATAAGCCCAAGCCCTACGAACAAATGACTTATCCGGGCGAACGTATTCAAATAGATGTCAGTTTGTCCCTACGAGCTGCCTTGCAAATAAGGAACAGAAGCTCCATCAATACACTGCTATCGATAAATTTTCCAGACTTCGCTTTGTTTATGGCTATGAGGAACACAGCACTTATTCTTCGGCTGATTCCCTTATACGGGCTGTGAAGTGGTATAAACGGCGTGGCGTAAAGATTGAATGCGTTCAGACCGATAATGGTCCTGAATTTACGACAAGGTTTATTCAAGGTTTAATGGAAAAGTTGAACGCAGCCATCGTGAAGATCACAACAAGTTCTATTCCTGCCACAGCTTTTCTTCCTGTGATGACCTTAACAAGCAGTTAAAAGATCATCTTGCTCGATCTAATCATCGTCCGATGCGTCCTCTGGGCTGGCTTTCTCCCATTGAATTCCTTTCTAATTATCGTGTACAAAATCATTGACAAACCTACATAATAAAAAACAGCACACTGATCGTTTGACCCGTGTGCTGCGTAATGATATTCCGGCTTATCTGTACCAACAGATTAAAGCTCGCCTAGATAACTTCAAGGCTTGTGGTCTGAAAATACGTCTGGCACTTGATGAGTTCAAGAGCCGGGTCGGGAGCAACAAACCTGGTAGCAGCGGAGCCAAACTCCAGCTTTGCCCAGTCAAGCTTTACGCTGCCGCGCGTCTGAAGTACAACGCGTATCTTGGATGTTTCCGTAAGGTCTGACGGCATGGTAAAGGTAAGAACCTTATCAGCCTCCAGATTATAAGGTGTAGCCGCAACTCCTGTCGTGGTCGTTCCTTCCGTACGCCATATCTGGATCAACGCCGACTTGTCAAGTCCTGACATGCCTGAGCTCACCGTCATGATCTTGCCCGCAAAGCGCATAGGTTCTTCAACGAACTGAAACATATTGACGTAATAACCGTTCTTATCAAGAACACTGCCAGACAAGATATGAGTTTCGGCATTGTAAGAGCCGCTGTTTCCGCTGCCCACAATAGACATCACCCAGCCATCGACTGTATTGCCGCTTGCGGAAAACATCTGACTGCCGGTCTGGTTTATCATAAAATCAGGATTTATCAGCAGGTTGGAATTTGACGACATCATGTCGGTATAGCTGTTTGCCTCTTCAAGCACCTTCTTGGACTCCTGCTCAGCATATTCCCTGACCTTATCCTCTCCGGCAAATCCTGAGACGTTATCAAATCCAAAGAGCTCAAAATCTCCATTGCCAACAGCATGTATCGGTTTTAAGCAATGGCAGATGGTTGCCGAACACCCTGCCTTAACCTCCATCGTGTCCTCAGCTCCGCGGACAGGGTCCTTACCGATGCAGAAATATCCGGAATCGCTGCTGTTATTCATTATCCTGCAATAATATCCCTTTATGGATATAACAGACGCTGAACTTGTTAATTTTCGGGTTATGTTCATAAATGTACCTCCATTATAAATGTAATTACAGCTTGGGCTGTAATTATATATTATCATAACGATACTGAAAAAAACTGCAAAAATATTTAAGGCAACACCGCACAAAGTCCACAAATTAGAAATTAAGCACGATTAGTAAACAAAC
>ERZ827108.371-NODE-371-length-77591-cov-27.113612_pt1 | contig 77591 bp, 75 predicted proteins | sample MGYA00519921_ERZ827108 | MGnify/ENA primary metagenome ERZ827108 (study PRJEB31778, sample SAMEA3449258) | human gut metagenome | biome: human gut; feature: human-associated habitat; material: faeces | place: United Kingdom | collected 2010/2012 ... | reverse complement strand
TGAATGACCGGGGACGCAAGGCGTACAACACGCTCTGCCGCCGCTGCGTCCACGACTGCAAGCAGAGTTTCCGGGCGGTTGTCGTTATTTGTCCGCATTATCGGTCAAAGAGGGCAAAAAAGGGTGGTACATCTGCGTGCTCCCCTCGCGGGCCTGACAGAAAACCGCCATAGCAGCCGTATCACACCAGACCAGAGAGGATGTGATGAAAAATCTATTTCAAACTGAACACCGCATTGCCGCCGTTCATTCCCTTGCCGCGCTTCATGCTGGCGGGCGAATATTCCATTAACGCCAAGCTGCTATATGGGCTGCTGCTTAACCGCACCACACTTTCCCAGAAAAGCGGCTGGGTGTCCGAGGATGGGAATGTGTATGTGATCTACACAATCAAGCAGATGGCGAACGATCTTGACCGGAGTGAGCGGACAGTCAAGACCGCCCTGCGGGAGCTGGAAAATGCCGGGCTGATCACCCGCGTCCGTCAGGGCTGGAATCAGGCAAACCGTATCTTTCTGCAAATCCCGGACAGGGTGCAGGTTTCTTCCCGTCCAGAGGGCAATATCTGCCCAATGGATGTGCAGGATTCTTCCCCTTGCATGGGGCAGAAATTGCCCGCAAGTAATACTGATACAGAATATAAAGAGCATAGTAAGACCGAAAGAGTAGAGAGTACGCGCCGCCGATATGGAGAGTTTCAAAATGTTTTCTTATCAGGCGAGGAATGTTCCCGGCTGGAAACGGCTTATCCCTGCAAAGCTGCCGAATACATTGAGCGGCTGTCCCGGTACATGGCTTCCAACGACAGGCACTACGCCAATCACTATGCCACCATCAAGAAGTGGCTGGACGAGGACAGCAAGGGCATAAGCGCGAAAAACTACACCTACGACGATAACGAGGGAGAGTGTCTATGAATCCGATTTTTAAGAAAATGGTTGATGCCGTTGAAGCTGCTAATGCCGCACCTGACGATTACATCAATTCCGCTGATGGGCTGAAATACTGCGGCAAGTGCCACACGCCGAAAGAAGCCTTTTATCCCGCAGACCTTCAGGCACAGGGCTTTACCAAGCACCCAGTTATGTGCAAGTGCGCTGCCGAGCGCCGAGAACGGGAAGAAGCCGAACGCCGGGAATATGAGCGAATGTCCTATATGACAATGCTCCGCAGCGAAGCGTTCCGCGATATGCCCGCCGCTGGCTGGCGGTTTGAGTCAGCCGCAGTTACAACGCCCCAGCTTGCAAAGGCGAGGGGTTACGCGCAGAACTGGGACGAGTTCAAAAAAGCGGGGATCGGGCTGCTCCTGTTCGGGAACGTCGGCACGGGAAAATCCTATGCCGCTGGCTGCATTGCCAACGCTCTGATTGACTGTTTGGAGTCTGTCCTCTTTGTGGGAATGTCCGATGTGGTCAACCGTATGCAGGGTAACTTCGGCTCGGACCGCGACCATTACATGAAATCGCTTATGCGCCCTGACCTCATCATTCTGGATGATTTGGGTGCAGAGCGCAACACCAGTTTCGGTAAGGAGCGCGTATTCGATGTGGTTGACAAGCGGCTGCTGACCGGCAAGCCAATGATCGTCACGACCAATATTCCGCTTTCCGTTATGAAGCAAGCTGCCGATCTGGATGACCGCCGCATTTTTGACCGCATCTTGGAAGTCTGCGTCCCGATCATGTTCGATGGAGACAGCTTCCGCAAAAGCACCGCTGCCGACAATCTGAAAAAGGCGGCTCGGCTGCTCGGCTGATAAACCCAAGAAAGGAGCTTTTACATGGAGAATTGCATCGGCACCGTTCCGATTCATCTGAAAATGACGCTGACCACCAAAGAGGCGGCAGAATACAGCAATATCGGCATCAACAAGATCGACAGTATGCTCCGCTCGCCCAACTGCCCCTTCGTTTTGTTTGTCGGCACAAAGAAGCTGGTCAAACGAAAGGAATTTGAGCAATTCATCAGTGAGAAACTGGTGATATAAGAAGTTCCGAAAAATTTACAAATTGCCGGAGAGTTTTTCACAATAACTACTTGAGGGAATGGACAAAATCTGCTATACTTATCGTGTAGCAGTGCGTCCATTTCCCTTCAAGGGAAAGGAGCATTTCATGGGAAAAAATCTCAAAGGAAAAGACTGCGGTAAGGGTATCTACCAAAGAAAGGACGGTTTATACAGCGCACGATTTGTTGATAAAACAGGAAAAAGGCATGAGAAATATTTTCAGACTATTCCCGAAGCAAGGAATTGGATGGAAGAAGCGAAATATGCCGACAAGCACGAAGAAGTTTTTGTTGCCACCGAAACAACGGTTGACCAATGGTTTAGTTTCTGGATTGAAAATATAGTAGGTGACTTAGCCCCTAATACGCTCCGCAATTATCGGGAGCGATATTCCAAAAACATTCAGCCCGTTATCGGTAGAATGGCGATTGCCAATGTCAAGCCCATGCACTGTAAGCAAGTCTTGATTCGGATGGACGCTGATTATGCTGGTTCTACTATCCGACAAGCCTATATTGCTATGGGCACATTGTTCAAGGCGGCGAAAATGAATGACTTGATTGCCAGACACCCAATGGATGGTGTGCGGTTTACAAAGCCAGTTCGTGCTGTGGATGATATAAAGTTTCTTACTTGCGATGACCAACAACGTTTTCTTGAAGTTGCCCAGCGTTCCCACAACTATAACCAATACGCCCTTATCCTCGAAACAGGCTTGCGTACTGGCGAAATGATTGGATTAACTTGGGATGCGATTGACTTTGAAAAACGAACACTTACGGTCAACAAGACTTTGGAGTTTAGGCACGCTCAAAAATACTGGCGTGCAGGTCCTCCAAAGACTCAACAGAGTTATCGCACAATTCCCTTGACGAACAGAGCCTACGATATTCTGAAAAGCATTTGGGATAGCCGGGATAACAGGAAAGAGTCTCCCTTGCTTTCACAGACGCTTGAATACATAGACAGGCGCACAGGCACAACCTCACAGCTTGTTATGCGTGACCTTGTTTTTATCAACTGGCGTACAGGAGAGCCAGCGAAGAACAGCTCCTATGATACCCACCTTTACAAGCTCTGCGACGAAGCAGGGATAAATCGCTTTTGTATGCACGCTCTACGCCATACTTACGCCACAAGAGCCATCGAAAGTGGTATGCAGCCGAAAGTGCTGCAAAAGCTATTGGGTCATGCCAGTATCAAGACAACGATGGATAGGTATGTTCATGTAACTACCGATTCGCTCGACCAAGCTGTACGGCAGTTTGAGTCAAAAGGGTTTTCTGACATAAAACTCAATGCGAAAATGGCGTAAAAATGGCGTAGTAGCCGAAAAGCCAAAACCCGAAAGCCCTTGCAAATCAAGGAAAAATCGAAGGAGAATGAGTATATATGAAATTAGGTATCGTGGGTCTGCCCAATGTGGGCAAATCAACTTTGTTCAATGCGCTGACCAGCACACAGAATGCGCAGGCAGCTAACTACCCCTTCTGCACCATTGAGCCGAACTCCGGCATTGTGCCGGTGCCTGATGCACGGCTGGACAAGCTGGCCGAGATTTGGCAGACCGACAAGAAAACCCCTGCCATTGTTGAATTTGTCGATATTGCAGGCCTTGTCAAGGGCGCCAGTCAGGGCGCGGGCCTCGGCAACAAGTTTCTGGGGCATATCCGCGAGTGCGATGCCATCGTCCATGTGGTGCGCTGCTTTGACGATGACAACATCATCCATGTTGTGGAGGATGTCAACAAGCCCGAGAGCGTTGACCCGATCCGCGATATTGATGCCATTGATCTGGAGCTGATTCTGGCCGATCTGGAGGTCGTCAGCAACCGCCTTGGCCGCCAGCAGAAGGCCGCCAAAACCGGCAACAAGGCTGCCGCGGCAGAGGCCGGCTGGCTGGCGGAGCTGGCCTCTTGGCTCGAGGGCGGCAAGCCGGCGCGCTCCTTCGACTTTGACGAGGGTGACGATGCACAGAAGGCTGTCCGCAAGGAACTGGGCCTGCTCTCCGCCAAGCCGGTCATCTACGCCTGCAATGTGGGCGAGGACGATCTGCTCGGCGGGCTGGACGAAAACCCCTACTTCCCGCTGGTGGCCGCCCGCGCCAAAGAAGAAAACGCGCAGGCTATCCCCATCTGTGCCAAGACCGAGGAGGACATTGCCGGCTCCACACAGGAGGAAAAAATCGCATTCCTGCAGGAAATGGGCATTGAATCCACCGGTCTGGACAAGCTCATCAAGGCCAGCTATGAGCTGCTGGGTCTTATCAGCTTTTTGACTGACGGCAAAAAAGAGTGCCGTGCATGGACCATCAAGCGCGGCACCAAGGCCCCGCAGGCCGCCGGCAAGATCCACAGCGATTTTGAACGCGGCTTCATCCGCGCACAGGTCATTGCCTACAAGGACCTTGAGGACGCCGATTTCAACTATGCCGCCGTCAAGTCCAAGGGCCTGCAGCGCACCGAGGGCAAGGAATATGTTGTGAATGACGGCGATGTCATCGAGTTCCTGTTCAATGTATAATTGCCCGTATAACGCCTTTTTTAGGAGAATGCAAGATGATTATTGGCATTATGGGCGCTATGCCCGATGAAGTAGATCAGCTGTGTGCCCGGCTGGAAAGTGTAACCAAGGAGCAGTACGCCGGGGTGGAATACCACCGCGGCACCCTGCACGGCAAGCAGGTCGTTGTCTGCTGTGCGGGCATGGGCAAGGCCAACGCCGCCTCCACCGTGCAGGTGCTTTGCACAAAATACGGCATTGACAGGCTGATTTTCAGCGGCATTGCCGGCAACATGACCAGCAAGATCGGCATCGGCGATGTCTGCATCGGCGAGACGGTCGTTTACCACGACGCTGAGCTGAGCATGATTGCCCAAAGCGCACCGTTCCAGACCGAATACCACGGGGACCCCGCTCTTGTGCAGACCGCGCTGGACGCCTGCGCGGCCTGCGGTGTGAAGGCCATTGCGGGCAAGATCGCCACCGGCGACACCTTTGTGGGCGATGCCGAGACGAAAAAAGCCATCGAGGAAAAGTGCCATCCCGACTGTGTCGAGATGGAGGGCGCTGCGGTCAGCCAGATCGCCGGGCGCAACGATGTCCCCTGCGTCATCCTGCGCGCCATGAGCGACAACGCGGACGAGAGCGGCTATGAGGTTCTGGTCGTCAAGCAGTTCAGCATTGCGGAGTACATCAAGACCGCGACCGAAATCGTTGCACGGATGATCGAGAGTCTGTAAATTCTTACAAAAAAGCACCTGCCTGTGTGGAATAGGCAGGTGCTTTTTTGTTGTAGGGGGTGGCGTCCTCGACGCCCCGCGGAAGGGCAAGGCCCCTCTCTACAGTGCCAAAGATAAAGGGGCTATCCTCCTCACGTTGCGGGCCGGGCATGCCCGGCCCCTACGGCTTTTCTTTCTCAAAAATACGCCTTGATCTGGAACTTATCCTCCGCTGCTTTTTCCTCCACCTTCAGATGCTCGTGGTTGAAGTCAAACTTTACGCTCTTGCAGTCATCGGTGTTGCGGGTCAGACGCAGCAGCTGCTCGACCCGCTTCTGCTCCTCCTTCGTATAGAAAAGGTAGCTTGCGCCCTGCTTGCGGGCACGGCCGGTGCGGCCGATGCGGTGGGTGTAATGCTCGTTTTCCTCGGGCACATCGTAGTTGATGACCGCGTCCACATCGGAGACATCAATGCCGCGGGCTGCAACATCGGTGGCCACCAGCACATCGATCTCGCCGGCCTTGAACCGGGTCATGATCCGGTTGCGCTCCGCCTGCGACAGGTCGCCGTGCAGGCAGTCCACATTAAAGTTCAGGCGCGCCAGCTGGTTGGCCAGCATACCGGTGTTATACTTGGTGTTGCAGAAGATCATGACCCGCTTGTAGCCCTCGGAGATGATGATCTGCGCGGCATCCGCCAGCTTGTCACGGCCGGTGGTCAGCAGCTTGTACTGGGCGATCTTCGGGCTGGAATCCTCCACCGGCTGCACGCTGACCTCAGCGGCGTTGTGCTGGTACAGCCAGCCGATGTCCAGCACCTCGCGGCTGATCGTGGCCGAGAACATCGACAGGCTCTCGCGGTGCTTCATCAGGTCGATGATGTACTTCACATCCTTGTAGAAGCCCATGTTCAGCATCTCATCGGCCTCGTCCAGCACGACGGTCCGGACCTGCGACACATCAATGGCGTGGTGCCGGTAATGATCCATCAGGCGGCCCGGCGTGGCCACAACGATCTGGCAGCCCTGTTTGAGCTGGCGCTGCTGCTTATCCATGCCTGCGCCGCCGTAGACGCAGACGATCTTGATCTTCGGCAGGAACTGCGCCAGATTTTGCAGGTCCTGCGCGATCTGCTGGGCCAGCTCACGCGTGGGGCTCAGGACGACTGCCTGCGGCTTGAGGCTGGCGGGGTCCACCTTGGACAGGATGGGGATACCGAACGCCACCGTTTTGCCGGTGCCTGTGGGCGCCTTGGCGATCATATCATGCCCGCCCAGCATCAGCGGGATGGCCTTCTCCTGAATTTCGGTCATATCGGTAAAGCCCATCGCCTGCGTAGCGCGGATAATCTCGGGCGAAACATTGGTAAGCTCGGTAAACTGCATGGTCATACTGCCTTTCGGTTTTTTACTATTATAACAACATTTTGCGCTGCCTGCAACCCACAAAAAAAGCTTCCCCCGCAGGGGAAGGCTTTTCTCACTTGTTTTTACTCGTCCGGCGGGCCGCCTTGCCGGAGGTTTTCTTCTCGGTCTGGGTGCGGGTCGTGCGCCGCGGCTCCTCCTTGGGCTTGGGGGCAGACGTTTCCTTATTCAGCAGCCGCTCGGGCACAGGATCGAGCCTCCAAAGCTGGTTCTCACCGAATACATCCTGCCAGATCTGGGCCTGCGTGCCGTTGTCAACGCGCATACCTACAAGGTCGATGACCTTATCCGCGAGCACATTGCGTAGCTTGACCTTGCCGCCGCCTGCGTCAACGATCTGCCAGCGCTGACCGGCACCGGCCGTGCGGCTCCACTGGTGTACCCAGGTGCCGTTGCTGACGCCGGACATAGCCAGATCCATGACCTTGCCGGTAAAGCGGTTTTTGATGCGGTACTCGCCCTCGGCTGATTCCTCAAAGCTCCACTGCTGCCAAGGCTGGCCCTCATAGCTCCACAGACGGACCGAGGCACCGTTCTCAGTGTTGAAATCGGCCACTTCCAGCACGCGGCCATTGGCTGCTGCAATCGTATAGTAGGCATCCGGGCGGATGACGGTCTGGGCAGATTTCCTCATGGTAGATCCTCCTTTTAGACAGAATCACATACAGTGTCTGTCCGTTTTTTCCATTATAGCACAACTGCCGCGCGCTGTTTCACCAAAATTTCACAGCCGAGTTTGGCCATTCTGCCAAGGTTTTTGGCATAGCGCCGTTTTTATGGACATTTTTGTCCGTCCGGCACTTGCATTTTTTGTACATATGTATTATTATATAGTATACGTTTGTGTACAGTCGCAGTACGGCTGTACGGAGGGAGAGTTCAGCTATGAGAATCGCAATAATTGCCCACGATTCCCGCAAGGAGTTGATGGCGCAGTTCTGCACAGCCTATCTGCGCATTTTGTCGGAGAACGAACTGGTTGCCACCGGTGTGACCGGCAAGATCGTCCACGATGCCACCGGGCTGCCGGTGCGCTGCCTGTATCCGGGCGGGCGCGGCGGTGCTGAGCAGATCGCTGCCATGATCGGCTGCGGTGAGATCGACATGCTGCTCTTTTTCCGCGATCCGGTCAGCGCCAAGCCCGGCGAGCCGAATGATGTGATGCTGCTGCGCCTGTGTGACATGCACACGATCCCCGTTGCCACCAACATTGCCACAGCCGAGGTGCTGATCCACGGCCTTGAGCGCGGCGACCTTGCTTGGATCGAGCTGCAGCGCGGGCGGAAATGACCCATAACAAATTGACATAGGGCAAAACAGTTCCGCCAAAAAGGCAGAATGTTGAGCAAAACAGGATTAGGCCCCGGCGCTCCGCGCCGGGGCCCCTTTTCTTTCCCGAATCGATTTCAGATTATATGTTTCCCGTCGTTTCTCCGCCGATTTTTCAGATAATAATCAGAAAATATTTGAAGAATGGCGCTGCGAGCGGAACGGAGTGGAGCGAGCCACCTAGAAAAAAATTTGGAAAATGGCTTTGCCTTTCTGGAATTTTTCGAGTGCCTCTCCATATAGTATATTTTATCGATTTTGGGAAAATCAAGAAAACGGCTTTGCCCCACAACACAAAATTGTGCGTTGTAGCACTGTGTTGTTGGGGCAAGGCCGTTTTCCTATTTTGCCAAAAGGCACACCTATTTTCCATTTTTCGCAGAAAATCCGCATTTTTGTTTGGTTTTTTGAAAAACAGGAAATTTATTGTACCCCAATAGGGCAAAGGTATTTTCCTTTTTGGCTGTACAAAATCAAGCCCCAGAAAGGGGCGCTATTATGCGCAAACAAGTTCAAAAGGAGCGTTGCACAAAAATCAAACTAGAAAAGTGCCAGCGCGTCTGCTGTCTGTACGATAAGATACAGCTTGCCGCCGCGCGGATGCTCAGCGCTGACCCGTCCATCGTCCAAGTAGAGTGCAATATTCCACTTCAACTGGACGAAATTCCCGCTGACGACCTCAACCTGCCGAGCGAGACCTACACAACAGATTTTGTTATCCATTTTACGGACGGCAAAATTGCAGTTCGTGAAGCCGTTTTTCGCTCACATCTAAGCCGTCCATCTGTCGCGGAACGTCTGGAATTATCCCGCCGATACTGGCAGCAGCAGGGCATTAACGACTGGGGCATCATCATCGACAAGGAGCGTGTACCATGAGACAGAATGATTTGCTCAAATCCGACGCGGGCGACCATTTGCGGGTTTTGCTCTACGGCGAGCAGCAATCCTATGTTGTCAACTGTCAACGCTGCAAAATGCCGTTTCCAATCTCAACGTCGAGCCTTTTACTGATGGAAAAGCTGCCGCAGGATATGTACCGTCTACTCGCGCTCGACGAGGATATTTCCGAACGCCAACGCCAGCAGCGTGACCGCCGCGCCGAACTGATTGCCCCTCTTTTGGTCGAGGAATGTATCTGCGACAAATCCTATCGCAACAAGGTCTTGCGCGAGATTGTCTCCGGCAATTCCGTTTCCCGTAAAACCGTCCTGCAATATCTATGGTTATACTGGGTCTACCAGTCCAAAAATGCGTTACTGCCTGCCGAAAAATCCAACACCGAGAAACGTCCTTTGTCGTCGGATGAAAAGACCATCCGCTGGGCGCTCAACAAATTTTATTACACTCCACAAAAGCAGAGCTTGCAGACCGCCTATAAGATGATGCTCCACGCAAAATATTGTGATGCCAAAGGTAAGCTAAAACCAGACTATCCCTCGTTCTGGCAGTTCCGCTACTATTTCCGCCAGCACCGAGACCCCATCAGTGAAAGCATCAGCCGCGAGGGTATCAAGGCATACCAGCGCAACCACCGCCCATTTATTGGGGCTGTCAGCGACTATGCGGGCACGATTGGCACATACATGACCGATGCCACCGTTGCGGACATCTACATCGTCAGCCGCCTGTCTCGCCGTCCTATCGGCAGACCTGTTATCTACACAATGGTTGATGCGTACAGCCGTCTAATTACCGGCGTGTATGTTGGCTTAGAGGGTGGACAATACGCCCTGCGGCTACTGTTACAAAATACCTTTGCTGACAAAGTATCTTTTTGCCGCCAGCACAACATAGAGATTGACCCGCAGGACTGGCCGAGCCATCACCTACCGACAAAAATTATGACTGACCGAGGGAGTGAATTTCTAGGCGGCCCTCTGGAAAATCTATGTGAAAGCTATGGAATTGAAATCGAAAACCTGCCTGCCTACCGCCCGGACTTGAAAGGCATCGTCGAAAAACTGTTTGATTTGATACAGTGCGCCTACAAACCATTGCTGAAAGGCAAAGGTGTTGTAGAATCCGACATACAGGAGCGCGGCGCTCCCGATTATCGCAGACAAGGAGCACTTGATTTGGAGCAGTTTTCGGCTGTTGTTCTCCGCTGTGTTCTCTATTACAACTCGCAATATATCCAGTCTGGATTTTTCCGCACTCCCTGTATGGCAAGTGCTGGCATCATGCCCACCGCTGCTGCTATTTGGTCGTTCTGTGCAGCGCAGGACGATTGCCCGGTGTCCGTTGCCAGTGACCCAAAGTTGCTTTACGCGCTGCTCCCCCGCGCAGATGGAAAAATAACGCAGCGTGGGCTTGAATTATTTAATCTTCGTTTTTCAAACTACACTTTCAAAAAAAGATTTGTCGCGGCAGGTCTTAACGGGCGCGAAATCGTCAAAGTAGCATATAGTCCAGATTGCCTCGACACTGTTTACCTGTACGAAAATGGCGACTATATACCGTTCTCATTGACGCAAAAAATGTATCTCGGCAAATCACTTGCCGAAATCGCAGATATGCAGCAGAACGAGAAAAGCGAGAGTGCAAATTGGAAACGGCAAGAGCTTCAAGCCCAAATTGATTTGATGAACGACATAATGCAAATTGCTGACAGCGCTGAGCGTGGCATCAGCGACAAGGGTAAAATCAGCCCGCAGATACAGCGCGGACGCACGATTGCACGGGCGCAGGAACATATGTCCATGATTGATTTGCTGACTGCCGAGCAAAAGGAGAACTTTAATGAACGCTGAATATACAACAAGCCTTTTATACCCCGGCAATCCATACGTCGAAGCCTTGCCGCCTATCCTTTGTGTGAAAAAAGGGCTTGGCGGCTGCGTTCGTGTCACACCAATAACTGGGCGGCAGCGGCAAACCATCTATTATTACAGCGACAAAGGCCATCAATCAATTTAAGGCAAGCAACAACTTCCCTACCCGCGAATGTTTTGCGCAGTAGTCGCTTAGGTGGAGGGTGTTTACTTTCCGGAAAGTGATCGCTGTGGGGGGAGTGTTACTTTTCCATGCGCAAAACATATTTGCCTTATACAGCAAAAAGACCGGGGCTGTGTTAGCTCCGGCCTTATGGATGGGATTTATTTTAGTTTGCTGCGGTCTCCGTGGTTGCAGAGTCTGCGACAACTACAGCGGCAATTTCCACCGGGGTGGAGGTGTCGCTGGCGGCAGACTGGGTGCTTGCGGTGTAGTTCGGGTCATTAACAAAAATCTTGATACCGAAAACCAGACCATTGTACTCGCGTACAGCGCAAGCCATACCATTGGCATTGGGATTTAGCATTGCGTCGCGGTGACCTTTAGAGTTGTACCAAAGGTAATATAGATGTTCCTCGTCGAAAATGCAACTTTCCATTGCCGCGTTCTCGCCGCAAGCCAAGTCAGACTTGTCGCCTAGAGCTGTACCAGCGCTGCTATGGTCGGGTCTCGTATGAGCGCCCCACTTTCCATCAATAGAGCCATAAATAATGTAATTTTGTAGAATTTCCTCTACACGAATGTCGGCAGCAAACTGCAAGTCAGAGCGATATGTAAGTTCACTAAGGCCGGAATTCACACGCAAGCTGTTCGTCTTTTCAAAAATATCCTGTTCGTATGCTTTCTGGTTATAATTACTGTTTAAACCACAACGGCTGCAATAGCCATAAGAGAAGTTATGCCCCAATGCGGCAATTTCCTCGGTCTTGGTCTCGTTGCAGACAGTGCAGGTAAACGTCTTGACGCCCTTGCCGTCGCAGGTGGCCTCGGTGGTAATCGTTCCGGCATCCCATGCGTGATTGCCGGTTGCGGGCAGGTCTTTGACGTGTTCGGTCACGCCGCAGGCCTTGCAGGTGCGGTCAACGCTGCCCGCCTTGCCGCAGGTGGCCGGGGTGGTGGTCTCGTTCCAGTCGTGACCCGTGGCCTCGATGGTCTCCGTCTTGGTCTTGTTGCAGACGGTGCAGGTGTACAGCTTCTCGCCTGCCTCGGTGCAGGTAGCAGCTTTAGTCACAACGCCGTCGTTCCACTGGTGGTCTTCGGTAACAGGCAGTTCTTTGACAAGCTGGGTATCGTTGCAGCGCTGGCAGACATTTTCCACCTTGCCTGCGTCCTTGCAGGTGGCCGGGGTGATGACTTCTTTATAGTCGTGGCCCAGCGCGTTGGTGTAGTTGTCCTTGTAGGATTTTTCGGCGTTCTGGTTGCAGGTGTGCAGCGTGTAGCCCTGCTCGGTGCAGGTGGGGTCAACCACAGTCACCGTAAATGTGTACTTCTTCGCCGGGATGGTCTCGGTGTAGGTGTGGGTCGGGTCGTTCTGGCAGGTAAAGGTCATTGTGCCGTCGCTCTCGTAGGTCGGTTCTTTGGTAACCTTGCCCGCATCCCACTTGTGGCCGAGCTTGGCAATAGTTTCGGTCTTGGTGTGGCTGGCATCATTTTTACAAGTGTAGGTTTTAACACCGTCCGTCTCGCAGGTTGCCGGGGTAGTGACCTCGCCGTCGTTCCAGTCGTGGCCCAGCGCGGGGATGCTCTCGGTCTTGGTGTGGCTGGAATCGTGCTTGCAGGTGTAGGTTTTCACGCCGTCTGCCTCGCAAGTTGCGGGTGTCGTGACAACACCGTCATCCCAGTCATGGCCGAGTGCTGCAACGGATTCCGTCTTTGTTTCGGTGCAGCCATCGTTGGTGCATTTGTAGGTTTTCTTGCCCTCGGTCTCGCAGGTGGGCGCGGTGGTAATCGTACCGTCATCCCACTTGTGACCCAGTGCGGGGATAGCCTCGGTCTTCGTGTGGCTGGCATCGCGCTTACAAATGTAAGTCAACACACCCTCTGTGGTGCAAGTTGCCGGGGTCGTAACCGTGCCATTATCCCATTCATGGCCGAGTGCAGCAACAGCCTCGGTCTTGGTCTCGGCGCAGCCATCGTTTGTGCATTTGTAGGTCTTTTCACCCTCGGTCTCACAGGTCGGCGCGGTGGTGATTTTGCCGTCATCCCACTTGTGCCCCAGTGCAGGGATGGTCTCGGTCTTCGTTGCGCCGTCGCGGGTGCAGGTGTAGGTCATCACACCCTCTGTCGTGCAGGTTGCCGGAGTCGTGACAACGCCGTTGTCGTAATCATGGCCGAGGGCGGCAGTATAGTCGCGCTTCTCGGTCAGGTTCTTGTCCTGGTCGCAGATGTAGACGGTGTAGCCCTGCTCGGTGCAGGTCGGAGCGACGGTCTGGCCCTTGTGCCATGTCTTATCCAGCACCTTAATGTCCTCGGTGCGGGTCTCGCCGCAAGCCGTGCAGGTAAAGGTCTTGACACCCTTCTCGTAAATCGTTGCGGCCTTGGTGACAACACCGCCATCCCAGCTGTGGGGCAGCTTGGCTGTGTACTCGCCCTTGTAGGTCAGGCCGGGAACCTCGTTGCACTCGTAAATCGTGTAGCCCTCGGATGTGCAGGTCGGCGCAACGACCTCTTTGATATGGTAGGTTTTATCCAGCTCCGGCGTTTCCTCGGTGCGGGTCTCGCCGCAGTTTTTGCAAGTGTAAGTAATTGCACCCTTTTCGTAGTAGGTGGCTTGCTTGGTGACAACGCCCGTGCCCCAGTCGTGGCCGTTGGGGGCAACGTAGTTGTCGTTGTAGTTCATACCGCCCCACTCTTGGCAGATGTGCTCGTCATAGCCCGCCGTCGTGCAGCTTGCGGGGTGCTTGCGGACGACGTAAGTGTAGGTGATGGGCTTCGGCGTAGCCGTGGGTGCAGGAGCAGCAGCCTGTGCAGGTGCTTTGGCCGTATTGGTCGTTTTACCGGACTGACTGCCCTTGTTGGAGCCGGAATTGTTTTTGCCGCTGTTGGCATTGCCGCTCTGCGAGCCGGAAGACAAGCCGCCGTTATCGGTGCTGCCCTGCTCGCTCTTGCTGTCGGTGGATTCTGCTGTCGATTCCGCCGGGGCGGGCGTGGCCGTAGGGGCCGGGGTTGCAGTCGGTGCTGGCGTAGCGGTAGGCGTTTCAGCCGCCGAGCTAGCCGCCTCGCTCTGGCTGGTAGACGACATATCTGCTGTGTCTGCCGTGGATTTTGACCCACAGGCAGTTGCGCTCAACGCAACCATAGCTGCCATGGCAACGGCAACCGCGTTTTTTCTGGTTATCGGATGCTTCTTTCTCATTTTCGATTCCCCTTATTTTTTGGTTTTGCCATATAGTACAATTTAGAGCATATAGTGGCAAACTGCAACAGATTCAGCACCAAACGTAGGTTTGACAGCACGAATGTAATGTGACGCTGTTTTAATGCCGAAAAATTTGTCATTGCGCGGTTATTTGTTGCATTTTAGATTTTTTACCCTATAATTACCTTACACTCACTTGGGAGGATGCTATGAATATCCTTGTAATGGATGACATCGAACGAGACCGTTCCGTTTTGATTGACAAAGCAAAAAAGTGGGGCGTTTTGCATAGTGTGCCACTGACCATCCAAGAGATGAGCCACGCTGCCTGCAATTCCCCGGCAATGCGAACGTATCAAGATGTGGATGTGATTTTTCTGGACATCGAAATGCCCGGCCTTGATGGTATGTCGTTGGCAAAATGTATTCGGGAGCAGAACGCACGAATTGAAATCGTATTTATCTCGTCACATTCTGAATTTTCTTTGCATGGTTACAATGTCCATGCTGCCGATTATCTGTGCAAGCCGATTTCCAACGCGCGGCTATATAATGTACTGGATTATGTCCAAAAGCGATTATCTTACAAAGAGGGACAGCCGATAATCGCACTGAAACGCGGCACAGGTGTGGACAAATACTATGTGTCCGATATACTGTATGTCAAGGCGCGTCTGCACACTGTTGAGGTCGTGACCGCCGAGGGAGCGCAGTCCTACAATATTTCCATCGGTGAGGTACAGCCGATGCTCCCGCCAGACCGTTTTGTGCGGTGTCATCGCTCGTGCATCGTCAATGTAAATAAAATTACCGTCGTCGAATCCAAATCGCAGTTAAAGGTTCGGCTCGTCACCGGGGAGACACTGGACATAGGGCGTTCCTATTTTGAAAGCGTTAAAAGTGCAGTTTTAAGTGATAAGAATGGGGTGTTATAATGTCGGATTTTGCGTGGACTTTTAGCAACTGCGCGATTAACGTCGTAGATGCCACATTGACAGTTCTACTGCCCTATATTGTAGTAAAGCAGTCCAAAATCAAGTGGGATGTATATATCGCAATCGCATTTTTGACTTTCATGTCAAGCGTCTGCAATATCTTCGATGTGGGCCCGATTGGAAATTACATCTTCTATTTTATGGCCTTTGCGACAACGCTGCTCTTGATACGTCAAAAGCCTCTTGCAGTCATAGCATGGACTGCAATATTTCTAATTGCACAAATTGTAATTGATGTAGCCGTAAATAGCCTACTTGTCTTTATCACAGGGCAAGGTGATTTTACGTTAAATCTATATACGCAAAAAAGCCCCGCCTTTATTGCCATTTGCCTGTTTGTCAAACTGTGCAACATAATCTTTTTTCTCATTGTCACAAGGAAAAGGATTTCTACTTTTATACCAAATAATATTATTCTGTTCTTTTTACCGCTCCCTGTTTTGTCTTCCATTATAGGTCTGATTATAGTCAAGGAGATAGCACTAGGCCGGACATCTGGCAGTCTGTTCCTGTTTCTTACTTTCTTTATTTTCCTGTGTAATTTTCTTGCAGTTTTCTTAATGGTCGCAACTGCAAGAAGCGTAAAACAGGCCGTTGAAGCTGAATCCAAGGCCAAAATCAATGAAATAAGCAAGACCCAATATTTGCGCCTTGCGGAAAAGAGCGATACAATCCGCGAGTGGAAACACGACACCCGCGAAGCCATGAACGGTGCACTTTTGATGATGCAGCAGGGCCGCACCGCCGAGGCCGAACTGCTGCTGAAAGACCGTCTTGCCTCAATGCAGGTCGAAACGATTGCGATTAAGAGCGGCAACATCATTGTGGATGCCATTCTGACACAGAAAATCGACGAGTGCCTTGATAACAGCATTGCCCTTGCCATGAAAGCAGAAATCCCCTCGCACATCATGCGCGAGGAAGACACCTGTGAGGTCTTCGGTTCGATTCTGGATTTTGCCGTCGCCACCAGTAACAAGCAGCCCAAGGATAAGAAAATCAAAATTGTGCTGCAAGACCAAGGCAACCAACTAAAGGTCTTTGTTTCGTCAAATGCGGCTGTCTTTGATTCTGCTGATTCAGCCCGGATGGCCGAAATTGAACAAAGCACAGCTAAGATACTTTCCGCGTACAACGGCATTGTTTCCGCGCAACAGGATGAAGACCAAAGCGTCATTACGTGGAGCTTGTTGATTCCCTTGCCGCAGGATAGTGAGTGGCTTGCAAGCTACATCTACGATTCCAGCGAGGCTCTTTCAAGCGGTGTGCGCACGGTCAAACAATAAGTTCCTACCATAATAATTAAGCGCTGACATGCCATCAGCGCTTTTTTATTTTATCCAAAACGGACAAGGCGTTTGGGTGAGGGCGCGGGCCTCCCGGTAGTGATCCACTAATGGGGAGACGGCAACTCCCCCGTGCCCCTATTGGAAATAGAAATTTTTACGCAAACGGATTGCACCATCATCGCAAATCACAAACAAGTCCTGCTCCAAATGTGCAAGGTCGGCGGGCTTGATTATCGGCTGGGGCTTAGCGCTGGAATCCGTTTCCAAGGGAGAGCGTTTTTCTCCTATCATTTTTGAAAAATACTCCTGCGTTTCTGTGTCCTTGCACCCCAAAAGAACCGTAAATTTAAAATTACCGAGCATTGCTTTCCGCTCATCCTTGCCATAAATCATGTCTAGGTCAGCCAACGATTGCGTCAGCACCATTATACGGATATGACGTTTGCGCAACTTGCGCAGGGCTTCGGTGATTTGCAATTTTCCAAAAGACGCGAACTCGTCCAAGCAGAACAGAATCATCTGCGTATGCTCTTTTGGACGCGAGGAAAAATACTCCATCGATTGCGCCGTGATGATACGCAGCAGGTCGCCGTAGATTTTCAATTTTTCATCCGGGATGTAGATATAAACGCTGTTGGTTTCCAACGTGGCCGGGCTGATGGATGGCTCGTAGCTGGCAGATTTTCGGAGTGCATTTTTAATTTTTTCATTTGTGGCAAATAATTTTAGCGCATCGTCTGCCGCCTGTTTGCAGCCCGCCGTGTTCTGTTCACTTGCTCCGACAAAGGAACTGATATACATATTGGCGATTTTATTCTTTCGCTGTGCAATATCGTTCAGCAACCCGCGCCAGTCGTGGCCGAGGAAATGCTCGCAAATCTCGACAAATCCCCAACCCATGCCATAATAACAAATCAGCGCCGCCGTTATCATCTTGCGACCATTTTTCGCAAAAAATATACCTGCTTCACTGTCGTTGGCTTTGTCTGGCAACAACAGATAGGCAAGCTGTTCCAACCGCTCCTGCCGCTCGCTCTCGTCCGGGGCTGCGTCGATGGACGCGAACACATTATAGGGCGTACAGTTGGCCGCCGTTGGGTCAAAAATGATTTTGTTTGGCGCGTCCACATTGGCGGATATGTCGCCGGATATATCCACGACAAGGGCAGTGCCCTGCCAAATCCGCAGTGTCGGAATCAGCAGGGCACTTGTCTTGCCAGTGCCGGACGGGCCCATCACGATAATGTGCCCCTCGTCCTGCTCTGGTGAGTACGCCAACAGACCATATTTTTTGCCCAGCAACACGCCCCGCGCTTTGGGGGCTGGGCGATAGACAATATTTTTTCGCACAAACGGATTGGGCAGGTGGTTGGCCTGTCCGTGCAGGTAAACCAGCACCAGCAGCACAACAGCCAGAACCGCTATTGTGCCGTACAGATAGCAGTCGATTAGTAATACAGCCTGTTTCATGGCGTGTACCTCAAAAATGTAATTCTTGTTCGACCTCAACGCTTGGCCCGCCGAAGTTGAGTTCTGGGCGCTCGTTTTCCTGCTCGTATTCCTGCTCACGCTCGGCTTTGAGTTCTGCGACGGTTCGATTTCCGCCCTGTGCGCGGGTTACGCCCGTCATAACGTGGGCATCCTCTAGGCCGTGTTCGTTCAAATATCGTTGTAAATCCGGGTGGAAATTGCGAAGCTCTCGACGGTCTAATACATCGTTGGCGCACACTTTATATTCCTCCTCGTGTTTTTTGTCCTCGACGACTGGAATAAAGCAAAAATGCAGGTGCGGTTGTCCACCCTCGTCATCGTGGACGACGGCCTGTATGACGTTTTCCTCACCGTAGCGATTTTCCAAAAAATCATAAACGGCCAAGAAAAAATCGTCGTACTGCTCTTGCTCCAAATCCTGTGGTGCGGTTACAACCCAGCCCGCCATGACCTTAACGTCGTTCCGGCCATAGACGTACAGTTGGCTTAACCGCTCTTGGAAATAGTCGTAATCGCTCATGCCCCTGTCGGGCGACAGTACATAGTCCTGCCGCAGCCGCGCCGGGTCAATGTCCGGGTTACCGGAATGAGCGATTTGCCGCAGGTTGTGGCGCAGTTGATTGTAGACTGCGCCCGCCGTAAATTTTGTTACGCTCGCCACGTCGCGTTGCTCCTTTCTCGCGCTCGCCGCGCACCCTTTTTAACTGTCGGGGCTTGCGGACGGGGCTGCATTGCAGTTGTAATCTGCAATACAAGGTATGGCAGTTTCTCCGGAAACTCCCACCGCCCTTGCGGGCTTACCTTGCCAGAGGGGCGTGACCCCTCTGGACTCCCCGCTGCCGACAAGACCCGCTTGCCGTCAGTGGGGGCTGCGGCCCCCATCGGAACGTCTTCCCGCCGTTCCCGCCCCCTTGGGATTCTCAACGATGCAGTTCAGCGCAGATGTATTGCTGCATCTCCTGCAACACGCACTCGTAGGCCGCCATCTGCACATCCTGCGCAGATAACTGGCCCACATCGTATGCGCGTGCCATATGTACGGTGCAGATTTTATCTGGCTTTTCCATCGGGTCACAGATGACCCGGACGTGCGCCGTGCGCATCCCGTCTGCGGTTTCAATATGAGCAAAGCCGTCAAAGCAAGACACCTGTGTGCTGTCCTGCTTTGATTTTTTCCGTCGATACCAGCGGACGGTGTGCGGATAAAATTTGATGTCTAATACAGTAATCTTTTTCATTATTGGTTTCTCCTTTTTCTGTTCTCCCTCTGTAATGTACTGCGGGAAATTCCTGTCATTTTGGTGACTTCCTTGTAGCTGTGATTTTCAAGTAGGCAAATCGCATGGTCGATTTGTTCACGAGAAAACTTAGGCGGGCGGCCATCCCGGAAACCTGTCCGGCTGCGAGCGGCGGCCTTGCCCGTCTGTGTGCGCTCAATTATCAATGCTCTTTCAAACTCCGCGAAAGCCAGCAGCATCGTCACCATCAGCCGCCCCATCGGGCTATTGTCAATCACGCCCATATTTAAAATGTGTACCGCCACGCCCTTGCCTCGCAGATAGTCTACATAACCCAGCCCCTCTTTGGCGGTGCGGCAAAAGCGGTCTAATTTGCAGACAACAAGTGTATCTCCATTTTCAAGTTGTTCACATACTTTTGCAAATTCTAGTCGTTCCGACGCGCCGGATGCCACTTCTCGGACGATAACAGCCGTGGGATATTTTTTTAATATTTCCGCAGTCTGCTCGTCAAGAGACGTACCCGGTGCTTGGCCTTTGGTGGATACTCGTACATAGCCGTAAACCCTCAATACAACCAACTCCTTTTGAACCTATCTTTTGGAGCGGGATAAACCCGCTCGTCAGCAGGAAGATTTTAAAGCGTCGAAAGTTTGAACTTTTGATGCTTTTGTGCTGACATTTGTACTATACCAACATTGCGCACCAAAAGCGTTTTATTAGTACGGAAAAGCGAAAATTTTATATTTTAAAAGGAACACCGCTGCGGCGGGAGGGGAAGCGTGACCCTGCCGCTCAAAAAAGTATATAAGCCCACACCCTTTAGTCAACAAACTTTCACGGCATATTCTCGCACTTTGCGGGAGTGCTGCGATATTCCATGATTTGTTGACACAGGGGTGTGGGCTTTACTTTTTCTTTTCGCCGGCAGGGGTCAATCTGCTAACCGCTTCGGCGGGGAATTAAAAGTAAACTTTTAAGACGAAAGGAAAACGAAAATGAAGCAGACAGTTAAAACAAGTCGCGTGGCTGGACAGTTGGAGAAGATGTTCCGACTTTTGAACGCACACTTTTTTGACGGCGAATTGCCGGAGGTCGTAATCAGCTTGAAAAAGACAGTCGGCGCGTATGGACATTTCACTTGCGGCAAGGTCTGGCAGGCGGGCGATGAGCGGCGGTATGAAATCAACATCAGTTCGCCCACGCTCAACCGCCCAATCGAGGAAACCTGTGCCACGCTTTTGCATGAGATGTGCCACCTTGCCTGCGCAGTTGGTTACGGCTCAAAAATCCTTGATGCGGACGGAACCCCCGAACCCATCAAGGACACCAGCAATAACGGCGTGTATCACAACAAAAGATTTAAGTCAATGGCCGAGGCGCACGGGCTGGAAGTGGAGCACCACCCCAAATACGGTTGGACAATTACCAGCCCCGGAGTTGACCTGTTGGATTTCATCGAGCAACAGGGCTGGCAGGACTTGCAGATGGTCGAGGGTGTTTCCCTGCTGGATGTGCTCGGAACGCTCCCCAAGGGCGGGAGCAGAACCAAAAAGCCCAGTAGCACCCGCAAATACATTTGCCCCAAATGTGGCAATAGCTGCCGAGCAACGAAGGCAATCAACATAATCTGCGGTGACTGCATGGACAAAATGATAGTCGCCGAGTAATTCCCCACAAACAGAGAAAATGGTCGAGTGAGAGTAGACCAATATTTTTATTCTATAAGGAGACCCCTATGTGTTACGATTTTTACTCTTGCCCCTTTGAACCGGACACCTGCACACCGCCATGTGGTGAGCAAGAAGAATGTCAAGATTGCGAATGGGCAAAAATTATAAAAGCCAAAAAATAAAAGTGTACTTATAAAAGTTACAGTTTCTCGCATATTCTTGACGATATTTCCTCTATATGCTACTATGACATAGGGCAAAACAATCCGTCCAAAAAGGCAGAATGTTGAGCAAAATAGGATTAGGCCCCGGCGCTCCGCGCCGGGGCCCCTTTTCTTCCCCGAATCGATTTCAGATTATAAACAACTCCGTCGTTTCTCCGCCACTTTTTCAGAATATAATCAGAAAAAAATCTGAGAAAATGCGCTGCGAGCGGAACGGAGTGGAGCGAGCCTACACGAGAAAAATTTGGAAAATGCCTTTGCCTTTTCGGAATTTTTCAAGTGCCTCTCCATAACAAAACCAACAGCCCCGACCTGCCGGCCGGGGCTGTTTTTATTGTCCGTCTTACTGGTATACGATGGCACTCTTGACCTTGTTGGCGGCGTCTGCACCGGCCAGCATACGGGCCAGCGCCAGCGCAAAGGGGATGGCTGCCCCCAGTGCCTCTCCGGTGACAATATTTCCGTCAATCGTGATGGGCAGGCCCGTGTAGCTTGCCCCGGCGGCGGTCAGGTCAGCGTCCATGCCGGGGTAGACCGTTGCCTTTTTGCCGTTCAGCACGCCGAAGGCCGCCAATGCCGTAGGCGCCGCACAGATAGCCGCAACCAGCTTGCCGCCCGCAGCAAAGTCCTGACAGACCCTTTTGACCGTGGCATCGGCCTTGAGATTCGGCACGCCGGGGATACCACCGGGCAGGATGCAGGCATCAAAGGCCGCATAGTCCAGTTCCTCAGCCAGCGCATCGGCCACCACATGGATGCCGCGGGCGCTTGTGACGGTCTTTTGCCCGCCCACTGCGGCGATCGTGACCTCCACACCGGCGCGGCGCAGAATATCCACGCAGAGCAGGCCCTCGCATTCCTCCAGCCCGGGGGCAAAAAAGATAACAGCTTTAGACATAGCAAACATCTCCTTATTCAGTCAAACGGATGGAATCCTTTAGTGATATTGCGCACGCCCGGCAGCGGGGCTTTGAGGCCGCGCAGGGTCTGCACCAGCCCTACCAGAGAGAGGGCGTCCACCAGCAGCGTCAGGGTCAGGCCCATCTCGCTGCCGTGCGGCAGAAACCCAACACAGGCGCAGACGGTGGCAAGCGCAAGCAGCACAAGGCCCTGATTCAGATGAAACTTCACGAAATCATCGTGCCGCCACCGGCTGCAGGCAGGGATCAGAATCAGCACATTCAGGTAGCAGAGCGCACCCATCAGCTTCGCGGTGCGGGGCGGCTGCACGGGGCAATCCACCGGAACACGCTTTTCTGCGGGCTGCGCAGCGGGTGCGGGGTGTTTTTTCTTTTTCTTATTGGCCACAATGAACCTCCGTCCCGGCAGTATGTAAGGCAGCAGGCCGCCGGACTCCCCTGCCGCATTTTATTTAATTGTACCGCATTCGGCTTGCTTTTTCAACAAATCTGTGCAATTCGGCACATTTGGGGGAAAGCGGTTGTATTCCCCAACGCAAAATGCTAAAATTTCATTATTATCGGAAAGAGGAGAGTACAAATGGAAGAGCTTCGTTCGTTTTTCAAGCGCAAGGATGTCATCATCTCGGCGCATCGCTACGGCATTGACGCCATGGGCGCTATGGCACAGGGCCTGTTTGCCAGCCTGCTCATCGGCACAATCATCAAGACATTGGGCCAGCAGACCGGACTTGCTTTTCTTGTCACTGCGGGCGGCTATGCGGCTGCCGTGGCAGGCCCGGCCATGGCTGCCTCCATCGGCTATGCGCTCCATGCACCGCAGCTTGTGCTGTTCAGCCTGATTGCCGTGGGCGGTGCCGCCAATGAGCTGGGCGGTGCAGGCGGCCCGCTGGCCGTCTACCTGATTGCCATTGTGGCGGCCGAGGTCGGCAAGCTGGTCAGCAAGGAGACCAAGGTCGATATTCTGGTCACCCCGGCGGTCACGATTTTGGTTGGCGTAGGGCTCAGCGCGCTGTGTGCCCCGGCCATCGGCGCAGCGGCGTCCGCCGTGGGCAGCCTGATCATGTGGGCCACCGAGCTGCAGCCCCTGCTGATGGGCATCCTTGTGTCGGTGCTGGTCGGCATGGCACTGACGCTGCCCATCTCGAGCGCGGCCATCTGCGCAGCGCTGGGGCTGACCGGGCTGGCCGGCGGCGCCGCCGTGGCAGGCTGCTGCGCCCAGATGGTCGGCTTTGCCGTTATGAGCTACCGGGAGAACGGCATCGGCGGGTTGGTCAGTCAGGGGCTTGGCACCAGCATGCTGCAGATGCCCAACATCCTGCGCAATCCCCGCACATGGATCCCGCCGACACTGGCAGCCGCCATCACCGGGCCTGTTGCCACCTGCCTGTTCCATCTTGAGATGAACGGCCCCGCCGTGTCAAGCGGCATGGGTACCTGCGGTCTGGTCGGCCAGATCGGCGTCTATACCGGCTGGGTCGAGAGCGGCCGGGCCATCACGGCCTTTGACTGGGCCGGGCTGGCGCTCGTCTGCTTTATCCTGCCCGCCGTCCTGAGCGTCCTTTTCTGTGAGCTTCTGCGCAAAAAAGGCTGGATCAAGGAAGGGGATCTGAAGTTGTAAGTAAAAGGCTTCCCCCGAGAGGGAAGCTGTCTGCGAAGCAGACTGATGAGGGGCGGGTTTGCCATTATTGCCCATAAACGGGTTGTAACGGCAGGCCCGCCCCTCATCCGGCCTACGGCCACCTTCAGTCTCCGCGCCAAGAGCCGCCTTCGGCGGTTGCGCTCCGACACGCGCCTGCGGGCGCAGCCCCCAGGGGGAAGGCATTTTCACACGAAACCGCGCCAGGTCTGCTCGGCCTCGCTCTGGAAGCGGCCCAACTCATGGCAGAGCTGCATGGCTCCGGGGCTGGCGGCGGGGTAATCCTTCTCGGCGCGCTTGCAGTCCAGCACGCCCTGCCCGCTGCCCTCGGCCAGCATCGTGGCCAGATTGCGTGTGGATTTGTCCAGCATCGTCCGGGTGCGGATCCCCATGCTGACGCTCATCCTTGCGGCGGCGCTTTGGCCGTGTGCCTCGGCACCGATGGCGTCCAGCGCTGTGTGGGCAGCCTGATTGAGACGGCGGTACTCCCTCTTTTGGCGCAGCATCTCGTCCTTCAGCTTCTGGTCATGGGTCAGGCCCATCAGCTCATCCAGCGTATTCTTGCCCATCTCGGTGTTCTGCACGATTTCCTGCAGCATCTTTTCATTATCACTCTGCATAACAAAATCCCCCTTGTGTACATTTGGCGGTCAATGCCAGTATGTACACAAGGGGGTTGTTTTATTCTGTCACAGGCGCTGCTGTGCGAGGGAAAGCATCATATCCCAAGAGGCGGTCTCGCCCCACTCGGCCGAGGCGATCGCCACGGTGAAGCTGCCGCGGCGGGAGAGCGAGATGTTGAACTCCCGGCGGGAGTCATTCATCGCCTCGCGCACGACCTTTGCCACCTTGGCGGCGGGCGTACCCAGCGTGACCACGGCAAAGAAGCCATCGTTCAGGCGGGCCAGTACGGCCTTTTCACGGTCGGGGCCAACCGCCAGCTGCAGGATGCCGGCGGCCATATTCAGGCAGCAGTCGGCTGCCGTGCTGCTCTCATGCTCACGCAGCTGCCAATACTCATTGACGCGGAGCATCACAACGCCCACAGGCTGGCCGTCCATGGCGGCGCGCTCGGCGTGGGGGCGGAACTCCTCATTCAGGTAGACCGCGTTGTAGACACCGGTCACATGGTCGCGGCGCAGATCCTCCTGCATCTGGCTCAGGGCGCGGGTAAAGGCGTCCTCATCGCCGTCCGCCTTGAGGACGCGGGGCAGCGGCATCTGCATCATCAGCACGCAGGGCGTACCCTCCACGCGGATGCCCTGAGCCAGCACGGTTTCAAGCCCGGACGCCGCCTTGATGATCCGCATACCGCGGCCGTTGGCGTCCAGTGCAGGCACCTCTGCCACCTTGTCCAGCGGCTGCAGGGTTGCCGGGTCCAGCAGCCCTCTGCAGGGGTCTGCCAGTGTAACACAGTCAAATAGCTGCTGCAGCGCGGCGATCTCCGCCTGCAGCTCGGCAATGGTGTAGTCCTGTTTCATATCGTTTCCTTCTGCCGGTTGCCGGCACAGCGCATCTTAGCCTTTGTATAATACATAGACAATTTTACCACACTGCGGCCCTTTTTCCAAGGCTTGCGTTGCACAAAGATTGCAAGCTAAAACGGAAAAATATCCTACGAAGTCAACAAATTATCGCGCAGTACGGAAATACCGCTCCGACAGCTCGCGGATCTCACCGGCCAGCGCGGGGGTCAGTTTCTTCGCATCGGCACGCCACTGCCAGTTGTCACGGGCCTTGCCGGGCGTGTTCATCCGGCTGGCGGCAGGCTCCTCCAGCCAGTCCGCCAGCGGAATGATGGCGAGCGCCGCTGCGCTGGCCAGCACACCGCGCAGCAGGCCGCGCACGTTGCCCTCCCGCCCGGTCAGGGCAAAGTAATCGGTCGCCTGCTTGCGCTGGGCGGCGGTCAGCTCCCCGGCAAACCAGCCGGCCAGCGTGTTGTTGTCATGGGTGCCGGGGTAGGCCACACAGTTGCGCGGGTAGTTGTGGGGCAGGTCCACGCTGTCCTCGCCGGTAAAGGCGAACTGCAGCACCTTCATGCCGGGGAAGCCGCTCTCCGCAAGCAGCTCACGGACCGAGTCAAACATCTCGCCCAGATCCTCGGCCACGATGGGCAGGCTGCCCAGAGCGTTGTGCAGCGCGTGGAACAGCTCCATACGGGGGCCCTGCTCCCAGCGGCCGTTGCGGGCCGTGGTCTCCCCTGCCGGGATCGCCCAGTAGGTATCAAAGCCGCGGAAGTGGTCAATGCGCAGGATGTCATAGATGGACAGTGCATGGCGCACGCGGCTGATCCACCACGCATAGCCGGTTCGGCGGTGGTACTCCCAGTCGTAGAGCGGGTTGCCCCACAGCTGGCCATCCTCGGCAAAATAATCCGGCGGGCAGCCTGCTACGCGGCGGGGACGGCCCTCGGCATCGGTCTCAAACAGTTCGCGGCCCGCCCATGCATCGGCGGAGTCAGCCGAAACATAGATGGGGATATCCCCCATGATGGCGATGTCCTTCTCCTTGGCATAGGCGTGCAGGGCGCGCCACTGGCGGTCAAATTCATACTGAACAAACGCCCAGAATTCAAGTTCCTCGGCGTGCTCGGCGCGGAAGGCCGCCAGTGCCTCCGGCTCGCGGACGCGCAGGGCGCGGGGCCACTGCTGCCAGTCCACCATACCGTTGGCCTCCTTGATGGCCATGTAGAGGCAGTAGTCGGGCAGCCAATCGCTGCTCAGGAACTGGAAGCGGTACCAGTCATCGGGGTACGGGGTCTCAAAGCCGGGCACGGGGCGCTTTTTCAGGAAGTTCGCGTATGCCTTGCGCAGCACGGCGAACCGTTTCTCGTAGAGGGTGCTGTAATCGACCTTGGCGGCATCGCTGCCCCAGTTGATGTTCGCGTAGTCCTTTTGGGTCAGCAGACCATCGGCAGCCAGCAGGTCCAAATCAATGAAATAGGGGTTGCCTGCAAAGGCGGAACAGCTCTGGTAGGGGCTGTCCGCAAAGCCGGTGGGGCCTACGGGCAAAATCTGCCAGATCGTCTGGCCGGCCCCGGCCAGAAAATCCACAAAATCGCGGGCGGGCTTGCCCAGGCTGCCGATGCCGTACCCGCCGGGCAGGCTGGAGATCGGCATCAGAATACCACTGCAGCGTTTAAATTCCATAGTGTTTTTCCTCTTCTCTGTATGTATCGCCTTTCGGCGTTGTGTGCGGTTTGCGTTGCGATGGCTTCCCCCTCGGGGGGGGAAAAAGCTGTCCGCGGCCCCGCCCGCGGACTGATGAGGGGCGAGTTACCGTGGCCGCCCGTAAGCGGGATGTTATGGGAAAGTTGCCCCTCATCCGGCCCTGCGGGGCCACCTGCTCCCCTTCTGGCGCTACGCGCCACCTCCCCCGTACCGGGGGAGTCTGTCCCTCGGGGGAAGGCTTGGGATCACTCCGCCCCCAGCGCGGCCAATGCACCATCCACAAAGGCGGTGCGCTCGGCTTTGGTGTGCTTTTCGCTGCCCTGCAGGCTCAGCTCGTTGGCGGTCAGGGCCTCGGCGGTGGCCGTGTCAAGCACGGCACCGGGCAGGATGCCGGTACCGACCTGCTCGATCTGCATGGCCAACACCGCGGTCGAATCAGCAGCCGTGTTCCACGGCGTGACAACGCCAAGCGTCTCGGTCAGGGCATCCTCGCCCGCACCGTTGGAGTAGAGCCACAGCGCGGCGCTCTTGGCCGCCTTCAGCCCGGCGGCATCGGTGTCGGCGTTCAGGGCAAGGCAGCCCGCATCGGCCAGCACCGGGTAATCCAGCAATCCGTCCAGATTATACTCCTCGGTCGTCAGGTCGCTGTCCTCAAAGTTGCATTTGAAGGGTATCAGCACCAGTCCGCTGCAGCCTTCACTGCCGCAGTCCGCCAGCAGGTCGGTCAGCTTGGCGCGGCGGAACACTGCATTTTCGGCGCTGTCGGCCATGTGATCCCACTCCAGCGTGACGGCGCTGTAGACGCCGTTGAGCGGGCCTGTCAGCGCGTCTGCCGTGCGGCTGCCATCGGCAGCCAGCAGCGCGGCTGTGTAGCCGGACGCCCGGTCCGCCGGGGCCGCAAAGACGCCGGTAGCCGTCACGCCGTCGGGGCGTGCCTCGGGCAGGGTGTAGTCGCTGCCGCTCAGCGTGACGGTTGCGGCCTTCGGCTCGTCCAGCCATGCGGAGAGCGTCTCCACAAAGTCGCTCCATTCCTCCCAGTCTGCGCCCTGCAGCGCTGTGAGGGCGCCGTCACCCAGCAGCGCGTTCAGCACCGCGCCGTTGGCCCAGTAGCCGTACAGGCTGCGCCCAAGCGGCAGGGTGCTGGCGTTCCCGGTAATGTCCGCCCGGGCGGCGGCCGCTGCCAGCAGCGTGTCGCTTGTGACATCCAGCAGGCTGCCGCCGGGAGCATGGTCAGTCAGCAGCAGATCCGCTGCGGCGGCATCCGCAGTCATCGTCAGCGTCACGCCCTGCGCTTCAGCATAGGCACGGGCCGCCGGGGCCAGTGCGTCCGAGGCATATACCGTCAGCGTCTGGGGGGCGGCGGTGGGTGCCGTCTCGATCGTAGCGGTATTTTCAACCGGCAGCACGGCCGTTTTTACATCAGCCAGCGAGCAGCCCGCCAGCAGCAGCGCCGGAAGTACCAGCGCCGCAGATTTCATAATACGCATCGAATGGTTTTCCTCATAAGTGGTTGTAAAAATTCAGTCTATCCTTTATTATATAGGATAAGGCAGTTTTTTTCTACACCTGTTTTATGTTATAATAAGAAAAATCCCAAAAATTTGAAAGGAACTCCGGTTCGTGACACAAAAAATATACGAAACAGATTCTTATGTCCAAAGCTTTACCGCCCGGGTGCTGCAATGCAGCCCCGCCCCGGGCGGCTTTGCCGTTGTACTGGACCGCACGGCCTTTTTCCCCGAGGGCGGCGGCCAGCCCTGCGACACCGGCACGCTGGGCGGTGCCCGGGTGCTGGCGGTATCCACAGACGGCGAGACCGTGACCCACACGACCGATGCCCCGCTGCCCGAGGGCACCGAGGTGACCGGCTGCCTGAACTGGGCAGCCCGGCTGGATGCGATGCAGCAGCACACCGGCGAGCATATCCTGAGCGGCACGCTGCACCGGCTTTTCGGGGCCGAGAATGTCGGCTTCCACATCGGCAACCCCTATGTGCGGATGGACACCAGTATCCCGCTGACCGCTGCGCAGCTGGCCGAGGCGGAGGCCGAGGCCAACGCCGCCGTGCGGGCCGACACGCCGGTGCGCTGCTGGGTGCCCGACCCCGAGGCGCTGGCCCGCACCGACTACCGCAGCAAAAAGGCGCTGGAGGGGCCTGTGCGGCTGGTTGAGGCAGGCGGCGACCGCTGCGCCTGCTGCGGCACCCACCTTGCCCGCACCGGCGAGGTCGGGCTGATCAAGATCATCTCTTACGCCCACTACAAGGCCGGCATGCGGCTGGCCGTGGCCTGCGGGCAGCGCGCCTATGACGCTGCAGCAGCCTGCTGGGCGGACGCCGAGGCTGCCGGCCGGCTGCTCTCTGCCCCGGTCGGCACGCTGACCCCGGCGCTTGCGCGCCTGCAGGCGGGCGAGAGTGCGCTCAAGGCCCGGCTGGCCGCCCTACAGAACACCTTGGCCGATGCCTACGCCGCCGCAGCCGTACCCGGCGCACCGGCGGCGCTGTGGGTGGACGGCGCAGACGGTGACGGGCTGCGCCGCGTGGCGATGAGCATCGCCGCCAAGACCGGCGCCCCCTGCTGCACACTGGCCCCCGGCGGGCAGGGCCTTGCCTACGCTTTGGCTGCCGCCCCGGGCGGTGATCTGCGCGAGACCTGCAAGGCGCTGAATACGGCATTTCAAGGCCGCGGCGGCGGCAAGCCCGCCTTCTGTCAGGGGAGTTTAGCGGAAGGCAGTTTTGAACAAGTCAAGGCATTTTTGTTGAAAGCCTTTCCCTGAGGGGCTGCGCGGCCTCTATTACTCGTTAAAGGGTTCCTGCCGCAAAGCCGCCCCTCATCAGTCACCTTCGGTGACAGCTTCCCCCGGAGGGGGAAGCCTTTACTCTACTATCATATAAGGAGATACCTACCATGCGTATGCGTTTTAAACCCTATGCCCGGCCGGAGCTGCTGGCCTGCGATTTCCATGTTCACGAGCCGCTGGCCAACGGCGGCCACTGGCATGAGCTGTACGCCCGGCCCGACCAGCCGTGGCACCTTGAGCTGGGCTGCGGCAAGGGCGGCTTTCTCGCCCAGATCGCACCGGCCCACCCCGACATCAACTATCTGGGCATCGACATCACCGACAAGGTGCTGATCCTCGCCAAGCGCAAGGTCGAGGCCGCCTACGCTGAGCGCGGCCTGCCCGCCGACAATGTAAAGATCGCCAGTCTGGACATTGAGCGGCTGGGCAACGCCTTCACGCCGGAGGACCGCGTTTCGCGCATCTACATCAATTTCTGCAACCCGTGGAGCAAGAATGCCGGCAGCAACAAGCACCGCCTGACCCACCCGCGCCAGCTTTTGCAGTATCGCCGCCTGATGGACGAGGGTGCCGAGATCTGGTTCAAGACCGATGACGATGATCTGTTCCGGGACAGTCTGGCCTACTTCCCCGCCGCCGGGTTTGAGATCACATGGCAGACCTTTGACCTGCACAAGGATGAGCCGGACTGGAACCTGCGCACCGAGCATGAGGGCATGTTCAGCGAGCAGGGCATCCCCATCAAGGCGCTGATTGCCCGCAAGGGCCCCGACAGCAGCGTGACCTAGGTCGAGCCCAAGGCGCTGGCCAAGCAGCAGGAGGCGGAAGATGACGCCGATTGAATTTGCTGTTAAGACACTGTATTGGTTCTTCCTGTACGGGTTCATCGGCTGGGGCGTTGAGGTCGTCTACGCCGCCGTCAAGACCCATGCGCTCGTCAACCGCGGCTTTCTCTGCGGGCCGATCTGCCCGATCTACGGCTTCGGCATGGTGGGGTTGGTCTACAGTGTCAACCTGATTCCGCTGCCGGACAACGGCAGCCTGAGTGCCGTGGCCGTCTTTTTCATCGGTATGGCGCTGACCACCGCCATTGAGCTGGTCGGCGGCTGGGCGCTGTTCAAGATCTACCACATCCGCTGGTGGGATTACTCCAACATGAAATTCAATCTGGGCGGCTATATCTGCCCGCAGTTCTCCCTGCTGTGGGGGCTGGGCAGTGTGCTGATGATCAAGGTCTTTCATCCCCTGCTGGCCCGCGGCTCCAATCCGATGCCGTTCAAAGTCATGCTGATCCTTGACATTGTGCTGCTTCTTATCTTTGCGGTGGATGTCGGGGTCTCGACCGCCGCCGCCATCGGCCTGAACAAGTACCTGCGCGAAATTGACGAGCTGCGCGCCCGTCTGCGCGTGACCAGCGACAAGCTGACCACCGTGCTGGGCACCGGTGCCATGACCGCCGATGCCGTGCTGGATGAGCAGAAGCTGCAGCTGGCGCTGGCAAAGCTGGAGGGCCGCGAGAACGCTGCCGAGCTGCGCGCCGAGGTCACAGCCCGTGTCAGCGACCTGCGCGACAAGCTGGCCGCTGCCGAGCATGACCACATCGGTGCGCGCCGCCTGCTGCGCGCCTTCCCCGGCATGAAGAGCCTGAAATACGGCGAGACGCTGGCCACCACCCGCGCCGCCATGGTGCGCCTGCGCGAGCTGGCCGCCAATGCCAAGGAGAAAATCAAAAAGGCGTAAGCTTTTCAACAAAGTTGCCCCGGACCGTTAAAAGTCCGGGGCTTGTTTTATGCGTGAATGCCTTCCCCCGTGGGGGAAGGTGGCCGAGGCCCCGACCGAGGCCGGATGAGGGGCAGCGCGGCCTCTATTACCCGTTAAAGGGTTACTACCGCAAAGCCGCCCCCTCATCAGTCACCTTCGGTGACAGCTTCCTCCACAGGGGAAGCCTTTTGGCTTTTAGGCCTTCTTCTTATCAAACGCGATTTGCAGCACCAGCCACGCCGCCACAAGGCTGACCAGTGAGATCAACCCCAGCATCTGCCAGGAGTGGGTCAGGTTCTCGACCGTAGCGTCATACATGGGGCCGTCCAGCCCGGCCTGCAGCCACGCCATGCGGCTGTTCAGATCGGTGGAGGCGCCCAGTGCGCCCATACCCCAGCGGCAGACAATGACGGTGGAGATCGTTGCCGCTGCGCCGGTCAAGGTGAACATGACATTGCTGAATACGACCTGACCGATCATCAGCACCAGCACCGCCAGAATCGCGCTTTCGCCATTGCTGAAAAGCGCCGAGATCAGCAGCCCCACACAGCTTGAGGAGAACATCGTCAGCAGCAGCGTGACAAAGATCTCGATGTCGGTCTCCAACAGCAGATGGTTCTGCGGCACATGGACGATGGCCACAAAGCCCATCGCCAGAATGACCGATTGCAGGATCTCGATCAGGAAAAGGACCACTGCCTTGCTCAGCACGACCGCCGGCAGGCTGACCCCGACCGAGGCCTCGCGCAGGATGATCTCGCGCTCCTTACAGATCTCACGGTAGGAGTTGAGCGTGCCCATAAAGGTCGCCATCGCCGCCAGAATAAAAAGCGCCGTGCGGCTGCCGATGTTGACAAGGTTGGAGGTAAAACAGTTGGGGTCGGCTGTCAGCTTGATGACCAGCACCATAAACGGCGATTGCAGCGCCAGACTGGCGAGCAGCAGCTTGTCGTTCCAGATCAGCTGCAGGTTGCGCTGCACCAGCACGCCAAGCTGGCGCAGGAATTTCAAGATTTTTACTGGCTGCATCGCTTGTCCGCCTCCTGCGCCGCCTCCGGGCAGGCCGCCAGCAGGCGGTTGAACTCGGGGGTCGTAAAGTATTTTCTGCGGTAAAGCTCGACCTGATCGGCGTCCCGCAGCTTTTCAAAAATATCGCTGGTCATCTCCACATCAAAGTAATCGTTCAGCTGCTCGGGCGCGCCGTAGTAGCACAGCACGCCGCCCACGCCCAGAAAGGCGATCTTATCGCAGAGGTTGATGTTGGACATGTTGTGGGTGACCATCAGCACCGTGCAGTTCTGGTGGCTCAGGCGGCGGCAAAGCTCCATCATGCTGCGGTCCAAATCGGGGGAAAGTCCGCTTGTCGGCTCGTCCAGAATCAGCAGCCGCGGGTTAGCCAGCAGCTCCATCGCAATGGAAACGCGCTTCTTCTGCCCGCCGGACAGCTTGGATATGTAGGTTTTTTCGCGTCCCTGCAGGTCCACCGCCTCGATGGCGTGGGCCACGGCGGCGGCGATCTCGGCCCGGGTAGCATCGTGGGCGATGCGCAGCTTGGCCGTGTAGGTCAGGCTTTGCTCCACGGTCAGGCTGTCGTGCATGATGTCCTTCTGCGGCACATAGCCCAGTGCCGCCTCAAAGGCGTTGCGGTTGGAGCCTGTGTCCAGCCCGTCAAACCGGACGCTGCCCGCCGTGCAGGGGGCCGTGCCGGTGATGCAGGTCAAAAGGCTCGACTTGCCGGTGCCGGAGCCGCCGACCAGCACCACAAAGCTGTTCGGCTCGACCTGAAAGCTTGTGCCGTCCACAATGTTCAACGGCTTGCCGGTGTTGGCGTTTTTTACCGTTTTGTACACATTTACAAGCTGGATACTGATGCCGCTCTGGTGGGCGTGGTAGTGCAGCATCCCGCCCGTAAAGGCAAAAACCTGCGCAGGCACATTGATGACCGCCCCATTGCGCAGCACGGCACGGCTGACCCGCACCCCGTCCAGATAGGTGCCGTTGGTGGAGCCGAGGTCGTGCAGCTCATAGTGGCCGTCCTTGTACAAGACCTCGCAGTGATGGCGGGAGACGCGGTCGCTGACCAGCTTGATGTCACAGTCGTCCCCGCGGCCGATCAGCACCCGCTTTTTGCGGCGTATATCCACCTCGCGCAGGACGGCCTCGGTGGTCTGTTCTTTTATCGGGGCCGCGCCGTCCCCCTGCACATTGGTGATCTCCTCCACGCGGAAGGTGATCTCCTGCGTGTCGGAGTTGCCGTCGGTGTTCAGCCCGATGACATCCCCCGCCTGCAGCACGCTGGTCTCCCCCGGCTCAAGATAGCGGTTGTTGTACCATGTGCGGTAGTCGCTGGCACCGTCCGTCACGACCCAGCCATCCTTTTCATAGGAGACGGTAAACTGGTGGTCGCCGACACTGTTGCGGCGCAGCACATACTCACACTGCGCACTGCGGCCGAACCGGTAGGCGCCGGCGGGCAGCGTAATGCGCTGCTTGTTGCGCAGCTCGGTGATCAAAATGACGATCTCACTTGTCATGGCGTTGCCCCCTTACCAGTGGAATGCGCCGCCGCAGAGCGGCACAAAGGTAAGCGCCGCACCGCCGAGGCGGAGCGTTTCGCCGCCGGTCAGCGGGCTGGGTGCAAGGACCGCCTCCTCCCCGAGGTAGCAAAGTTCCTGCGAGGAGCCGGGCAGCAGCACAAAACTGTTTTTCTCGGCATCGTAAACGACCACGGCCTGCCGGGCACTCAGGGGGGCATCAGCACTCAGGGTGATCGGCGCACCGGCGTCATCCAGCCCGAGAAAGCTGCGGCCGATGCCAAGGCGCAGGTCGCGGCCCCGTGCGGGCCCGTCCAGCACCACAAGCCAGCCTGTCACCGGCCCCGCCGGGGCGGCCGCCTGCGCAGCGGCAGCCGGCGGCTCTGCCTCGCCCTCATGGACGATGGCGTGATCCTTCAGCAGATCCGTGTTGCAGTAGGGGCACTCAGGGTATTTGTCGCTGTCATAAAAGTGGCCGTTTGCACATTTGGATAGCTTCATACTAAATAACTCCTTTGGGGCGGTGCGCAGCTGCGCGGAAGATTGCAGGGGTCGATGCGGGCAGCCGCCCCTACAAAACCAGCCGCAGCGTCGTCTTTCCGATGCGCAGCGTATCGTTATTCTGCAGCCGATGCTCGCCGTCTATGCGCTCACCGTTGACATAGACCCGGGCACGATCCGTCAGGGGCTGCACCAGCAGTGAATCCCCCCGCACCGAGAGGGCGCAGTGCTGCGGGCAAAGCTTGCGGTCCGGCAGACAAAAATCGCATTGGGCGGCATCGCTGCCGATGATGAGGCTGCTCTCGACCATGCCGGCCCAGCGGCTCTCGGCAATGGAGGAGCGCTGGCTCCAGAACAGCGTGACCCAGCGGCGCGGCAGGGCATCCGGTGCCCCGGCCCCGGCCAGCAGATGCTCGGCCTCCGCCTCCTGCTCGGCAGCACGGTCGCGGCGGCGCACCGCCCACCAACTGCCGCAGAGCGTCAGCAGCAGCAGCGCACCAAGCACAAGCGGCACCCGGAACCGCGCAAAATAGAACTCCCTGTCCCGCGGCCAGACGACCACCCGGAAGGCGGTCGTATTGCGGCTGCTGCTGACATTGGCGGCGCTCATCCGGCTGGATACCCGGTTCAGCGCGACGGTATATTCGCCCTTGTACAGCGGGTCGATCTGCAGCACCGCCGTGCGGCCGTCCTCCCCTATTTTGACCGAATGGACGCCGACACGCCAGTTCCATATGTCCTTGGAGCGTATCTCATACAGCTGGGTCTTGTCGGCATTCTCGTTGATCGGCTGGTTGAAGGTCAGCCGCAGCTGGTCGCGGCGCAGCGTTTCCACCCCGGTGACCTGAGGCTTGGCCAGCTTGTGGCCCATGTAGACCGTCTGAGAGCTGCGGATAGCGCTGCCCAGCTGCGGCATGGCGAGCGTCAGCGTCTCCAGCCGCTCACCGTACAGGCTTTCGGGGACCTCGGTGCGTATCTCAAGCGCCGTGGCAAAATAGGCATGCTTTGCCTTCAGCTCGTCCCCCAGCCCGGCCGCCTCACAGAGAATCAGCCTGCCGCCGGACGCCTGCTGCAGCGTCTCAAAAAGCTGCGGCTTTTCGGTCATTAAATAGACATAGGCGGCCATGCCGATCTGGTCCCCGAAATCGCTGGCCAGCGTGCCGACCAGCGCCATATTCGTCAGCACCTGCCCGGCATCGGTCACGATCATCGCAGCCTTGCGCGGGGCCAGCGCCTGAAAATCACTTTGTATGTCGGTGTAGACCGCCGACACCAGCTGGGCACTATCCATGCGGCCCTCGGCCTGCTGCACGGCACCCAGCGCCTTGTACATCAGCGCTTTGTCGGAGGTCGCGGGCAGCACACACTCGGCCGCACCGGCCGTTGTGTAGAGCATAAGCTGGTCGTCCGCGTCCATTGCGTTTATCAGCTTGCGCACGCCGCCCAGCATCGTGTAAAAGTCCGCAGCGGGCAGGTCGGCGCTGTTGTCCAGCGCAAGGATATAGCAGATCGGGTCGCTGGCCACTGCGACAGAGCGCACCTCCAGCCTGCGGTCCCCCAGTGTCAGCTCAGGGCCGGCCGCCTGCACCTTGATCGAGGAATAGGGGTTGCCATCCCCGTCCAGCGCATAGAAATAGACATCCAGCTCCGGCACATTGACATAGACCTGCTCCATCCGGAAGGTCCCGGCGCCGGTCATGCCAACGGTGGTGTCCGCCGCCGCGCCGTATGCGCAGAGCAATGCCAGCATCAGTGCCAGCGCTGCGCAGATGCCGAGCTTATGCGGTCTCATGGTTGCCTCCTGCTCCTCTTGCGGCCCCGCCGCAGCTCCCGGCGGGCATCGTGCGGCAAGGTCTTATACACCGATCTTTCTGTTCAGCGCGCGCAGGGCCATCACAGCCTTGCGGCGGCGCTTGGGCTGCGGCTTGCCCGGTGCCGCAGCGGGCGCGGGCAGCGCGTCATCCGGCTCATCCTCATCCGCCAGCGTAAAGCTGGGCATTACCGGCTTGTGGGGCACCGGCTGGGGCGGGGTTTCCTCGTCCAGAATCGGCTCCCCCTGCTGGCGCAGGATCGGGTAGGAGAAGATCGCACCGGGGATCTCGACCTCCTCATGTGGGTCGCCGGGCTGTTCCTTGGGGTCGGTGTCAAAATAATCCGGTGACGGCGTGATGACAGTGTTCGTCCTCGGCTCGGCATCGTCAAGGCCGGGGGCTACCACGCGGTTCGTATCCAGGTCTGCGGGCGCGGGCTGCGACTCCGGCTCCGGCTCACTGCCGCGCAGCGCCGAGGCTGCCGCATCGACCTTGTTGGCCGAAAGATCGAGCTTCGGCTCGGCATCGGCCTCGGCCAGATCCTCCGTATGGGGGACGAGCGGCGCGCTCTGGCTGGCGTAGTCCTGCGTTTTTTGCAGCTCCTCGATCATTTTTGCAAGGTAGTCCATCATCTCGCCGCGGGTCTTTTCCATCTCGGTGATGCGGCTCTTGAGGTCCTGCAGCCGCAGCCGGTGGGCGTTCTGGATCTCCCTTGTTTCATCGGTGGCGGATTGGACCATCTTGCGCGCCTGTGCAATGGCCTGCTCGCGCGCCAGCTGGTCGATGGCCTCGGCCTTGAGGTTCGTATCCTTGAGGATCTTGTCGGCATCATCGCGGGCCTGCTGGCGGATGCGCGCGGCATCGCCCTCGGCCTCGGCAATGACCTTATCGCGATCGGCAATGACCTGCTGGCGGGCCTGGTCATGGGCGCGGCCCTTGACCCGCAGCGCAGAGTTTGCCTCCTCACACTGCTCGGTCAGTTCCTTGTTTTCCCGCACAAGGTCGCTGTTTTTCAGGCGCAGCACATCCAGCTGGTTTGTCAGCGAGTGGTTGCGCTCCTTCGCGGTGGAATACTGCGTTTCCAGATTGGTACGGTAGCTCTGCAGCTTGTCCACCTGCCCGGCCAGCGTTGCATTCTGGGCCGAAAGGTTCTGGTTCTGCATCACAAGGGTCTGGGCATGACGGCGCAGGGCGTCATTCTCCTGCCGGACGGTGCGCAGCTCGGCGGCCGCCGCTGCAAGGTGCTGCTCATAATCGGCACAAAGCTCCCGCATTGCCTGACGCACATCGTCCGGCTCATACCCGCCGAAGCGCGCCTTGCGCATACCGCTCTGCTCTATGTAGTTGTCGATGTCAATTTTGGGCATTGGTGATTTCTCCCAAGTAAAAATTTACATATACTCGATTTTATTATATGACATAGGGCGGCGTAAAGCAAGAGATAAGCGCAAAAAAGGCTTCCCCCTTGGGGGGGGAAGCCTTTCAAACACAAAAACCGCCCGCTCCATTGCGGAGCGGGCGGCGAAAAGCCTAATGGTTCAGTTCAAATCAAGCGTTAGCCTGAGAAGCAGCAACAGCACAGGCGACAGTCATGCCGACCATCGGGTTGTTGCCGGCACCGATCAGACCCATCATCTCAACGTGAGCCGGGACGGAGGAGGAGCCAGCGAACTGGGCATCACCGTGCATACGGCCCATGGAGTCGGTCAGACCATAGGAAGCGGGGCCTGCAGCGACGTTGTCGGGGTGCAGGGTACGGCCCGTGCCGCCGCCGGAAGCGACGGAGAAGTACTTCTTGCCGTTCTCGATGGCCCACTTCTTGTAGGTGCCGGCAACCAGATGCTGGAAGCGGGTGGGGTTGGTGGAGTTACCGGTGATGGAAACCTCAACACCCTCGGCCTTCATGATGGCAACACCCTCCAGAACGTCGTTGGCGCCGTAGCACTTGACAGCAGCGCGCTCGCCGTCGGAGTAAGGAATGGTCTCGACGACCTTCAGCTCGCCGGTGGCGAAGTCATAGTCGGTCTTGACGTAGGTGAAGCCGTTGATACGGCTGATGATCTGGGCAGCGTCCTTGCCCAGGCCGTTCAGGATGACGCGCAGGGGCTCCTTGCGGACCTTGTTGGCGGTACGGGCAATGCCGATAGCGCCCTCAGCGGCGGCGAAGGACTCGTGGCCGGCGAGGAAGGCGAAGCAATGGGTGTCCTCATGCAGCAGCATGGCGCCGAGGTTGCCGTGGCCCAGACCGACCTTGCGCTGCTCAGCGACAGAGCCGGGGATGGTGAAGGCCTCGAGGCCCTCGCCGATGGCGGCGGCGCAGTCAGCAGCGCTCTTCAGGCCGCGCTTGACGGCGATGGCGGTGCCGAGGGTATATGCCCAGACAGCGTTGTCGAAGCAGATGGGCTGGATGCCGCGGATGATCTTATCGCAGTCGATGCCCTTGGCCAGCAGCATCTCGTTGCAGGCGTCGAGGCTCTCGAGACCGTTGGCCTTGAGGCAAGCCTCGATCTTGGGCATACGGCGATTCTGGGATTCAAAAGTTGCCATAATCTATGTTCCTCCCTCTCTTATTCTTCACGCGGGTCGATGTACTTAACAGCGCCCTGCTCGGCAGAGAAGCGGCCGTAGGTGCCGATGTTCTTCTCGTAGGCTTCCTTCGGGTCCTTGCCGTGACGGATGTCCTCCATCATCTTGCCCAGACGGACGAACTGATAGCCGATGACCTGATTGTCCTTGTCCAGAGCGGTCTTGAGGATGTAGCCCTCGGTCAGCTCCAGATAACGGACGCCCTTGGCCTTGGTGGAGAAAATGGTACCGGTCATGGAACGCAGGCCCTTGCCCAGGTCATCCAGACCAGCGCCGACAGGCAAGCCGTTCTCAGAGAAAGCGGTCTGGCTGCGGCCGTAGACGATCTGCAGGAACAGCTCACGCATGGCGACGTTGATGGCATCGCAGACGAGGTCGGTGTTCAGAGCCTCCAGAATGGTCTTGCCGGGCAGGATCTCACCAGCCATAGCGGCGGAGTGGGTCATGCCGGAGCAGCCGATGGTCTCAACGAGGGCCTCCTCGATGATGCCGTTCTTGATGTTCAGGCTCAGCTTGCAGGTACCCTGCTGGGGAGCACACCAGCCCACACCATGGGTGTAGCCGCTGATATCCTCAATTTTATACGCCTTGACCCACTGGCCCTCTTCGGGGATGGGCGCGGGACCGTGCTTGGGTCCTTTTGTGATCGGGCACATAGCGTTGACCTGTGCGGAGTATTCGATCATAATTTTCTCTCCTTTGCATATTGTTAGGCTTTTCACAGCTATCTTTATTATAAAGGGTCGAATTGTGTTTTTCAAGATGTTAGTTTTTCCTAACCTTTTGTTTTTTGGCATTTTCTGTAGCCGGGCAGCATACTGCGCGGCGGACGGGCATGTTGGAGCAAATAAAAAAGCCTCCCTTGACAAGGGAGGCTTCTCCTCAAAACAAAAAGCCAAAGATCACCCGCGAGGCTGCACCGCAGGCTGCCATCATTGCAATGCCTGCTGCGATCGGCGGCAGCCACTGCCGCACCAGTCCCGGCTGCTCCGCCGGTGCGGCAGCCTTCTGCTTCTTGGCGTGCCTTGCCGGTTTTTCCTGCACGGCAGCCTCCTCCGGCGGCAGGCAGAACACCTGCAAAAGCGCGAACAGCAGCATGATCTCGGGGAAGATCATCGAAACGCGGATCGAGATGACCGCGTGGGCCAGATAGCTGACGAGTGCCAGCGTGACCGGGGCCACGCCGGGGCGCAGCCAGTTTTGCGCCGCCCTGCGCAGGTGCGCCGCCACAAACCACAGCCACGCTGCCAGTCCCACAACACCAGTGGTCAGCAGCAGCTCGAGATACTCATTGTGCGCAGCATAAAAGGTCTTCATCCGGTCGGTGATGTCCGCCCCAGCCCAGTTTGCCACCGCCGTATGCATCATGCCGGGGCCGACTCCGAACAGCTTGCGCCAGAGCGGCTGGTCCAGCCAGCTTGCCGCCGTGATCCGCCAGGCCGTGCCGCGGTAGGTGCCCCAATCATCGTTGAAGATCAGCACATCGTCCAACCTGCCAAGGCTGGGGAAGCTCGGCCAGCAGTTAGCCAGCACAGTCAGCACCACCGCCCCCACGACAACAATGCCCGCCACGCAGCGCCCCAGCCTGTACAGCGGCACCTCCCGCCCGCGCAGTGCGAACCGAAGCACCGCCCACAGCGCCAGACAGACAAGGAAGCCGGTCTGCCCCACATGGCCCAGCGCCGCCAGCATCGGCTTGCCGCCCTGCGTGTAGACATGGGCGCGCATGTACTGCATCCACCCTGCATGGAAGAAGAAGAACCCGCCGATGACCGCCAGCCGCCGCAGCGTGCGGGTGGTGAACATCCTCTGGCAAAGCAGCACCAGCACCGCTGCGCCGATGCCCAGCGCGAGGCCCTCGGCATCGACCACCGCGAGCGCCAGACCGCCGAAGAAGGCCGGAATACCGTACAGAACCGTGTGCCGCATGCCGCGCGCCACCAAAAAGGCGTAGAATACCAGCGGCAGCGCAAACGCCATAAAGCCGGAGCAGAAATTTTTCTGCCCCAATGTCGAAAAGAACTGCGCGCGCTCCACCACTGCCGTGTCGGCATAGGTACCGATGAGGTCGATATTGAATATGTTCAGCACATACAGCACTGTGACGATGGCCGTGGTCACGCCGACGCCGAAGGTCAGGCCGTTCAGAAGGCTCTGCGGTGCAAAGGCGCGCACCGCCAGATACCCCGCCGCCGTGAACAGCACCATCATGCAGCCGCCGTAGTAGCCGCCCAGCCCCCAGAAGGATGCCTCAGGCGAGAGCGACAGTACCGTGGACACCACACCGCTGATTGTGACAGCCCCCAGCGCCCAAAGCGCCGTATCCTGCCGCCACGGCAGACGGCCGGGCTGCGGCACCGCACCGACTGCCCGCAGCGCCCCCAGCCAGAGGGCGAACGCCCAGCACAGGGTACAGACGGCGGTGAACTTGACAACGCCGAGATTGGAGAATTTATCGATATAAAGCGGGAATGCGCAGAGCGCCGCCACCAGAAACGCCGTGGCCGACTGCGCTGCCAGCTTGCGCATTTGTTGGGATTGGGTCATAGGTGAAACCTCTCGGATCGTAGATGATATGCTTTGTAGGGGCGAGCATCGCTCGCCCGCAGGAGCTTTGCGGCAGCGGAAGCTTCCGCGGGTCGTCGAGGACGCCGACCCCTACGCCGTAGGGGCGGATTCCATATCCGCCCGGGCACTTTTCCTTTGCCGCACACGGCCACGGGCGAACGATGTTCGCCCCTACCGCCGCTGTCCTATTTTACCCCGTGCCCACGATTTTTTCAACCATTCTCCACAGGTTTTACAAGACTGACACAAACCAGCCCCGCTGCGGCACAGGCACCGGCCAGCCAATGGCGGGCCGCCAGCGGCAGGGCCTGCGCGCCGATATAGCTCAGGATACTGCCGCCGCTCATGCCGAGCGCGATGAAGCCGTAGTTGACACCCGCGTGCGCCAGCCCGAAAAGATCGGTGTTGAAGGACGGCTGCACCGCCGCGCCGCCGGAGTAGAAAAAGGTCAGCAAAGCGTAGGCCGCCAACAGCCACCACGCCTCCGCAAAGGCAAACCACGCACTGCCCGCCGCAAGACCGATATACACGGCATACAGCACCGGCTTACGGCCGAGCTTGTCGCTGACGGCGGGCAGCAGCATCCGCCCCGCCGCGCTGGCTGCCGAGCCCAGCACGATGCTGTAGGGTGCGGCGCTCTCCGGCAGGCCGCGCTCGGCAGCGATCTTGAATATTTCCGGGCTGAACAGCAGCACCGCCGGAGCCGACAGCGCCACCGCTGCCGCGCAGAGCTTATACTGCGGTGTGCGCAGCATCTGCTTGTAGTCAAAATCCGGCCCCGGCTGGGGCTTTCCGCTCTGAGGTTTAGGCGGTGGGTCTTGCAAAATCAGCGCACCCGCGCCGCAGACAACCAGCATGACCGCCCCCAGCGCGGCAAAGCAGACGCGAATGCCCCACCGCCCGCCGATGCCCTTGACGAACACCGTAAAAAACGCGCCGGACAGCCCCATGGCCACCCCCGCCACGCCGGTGGCCCAGCCTTTTTTGTCCTGATACCACTTTTGGGCGCAGGCCAGCACCGCCGGGGCTAAAAACGCACTGCCCAACCCGGCGGGCAGGCTGTAGACAACAAGAAACAGCGCGGCGTTGGCGGGCGGCACAAGCGCAGCCGCAAAAAAGCCGCCTGCCAGCAGCACTGTGCCCCACAGCCCGGCCGGGCGCGGGCCGCGGGCGTCCTGCAGAAGGCCGCCCACGGCACAGCCCACACCGTAGGCCGCGACCAGCACCGCAAACCCCAGCATGGCCTGCCCGCGCGAGAAGCCGTACCCCTGCATGACCGGCTGCTGAAAGACGCCCCACGCCGCCGGTATGCCGGTCAGCAGCTGCGCCGCCGCCCCCGCAGCAAGAATGTACGGCCCGCGATTCTGTTTTGGCACACGCATCCCCTCCCCTTTTCGGTCTAGTATGCCCGGTTTGGATTGACAAAATGCAGCGCAAAAGGTATCATTATAAAGTATATAAAAGCAAAGAGCCTTCCCCCCGAGGGGGAAGGTGGCCAAGGCCCCGCCTGAGGCCGGATGAGGGGCGGCTTTGCCATCATTGCCCGTTTACGGGTTGCAATGGCAAGGTTTGCCCCTCATCAGTCACCTTCGGTGACAGCTTCCCCCTCAGGGGAAGCCATTATACAGTGTAAGGAGAACCACCATGAAAACTCAGCCTTTAAAGGGTATGCGCGACCTGCTCCCGCGGGAGCAGGCACTGCGTGACTATATCCAGGGCCAGATTCTGGCCACCTACCGCGCCGCCGGCTTCCAACGCATCTCCACCCCCATTCTGGAGGATATGGAGAACCTCGACAAGAGCGAGGGCGGCGACAACCTGAATCTGATCTTCAAGGTCCTCAAGCGCGGCGACAAGCTGGAGCATGCGCTGGCCAGCGGCGATGAAAAGCAGCTGTCCGACATGGGCCTGCGCTATGACCTGACGCTGCCGCTTTCCCGCTATTATGCGGCCAACCGCAACGAGCTGCCCAATCCCTTCAAGGTCATCCAGACGGACCGCGTCTACCGCGCCGAGCGCCCGCAGAAGGGCCGCCTGCGCGAATTCGTCCAGTGCGACATTGACATTCTGGGCGATTCTTCCCCCAACGCCGAGGTTGAGCTGATCGACGTGACGGCCCGCGCCCTGCTGAAGATCGGCTTTACCGGCTTTACGATCAACATCAACGACCGCCGCATTCTGCGCGCCATGCTCGAGAAGATGGGCTTTGCCGCCGACCAGCTTGACTCGGTCTGCATCAGCTTTGACAAGATGGACAAAATCGGCGCGGACGGCGTCAAGGCCGAGCTGACCGAGAAGGGCTTTGCCCCCGAGGCCGTGCAGGCGCTGGACGACTTCCTGCGTGCAGGGGATTTCAGCCTGGACACCGTCGCCGCCAAGGTGGACGACGAGGCACTGACCGCCGACCTGCGCTATGTCATTGCCGCCAGCGAGAAGGTCGCAAACGGCCGCTACGGCATTGCCTACGCCCCCAGCCTGGTGCGCGGCCAGGGCTACTACACCGGTATGGTGTTTGAGGTCACCTGCCCGCAGTTCAGCGGTGCCGTGGCCGGCGGCGGCCGCTATGACAACATGGTCGGTAAGTTCATCGGCCAGCAGGTCCCGGCCGTGGGCTTCTCCATCGGGTTTGAGCGCGTCTGCGGCATTCTGCTGGAGCAGGGCTACCAGATCCCCGGCGCAAAGCCGAAGATGGCGCTGCTCTACCTCAAGGACGCCGACTTTGCCGCCGTGCTGGCCAAGGCAGAGCAGCTGCGCGCCGACTATGATGTGACCGTACTGCCTCAGGCCAAAAAGCTGGGCAAGCAGTTCGGCACGCTGGAGGCTGCCGGTTTCAACGCCGTTGCCTTTGCCGACAACGAGGATGTCAAGCTGCTTGGGCAGAAAGCCGAATAATCAGCCAAAAATTTGTGGGATGTGCCGAAAGTACGGTACATCCCACTTTTTTGTATTTGGTTTGTAACACACAACGCGCATTTTCCGTGTTATATTGGTGAAAAGGGAAATGCCTTCCCCCCGAGGGGGAAGGTGGCCGAAGGCCGGATGAGGGGCGGCGTTCCCGACACCGAGCCGTAAAAAGGCGGCAAGGCAAACTTGCCCCCTCATCAGTCCGCTTCGCGGACAGCTTCCCCCTTGGGGGAAGCCTTTACAAAGGAAAGGAGCATCCACATGAAAAATCGCATCACCCGTATCACCGCTGCGCTGGCCGCCGCCGCACTGCTGGCGGGCTGCGGCAGCATCAGCAGCAAAGACGGCGGTTACTACACCACCGAGGCTGCCGCGCAGGAAAGCTACAATTACGACAGCGCCGCAGGCGGGACGGACAGCAGCCTGATGCCCGCCAACGCCGCCGAGGCTGCCACTGACGAGACCGCGCAGAAAATCATCTACAACGCCAGCCTGTCGATGGAATCCACCGACTTTGACGCTGCCCGCGAAACCCTGATGGCTGCGGTCGAGGCCAACGATGCATGGATGGAGTCCACCAGCGTTTACGGCACCGAAAAGGATCACGACCGCAGCGCCGACTACACCGTGCGGGTGCCGGTGGACAACTACCGCGCGTTTCTGGCCGCCGTTGGCGAGGCAGGCAGCGTGCGCAATGTCAGCGAGAACGCCGAGAACATCACAAGCAGCTACATAGACGTGCAGGCTCGGCTTACCGCGCTGGAGGCCCAGCGCACCCGCCTGAACGAACTGGCCGATCAGGCCGAGACAACGGCGGATCTGCTGGAAATCGAGAGCCAGCTTTCCGATGTGCAGTACCAGCTCGAGAACTACACCCGCCAGCTGCGCAACATGGACCAGCAGGTCAGCTACTCGACCGTAGACATCTATCTGCAGGAGGTCGTCACCCTGACCCCGACCGGCGTGACCTTCACCGAGCGCATTGCCGATGCGTTCGGCGGCGGCTGGGACGCCTTCGTTGGATTCGTGCAGGGGCTGGTCATTGCGCTGGTCTACCTGTGGCCGGTGGTGCTGATCGCAGTGGTCGTGGTGTTCATCCTGCGCAAGGTCTGGAAAAAGCGGCCCAAGAAGGAGAAGCTGCCCAAACCCGCACAGACGCCCCCGCCCGCCGAGTACCCGGTGAAGCCGAGCGACGAGCCGAAGCCGAAATATTGAGATAACATAAAAACGCCCGACCGCACAAAATACGGTCGGGCGTATATTTTTGCTGCCATGTAGGGGCGCGGCATGCCTCGTCCTGCACCTGCCCGCAAAAGGGAATCCTGCGGGCAGGCTGCGGGCCGGACATGTCCGGTCCCTACAGCGCAATGACTTCTGACTTAGTCCTTCAGCTCACGGAGGGGTCAAGACCGCTCCCTACAAAGCACCCGTATACGGCAGTTTGTAGGGAGCGGTCTTGACCGCTCCGGCTGCCTTGCGGTGGCTGCATGATAGTGGGAAAGCCTTAGTCCTTCAGCGTCAGGGCAATGCTCAGGTCGTTCAGCTGCTGGGCGTCCACCACATCGGGGGCGCCGCTCATCGGCTCACCGGCATTCTGCACCTTCGGGAAGGCGATGACATCGCGGATGGAATCCTTCTTGAGCATCAGCATGACCATACGGTCCAGACCGTAGGCCATACCGCCGTGCGGGGGTGCGCCGAACTTGTAGGCGTCCATCAGGAAGCCAAAGCTCTCGCGCGCCTTCTCCTCGGTAAAGCCGAGGGCGCGGAACATACGATCCTGCAAAGCGGGGTCGTTGATACGCATCGAGCCGCCGCCCATCTCGACACCGTTCAGAACAATGTCGTAGGCCACGGCGTGGCAGGCACCGGGGTCGCTCTCGACCTTGTCGAGATCCTCGGCCTTGGGCAGGGTGAACGGGTGGTGCATCGCCATCCAGCGGCCCTCCTGCTCGCTGTACTCAAACAGCGGGAAGTCCACTACCCACAGGAAGTTGAACTTGTCGGGGTCGATCAGGCCATGCTTGCGGGCGATGTCCAGACGGACCTGACCCAGCGCAGTGCAGGCCTTGACCCAGTCGACATCGCTGACGATCAGCAGCACATCGCCGGTTTCGACATTCAACGCGGCATAAAGAGCAGCCTTCTCGGCATCGGTCAGGAACTTTTCAAAGCTGGAGGAGGTGCCCTCTGCGGTCAGGCGGCTGTAGGCCAGACCCTTGGCACCGTAGGTCTTGGCGACCTCGCCCAGCTTGTCGATGTTCTTGCGGCTCAGCTTGTCAGCCATGCCCTTGGCGTTGATGGCGCGGATGCTGCCGCCGGCCTCCAGCACAGCGGCGAAGGGCTTGAACTCAGTGCCCCTGAACACCTCGGTCACATCCTGAATCTCCAGCCCGAAGCGGGTGTCGGGCTTGTCGGAGCCGAAGCGGCCCATGGCCTCGTTCCACGGCATACGGTAGAAGGGTGTCTGCACATCAACATCGAGCATCTCCTTCCAGAGGCGCTTGATGAGGCCCTCGTTCAGGGTCATGATGTCGTCCTCGGAGACAAAGCTCATCTCCTCGTCCACCTGGGTGAACTCGGGCTGGCGGTCTGCGCGCAGATCCTCGTCGCGGTAGCAGTGGGCCAGCTGGAAGTAGCGGTCAAAGCCGGACAGCATCAAAATCTGCTTGTAGAGCTGCGGGCTCTGGGGCAGTGCATAGAAGTGGCCCGGCTGCACGCGGCTGGGCACCAGATAGTCGCGCGCACCCTCGGGCGTGGACTTGATGAGGGTAGGGGTCTCGATCTCGGTGAAGTGGTTCTCGCAGAAATAGTTGCGGATGATCTGCATGATCTTGCTGCGCAGCACGATCGGCTCATGCATGGACGGACGGCGCAGGTCAAGGTAGCGGTAGCGCAGGCGCAGGTCGTCATTGACGTTGATCTCATCGCGCAGCTCAAACGGGGTGGTCTGGGCCTCGCTCAGGATGCGCAGTTCAGCAACATACAACTCCACATCGCCGGTGGCGATCTTGTCGGTCTTGGCGGCGCGCTCACGCAGCTTGCCGCGGCAGATGACAACATATTCGCTCTTGAGGCTCTCGGCCTTGGCAAAGACCTCCTTCGGCGTGTCCTCATCGAACACCAGCTGCAGGATGCCGGTGGTATCGCGCAGGTCGGCAAAGATGATGCCGCCCTTGTCGCGGGCACGGGCGATCGAGCCGCAGACCGTCATTTCCTGACCAGCCATTGCAAGGCTGACTTCACCGCAGTAGTTGGTGCGGCGCAGGCTGCCCAAAGTTTCCATATTTCCAGTCCCCTTTACGGTTATAGTTTTCTAAATAAGTATTATACCGCGCCGCGGCGTGTTTGGCAAGTGGCTTGCGGCAAAGACGGGCAAATTCCGGCAAAATCTTTTGCCAACCATATTGACAATTTGCAGCGCGACTGTTATAATATTAAAGCTGTGATTCACACAGCATAATAGATGTGCCTGTAGCTCAGTTGGTAGAGCATCTGACTTTTAATCAGAGGGTCCAGGATTCGAGTTCCTGCAGGCGCACCAAGACCGGTTGAAGCCACTAGGTTTCAACCGGTTTTTGTTTTCTGACCGCAAAAAAGGCATGTACGACCGATCCAATCGTACATGCCTTTTTATTTTGTATTCATCTCCACAGCAGGAACAAAGCGGCCAGCAGCACACCCAGCCCTGCCAGATAGACTCCGGCGATGAGCAGGGTGGCCTTCAGCACGCCCAGAACCGCCCAGAGCTTTTCCTTGGCGGTCCATTCCGGCTCCTGCTCCCACGGGCGGTCATTGGCCGGCTCCGGGGGCTGGGCCGCCTTTCGGCGGTGGGGGCGCAGCATCGGCGCAGGGCCGATGCCGTTCATATCGGCGATGGTATGCCCATCGTCCTCAAAGGGTTCATGCTTTTTCATTTGTCGTACAGGTGGCAGACCACATAATGGCCCGGCTCAGCCTCACGCTGCTTGGGTGCCTCGGTCTTGCAGCGCTCGGTGGCATAGGGGCAGCGGGTATGGAACTTGCAGCCGGACGGCGGGTTGGCCGGGGACGGAATGGAGCCCTGCAGCACAATACGCTCGCGGCGTATAGTCGGGTCCGGAATGGGGATGGCCGAGAACAGCGCCTTGGTGTAGGGGTGCAGCGGGTGGGCAAAGATGTCATCCGTTTCGCCGTACTCGACCAGATTGCCCAGATACATGACACCGACCGTGTCGGAGATATGCTCGACAACGCTCAGGTCATGGGAGATGAACAGGTAGGTCAGGTTGCGCTTTTCCTGCAGGCTTTTCAGCAGGTTGATGATCTGGGCCTGAATCGAAACATCCAGTGCGGAGACCGGCTCGTCACAGACCACGAACTCCGGGTTCAGGGCAAGGGCACGGGCGATGCAGATACGCTGGCGCTGGCCGCCGGAGAACTCATGCGGGTAGCGGGTCTTGTGGTAGGGCTGCAGGCCGCAGTCGTCCATGACCTGATCAATATAATCGTTGAACTCTGCCTTCGGGACGAGGTTGTGCTCACGCACAGCCTCGCCGATGATCTCGCCGACCGGCAGACGCGGCGACAGGCTGGAGAACGGGTCCTGAAAGATGATCTGCATCTTGGTGCGCAGGGTGCGCATCTCGGCGGGGGTCATGTCGTAGACCTCCTTGCCGTTGAAGAGCACCTGTCCGCCCGTCTTATCGCCGCCCAGACGCAGGATGGTGCGTCCGGTCGTGGACTTGCCGCAGCCGGACTCGCCGACCAGACCCATCGTGCAGCCGCGGCGCAGGTTGAAGGTGACGCCGTCAACGGCCTTGACATGCCCCACAGTCTGGGACAGCAGGCCGCCCTTGATGGGGAAATACTTCTTGAGGTGATTGACCATCAGAATGTACTGAGGGTCGTAGGTGACGGGGGTGTAATCGTTCTCGGGCAGCATCTTTTCTTTTGCCATGCGTCACTCACCCGCCTTTCTGTTTTCTTCATAATAGCGATAGCAGCTGACCTTGTGTGTCGGGGACAGGCTGATCTCGCAGGGGTACTCGCCGCCGCAGCAGGGCAGCTGCAGCTCGCAGCGGTCCTTGAAGTAGCAGTAATCCGGCATGTTGACCGGGTTGGGCACCTTGCCGGGGATGGAGTAGAGGCGGTCGACCTTTTTGCCGACAACCGGCTTGGAGGCCATCAGGCCGATGGTGTAGGGGTGGCTGGGGTTGGTGAAGATCTCCTGCACGGTGCCCTTCTCCACCACGCGGCCTGCGTACATGACAACAACATAGTCGGCCATCTCCGCAATAACGCCGAGGTCATGGGTGATGAGCATGATGGACGAGTTGATGCGGTCCTTCAGGTTGCGCAGCAGATCCAGAATCTGGGCCTGAATCGTCACATCAAGCGCCGTGGTCGGCTCATCTGCAATGATGATCTTGGGGTTGCAGGCCAGCGCCATGGCGATCATGACGCGCTGACGCATACCGCCGGACAGCTCATGCGGGAACATCGTATAGACACCCTCGCTGTTGGCAATGCCGACCATCTCGAGCATCTCGATCGTGCGCTTTTTGATGTCCTCTTTCGTCTTGCCCTCACCCTCATGCAGGGCAATGACCTCATCGATCTGGGCACCGATGCGGAACACGGGGTTCAGGCTGGTCATCGGCTCCTGAAAGATCATCGAAACATAGTTGCCGCGCAGGCCCTGCATCTTGTCCGCCGGGGTCTTGGCAATGTCGTAGGCCTTGTCATTGCCGAGGTTCAGCCGAATGGCACCCTCGACGATCTGGCCCTGAGGGCGCTGCAAAAGCTGCATCAGGGACAGGCTGGTGACAGACTTGCCGCAGCCGGACTCGCCGACGACGCCGACGGTCTTGCCGATGGGCACTTCAAACGAGACGCCGTCGACGCTCTTGACGACGCCGGTGTCGGTGAAGAAGTAGGTGTGCAGGTTATCGAACTCCACCGCGTTGGCGGGGTCCTTCATCTGGGTGGTGTACTCGGACTCGGGCACGTTGCGGCGCTTGCGGCGCTTTTCGTACTGGTCCGTGATGCGGCGGTTTTCCTTGGAGATACGCCGCGACTCTTTGGCGGAAAGGTATCCGTCCTGATTTTTAGCCATCGTGTGTTTCTCCTTCCAATCAGCGTTTCATCTTGGGGTCAAACGCATCGCGCAGACCGTCGCCCACAAAGTTGAAGCCCAGAACGGTGAGCAGCAGGCAGACACCGGCAGGGATCCAGATGAACAGGTAGTTCGTCATGACGTAGGCGTTGTTGACATCGTTGATGATGTTGCCCCAGGAGGCAAACGGGTACTTGACGCCCAGACCCAGGAAGGACAGCGTGGCTTCGGTCAGGATGGTGGAGCCGAGGCCCATCGTGCAGGTGACGATCAGCTGCGGGATGACGTTGGGAATCAGATGGCGGAAGATGCGGTGCCAGACCTTGATGCCGCAGGCCTCGGTGGCCAGCATGAACTCCTGCTCGCGCAGGGAGAGGATCTGGCCGCGGACCAGACGGGCAATGCTCGGCCAGCCGAGGAAGCCCAGGATCAGCATCAGGTACATCATGCGCTTCCAGGAATCGACGCGCATCGCGTCCATGGCCGCACCGATGATGATGATGACGGGCATCGAGGGGATGCAGTAGAAAACATCGACGATACGCATAATAATGTTGTCGATCCAGCCGCCGAAGTAGCCGGAGATGCCGCCCATCAGGATGCCGAGGGACGCTTCAATGACAACAACGATGAAGCCGATGATCAGCGAGACACGTCCGCCGTACATCAGGCGGGTCAGCATGTCCATACCGTTCGTGTCGGTGCCGAGCCAGTGCTCCTTGCTGGGGGCGGCGTAGCGGTCATAAACGTAGGTCTCGGTCATCTGCTTGACGCTCCAGACCTTGGCAGAGGCGTCGTAGACGATGTCATACTCGGCCTCGCTGCCCTCGGCGTCGGTGTAATTGAACTTGGCGGCGTTGTCGTCGATGGCCTCCTCGAGGCGGTCCTTGAAGTCACGGGTGACGACGACGCTGGAATCGGCGGCGGAGACGACAAAGCGGCTGACGTAGCCCAGCTCCTCACCGCCTGCGAGGATGTTGCCGTCCGCGTCGAGGGTGTAGTCCACGCCGTCGGCGGCGAACTCCTTCTCCCCTGCCGTCATGGCGGTCAGGGCAGCCAGCTTGACGTCAAAACTGAACTTCGGCGCACCGTCGGCCTCGTTCACGAGGTCGCGGCTGGCGTAGCCCATGATGTCCCTGCCCTGGTAGACAACGTAAAAGTCGTCGCTCCGGATGTCGACGGTGTAGTCAACATCCTTATAGTTGAATTCCGTATTGCCCTTCTTGACGGCCTCCAGTGCCTTGCTCTGGGCGATGGAGCCGAAGTTCTGCCCATCGGCCACAACAAAGCGCATCGTATCGTTGCGGGTAACGCCGACAAACTCCTTGGACATCTGGGTGTAGGTGAAGAACTGCTCGTCCTGGCCGTAAGGGCTGACAAGGCCGCCGACGAAGGAGAACAGGAACATGGCCACCAGAATGGACAGGCCGACGACAGCCAGACGGTTGCGGAAGAACCGCTTGGCGACGAGCGCGCCCGGGGACAAAACCTTGACGCGGCGGTCATCGTTCAGGGAGTACTGCTCCTGCTTCGGGTTCTGGTTCTGCGTATTTTCGCTCATGGGTGTGCAGTCTCCTTTCTTAAGAAATGCGCACGCGCGGATCGACCACGCCGTACAGAATATCAGTCAGCAGGTTGCTGGCCAGCGTCAGCACCGCCATGAAGGACAGGTAGAACATCGTGAACGGGATGTCGCCCGCGACCATGGACTGGTAAGAGATGTAGCCGATGCCCGGGATGGAGAACAGTGTCTCGGTGATGAGGGCGCCGCTGAACAGGCCGGGCAGGCTGCCGCCGATGATCGTGACCAGCGGGATCAGCGTGTTGCGGAAGGCGTGCTTATAGATGACCGTGCGCTCCGACAGGCCCTTGGCGCGGGCCGTGCGGATGTAGTCGGCGTTCAGGACCTCGAGCATGTTCGTGCGGGTATAGCGCATGTAACCGCCGATGGAGACAATGACCAGCGTGACGATGGGCAGGACCAGATGGTTGGCCTTGTCCAGGAACTGACCCATCGAATCCAGCTGGGCGTAATCGCGTCCGACGAGGCCGTACAGGTCGAACCAGCCGAGCTTGACCGAGAAGAACAGCTTGAGCAGCGTGGCAAAGAAGAAGGTGGGCAGCGAAATACCGACCAGCGCCACAGAGGTGATGACATAGTCCGCGCGGCTGTACTGCTTGGTAGCAGCCAGCACGCCGAGGGGCACGGCGATCACGATGGACAGCACAAAGGAGATGCCGCCCATGATGACAGACAGGCCGATGACCTCGGTGAATTTCTGGGTGGCAGGCACGTTCCACTTCCAGCTGTCGCCGAAGTTGCCGACAACGGCTTTGCTCAGCCAGGTGAAGAAGCCGGGAACGATGTCCAGGTCAAGGCCGTAGGAAGCGTTGAGCTGGGCAAGCCATTCCTCATAGGGCTTGGCGCCGGGGGCCTGAGCCAGCTGCATTGCCATTGTCTCTGCAAAGGAGCTGGGCAGGCTGCGGATCAGCGCATAGATAATGAACATGACACAGAACAGGATCAGTACCGACTGCGCGACACGCTTGATGATGTAGTTTCGCAAGAGTTTTCGTTCCTTCCTTGCACGGTTAAACCGCGTTTATTTTGCAGGGAAATGCCGTAATGTGGGCATCCCCATCCCACGCAGGGACGACGCCTTGCGTGGGAGTGGGACGACCATATTAGTGGTATAGGGGAAGAATGGCGATTACCGCCGGGCAGAGGGCCGGGCATGCCCGGCCCCTACAGGGCAGCGCATTCGTAGGGGCGCATTCTATATGCGCCCGCACAGGCTGCCCGCTCCCCCCTTCCTCGGTTCGTCCAATACAGCAAGCAACCGCCCTTGGCGGGCGGTCACCTGCTTTCACAACGGTAAGTTGAACTTAGTTCAGCTCGAGGTTGTTCAGCTCAGACTTGTAGGTCCAGTACGGGGTCTGATCCTTCGCGATGGTGTCGATGTTGACACGCTCGGTGGAGAAGATCGTAGCCTCGCTGCGCTGGTAGACGGGCAGCTCGACGCCCCAATCCAGGATGATCTCCATGGCCTCTTTGTACATGGCCTTGCGGGCCTCCTGGTCGGTGGTCGCGCGGGCAGCCATGATCAGCTCGTCCAGGTCAGTGTCGTTGATGGCGTAGTAGTTGGTAGCGCCCTGGCTGTGGTACAGCTGGTACATATCGGGGTCATTGGTGGACTGCCAAGCAGCGACCCAGCCCTCGGCAGAGCCGGACTGATAGGAAGCGAACAGGTCAGAAGCGTTGGCCATATCGTTGACAGTCAGGGTGAAGCCGATGGTCTTGAGAGCGGCGGCAGCGTTGGTCAGGGTCTGGAAGGAGGGGTGGTCACCGTTGCCGGAAGCACCGATGTTGATCTGATACTCCATCTTGGCACCGGCAGGAGCGGCAGTGATCTGGCCGTTCGCGACGGTGTAACCGGCAGCCTCGAAGTAGCCCAGGGCAGCCTGCAGAGCGGCGGCGTACTTGTCCTCGCTCTTCATGTCTGAGGTGTAGATCTCGTTGCCGTCCACGTCGGTGGAGTAGGCGATCTGGTAGCCGTCGTCGGTGACGGACGGGGCAGCCCAGGAGGTGTTGGAGATCGGGTAGTTGATGACGGTGGCGGTGTCGCCGTAGTAGGAGTCGATGCCCTCATCGCGGTAAGCGGCGATGACAGTCATGATGGCCTTGCGCAGGTCCTTGGAGGCCTGGGAGGAGGGGTCGCCGCCGACGTTGACGTTCTTGGCGCTCAGGGCGATGTAGCCGTAGCCGCGGTAGTCCTTCAGGCTGGTGGTGATGACGGGGCCGTCCTCACCCTCGACGCCGTTGATGTCGGCGATCTGGTCAGCAACCTCCAGAGAGTAGGAAGGATCGGAGATGTCGATGGTGCCGGCCTGAACGCCGGTGATCTTATCGGCCTCCTGGGTCTCCTTCATGTTGACGTGGGCGACCTTGGGTGCGCCGTCATAGTAGGAGGGGTTGGCATCCAGATAGACAACGCCGTCGCTGTACTTGGAGAAGGTGAACATGCCGGCACCCATGGGAGCGCTGGTCTTGGCACGGACGCTGCTCAGGTCGCCCTTGGCAAAGCCGAAGGAGTTGTTGTCGTAGTCGTACAGGCTCTCATCGCCGTAGTAGTGCAGCGGGGCGATGGGCATCTGCAGCTGGTAGATCATGGTGGTGGACAGCTCGGTGGTGGTCAGCGTCATGCTGTAGTCACCGGTCTTGACGATACCGGCCACAGAAGCAACGGCGTCACCGACGTTGACACCGGTGGTGGAGTAGGCGTAGACGTCCTCGGGGATCAGGTCAGACAGGGCGGTACCGGCAGTCTCGGCCTCCATGGCAGAGAAATTCCAGTCGTAGTTCGCGCCGATCAGCTCGAACATATCCTTCGCGGTTGCGCCTGCGGGCAGCTCGCCAAGGTTCCAGGCGGCGGCGGCACCGGCAGCATCGTTAGCGTCGGCGGCAGCGCCGCTCTCAACGCACTTGTCGATGATCTCCTGGGCAAACTTCACACCGCCGTCGTTGACAGCGTCCCAGAAAGCCTTCTGCTGCTCGGCAGTGAATTTCGTGTTGTCGGTGTTGTCCTCGCCGGCCTCAGCGATCAGCTTGGACAGCGTGGTCATGGAGCTGCGGTACTCGTCCAGACCAACGATGGGGGTAGAGTACATGGTTACAGAACCATCATACGTAGGATCGAGGAAAACATACATCGAGAAGATGACGTCGTCGATGGTGACAGGCTCACCGTCGGAGAACTTCAGGTCCTCGCGCAGCTTGATGTCATAGGTAACGGTGCCGTCGGCGTTCTCGGTGACAACGCAGTCGGCAGGACCGTGGTAGGTGTAGTCAGTGCCGTTGTACTCGCGGGTCTCGCCCTCGATGCCGTTCAGGACCATCTCACCCTTACGGTCAGCGCCCAGCAGGGCGATCTGGGTCAGGTCGATGACATCCTGGTCAGCGGCAGAAGCAGCAAAGAAGGGGCTGAACTTGCTCTCAAAGCCGGTCTCGGCCAGAACGAGCGTACCGTCGGAAGCGGCAGTGGTGGATGCCTCGGCAGTGGCCGTGCTGGTGCTCTCACTGGACGCAGTCGCAGCGGAAGAAGCAGCACCGCCGCAGCCTGCCAGCATGCCGACGCTGAGAGCGGCAGCAGATGCCAGTGCAATGGCTTGCTTTGTGTTTTTCATGTGGTAAAACCTCCTATAAATTTGCCCTCACCCACAAATCAATATTGTGCTCCCCAAGAGCGCAACACGAGAAAGGGGGAACCCCCTCTCCGCACCCTGTATCTCTTTACAGTGTACACTTGTCGATAATGGCTTAGCTTATAAGATACCTTAAAATTGACAAAAAGTCAACCATAAATCACACTTTTGTTGCTTTTTGTACCTTTTGCCGAATTTGAGAGGAAAATTTTGTAACCCCCAAAGTCTTTTTCCCCCTGTGGGAAGACTTTTCCTGCTCATCCAAAAAAGCGTGCCCTGCGTTTTTCTGCGGAGCACGCTCTATTATGATAATGTATAATTATTCTTCTTTTTCCCACGGCATCCGCTTGAGGAACAACGCAGCAGCGGCAAAAGCAGCGCAGGAGAGCAGTTCAAAAAGTATAAAAACACCTTGCATTCCCCAAAGCATCTGTGCGTCCGCTGCAAACACAGCCACCCCCTGCCCCGCGGAGGCAGCAGCGCAGAGTACCGCTGTCGCCCTGCACAAAGAGGGCAATTTTTGTGCGGTCTGTTCATGGATATAAGCCCGCACACGCGCACCGCCCCGGGTCAGCCGCACCAGCAGCACCACCGCATACAGCGCCAGCACCAGTGCCGCCATGTAGGGCAGCAGCAGGTACACAGGTGCGTGGGCCGTGGCCCCGGGCAGTGCGCCCGCGCCGACGGTCAGCGCAGCCCCGCCGCCGCAAAACAGCCACAGCAAAGCCAGCACCCTGGTGTGAGGGTGCTCGCCCGCATAGCGGTAATGCGCGCCGCGATACTGATAATTGCCGTTCAGGTCCTTCTCAAAGTCGTCGAGATAGGCGCGCTTCTTTTTCTTCTCGCGCTCGCGGTCCGCCATCAGACGATCCCCGTCAGGTCGTAGCTGTCCAGCCACGCTTTGGCCGCCTCGCTGACGCCGCGCAGACAGCTTTCCTCAAACGGCGTGGACAGGCCGGCGTTTTTCAGCAGTTCGGTGAAGGTGCGGCTGCCGCCCTGCTTCGTGTAGGCCATGTAGTGGCTCCACGCATCGGCGCGGTCCTTTTGCAGCATCGCCCAGAACTGCAGGCTGACGGTCTGGGCCAGACAGTAGTCGATGTAGTAGAACGGGCTCTGATAAATGTGCATCTGGCGCTGCCAGTACTCACCCGCGCCGTAGAACGGGATCTCGCCGTCCAGACGCATCCAGGGCTGATAGATGGCAGCCAGCTTTTTCCATTCCTCGTGGCGCTGGGCCGGGGTCAGCTCGGGATGCTCGTAGACGATGTGCTGGAAGTGGTCCACCATTGTGCCGTAGGGGATGAAGGTCAGCGCACCCGCCAGATGGCTGTAGCGGAACTTGCGGGCATCCGCGCCGAAGAAGCCATCGGCCCACGGCCAGGCGAAGAACTCCATCGACATCGAGTGGACCTCGCAGGCCTCCATGCTGGGCCAGACGTAGGAGTACGGGATGCGGTCACGGTTCATGTAGGCGGCAAAGGCGTGGCCGGCCTCGTGGGTCACGACCTCGACGTCGTGCTGGGTGCCGTTGAAGTTGGCAAAAATAAACGGCATTTCGTAATCACCCAGGCCCGTGCAGTAGCCACCGCCCGCCTTGCCGGGGGTGGACAGCACGTCCATGAGCTGGTCGTCCAGCATTTTGTTGAAGAACACGCCGGTCTCGGGGGAAAGCTCCTCATAGAACTTTTTGCCCTGTTTGAGGATGGCGTCGGCGTCGCCCGCCGGGCGGGGGTTGCCGCTGCGGAACATCAGGGCGTTGTCGGCTGCGTTCATCGGGTAATGCTTGCCCAGCCGCCCGGCCTGCTCGCGGTAGATGCTGTCGGCCAGCGGCACGATGTACTTGACGACGGCGGCGCGGAACTTTTCCACATCGGCCTTCGTGTAGCAGTTGCGGCCCATGCGGTAGTAGCCCAGCGTGGTGTAGCCCTCATAGCCGAGCTTTTTGCCCATGGTGTCACGCAGGTGGACGAGCTGATCGTAGAGGCCGTCGAACTCGGCCCCGTGCTCTTTGTACCATGCGCCCTCGGCCTTCCAGGCGGCCAGACGGCGGGCATCGTCGGGGTCGTTCTTGAACGGGGACAGCTGGCTCAGCGTGTAGACGCCGCCCTCAAACGGGATCTGCGCCGACGCGATCAGCTTGCCGTAGTCGGTGCAGAGCTTGTTCTCCTGCGCCATCTCGTCAAGGATCGCAGGCGAAAAGGCCTTGTCGGCGATCTCAGCGTTGACAAACATCAGGTCGCCGTACTCAGCGGCAAAATCCGCGCGGAACGGCGAATCGAGCATGGCGCGGCTCCATGCGTTCTGGCACTCCTGCAGCTGAGGCGCCGCCTCGTTCCAGAAATTCATCTCCTCATCGTAGAAGGTGTCGCGGGTGTCGATCGTGTTGCGTACACTCGCAAGCTGGGCCTGCGTGTCCACATGCTTGTTGAGCTTTTCCTCCTCAAGGAATACCGCGCGCGCCTCGGCGTAGCTTTCGGCGGCCTTGAACCGCGCGCAGAGGTCAGCGAACTGCTGCTTTACCGCGTCCAGATCGGGGCGCTGATAGGGCATCTCGGAAAACTTCATGGCTGTATCTCCTTTACGGACATTTTGTGAGTATTATAGCACATTCTGCTGCAAAATGCAAAAGTCTGTCCGCACGGACAGTCCACATTTGTTGGATTTCTGTATAAAATTTCTCGGTTTCCGTATTGCAAATTTGACGCATATTGAGTATAATAAAGCTAGTAATATCTTACAAGGGGGAGTTTTGACATGCCGATCTCTGAGCCTACCGCTGTATTTTCCATCCGTGATGACCGTGATATGGAGATCAAGCAGGCGGTGCTGCAGGTGTACCGTGCGCTGGAGGAGAAGGGCTACAACCCCATCAATCAGCTTGTCGGCTACATTCTGTCAGAGGACCCGACCTACATCACGACCTACAAGAACGCCCGCGCCATCATCCGCCGCATCGACCGTGATGACCTGCTGCAGGCGCTTGTGCGTGACTTTGTGAAGCACTAAAAATCAGGATTTTAAAAAAGCTCCCGCGTATCGTTGGATACGCGGGAGCCTTTTTTACTCCAAAGCCTTCCCCCCAGAAGGGGGGGAAGGTGGCCCCGCAGGGCCGGATGAGGGACGAGTTTGCCGTGGTTTCCCGTTTATGGGTTATAATGGCAAACCTGCCCCTCATCAGTCAGCGGGCGGGGCCGCTGACAGCTTCCCCCAAGGGGGAAGCCTTTTTACTCCGCGAAAAACGCGTTCTGCACGGCGTTGAGGACGGCGGCGCGGCCGGCGGTAAAGTTGACGCCGCCCTGCAGATAGCAGGTGTAGGGCGCGCGCAGCGGACCATCACAGCTGATCTCGATCGTGCTGCCCTCGGTAAAGCTGCCGCTGGCCATGACGACCTTGTCGGTGTAGCCCGGCTCATCGGCAGGCTCGGGGCTGGCAAAGCTGTCCACCGGGCTGTTGTGCTGGATGCCCGCGCAGAAGCCTGTCAGCGCGGCGGCACTGCCCGAGTCAAAGCAGGTGACAATGTCATTGTGGTCGGCCGTGTAGCGCGGCACGGGGCTGACACCCGCCAGCTCCAGCAGACACTGGGCGTAGATGGCGGTTTTCAGCGCCTCGCAGACAACGCCCGGGGCGTAGTAGAAGCCGAGGAAGGTATCCCGCAGACTGTCCTGCGTGCAGCCCAGATCGCCGCCGATGCCGGGCGCGGTGAAGCGGTGGCTGCACTTTTCCACCAAATCGCGGCGGCCTGCAATGTAGCCGCCGGTCGGGGTGATGCCGCCGCCCGGGTTTTTGATGAAGCTGCCCGCCATAATATCTGCGCCGAAGGCGACCGGCTCCGCAGTCTGGGTGAACTCACCATAGCAGTTGTCCACAAAGATGACTGCGTTGGGGTTGGCCTTGCGGGCGATGTCGGCTACCTTTCGGATGGTGTCCAGATCAAACGCATTGCGCTGGGTGTAGCCGCGGCTGCGCTGGATATGCACCACCGTGGCGGTCTTGGCCTTCTCGGCAATCAGGTCGTAGTCGGGGGTGAAGTCCGGCAGCAGCGGGCACTCGTCATACCTGACGCCGTACTCCCGCAGGGTGCCGCAGCCCTTGCCCGCCTCGCCGATGCCGATCACGCCCTCCAGCGTGTCGTAGGGGCGGCCGGTCGCAGCCAGCAGGGTGTTCCCCGTGCGCAGCAGGCCGAAAAGCGCGACCGTCAGGGTGTGGGTGCCGCTCATGAACTGCGGGCGCACGAGCGCTGCCTCCGCCCCCATGCAGCGGGCAAAGACCTCCTCCAGCTTATTGCGGCTGTCGTCCCAGACGCCATAGCCGCTCGACCCCCAGAAGTGCCGTGCCTCAACGCCGCTGTCGGTAAAGGCGCGCAGCATCTTGAGCTGGTTGTAGTCGCGGATCTCCTCCACATGAGCAAACTGCTCACGGCAGAGGGAAAGGGCCTTGCGGTCCAGCGCCAGCACCTCGGGGCGCAGGTCGTAGAATTGTTCGATCATTGCATATTCCAATCTGTAGTATAATAGTATATTTTGCCGTTTTGTACAAATCCAAGCTGCTCATAAAAGCCGCACAGCGTCCGCTCACAGGCAAAGCGCACCGTGCGTTCGGCGGCCAGCGTGTTTGCCATCTCAACGATCAGCCGCCGGGCCAGTCCCCTGCCCCGCCAGGCCGGGTCGGTCACGCCCGCCGCCATATAGCTTTCGGTGTTGCTCTGCTCATAGCAGCCAACTGTGCAGACGGGGCGGCCGTCCTGCAGCAGGGCATGGCACACCCCCACGCCGTGGGCCAGCGCCGTACAGGCCGTAGAGTAGAACTCATCGGCCTCGGCGTCATTCTCGGCAAAGACCAGACGGCTGACCGGCAGCATAGAGGGCGCTGTGTCCCGCACCAGCTCCGCCGGGTACGCAGGCGGCAGCGGCAACGCGCAGCCCTGCGGCAACTCCCACAGGGTCAGTGGTGCGGCGGGTTGCCAGCCTGCCAACGCAAGGGGCTGCTCGGTGCGCAACCGGTCGGCGCAGAGAAACCGCAGAAAGCCGGCCAGTTCCTCGCGGGCGTCCTCCCCTGCACTGCCGCCGGGCAGCGCACCGCAGACCACGGCACTGCCGCCGCGCAGCTCTAGCACCGCTGTGCCGGGCAGCAGATAGAAGGCCCACCCGCTGGCCGGGTGCTGCCCGAACAGCCGAAGATGCGTGCCGAGGACAGCCTCAAAGTAAGGCTTGCCGGACAGGCGGCGCAGATATTCGGTTTTATGTTCCGCAGTGGAGACGGATTGAATCATGGAGGGACCTCTCACCTCCCTCTGCGAGGGGGCCAAGTCAGGTTGTCGTCATCATTTCAGGTTGTTGACGATATTCTTATAATCCCGTCCTCTGACCTCAAAATTCGGGTACAAATCAAAGGATGCAGATGCGGGCGAAAGGCTGACCACATCCCCGGGTTGGGCGGCACCGCGCGCCAGCTCGACTGCGTGCTGCATGCTGTCCGCGTGCAGGATGGTCAGCGCGCTCTCGTCAAAGCCCGCACATCCGCGGACAGCCGCCTCGATGCGGGGGCCGGTGGCACCCATCAGCACCAGTGTCTTGACATGGGCCAGGATCTCGGGCGCGAGCGGCTCATAGGGGATCTTCTTGTCATAGCCGCCTGCGATCAGAATGATTTTCTGGTTGAAGCTGCGCAGACCGGCGATCGTGCGCGTCGGGCTGGACGCGATGGAATCGTTGTAGTAGGTCACGCCGTCCAGCGTGCGAACCGGCTCAATGCGATGCTCTACACCGGTGAAGGTGGAGCCGACCTGACGCATGGCCTCGACCGGCACGCGGCCCCAGACGGCAGCGATGGCGGCCAGCAGGTTCTCGACATTGTGCAGGCCGCGCAGCTTGACCTCGGCCCGGGGCAGGATCGGCGTCACGACACCGTTCTCCGCATAGCAAAGGGTGTCATCGCTCTCCCGCAGGAAGGCGCCCTTGTCTGTGTCATGCAGGCGGGTAAACCAGACCTGCTCACCCTTGCAGTCCTTCTGCATACCGCGCGAGATCTCATTTTCAAAGCCCAGCACGGCGCGGCATGGCGGCACCTGCCACAGCAGGATGTTCCGCTTGGCGTCAATGTACTCCTGCATGTCCTTATGGTGGTCCAGATGGTTGGGGGTCACATTGGTGACAACCGCCACCTTGGGGCTGACGCGCATGCTGATCAGCTGGAAGCTCGACAGTTCGACAACGGCGACCGCCTCGGGGGTCACATCTGCCAGCTGGGGCAGCAGCGCAGCGCCGATGTTGCCGCCGAGAAACACCTTGCGGCCGGCAGCCTCAAACATCTTGGAGATCAGCGTTGTGGTCGTGGTCTTGCCATCAGAGCCGGTCACGGCCACGATCTCGCAGGGGCAAAGCTCAAAGAAAAGCTCAACTTCGCTGGTGACCTTTGTGCCGGCCTGCAGGGCCGCCTGCAGCTCGGGCTTGTAATACTCATAGCCCGGTGTGCGCATAATGATATCCTGCCCGGCAAAGCCGTCAGTATAATGCTCGCCCAGACTCAGGCGGACATGCAGGCGGCGCAGCGTGTCCGCATACGCGCCAAAATCCTCAAGGGACTTTTTCTGATCGCAGAGCGTGACCTGCGCGCCCAGCTCCACAAACTGTTCGATGCAGCGCTTGTGGCTGACGCCCGCACCGATAAAGGCAACCTTTTTTCCCTGAATAAGATTCTGCAGCTGTTCGATCGGCAGCATAAATATCTCTCCCCTGCATTTTATTCTGCAGCAATCCTGCGGCGCTCCGCCCACCGGACGGGAATCGCATGGTAATGCTCTATGTTATTATATACAAAACGCCGTAGTTCTGCAACAAAATTCGGCCCGCCAAGGCGGACCGAATCGGAGTTTATTTTGCGCTTACTGCTGGCCGCCCATGGGGATACCATGCTTGTCAAGCAGCGTGCGGATCTTGGTCATCGGGTCGATGATGGAGGAAACGCTCTTGTCATGGTTGATGGCGGCGATGAAGTAGGCGGTGTACTTGGAGACATCCACGTCGTAGTACCACTCGCGCTCCAGCAGTTCCGGCTTGCGGTAGGTCAGGTTCGTGCCCAGCACAGCCTTGATGATGCCGTCGTTGTAGGCCTTGTCGAACTTCTCCAGACCGGCGGTGAAGAGCGGGAAGGTGCAGCAGGTAAAGATGTTGCGGGCACCGCGCATCTTCAGCTCATAGCCGATGTCGAGCATCGACTCGCCGGAGGCGATGATGTCGTCAGCAATAAAGACATCCTTGCCCTCAACGCTCTCGCCCAGATACTCATGCGCCACGATGGGGTTGCGGCCGTTTACCACACGGCTGTAGTCGCGGCGCTTGTAGAACATGCCGAGGTTGCAGCCCAGCACGCTGGAGTAGTACATGTTGCGGTTCATGGCGCCCTCATCAGGAGAGACGATCATGAAGTTATCCTTGTGGAAGGAGACATCCGGCACATGATGCAGCAGGCACTTGAGCACCTGATAGGTGGGCATGACATTGTCGAAGCTCATGGTGGGCACGGCGTTCATGACGCGGGGGTCATGGGCGTCAAAGGTGATGATGTTCTTGACGCCGACCGCGCGCAGCTGCTGCAGGGAGAAGGCGCAGTCCAGACTCTCGCGGCTGACGCGGCGATGCTGGCGGCCGCCGTACAGGCTGGGCATGATAACGCTGATGCGGTGGGCACGGCCGGAGACAGCCTGAATAATGCGCATCAGGTTCTGGAAGTGGTCATCCGGGGAGAGGTGGTTCTCATACCCGAAGAGCTTGTAGGTGACGCTGTAGTTGCCCGGATCGACGAAGATGTACAGGTCGTCACCGCGGGTGGACGCCTTGACAAGGCCTTTTGCATCACCGGACTGGAAACGCGGGCAGTCGCAGGGGATGATGAAGGTATCGACCTCATCATTGCCGACCTCACGCGCCCAGCGCACAAGGTGACTGTCTACGAGTTTGCAAAGCTCCTCTGCACCGGGGCAGGCAATCAGACCGAGATCGGCGATCGCATCCTCCTTGGCAAAGAAATCACGCGGGCCAAGATTCTGTTCAGCCATTACAGGTACTCCTTACTTCCATCTGGTATTACTTATTTCATCAGGGCAGTGTGGCAGACCACAAGAACCCATTTACTCATATTGTAGCACAGCAGACGGATAAAATCAGCCCTGCAAGGCAAAAATTTCAACATTTTCGACATTTTCCGCGCTTTATACATGCTTCGCGTTGTTACTTGCAAAAAATTCTGGCGGATTTTACAAAAAGTTTGCAAACTCTGATCTTCACAGTATTCCATAACACTTTCTAATATTCTCACCACATAAAAAGCGGCACCTGACCGATGCCGCTTTCCGTTTAATTTTTCTTTGCTTTCGTCAGTTGTTCACGGAATTGTTGTTTCATAAGTTCCGTACCCTTGGAAGATGTCAAATCCGCCTCGCTCAATTTTCCGACCTTAACCATCTTGCACACTTCAATAAATGCTTTTCCCATTGCCAGCGTCACCACACCAGCTGTACCGCCGGAAACCACTCCACCCGCCGCAGTGCCAATGCCCGGAATCATTTTCAGCAGATTCGTTGCCAGTGTCTTGCCCACAACCGCGGCCCCGCCTGCACCGATGGCGGCAGTTGCCAACATTTTCAGGCCGTCTTTTTCAATGTCAATTTTATAAATGGCACAAATCGACGCCATCAGACCTACCTGCTGGGCAATCAAAAGCGGGGCATCGGCAAATGGGATAGGTACAAAACCCGTCACTGCCGTAGAGGCCACAGCAACCGCCACCGCATTTTCTGCCTTTTCGTTCAGTTCTGTCAGTTCCAGCTCTTTTAATTCCTTATTCAAATCCATGATTGTTTTCCTTTCAGTTCAAGAAATATGCGTCAATGTCTGCCTTTGTTTTCAGAATTTTTTCTTCCTTTACACCTGCACTTTGGGCAAGCTTTATCGCGCCTTCAAACGCGATATTCACATCTTCATCAAAAGCTATGTCCACCAGCGATTCGAACTCTTTCGTCTTTTTCATAGCTTCGTTGGCAAACGCAATGCACCGTAGGTTTATCTCCGTTCCAAGTTCTTCCATCTGCAGTCTATATGTGCTGACAAGTTCCTGTTCTTTCTCTGCGTTGTATTGTTTGCAAATCTCATATACATACTCGCCTGCCACATTACCAACCAGTGCCCCCAATATAGGCACCGGAATAACCGTCTGGCCCACAATAGATGCAATCGCACTTACCGTAACATCTAGGCAGAGCGTCTCACTGTTAATCAGGAAATCTTCTTTTGTAATTTTTCCTGTGCGGTATGCGTTCAGCTGCTCCCCAACGCCAAAAACAGCAGTCACATAAGCAGACGCTACATTTTCAGGCGTAACAGTAAAGTTGGACAACAGGTAAACCGCCGCACCTCGAATGCCGCCCTTAACGGTTCCATAGCCGGTCTTTTTACCGATTTCGCACCAATCTTCCTCTGTAAAATTTTGAAGTTTCTTACCCTCCTTACACTTTCTCGCAATTTCAAGGCAGAAGGCCATTCCGCCCTCCAACACCGCACCGACACCTGCCGCTTGTGCGCCCTGCTTGAAGTTCGGTTTCCCCTGCTCATAAATTTCCGCACGCTTTTCTTGGTCTGTTTTGTGCAGAGACTGTTCTTCTTTTCGGATGGTATCATCAATTTTCCCCAGTTGTACATCCGAATAATCCGCAATCGTCGGCGAAACATCTCTTCCAAAGTTCAGCCCTGTATCCTGTTGGAATTGCTTTGCCGCTTCTGCCAGTCTCCATTGTTCTTTACTGAGAGATGATGGGTTTTCCTTCTGCAAATTCAGCACCCGAACGATTGCATTATACTGATCCTGCGGAATGTCATAGCTTCCGCCATTTTTTACAAAATCAGGGTACTTATCAAGATGCCCTTTTACTGCCTCCATCGTGTGCTTTGCACCGTTGTAAAATTTCGACTGTATCTGTGCACCGTTTTTCAAATAATCTTCCGGTGCCGTTCTTCCGACACCCTCAAATGTATATTCTGCCGCCAGCCCTTTCATATAATTTCTAGCATTTGAAACATTTACCTGAACATGCTCGGCAACCTCTCCGTGTTTCGTCTGCACGGCACCCAAAATATGTTCAGGGTTAGACACAAACTTTTTTAGTTCCTGCATTTCTGCAAGCGCTTTTTCCAAGTTTCCGTCCTGTTCTGCCAGCATTGCATCGACTTTTTTCTGTACTTCCTCATTCAGCCAATGCGTCCAAGCCGCCACCGCCTGTTCTTGCGTACTTTTCGCAATTCTCTCTTTTGCATCAGCATCCATCGCTTTTTCCTTATCAGCTGACTGTTTCATTCAACAAAACCGAAAGTGTTTCAACAAGGTCAACCGTTTGTCCCAGAAAGTACTGGTCCTCACCGCTCAGATTTTTGTAATCTGCATTCATAAAGCTCTCTATTCTTTCAATTGGCAGCTGCTTTGCGATTGCAGTTGTTCTCATAGAAAGATGTAAAATTTTAGTTGCGCTTTCATCAAGTGAGCCTCTTGCTTTTATGATTTCTTTTGCTTCGCTGACTGCTTTATCTGCAATTTCCTTGTTCTTGTTCGTCATGGTAATCAGCGAAACTCCTGTACTTGCCGCTGTAATTCCCCATCCAACTGGCCCCGCAAGCGCAAGGAAAGCATTTCCCGCTGCCATTCCCGCGGTTCCGCCTGTAACTGCAAAGCTCGCAAAAGTGCGTCCCAACCATGCTACAGCCGCTTTTTGTGCCGCCGCGCCAGACAACGCACTGATTGCCGTTCCGGTAGCCGCTGTGCCGAATGTCGTTGCAATCCCCATCAGTGCCGTTGGTGCCATAGCCGCCACACCCAATCCGGCCGCTGCACCGCCAGCAATGTTCTTTCCTGCCTTTGCTGCCGCGTCATAGGCTTCTTGTGCATATTCCCGCGTTTTACGAAAATTTATAAGCTGTTGACGGACGTTTCCCATCTTTGTGTCATACTCTTTTGGAGTATTGGCAACGCTGTTGATGACGAGTTCAATCTTCTTTATTTGGTTTTCCGCTTCTACACGATGTGTATAAAGTGTTTCTGCCCAATCCGTCATCCTTTGATAAGATTGATTATATTCTTTCAACGCTTTCTCATGAATCGACAGGGCTTCTTTTTTCAGTGAATTGTTAAACATTTATAAACCCCTTTCAACTTACTTTTGCTTTCCGTCCATATAAATTATCATGCCCCCCGAAATAAATCTCAATTTGCAAATTGCACAATAATCCTCTATACTTTTTTGTTATATGTTTTCACACACGATTTCGTTCTATACTTTATGATAGCATATTCACTATCTTTTGTAAATTGTCATTCCTACTAAATCCCATTAAAGTTATTTATATACACTATCATAAAGTAGGGAGAGCACCTCATGGCTGACAATACCAAGCTTGCGCGCGAGGTTGGCGCAAAAATCAAATATCTGCGTCTCAAGCAAGGCCTAAGCCAAGAATCGCTTGCGCTCACCTGCGATATGAACCCAGCTTTTCTCGGCCATGTGGAGCGCGGGATGCGCAGTCCCACACTGAACACATTGCAACGCATCTGCGATGGGCTGGGTATTACACTTACCGAACTCTTGCTGACTGAACCGAACACAGACCTCGACAGTGCTGCGGCTATCCAGCATGTGACCGACCGTATGCGGCGGCTCTCCCCCGCACAGGCCGCCCATGTAGCGGAGCTGATTGAGCAGGTTTGTTGCTTGCTGGATGAGGCCGAGAAATGACCCGCGGGCCGATGACGAGCATCGGCCCCTACAGAGTTTCTTTCAGTATAGCCTTTGCCTTGGACAGAGAGTGTCCATTTGCTGATAAACCCAAAAATTTTTGCATAAAAATGCGCCCGCCGAGGTTCATTCCCTCGGCGGGCGCTGATTACTTATCCGTATTTACTTTTCGTTCTCATCCTGGACCTTGCGGGGGATCAGGCGGACCTCCTGCACGCGGCGGTTGGTCGCGCGGGTGACGGTACCATCAAAGTCACCCCAGATGAACTTATCCCCTACCTTGGGCAGACGGCTGAGCTTTTCCTGCACCAGACCGCCGATGGCCACGGCATCAATGTCGTCATCCTCCTTGATGCCCAGTTCCTCGGCCGTGTCATCTACGCTGGCGCTGCCGGAGATCAGCCAGCTGCCATCGGACTGCTGGCGCACATCCTCGACCACATCGTCATGCTCGTCCCAGATCTCGCCGACCAGTTCCTCCAGAATATCCTCCAGCGTGATGATGCCGGCGGTGCCGCCGTATTCATCGACCACAACGGCCATATGATGCTTGCTCTCACGCAGGGTACGCAGCAGCGCGGAGATCTGGGTCACACTGGTCGTGTACAGCGTCGGGCCGACAAGATCCTCCAGCTTGACATTTTTGTCGTGCTTCTGCAGGGCTGCAAAGCAGTCCTTTTCATGTACCACACCAATGATATTGTCGATCGTATCGTGGTAGACCGGCAGGCGGGAGTAGCCGCTCTCGGCGAAGCGCTCAATGACTTCGTCCATCGGGGTATCATCCTCGACAGCCACCACATCCACGCGGGGGGTAAGCACATCCTGCGCCTCCACATCGTCAAACTCGATGGCGCTGCGGATCAGCTCACTTTCACGGTTCGTCAGCTCGCCGTCCTTTTCGGCCTCGCTGACCATCGTCACCAGTTCACCTTCGGTGATGGTGTCCTTCTCTCCGGTATCAAACCGTTTGGCAAGGAACTTCTTCCACGCACCGAACAGGGCGTTCAGCGGCGTAAAAATCGTGACCAGCGCGCTGAGCACGGGGGCAAAGCTCATGGCCAGAGTTTCGGGCATTTCCTTGGCCATGCTCTTGGGGGTGATCTCGCCAAAGGTCAGGACCAGCAGGGTCATGACGATCGTCGAGACGGTAGGGCCGTAAACGCCGCCGACAAGGCGGGTAAACAGCACGGTGGCAAGAGAGGACGCACCAATATTCACAATGTTGTTGCCGATCAGAATGGTGCTGAGCAGGCTGTCGTAGCGCTCGACCAGCGCGAGCGTGTGCGCCGCTCTGGCGTCACCGTCCTCCGCCTTGCTCCGCAGGCGGATCTCATTCAGCGAATTGTACGCTGTTTCTGCCGCCGAGAAAAACGCAGACAAACCGATCAGGATTATCAGTGCGACGATCATAAATATACTGCCATCGTCCATTGGGGAACTATCAACTCTTTCTTTATTAAATTTATGTACAATAGCACATTTTAGACATTATAGCATAAATATGCGCGCAACGCAAAGGGTATGCTGTCAAATTTGTGTAAAACTGTGTTTTTATCTAATTTTGGAATTTCTTCGGTTCCTTCTTTGCAAAGAAGGAACAAAAGAAGCGTATGGTACGCACCCGCTTGTTCGTTGTTGCTTCGCCCGCAGGGCGCAAAGAGCCTTCCCACACGGTGGGGAGGTGGCCCGGTGTCGAGTTGCTGCCGGGGCGGGCGGATATGGAATCCGCCCCTACGGAGGGCATAGGGCGAAAAGGCACTAACAATGAGGTTCCACGGGCGAGCAATGCTCGCCCCTACATAGCCCTGCAGTTCATCAAAACAAAAACACCGCCTGCCCTTGCGGGCAAGCGGTGTCTTTTTATCAAGTTATCTGACTAATCAGACCAGCTCGATGATAGCCATCTCGGCAGCATCGCCGCGACGGGGTCCGATCTTGTAGATGCGGGTGTAGCCGCCGTTGCGGTCAGCGTACTTGGGGCCGATCTCATCGATGACCTTCTTGGCAATATCTTCCTTGGTGATGTAGGAGAAGACCTGACGCTTTGCGTGCAGATCGTCCTGCTTACCGAGGGTGACCATCTTCTCAGCCATGGAACGAACTTCCTTGGCGCGGGTGACGGTGGTCTCGATTTTGCCGTTCTCAAACAGGTAGGTCACCATAGCGCGCAGCATAGCGTTGCGGCTGTCGGTGGCACGACCGAGTTTACGGGTACCGGGCATTTCGATTCACTCCTTATCAATAGAATCCGCGTGTCGCGGGGGGTTAGTTTTCGTCTTCCTTGGTCAGAGAGAAACCAAGGCTGTCCAGCTTTGCCATGACCTCTTCCAGAGACTTGCGGCCCAGATTGCGGACCTTCATCATCTCATCCTCGCTCTTACCGATGAGGTCACCTACCGTGTTGATGCCGGCACGCTTGAGGCAGTTGAAGGAGCGGACGCTCAGGTCCAGCTCTTCAATCGTCATCTCGAGTGCCTTCTCACGGCCCTGATCTTCGTTATCCACCATGATCTCGGTCTCGCCGGTCTCATCGCAGAGGTTCACGAACAGGTTCAGGTGCTCCGTCAGTACGCGGGCTGCCAGGCTCAGGGCCTCCTGCGCATTGCAGGTACCGTCAGTCCAAACTTCCATAATCAGCTTATCGAAGTCGGTGATCTGGCCTACACGGGTACGATCGACCGTGTAGTTGACCTTGAGGACAGGGGTATAGATGCTGTCCACGGGCAGGGTGCTGATGTCGCTCTTCTCGATCAGGGCCTGCTTGTTGCGCTCAGCGGGAACATAGCCGCGGCCCTTGTCAAAGGTCAGCTCCATGACCAGCTTGGCACCCTCGCCCAGCGTGGCGATGTGCCACTCAGGGTTCAGGATCTCCAGATCATCGCCGCCCTTGATGGTGCCGGCAGTGACCTCGCAGGGGCCAACGGCCTCGACGCGGACGGTCTTGGGGGCTTCGCCGTAGATCTTGGCAGCGACACCCTTGAGGTTCAGGACGATCTCGGTGACATCCTCACGCACGCCCTCGATGGTAGTGAACTCGTGCACCACGCCGTCAATCTTGACGCTGGTGACAGCCACACCGGGCAGAGAGGACAGAAGCACACGACGCAAGCTGTTGCCCAAAGTCGTGCCGAAGCCGCGCTCAAGGGGCTCGACAACGAACTTACCGTAACGGCCATCCGGGGAAAGGGCAGCCGTTTCGATCTTGGGGCGTTCGATCTCCATCATAAAAACCCTCCTTGTTAAGCCAGCGCCCGAGAGCGCTGGTTCGGTTGGAAAAATCGTAGAAAACAGTTAAGAGGATTACTTGGAGTACAACTCGACGATGAGGTGCTCAGCGATGGGCACATCAATGTCCTCACGAACGGGCAGCTTGGTGACGGTGCCCTTCAGGGCGTTCTTGTCGCGCTCCAGCCAGGAAGGCAGCAGAACGACAGGAGCTTCCTCGCCCAGCAGCTTGCTGAACTTGACGGAAGAACGGCTGGACTCGATGACTTCGATCACATCGCCCGCCTTAACCTGATAAGAGGGGATGTTGACACGCTTGCCATTGACAGTGAAGTGATTGTGGGAAACCAGCTGGCGGGCGTCGCGGCGGGTCTTGGCAAAGCCCAGACGGTAGACGACGTTGTCGAGACGGCGCTCGACCAGAACCAGCAGGTTGACACCGGTCTGACCGGGCATGCGGGAGGCCTTCTCGTAGTAGGTATGGAACTGGTTCTCCAGAATGCCGTACACGAACTTGACCTTCTGCTTCTCGTTCAGCTGGGTGGCGTACTCGCTCTTCTTCTTTCTCATCTGGCCGCCGGGGTTACGATTGGTGGTCTTCTTGCCATAACCCATAACAGCAGGAGAAATGCCGAGAGCACGGCAGCGCTTAGCGATAGGTTGGGTATTCTTAGCCATATCTCATGTTCTCCTTTCAATCAAACGCGGCGGCGTTTGGGCGGGCGGCAGCCATTGTGGGGGATGGGGGTCACATCACGGATCATAGTGACCTCCAGACCGGTTGCCTGCAGGGCGCGGATGGCGCTCTCACGGCCGGAACCGGGGCCCTTAACGTAGACCTCAACGGTCTTCATGCCATGCTCGATGGCGGCCTTGGCAGCGACCTCAGCAGCGCTCTGCGCAGCGTAAGGAGTGCTCTTACGGGAGCCACGGAAGTTCAGCGCACCAGTGCTGCACCAGGAAACGGTGTTGCCCTGAGTGTCGGTGATGGTCACGATGGTATTGTTAAAGGTGCTCTGGATGTGAGCAGCACCGGCGCTGATATTCTTGCGCTCTTTTTTCTTAGTGCGGGTTTTTGCCGCAGTAGCTTTGTTAGCAGCCATGTCTCAGTTCCTCCTTACTTCTTTTTGTTAGCGACAGTGCGCTTGGGACCTTTGCAGGTACGCGCATTGGTCTTAGTGCGCTGGCCGCGGCAGGGAAGACCCTTGCGATGGCGCACACCACGGTAGCACTGGATCTCGGTCAGACGCTTGATGTCAAGCGCGACATTACGGCGCAGGTCGCCCTCTACCATGATGTTGTTTTTGTCGATGTAGTCGCGGATCTTGGCCTCTTCATCAGCGGTCAGGTCCTTGACGCGGGTATCAGGGTTAATTCCGGTACCGGCGAGAATCTCGTCGGCAGTGGACTGGCCGATGCCGTAAACATAAGTCAGACCAACCTCGATCCGCTTCTCGCGAGGCAGATCAACACCAGCAATACGTGCCATAAAGCACCTCCATTAGTAACATCCCATGTCCTGGTCGGGGCCTGCGCCGGGAATCTACGCACTTGGCCCCCAAGCGTTTTGGGTACGGTTTCCGCGGAATGCTCCGCGGACCTTTAGCCCTGACGCTGCTTATGCTTCGGATTGGCGCAGATGATCATTACGCGGCCTTTGCGCTTAATGACCTTGCACTTCTCGCAAATGGGTTTCACGGAAGGTTTTACCTTCATGATGTTAACCTCCTTTATAACACAAGGCGCTTCTTATTTGGAACGCCAGGTGATCCGGGCTTTGGTCAGGTCGTAGGGAGACATTTCCATCGTGACCTTGTCGCCGGGCAGGATGCGGATGAAGTTGGTCCGCAGCTTGCCGGAAATGTGAGCCATAACCACATGGCCGTTGGGCTTACCCTCTTTGTTGAGGAGTTCAACCTTGAACACAGTGTTGGGCATGGCCTCCCGAACGATACCTTCTACTTCGATGACATCTTCTTTAGACAAGCTGATTGCCTCCTTGAAGGGTTCCGTCAGTTCCGCGCCGCGTCATATGCGCGGATCGCATCCCTGAGTTGTTGATCGCTTTTCAGAAGCTCGTTCTCAAGAACGGTGGTCGTAGGTGCAACATGCTGCATCTTTTTGCGTTTGGGATTGTCCAGCTTGCGCAGGTCCCCATCAGCAACCAGAAGCATCGGTCCATCCACAGCCAGAACAGCCAGTGTGCGGGTCTTATCCCGACCGGCCTTGGAGCGGACCAGCTGGCCTCTTACAAAGTCCATCCGGGTTCCTCCCAGCCGTAGGTCAGGACCTCGGCACCGGCCGTAGTGATCGCCATGGTATGCTCAAAGTGAGCTGCCAGGCCGCCGTCACACGTTTTGACCGTCCAGCCGTCCTTCAGTGTCTTTACCGCGTACTTGTACTGGCACACCATCGGCTCGACTGCGATGCACATGCCCGGCACCAGACGCGGACCGCGCCCGGCGTTGCCGAAGTTCGGGACTTCGGGGTCCTCATGCAGCTCCTTGCCGACACCGTGGCCGACAAAGCTGCGGACGACCGAAAAGCCGTTCTCCTCGACATAGGATTGTACTGCGTGGCCGATATCCCCTACCCGGTTGCCGCCGCGCGCCATCTCGATGCCGCGATGCAGGCTCTCCTTCGTAACATCCAGCAGCCGCTGGGCTTCGAGGTCAAGCTTGCCGCACCCGTAGGTGCAGGCATTGTCGCCGTTGAAGCCATCGATCTTGCAGCCGGTGTCGATCGAAACGATGTCGCCGGGGCGGATCTGCTGCTGTCTGGTGGGGATACCATGAATGACCGTGTCATTCACGCTGATGCACGCCGTGGCCGGAAAGCCGTACAGGTGCAGGAAGTTGGGCCTGGCACCGTGGCGCACGATAAAGTCATAGATGATTTTGTCGATCTCAGCGGTAGTGATACCGGGTTCGATCGCTTCGCCGCCGGCCTTCAGGGCTGCTGCGCTGATCGCGCAGGCCTTGCGCATCTTCTGCAGCTCGGCAGCATTTTTGATTTGGATCATGGATGATTAAGCCTCCAAAAGCTTGAGAAGGAACGCCGTGGTGGCCTCGATGGAACCCTGATCGGGCACCTCCACCAGCTTACCGCGCTCACGGTAGAATGCTACCAGCGGCTCGGTCTGCTCATGGTAAGCCTTTAAGCGGTCCAGTACAGTGGCGGGCTCGTCATCCTTGCGGATGGCCAACTCACCGCCGCAGCGGTCACAAACGCCCTCTTTGGCACTGGGTTTGTTTACGATGTGATAGCTGGCACCGCATTTTGCGCAAACGCGGCGGCCGGACATGCGGCGGGTGATCGCCTCATCCTCAACGATGAGGTTCACGACCTTGTCGATCTCCACGCCCATCTGCTCCAGAGCTTCGCCCTGAGCGATCGTGCGGGGCATACCGTCAAGGATAAAGCCCTTTGCGCAGTCAGGCTCTGCCAAGCGCTCCTTCACGATGCCGACGATGACATCATCGGGCACCAGAGCACCAGCGTCCATAAAACTTTTTGCCTTTTTGCCCATCGGCGTGCCTTCCTTAACGGCTGCACGCAGAATGTTGCCGGTGGAAATGGTCGGGATGCCCAGCTTATCGCAGAGGATCTCTGCCTGAGTTCCCTTGCCGGCGCCGGGGGCGCCCAAAAGGATCAGTTTCATCGCACATTCCCTTTCTCTTATTCCAAGAACCCTTTGTGGTAACGGGCGGTCATATAGCCTTCCAGAGAACGGCCGGTCTCAAGCGCCACACCCACGACGATCAGCAGCGTAGTACCACCCAGCTGGATGGAAGTGCCGGTGATGTTGCCGAGGATGATGGGGAAGCCAGCCACGATAGCCAGGAAGATCGCGCCGATCAGAGTGATCTTGGACAGGGTCTTCGTGATAAAATCGCTGGTGGGCTTGCCCGGACGGATGCCGGGAATGGTACCGTTGTTTTTGCGAAGCTGGTTGGCAATGTCCACGGGGTTGTACTGGATCGCAACGTAGAAGTAGTTGAACGCGACGATCAGCAGCACATAAACGATGAGGTAAAGAACGCTGTTGTAGTTAAACACGCTGAAGAAAGCGTACAGCGCCGGATGCGAAGCTGCATCCAGATTGATGAACCGGAAGATCAGACCGGGCAGGCTGCACAGCGTCGAAGCAAAGATGATGGGCATAACGCCGGTCATGTTCACTTTGATGGGGATGTAGCTGGACTGACCACCATACATCTTGCGGCCCATAACGCGCTTGGCGTACTGGACCGGGATGCGGCGCTCTGCGTTCGTCAGGATGACGACGAAGACGACCGCGACCAGTGCCAGAACGAGCAGCAGGGGCAGCATGATGTAGAAGAACGGCTCACCGTTCTGGGCGCGGGCCAGAATGTTGGTCGTAGCAGTGTAGATGCTGGACCAGCGGGCCACGATGCCTGCGAAGATCATCAGCGAGATACCGTTGCCGATACCCTTGGAGTCGATCTGGTTGCCCATCCAGGCGCAGAGCTGAGAGCCTGCCGTGAAGGCCAACACGATGACGACCGCGCTGAAGATGCCCGCAAAGCCCTCCGTGTAGGACAGAGCGCCCATATTGCGGATGATGAAGTAGTAGCCGATGGACAGCATCAGACCAATGCCCGCGCCAACATAGTTGGTGATGCGGCGCATCTTGCGCTGACCTTCCTCGCCTTCCTTGGTGAGGTTTTCCAGATACGGAATGGCTACTGCCAGCAGCTGCATAATGATGGAGGCGTTGATGGCGGGCTGCACACCCAGAGCGAACAGAGTACATTCGCTCAGAGCGCCGCCGCTCATCATATTCAGATACTCCAGCATATCGCCGGTGCCGCCGGCAAACATCGAGGTCAGTGCGCCTGCGCTGATGTACGGCACAGGAATCGCACAGCCAAGACGGAACAGGACGAGGATCAGAAGGGTGAACAGAAGACGCTTGCGCAGATCTTCAATCTTCCATGCTTTACGGAAGGTTTCAAACACCTTACATCACCTCAGCCTTCCCGCCCGCTTTCTCGATTTTTTCCTTGGCGGAGGCTGTATAAGCAGCGACCTTGACATTGATTGCCTTGGTCAGCTCGCCGTTGCCCAGCACCTTGACGCCGTCCAGCGTCTTGGAGATGATGCCGGCCTTCAGCAGGGCCTCGGTATCAACGGTAGAACCGGCCTCGAACTTCTCGAGGTCAGATACCTTGATGGTAACATACTTGGTTGCGAAAATGTTGTTGAAACCGCGCTTCGGCAGACGGCGCTGCAGAGGCATCTGGCCGCCTTCGAAGCCGGCCTTCTTGACGCCGCTGCGAGCCTTCTGGCCCTTGTGGCCGAAGCCAGCGGTCTTGCCGTTGCCGGAACCAGCACCGCGGCCCTTGCGGGTCACGGCCTTGCGGGCACCAGCGGAAGCTTTCAGTTCGTGAAGTTTCATGCTTGCACCTCCTTGCATTACGCCTTGGTCACAACGACCAGGTGGGCGATCTTGGCGATCTTGCCCTGAGTAGCCGCGTTGTCGGGCTGCTCGGTGACCTCACCGGGGCGGTTCAGGCCCAGGGAGTGCGCAACGGCGATCTGCTCTTTGCCGCGGCCGATCAGGCTCTTGGCGAGACGAATGGTAACTTTCTCCATTGTAGTACCCTCCTTAGCCCAGAATCTCGGCAACAGTCTTGCCGCGCTTAGCCGCGACGCTCTCGGCGTCGGTCAGGCCGCACAGGCCCGCGAAGGTAGCAGCAGTGACGTTGATGGGGTTTTTGGAACGCAGGCTCTTGGCGCGGATGTCCTTGATGCCGGCGCACTCGAGCACGGCACGGACAGGACCGCCGGCCAGAACGCCGGTACCGGGGGCAGCGGGACGCATCAGGACGCGGCCTGCGCCGAACTCGCCGACGATCTCGTGAGGAATGGTGGTGCCCTTCAGGCAGACCTTGCGCATGTTCTTCTTGGCAGCGCCCTCACCCTTGCGGATGGCCTCGGGAACCTCGCCGGACTTGCCGACGCCGTAGCCGATGTTGCCCTTGCCGTCGCCGACGACGATCAGGGCAGCGAACTTCATGACGCGGCCGCCCTTGACGGTCTTGGAAACGCGGTTGATGGAGACGACCTTGGTGATCATGCCGTCATCTTCTTGTCTTCTCTGCATGGCCATTGTATCTTCTCCCTCCTTACAGCTTCAGACCGGCCTCGCGGGCACCCTCAGCGAGAGCCTGCACACGGCCGTGGTAAACGAAACCGCCGCGGTCATAGACCACTTCGGTAATGCCCTTCTCAAGGCACTTCTTGGCGATGTTCTCGCCAACCTTCTTGGCAGCATCAATGTTGCCGCCGTAAGCGTTGAAATCTTTGTCCATGCTGGAAGCGCTGGCCAGGGTCACGCCCTGCTCATCATCGATGACCTGAGCGTAGATGTGCTTGGCAGAGCGGAAAACATCCAGACGGGGACGAGCAGCAGTGCCGCTGATCTTGCCGCGGACACGACGGTGGCGGCGCAGACGAGCAACGTTCTTATCAGCCTTGTTGACCATAATGTTTCTCCTCTCCTATTATTTACCCTTGCCGGCTTTGCCTTCCTTACGGATGACATACTCGCCAACATAGCGGATACCCTTGCCTTTGTACGGCTCGGGCGGGCGGACACCGCGGACCTCGGCAGCGAACTGGCCGACTTCCTGCTTGTCGATACCGGTGATGCTGAAGTGCAGCGCATCTTTCAGCTCGATCTTGATGGTATCGGTGTCCTCGAACTCAACGGGATGAGAGAAGCCCAGGGTCAGGGTCAGCTTGCTGCCCTGCTTGGCGGCACGATAACCGACGCCCTGAATTTCCAGATCCTTACGGAAGCCTTCGGTAACACCGACGACCATGTTGTGGATCAGGGTGCGGGTCAGGCCATGGAGGCTGCGTGCCTCCTTCTCGTCATTGGGGCGGGTAACCAAAATCTCATTGCCCTCGACAGCAACAGTCATCAGAGGATGAAATTTGGAATGCAGGGTACCCTTGGGGCCCTTAACAGTGATGGTGTGCTCGGCCGCATCGACCTTCACTTCCACACCGGCGGGAATGACGATGGGTTTTCTTCCAATTCT
>ERZ827108.366-NODE-366-length-77981-cov-10.592190_pt1 | contig 77981 bp, 61 predicted proteins | sample MGYA00519921_ERZ827108 | MGnify/ENA primary metagenome ERZ827108 (study PRJEB31778, sample SAMEA3449258) | human gut metagenome | biome: human gut; feature: human-associated habitat; material: faeces | place: United Kingdom | collected 2010/2012 ... | reverse complement strand
CGAAGAGCGTTGCTGCCTAGGCTAGCCCCTTGTCACACAAACTACCGAAGCCTCGTTAATATTCGTAATATCGCCAGCAATTTCAAAAGCGTCATTAAAATTCGCACGGTATGTCTTGCAAGCAGGCTCATCAAATTCGCTTGCAAAAACTGTCTCTATGTCATCGCCAAACGCCTGGTCGAAGCCCATGCGGATTCCACCGATGCCAGCGAATAAATCAATAGCTTTATATACCGTCATTTTTCTCCTACAACGATATAGAACTCGGAAAGGAAAGTCGAATTCTATCATGTTTTTCGACCTTAATTATACTCACAAGGCTGCGCAAGAAATCAGCGCAGGGCGAGGCATATCACAACGCAACAACACGTGAGCTCGATTTAGCCTGCTTTGTTGGGATCGCAAAGACACGCTGCAGATTGCCGCAAGTCTCCAAATGCGAACGGGGGCCTTGCTTTGAAGGCCCCCGTTGTCGGCGTCGTTCGCTCTCTTAGCTCTCTATTGCTGCGCGTCCCAGATGGCTCCCGTCTTGTGCCAGTTGTTGAAGTCGGTGGCCCAGCCGGTGATGTCGTATTCCACGATGGAGACGTCGTTTTTGCCATCGCTCGTCGTCGTGTAGAACTTGCGCACGCGGTTGTCGAACGGAACCTGTGCAAGCGTCTCACCGTACTTGGATGAGTCGCCGCCAACAGCCTGAATGATGGTCGGCTGCACGTTCACGTGCGCGACCGGCGTCGATACCGTCTTGATTGGCTGCGCGTCCGCCTCTGCCGATTGCGCCGGCTTGTAGAACATGATCGCGTTCGACGAGGAATCCCAATCCTCGTAGATGCCCCAATCGCCATGGTCGCTCGTCACGAGAATCGCGGTGTTGTCATAGAGCCCCATGTCCTTCAGCTGACGGATGTACTCGGAAAGCATCTTCAAGCTGCCGCGAATCTGACGGATCGCATCGGAGTTGTCCGTGCCGATGTCGTTGCCGTTCTCGTCGAGGTTGAACGGATAGTGGCCGCCGAGCAAATGGATGAAGCGGAAAGCACCCGTCTCACCGTCGTCAGTCGCGGAAAGCTTCGTCGTCTTGAGCTTATCGTAATAGGCGCCGTCGTTCATCGTGTAAAGCGTGCTCTGCTGAGCTTCCCCGTCGTCGCTTTCCACCTGCAGCGTCATGCCGTTGTTGACCTCGTCGGTGTAGAACCAGAAATACGGCTTGAACGCCCACGGCAAATCGCGGTACATCGCGCACTTCCACAACGTGAAGAGGGTGCCCTCCCGATCGAGCAGCGAGGGGGAATCCTCCTGGTTCATGGAATGGTAGTTCATGGTGAGGCCTGCCACGTGGCGCTGCACGTCCTCGCTCGAATATTCGGTTCCAAACGTGTCGGTGTAGATGCCCATGCTGTAGCCAGCGTTATGGATATCGTCGAGATACGTGCTGCGCTCATAGCGCGTAGCGAGGTACTGCGAGAAGAGCTCGCCCTGCTGCGGCAGCTGGCCGGTCAAGAGGAACGGCACGCCGTAGCGCGTGGGAACCATGGAGCCCGCAACATTGTTGTACCAGGTGAAACCCGTCCAGTCGTTGAATTCCTCCGGATGCTCCTGCATAATCTGGGACATCTGCTTCGTGTCGGTGAAATCGAGCACGAAGACGATGACGTTGCTTTTCTCGGAAACGGTGAACAGGCCGTCCTCAGTCATGCGCAAGTCAGCGACGTTCACCTGATCAGGCTCTTTCGTGGCCGCCTCGAATGCGCCCGACGCGAACAGACTACCCACGCCGACTCCCTGCACGATAATGAGCGCAAGGGAAAGCGCAACCGCGCCGCCGCGCGCGAGGCTCGTCTTCAAATGTCCCACAACAAGGGGGATCGCCACGACGACGATCCACACCACAGTGCTCACCAGCATGATTGACGTATAGTCGCCCCAGTTCACCGACTTGCCGTCCGCGGTGGGCAGCTCCGAGTTCAACAGGAGCACCTGAACATAGGCGGCAACGCCGAGCGCAAACAGGAAGAGCAGCACGATATCGAATGCCCTGCCGCGCAGAAGCGACACGGCAAGCGCGAGAACCACCGCAACCACAACGCCTGCAACTGCGAAGATCGGCCAGATGTCGGAGAGGCCGAACACAAGATCGGCCCCAGCTCCGGCAACGATTTCATACGGCGGAACCACGAGCAGGGTAAACGAGAAGAACGCGCACACGATGAGCGCGCAAACCACGCGCACGCCCCATTTTGCGCGAGAATAATCGTCAGATGCGCGCCCCTTTCGGGAAGCCTTCTTCGAAGACATCGACTCCGCATCGGCGGCAATCTCGCCAGGCGCGAGGATGGGCTTGCCGTCCTCGTCGAGCCTGTGAACCGGCGCTTCCACCACCTTGCCGGCATTCTCGTCGATTTTAAGCATCTTGAAGAGCACCTTGCGCGTACGGCGAAGCGCCACGCCGAGCACGGCAGAAAGCGCGACCGCGACGCCGGCGAGCGCCTGAATCGTGTAGGTCATGACCGAAGGGTCGACATACGCGTAGGCGGGCGTTATCCATGCAAGCGAAAGCACACCTGCGACCAGCACAAACGAAAAGACGTCGAACGCGCCCGCAATAAGACGATTACGCTTCATGGCGGCCCGCCTTCCTCGCATGCATCCCGCGCGCTTCGCTGCCGTCATGCTTTCCCATGCGCTCCCCCTCATCGCGCGACGCCGCTTCGGCATCGGCCGCCGCGCGCTCACCCGCGGCGAGCGAATCGTCGGACACACCGCCGTCGCGCTTGGATTCCTGAATGTCTATCATGCGATCGAGCAGGTAGCGCCCTGCCACTTCCCCACCATGCCCAACGTTGAAGATGAAGCTGTCGAGCACCTTGTTGATACGGTCGCTCCACGCGTAGCGTTTCGCGAGCATCTCCTCGGCCACATCGCCGAAGGTAGCCGCGTCCTCAGGACGGATCGACACGCCAACCTCGCTGCGCAGCGCGATGTCGGTCGGCTCGATGCCGAGTTCCTTCCAGTCGGGGTTGCCCACCTTCATCGGGGTGTCAATGAAGATGGCAGGCTTGCGCGTCGAGAAGCAGAACTCGCAGAAGATCGACGACCAATCGGTCACGAGAATGTCGGAGGTGAAGACGGTCTTGTTCGAGCTGAAATCGTGCTCGAAGTACAAATCGGACTCGGGAACGTCGGCCCAGCGAGCCAAAAGGGCGTTCCACCTGGCGGAATAGCGCTTCGTGTATTCGGGGTGCGGGCGCACGATGACGCGCATACCGCGCCCGAGCACGCTTTTCAGCATGTCGTCGATGCAGGTGTCGAGGATGTTGCCCTCCTGCCACGACGGCGCAATGAGCACCACATCCCGACGGGACGGGTCGCGCTCGACCGCAGCAGCGGCGAGTTCGTATTCGGCAATCTCGCGATCGAGCAGGTCGTAGCCGCATTCCACAAGATTTTTGCGCTTGGTGCCGTAGAGCTCCTCAGCACGGCGCAACTCGCGCACCTGATGGGGGCCCGCGCACAGCACCGTGTCGTAGTGGTCGTAGGCGCCCTTCTGGGGCGTGAGATGAGTCGACGTCATGTGGTGGAACATGAACACGTACTCGATGTCCTTGCGGATATAGGAGCGCTTGATGTAGTAGTTCTCCAAGTCCTCGAGCGTGGACACGACCAAATCGGCGTCCATCTTCATCATGAGCGTGATAATCTTGCGCTGCCCGATGTAATAGGGCTTCAGGCGCGGCTCGGCCTCGGCCAGCTTGAACACCTGGTCATTGGGGTCGTTCGTCACGTAGTGGATGTCGGCATCGGAATGCGCGAGCAGCCACTCGATCGCGCCCTGGAAGTACTTGTAGAAGCCGCTTCCCTCGGAATAGAAGACGATGTGCTTACCGACGATCTTGAAGAAACGCTTGTAGTCGGCCTTCTCGCGCTTGGCAAGCGGATCGCGCTCGTACCATTTCTTCTTGGGGCCCGAGAAGTTCTCGAGCTCCTCAAGCTCGGCGCGGCTTGCCTCGAGGTCCTCGTAGTCGATGTATTTCGCAGGCTTCACCAGGACGTTCGCGAGCGCCTGGATGGCGATGGAGGTCAGGTTCGAGCACACCCAGTAGAAGCCCATGCCCGTGGCGACGAACACGCCCAAGATGAACGAAAGGCCGATGGACAGGCCGTTCGTCATGTTCTTCTCCGCACGCGACTGCTCGCGCTGCAGCGGGTTGATGCGGTTCTGCGCGAAGCCCATGATAATGGCGGAAAGCCCCGCGAAAAGCGGCATGATCCACGCCGCGCCGCCGTCCTCGAAGGGAATTTGGCCCAAGAACTCAGTGCCCGGCGCGCCGCCGTCGGTGATTGTATGGATGACGTCGACCAGGCCGAACAGAATGATGATCTGTACAGCAAGCGGAATCAGGGAGAGCATCGGGTGGTAATGCTGCTCCTTGTAGAGTTTGTTCTGCTCCTCGCCGATCGTCTCGCGGTCGCCATAGTACTTCACTTTCAGGCGATTCAAGGCGGGCATAAGCTGCACCATGACGATCGAGTTCTTCTGGCACCAAAGCGACATCGGGATGAGGATGATCTTCACGATGATGGTGAACAGCAGGATGGCTATCCACCAATTGCCGCTTATCGCGTAACAGGGCTGCAAGATGAGCGAGAGCAGCCATGCAAGTGCTTCCATGCGAGCAAGTCCTTTCGCATCGCGCGCTGCGAGCGCGATGAAGTAAAATCGAGGCAAAACTAAGGTAAAAACGCAGAATTAGAATATTACTACAAATCGCGCCGCATGAGCGCCCAATCACGTACTGGGGCGTACTAAATCCGTAGACGCTCCGTTCAGCTCGATGTGACGATCCCCCTTCGGAGGTGCGACGATATCCTTCCTCCGATGATGCAACGTCAGTCCCCCTCCAAGATGTCGCCGCTACCGTTTATGGAGGAGAAACGCGATTGGCTGCGACCATTGTTTCTATCATGTTAATTAGAGGCAACGGAGCCGTTGCGCAAACTTATAATGGCCGCGGTTGGGAACAAGTAAACCCCGAGGAGGTTACATGAGTTACGTCCAGAGAATTATCGACCAAGTTAAGGCGAAGGACCCCGATCAGCCCGAGTTCATCCAGGCCGTCACCGAGGTCATGAGCACCCTCGAGCCGGTCATCGAGGCGCATCCGGAATACGAGGAAGCAAAGATCCTCGAGCGCATCGTCGAGCCCGAGCGCATCATCCAGTTCCGCGTTCCGTGGGTTGACGACAAAGGTGAAGTCCAGGTCAACCGCGGTTTCCGCGTCGAGTACAACTCCGCAATCGGCCCCTACAAGGGCGGCCTGCGCTTCAACCCCACGGTTTATCTGGGCATGTTGAAGTTCCTGGGCTTCGAGCAGATCTTTAAGAACGCGCTGACCACGCTGCCGATGGGCGGCGGCAAGGGCGGCTCCGACTTCGACCCGAAGGGCAAGTCGAACAACGAGATCATGCGCTTCTGCCAGTCGTTCATGACCGAGCTCTACCGCCACGTTGGCCCGAACACTGACGTTCCCGCAGGTGACCTGGGCGTCGGCGGCCGCGAAGTCGCTTACATGTTCGGCCAGTACAAGCGCATCTGCAACGAATGGACCGGAGTGCTCACCGGCAAGGGACTCTCCTTCGGCGGCTCGCTCGCCCGCACCGAGGCAACCGGCTACGGCCTTGTCTACTTCGTCGACGAGTACCTCAAGAGCAAGGGCGACTCCTTCGAGGGCAAGAAGGTCGTCGTGCACGGCTCCGGCAACGTGGCCATCTACGCGATCCAGAAGGTCTCGCAGCTCGGCGGCAAGGTGATCGCCTGCTCCGACACCCACGGCTGGGTCGAGGACCAGGAAGGCATCGATTACCAGGTGCTCGAGCACGTCTACAACAAGAAGCGCTCCGGCCACGACAAGGGCGTCACGCTCGCGATGTACGTCGAAGAGCGTCCGAACGCGACGTGGCACGCGGAGGATGGCCGCGGCGTGTGGCAGCTCCCCTGCGACATCGCGCTCCCCTGCGCCCGTGAGAACACCCTTGGCATCGAGGACGCGAAGGCCCTCGTCGCGAACGGTTGCAAGGCAGTCGGCGAAGGCGCCAACATGCCGACCACGATCGAGGCGACCGAGTACTTCCAGAACAACGGCGTCGCGTTCTTCCCTGGCAAGGCGGCCAACGCGGGCGGCGTGCTCGTGTCCGGCCTGGAGATGAGCCAAAACGCCGAGCATCTTTCCTGGACCTTCGAGGAGGTCGACGGCAAGCTCGAGACGCTCATGCGCGGTATGTTCCACAACGTCGACGACACGGCGAAGGAATACGGCCATGAAGGCAACTTCGTGATGGGCGCCAACATCGCCGGCTTCAAGAAGGTTGCGGACGCCATGATGGCTCAGGGCATCGTGTAAGCGCCAACTTCAAGCAATCCTTTTAGGAAGGCGGGCTCCTCGCACGGGAACCCGCCTTTTTCTATGCCTGAAGTCCCGAAAACGGGGCACGCAGACTCTTTCCCACTCGCATCTTGGCCGTGCGGTGCACATGTGCGCACCGTTTGGGCCGCTGGTCACTTCGTAAACGAGACCTCACAAGGCACAATACCGATAAAAGCTGACTTCGTCGGGAAGGGCGGAGTGCGAAGCGGCTTGCACGATGCAACGGGAAAGGGAGTGATGAATATGTTGAAGCCCATGATGAGGAAGGTCGCGCTCGGCGTGCCCGCCGTTGCGCTGACGGCAGCCCTTGCGTTCACGATGGCCGGCTGCGGCGGTGGCGCCGAGGAGCAGAAGAAGGCGAGCGACGACACGGCAACGACGCAGCCTGCGGAAGAGCCGAAGGCTGAAGAGACCCCAGAGCCCGCTGTTGAGGCCAAAACCGGCGTCGACTACCCTTCGTACAGCTTAGAGCCAACAGATGGCTGGAAACCCGGCACCAGATCGATGAACGAGAAGTACGAAGAGTGCGAGTTCACGCTCGGCGATGACACCTTCGCCTTCATCGACATTCGCACGTTCAAGACCGAGCCGATGACCGAAGCGGAAGCCAGAATGGGTTCCAAGAAAGACGGCGCCATCGACGAAGTCGACATCAATGGCATCACCTGGGTGCGCCACACCGCGTCCAATGGCACCGTCAACCTGTTTACCAAGGCACCTTCCGGAATGACAGTCGGCGTGGTCATAGGCTCCAAAGTCGATTGGAACGACGCACTGCCCATGATCGAGAACATCATCTTGAAGTAGCGACGACCCACCCAAAGAGGAGCGTCGATTGACCAGATGCAGGAGCCCCGAATAGCCTGACCCTTTTCGGGAAGGCGATTCACGAAGCGACCCCGCCGAATGCGCGATTGCACGAGGCGGGGTTGCTTGCTGTTTCGGTCGCCGCCCATTGTCGGGCGGCAGAGATAACCCCAGAGGGTTTACAGCTCGGAGATAGTCTTCGCGGAGACGACATTGCTCGGCGAGATGAGGATCGCCCCGACCGAGCCGATCTTCGGCGTGCTCACGTAGAAGGCGCCGTTCCTCGATTCGCCCATCGACGAAATCGTCGAGTCTGCCGTGGTGATGACGATGTCGATGTTTTCGGCATTCTTGAGATACGACTCCTCGGGACAAAGAGCAATGACGTAGTCTACCTTTTGATCGGTGAAGTACTTAACCTTCTCATCGATAAGGATCCTCGAATACTCGCGGGTGACCGAGAAGATGCCGTAGCGCTTGCCGCCGCGCTTCAGAATCGTTCCCTCTTCGTAGGCAGAGGGATCGGCCGTATGAAGCGAGATGACGTTTGCGCCCTTGGCCTGGTAGAGCTCATCGACATCAGAAAGCGCGACCGGTTCCTTCTCCTTTTTGTGCCCCGCGAGCGGTGCAGCGGAGCTCGTCTGGGAATCTAAGGTTCCACCAGGGGAAAAAGTTGCAGAGACACCTTCTCCGGCAGTGCTTTCCCCTACGACGCCTTCGGACGCGGAGCCTTCCGCAGCAGCAGGTTCCGGCTCTGTCGAAACTCCCTGATCGACAGAGCCGGTGCCCTGCGCGCTTGCGCTCGTTGGGGAAGCTGAATTTACACTCGAGCCACCCTGAGAAGAAGCAACCTGTTTGTCGGAAGACGAAGCGGCGGCAGAAGATGCCTGGCTGTTTTCCGAAGAGGAAGCAGCGGCTTGATTGCCGTCGGAGGAGGATGAAGAGGAAGCGGGGGCTTGACCACCCCCCGCCTTCGAGTCCCCGGGAAGCGATTCGGCATCACCCGCATTCTTTGAGCTAGCGGAGCCGTTGGCAGCTGATGCCGCAGAAGCCGTCGATTGCGCGGCGCTTTCTTCCTCTTCGATGGTTCCCTCGTAGACGATGGCGGTGTAGCCTTCCATGTTACCGAACGCATCGTCGATGTTCGAGGCGGTGACGTTCCATGAATGGCCAGCAAACACGTAGCCGAACAGGATACACCCCATCCCAATAGCAAGGATGAGGAACACGATGAGCGCGATTTTCTCTCGGGATGTCTTTTCCATAGCAGCGTTCATTATAGGCAAACGAGCATGAGCCGCCAGCCCCCATCTCCCGAAGACAGACAATCTCGACGCTCTACCGCTCTAACGGAGGCGAGCAAGCGCGCCCCATCAGGCACAATTCGCAAACAAGGCATTAGGAGGCATGGACATGCGAGCTTCTCGAATCAGCTTTCGCTCCTCGAGAGCTTCACTTTCCGCGTCGCCACGCGCTCCGTAAGCGCAGGGGTATGGGAGACGAGCAGCATACCGGCACCTTCCCGCTCGGCATAGTCCAGCAGCACGCGCCAGATATGAGCTTGCGTGACCGCATCCAGCATCGTGGAAACTTCGTCGCAGATGAGGTAGCGCGGGTGCGTGGCAAGCGCGCGGGCTATGCAGAAGCGCTGCAGCTCGCCGCCGGAGAGCTCATGTGGGTATCGTAGCATCCACTCATCGCGAATCCCCAGGTTGTCGAGGAGTTCTTGCGGCACGTCTCCCGCTTCCGCCAGCGTTTTGCGCATGCGCAGGCGCGGATCGACCGCCTGCTCGGGATGCTGCTGGATCAGCTGCACCGGGCATACTCCGCGACGCGGAAGCGGCCGACCATCGAGCAGTACCTCGCCAGCCTGCGGACGCTCGAACCCAGCAAGCACGCGGCACAGCGTGGTCTTGCCAAACCCCGAGGGAGCCTGAAGCGCTACGCGCTCGCCGGGCTCGACTTGCAGGCTGAATCCGCTGTACAGGGGTTTTGCGCCGGGGTAACCGAACGTGATGTCTCGAGCCTCTAGCACGGGAAACCTCCCTTGCCAATCGATGCGTTGCCGCGGCCTTGCTCGTCCGTGCTCACCGTAGCCGCGAAATCGTGCTCGGGAAGGGCATGCCACAGCGCGCGGGTGAACGGGTCGTGCAGAAGCGCGGGGTCGGCAAAGTTCGCGACCGCCGTCTCTTCCACCACAGTGCCATCCTTGAACACGGCAACGCGATCGGCAACGCGCAGAGCGAGCTCGATATCGTGCGTGATCAGCAGCACGCCGTTGCCCTCGTTGGCGAAGGAGCGGAAGTCGTCCAGCGCTCGGACCGCGAGGTCGAGGTCGAGCCCGGGCGTTGGCTCGTCGGCCACGATTACTCGCGGGTCGTCCATGAGCGCGCAGCAGAGCAGCACGCGGCGCGCCATGCCGCCAGAAAGCTCATGAGGGTAAAGGCGCGCAACCTCGGGACCAAGCCCGTAGCGCTCGAACAGCTGCTCGCGGCGCGCTTTGCGCTCGGCCTTCGGCAGCGCGTTCGCGAAGCCTTCGACCTGTTTCCCCACGCGCATCATGGGGTCCAAATGGCTCACGCTCTGCGGCACGAGCGACAACCCGTGCCCGCGCAGCGCGCGCAAGCCTTCTGCGTCTTTGCGCTCGCCGTCGAACCAGATGCGCCCCGTCACCGTAGCGTTCGGCTCGAACAACCCCAACACCGCATCGGCGAGAAGCGTCTTGCCCGAGCCCGATGCGCCCACCACAGCCACGATCTCTCCCGCGTGGACGGCGATGCTCAACCCGTGGAGCACCTGGTCATCGCGCTGCTTCGCCTGGAAGTAAGGCGCATCCTCGTCGTACATGCGGAAGCTCACGTTCAAATCCTCGACCTGTAAAAGGTGGTGCCCGCCGTCATGGTGCGACGTCGCCGCATGCGTGTGATGATGGTGCGACTGCGCATCCTCGTGCGCGGTTTGCTCGTGAGCGATCGTTGCAGCCTTGTTCGCCGAAGCCGCTTGCGCAGCCGCGCCGTCGTTTGCATTCTCCAACATCTTCCCCACCTATTTCTGCGCCGTATGCGGGTCAACGAGCTTTCGCAAGCTCTGACCAGCCACATCGAAGAGCAGCACCGTCGCCATGAGCGCCAAACCCGGAAACACGGCAAGCCACCAGGCACCCGTCGATAGGTAGCTCATCGACTCACTCAAGATCACGCCGATCGCCGGCTGCTCGGGCGGCAAGCCGAAGCCGAGAAACGTGATTGCCGCCTCATGAAGGATGGCATGCGGAAAGAGCAGAATAAGCCCCACCACGAACTGCGGCAGCACATAGGGCACCATATGGTGCAACGCGATGCGCGCCGGGCTTTGCCCCAACTTGCACGCAACTTCGACGAACTTCGACTCGCGGCATTGCAGCACCTCGGCACGAACAACGCGCGCAAGGCTCGCCCAATGCGTCACGGCAACGCCGATGGTCACGCCCCAGAAGCCCTTTCCGATTGCATAGGAGATGAGCACCAGAAGCACAATGTGGGGAATGCCCATCATGAGGTCGATCAGCCAGCTGATCACAGCATCGACGCGTTTTCCGCCAAGCGCGGCAGCACACCCGAGCACGAGTGCGATAACCGACGAGACGGTGGCCGCCAGCAAGCCCACCAGCACGCTTGTGGACAGGCCCGCAAGCGTGCGCAAAAGCATGTCGCGACCCATCCAGTCGGTGCCGAAGGGGTGGGCAAGCGAGGGCGCCAGATTCTTCGCAGTGAAGTCCGTGACCGTCGCCTGACCGTAAAGCACAAGCCCCGCCGCCACCACAATGGCGAGCGCGCAGGCGGCGGCGATACACGCGACAAGCGTGGTTGCCCGATTGCCGCGCGAACGTTGCACGGGAGTATGGAGAACCTCTTCCATCAAGCCCTCCCCTCGCCGACGCGCATGCGCGGATCGAGCACGCCATAGAGAATATTAGCCAGCAGATTGCCGCCGAACACGAGTGCGGCACTCACGAGCGCGATGCCCGCGAGAAGTGCCACGTCGCCGCCCAACCCTGCGGTCACAGCCGCCTGCCCCAGGCCGGGATAAGAAAACACCTGCTCTACCAGCACCGACCCGCCAAAGATCTCAGAGATGAACGCACACTGCAGCGTGACGGCCGGCAACGCGACGTTGCGCAAGCCGTGGTGTACGATCACGCTCAGCTCCGACTCGCCGCGCGCGCGTGCGAAGCGCACGTAATCGCTTTCCAGTACATCAACCACCTTCTCGCGCGTATGGAGCGCGATGTTGGCCACTCCCGTCACCGAGAGTGTGAGCGCTGGCAGCACCAGGTGATGCACGGCATCGGCCAACGTCACGTCCGCCGCCGACACGCCGATGGGCACGGAGAACCCGATGGGGAACCAGCCTAGCCGCACGGCGAAAACCATCAAGATGAGCAAGCCGAGCCAGAACGTGGGGGTCGAAGCCAAAAGAAAGCAATAGCTGCGAACCACCCGGTCGAGCGCACCGCCGCGACGAGCGCCCGCAGCAACGCCGAGCGCGAACCCCAACACGCCGCTGAACAGCCACGCGATGCCCATGAGCGCCAACGAGTTGGCGGCTCGATGCGCAATGACCTCGGATACCGGCGCATTGAACCTGAGCGATGTTCCCATGTCGCCCTGCAGAAGGGCACCTGCCCAGTTGGCAAAGCGCTCCCAAAACGGCACGTCGCCGCCCCAGTAGCTCGCCAGCTGAGCGCGTTTGGCCTCCGACATGTTCACATACGCGGCCTGCCCCACGTTCGCCTGCACGGGGTCGATCGGCGACATGCTCACTAGCGCGAACACCACCAACCCCACGGCAAGCATCAGCAGTGCGAACCGCACGATATGTCGAGCAAGATATTTCGTCATGCGAAGCTGCGCCTACCAGCTCCACTTGTCGACGTTGTTCACGATCGACCAGCCATGTCCATGCGGATGCGGCTTCTGATCGGCGACCTTCAAGCCATCGGCAACGAAATACAGATGGTCGACGTTGGCGAACCACACCCACGTGGCAGCGCCTTGCGGAGCCACGCCGTTCTCGCCGTCCCACATGGCAAGCTTCCACTCGTTGTACGAATCGGCAATCACAGGGTTGGCCAGCGCGGCGTTCAGATGCGCGTCCACCGCCTCGTTCTCGTAGCACGCGTAGTTGCCATTGCCCGTCGAGTAGTTCAGGTTGTAGATCTCGATCGGGCTGTTCGAGCCCCAGCCCCACACGACGGGGTCGCTGAACTGGTGTCGGTAGATGTCGTCCCAGCTTGCACCCTTCGGCGACACCTTGATACCGAGCTCTCCCATCTGGTTGGCAAACTCCATGGCGATAGCCTGGCGCACCGAGTCGGACGCCGAGTAGTACAGATCAAACGCTGCTGGCACGCCGTCCTTCATGCGAACGCCGTCGGACCCGAGCGCCCAGCCCGCCTCGTCGAGCAACGCCTTAGCGCGAGCGGTATCCTGCTCGCATCGCATATCGTCAGACGACCAGGGCATATTGTCGCTCACGCTGTACGCGACCTCGCCATAGCCGTTCAAGACGTTGTCGATAAGCGCCTGACGGTTCACGCCATAGTTGATGGCGCGGCGCAACGCGAGGTCCTGCGTGACGTCGTTGCCTGCGGGATACTCCTCGCCTGTCTGCTTCTTTGTAGCGCCCGCCGCGATGGTGGGAAGGGAGATTCCGCGCGAGTCTACCGATGTGCAGTTCAGCAGGTCGTAGCCCGTCGGCTGCTGGTCGGCGTAGGTGGCCACCGTGTAGGCGACGTCCACCTGGCCGGAGCGAGCCGCCGCAAGGCTTGCGTCCTCTTCCATGAACACCACCACGACGCGATCGATTTTCGGGGCATCGCCGTAGTAGTCGGGATTGGCCTTCAGGATAACCTGCTGTCCGTGATCCCATTGCTCCAGCATGTAGCGGCCGCTGCCGATCGGGTTGGTGCCGTAATCGCTGCCGTGTCCACCATCGGGAACGATGCCGATAACGGCCAACGTGTACAGGAACGCGTTGAAGGGCTTGTTCAAATGGACTTCACACGTTCCGTCGTCTACGGCGACCGCCTTGTCCACCATAGTCAGATCGCACTCGCTGGCCTCGCTGTTCGCAACGCCGTTGATCGTGTAGGCCACATCATGCGCCGTGAGCGCCTTGCCGTTGGTGAACTTCGCGTCCGTGCGAATGGTGAACGTCCACGTGAGGCCGTCGTCGCTGCAGGAATACGCCGTCGCGAGGTCGTTTTCGAAGCCCATATCGGCCGTCGTGGTCAGAAGCGTGGACTGGATAAGCGGCTCATGCACATGCTCGCCGCAGCCCCAGGAGACGAACGGATCGAAGCCAGCGGCGGGCTCGCTGCTCGCGGGCATGGAGACCGTAACCTGCGATGCGTGTCCCTCGCTCTTCGAAGTGGCGCCCTTATCCGAGCTGCCCGAGCCAGAATCGCTTGCACACGCGCTCAACACGCCGCCGAAGCCCACCGCAGCCGCGCTCACGCCTGCCGCCTGCAAAAACGTTCGCCTTGAGAAGCTTTTCATCGAGATGTCCTTTCATCGGCCAAGCAGAGCGCGCAGCTGATGCGTTTTCGGCGCACCTGCTTAGTGTTACGGGATACAAATCTGTAACACACTATAACAGACAGAACAGCATTCAGTGTTACGAAGAGAGAGATCGTAACTCCATTATGTGAACGGTCTCGATATTGAGGCGCACGGCAAGAAAGCCCGCAGGCGGAATGGAAGATGCGCTTTCCTCGGGTTATTTGAAGATCGGTTTCGCGGCCTTCCTCGAAAGCTCAACCTTGGGTGTCTGCGCGGACTTATCGGAGGGCTCCGAATCAACCGCTTGTGCACCTTCAACCGAGGGCTTGACCTCAACCGCTTGCGCGTCCCCGCTCGAAAGATCCACCTCGCGAGGCGCCTCCTCCTCGCGCTGCGTCACGAGCAGCACCATGATCACGATGAGCGCGCAGCCGGCGATGTCGAAGGGAGTGATGGGCGTTCCGAGCCAGAGTGTGGAGAACGCCATCGCCGCAACCGGCTCGATACTGCCGACAAGCCCCGCGCGCATGGGGCCCGCAAGTTTCACACCCTGCAAGAACAGCAGGTAGGCGAAGAACGTGCCGATGATTACCAGCGCCGCCATGGCGGCGACGATGCCGGGGGTCACTTCGACGTGCATGTTCCACGGCTGCACGACGGCGTTCGCAATGACGGCCGCCATCGTCATGGAGACCGTCGTGGTGACGACACTCCCCCATCGCTCAAGCAGGTGCACCGGCATCATCGTGTAGAAGACGAGCGCGCACGCAGATGCCGCGCCCCACATAAGCGCCTCGGCGGGGATGGCGAGCGTGCCGAGGTTTCCCTTCGTCGCGATGCAAATTGTGCCGACGATGGCCAAAACGACGCCCAAAAGCTCGCGGCGCATTGGGGCGCGGCGAGCTTTTACGCAGGTTATGAGCATGATGAGGATGAGGCCGCATCGCTCGAACACGGTCGCCGTGCCCGCATTGCTGACAGAGATACACCCCTGGTAGCACACCTGGACAAGCAGCACGCCGAAAATGGAGAACGCGAGAAGGCGTCCCAGCTCGCGGGGCTGTTTAAGCAGGCAAAGGAGCTGCTCGCGATGCGTTGCCGCGCAAAAGACCAGGTAGAGCAACGAGGCGAACACAAGGCGCACGCATACGTTCCACGCTAAGGAAACGCCGTAGATATCCATGAGCAGTTGCGCACACGTGCCGGAAAAGCCCCAGCATATGGCGCCGCCCGCCGTGAGCAGAACGCCCTTCGCGACCGAACTACCCCGCATGATCGCCCAGCATCTTCTTGAGGAACTTTCCGGTAAAGCTACCTTCCACCTGCGCTACCTCTTCAGGCGTACCAGTGGCGATGATCGTTCCGCCCCGCTCGCCTCCCTCAGGGCCCAAGTCGACGATATGGTCGGCGGACTTGATGACGTCGAGATTGTGCTCGATGACGAGCACCGTGTTGCCGGCGTCAACCAGGCGCTGCAGCACGACGAGCAACTGGCGCACGTCTTCGAAGTGCAAGCCCGTCGTCGGCTCATCGAGGATATAGAACGTCTTTCCCGTGGAGCGCTTCTGGAGCTCGCTTGCAAGCTTGACGCGCTGGGCTTCGCCGCCCGAAAGGGTCGTTGCCGCCTGACCGAGGCGAATGTAGCCGAGTCCCACGTCGAACAGCGTCTGGAGCTTACGTTTAATGCCGGGAATGTGCTCGAAGAACGCAAGCGCGTCCTCAACCGTCATATCAAGGACCTCGGCGATGTTCTTCCCACGATAGGTGACCTGGAGCGTCTCGCGGTTGTAGCGCTTCCCCCCGCAAACCTCGCAGGGAACGTACACGTCGGGAAGGAAGTGCATCTCGATTTTAATCTGGCCATCGCCTTTGCAGGCCTCGCAGCGGCCGCCGCTCACATTGAAGCTGAAGCGACCTGGGGCATATCCGCGCGCCTTCGCCTCCTGCGTCGAGGAGAACAGGGCGCGAATGTCGTCCCACAGCCCGATATAGGTGGCAGGGTTGCTGCGCGGGGTTCGACCGATAGGGCTTTGGTCGATGTTGATGACCTTGTCAATCGACTCGAGCCCGGTGATCTTGCGGTACGCGCCCGTGCGCCGGTGCGCATGGTTCACGCGGTTGGCCAGGGCAGGCGCGAGCGTATCGGTGATAAGCGAGCTTTTGCCCGAGCCAGATACGCCGGTGATCACGGTGAACGTGCCGATAGGCACCTCAAGCGTGACGTTTTTCAGGTTGTTCTCCCTGGCGCCTGTCATCTTGATGGACCCGCGCTTGGGATGGCGGCGAGTCTGGGGCACCTCGATCTTGCGACGGCCCGACAGATAATCCGCCGTGAGCGAGCGCTTCGCCTTCATGATCTGGGCAGGAGTTCCCGCCGCGACCACTTCCCCGCCACGCTCGCCCGCGCCCGGCCCCATGTCGACCACAAAGTCGGCACTGCGGATGGTGTCCTCGTCGTGCTCGACCACGACGACGGTGTTGCCGAGATCGCGCAGGTGTTCCAACGTGGCGATAAGCCGCTCGTTGTCGCGCTGATGCAAGCCAATCGAAGGTTCGTCTAAGATATAGAGCACGCCCATAAGCCCCGCGCCAATCTGCGTGGCGAGGCGGATGCGTTGAGCCTCGCCGCCCGACAGCGTAGCAGTGGCGCGCTCGAGCGTCAGGTAGTCGAGCCCCACGTCCACGAGGAACTTCAGTCGCGCCTTGATCTCCTTCACGATGGGCCCCGCAATGCGCTCGGCCTGGCCCGAGAACGAAAGGCCGCTGAAGAACGCGTAGGAATCGGCGGCTGACATCTCCGTCACATCGTGGATGGACTTGCCGCCCACGGTGACAGCGAGAATTTCGGGCTTCAAGCGCTTTCCATGGCAGGTCTGGCAGGGCACCGTCGCGAAATACTGCTCGAGGCGCTCGCGCTGCGTGTCGGTCTGCGCCTCCTGGTAGCGGCGCATAACCGCAGCGAGCACGCCTTCCCACTCGATGTCCCAGTACGTCTCGCGGCCGTCGACCGTGACGTAGTCGACGCGCACCTTCTCCTTGCCGAGGCCCGACATGATGGCCTTCTGCGCGCGGCGCGGCATATCCTCCCACGGCGTGGACGAGTCGACGCCCATGTGCGCCGCTACCGCCTTGATGACCTGCGGATAGTAGTTCCCCGTGCGAAACGGCGCGATGACGCCCTCATCGAGGGAAAGGGACGGGTCGGGCACCACGAGCGAGGGGTCGACCTCGTCGCGGCTACCGATGCCCAAGCAGTCGGAGCAGGCGCCGTACGGTGCGTTGAAGGAGAAGTCGCGCGGCTGAAGTTCGTCCATGGAATGACCATGTTCGGGACAGGCGAGCGCGAGCGAGAAGAGGTGTTCCCCTTCGCCGAGCCCACCCGTGGCGCCGCTTGACGTACCGCCCGCCTCGCCCTGGGGCTTGCCGTCGGAGCCGAGCACCTGGACAAGCACGCGCCCCTCGGCGAGCTTCGTCGCGTTCTCAACCGACTCGGCGATGCGGGTCGTGGCGGATTTCTTCAGCACGACGCGGTCGACGACAACGTCGATGAAGTGCTTGATCTTCTTGTTCAAGGTGATGGGCTCGCCCGTGAGCTTCACGATTTCGCCATCGATGCGCACGCGGGAGAAGCCCTCCTTCGCAAGGTCGGCGAAGAGCTTCGTGAACTCGCCCTTGCGGCCCGTGACTACAGGTGCCATGATGATCGCGCGCGTGCTTTCATCGGCGGCGAGCGCGAGAATATCGTCGGTCACCTGGTCGGTCGTCTGCTTCTTGATGACGCGCCCGCACTCCGGGCAGTGAGGGATGCCCACGCGCGCGAACAGAAGGCGCAGATAATCGTAGATTTCAGTAGTGGTGCCCACGGTGGAGCGCGGGTTTCTCGAGGTGGTCTTCTGGTCGATGGAGACCGCCGGGGACAAGCCGTCGATGCTGTCGAGGTCGGGCTTGCTCATCTGGCCCAGGAACATGCGTGCATAACTCGACAGGCTTTCCACATAGCGTCGCTGACCCTCGGCGTACATGGTGTCGAAGGCAAGGCTTGACTTGCCCGAGCCCGAAAGACCGGTTATGACGACCAGCTTGTCGCGCGGGATTTCCAGATCGACGTTTTTGAGGTTATGCTCGCGAGCGCCCTTGATGACGATCGAGTTTTGTCCCATGTTCCCTCATCTTCCAAAGATATCTGTTTAGCCGAACGATTGTATCGCAGCGCGCGCGAAGCCATCAATGAGAAAACATCTGTTCGCTAAAACGGCACAGGATGTTCGACGGGTGGAACGCAGTTGCGTCACTCTCGACGAGATGTAGCTGCACAACCCTAGACGGGACGCGACTGCACCGCCCTCGGCAAGCCGCCCAAGCCTTGCAGGCACGTGAGTGGCCCAAAGCCCGCTTCCCCGATGGAGTTCCCTTGATGCCGCATTCCGTTTGCTACACTGTTAGCCATGGAAGACACATCGAAAACCCGAAAACGGCGAGAGCGCGAGAAGCGGACGGTTTCCCAGATGATCGCGCTGTATTGCGCCGCGAACCACAAAGATGAGCCGCATGAGGCCCGTGCAGTATGCGGGAAGCCCCTGTGCGCCGCATGCGCCGAGCTCGATGCGTACTGCGCGAAGCGCACGGAGCGCTGCTTGAAGATGCACGAGAAGAAGGATTGCAACTCGTGCCCCATCCACTGCTACGCGCCCGCGAAGCGCGAGGCGATTCGCGCCGTCATGCGCTTCTCAGGCCCGCGCATGCTCTTCGCCCACCCCGTAGCCGCTCTTCGACACCTCCTGGGAAAATGACTGACTAGCGAGGAAGCGCCTGGTCATGCACCATCTTTAGCCGCTCCACCGACAGGTGCGTATATACCTGCGTGGTGGAAAGCTGAGCATGCCCGAGCATTTCCTGGACGCTGCGCAAATCGGCGCCGCCGTTGAGAAGGTCGGTCGCGAAGGTATGGCGCATATCGTGCGGCGATAGGGAGTCGTCAAGCCCCGCCTCGCGCACCGTCGCCTTGAACATCTTGCGCATCGCATCAGTCTTCATCTGGTTGCCGCGCGTCGATACGAAAAAGTACGGGCACTCCTTGCCGTCGAGCAGCTTCGGACGCGCCACGAGCGCGTATCGCCTGAGGGAATCGACGGCCAGATCGTGCAAGGGGACGATGCGCTCCTTCGAGCCCTTGCCGAACAGGCGCGCCTGCTTCTCATCGAAGTCGATATTAACAGCAAGCAAGCCCGACGTCTCGGAGATGCGCGCGCCGCACGCATAGAGGAACTCGAGTATCGCCTGGTCGCGCATATCGGTAAGCGACTGCTCGCGGGGGCGCCCCTTCAAATCGCGCGAGGCGTGGACCGACAGCAGCCGTGCCATATCGCGCGGGCGAAGAACCTGCGGAAGGTGCTTTCCGCTCTTCGGCCCGATGAGCGCGCTCGCCGGATTGGCGTCAACGCGTCCTGTCACGTTCAGCCAGCGGAAAAACGTGCGCAGCGCCGAAAGGCGGCGGTTGACCGTCCTGCGCGAATAACGCGCCGCATCGAGCTGCGCCAGATAGCGCCGCAGGTCCCGATGGCTTGCATGGAGCGCATCAAGCTTCTCGCGATAAGCCCACCGACCGTAGTCCCCTAAGTCGGTCCGATAGGCGCGAACGGTGTTACCCGAGGCGTTTCGCTCTGCAACGAGCGCATCGCAAAAGTCATCGATGGCGCATGAGACCACGGCGTCAATCTGCTGCTCCTCAGCGACGGCCTCATCACCCGCCACGGAGGAAGATCGCTTGTTTTCCGCAGCCATGACCTAACGCTCGCCCCCTTCTTCCGAAGGCAGGAGCCCGCGCTGGCGCAGCTGGCCGCAATAGTCTGCAATCGCCTCGGACCCGCGGCGTGCGTAGGCCGCATAGCGCTCACGCTTGTTGCGGATTCGCTCGTCAAGCGGGCGCATAATGCCGAAATTGACGTGCATCGGCTGATACCCCGTCGTCTGAGGGTCGGTCGCGTAGCCCATGAGCGCGCCGAACGCCGTATCCTCGGAAAGAGGAAGCGGCTTCTCGCCCGAAAGCTCGGCCACGACGGCGAGCGACGCATGGAGCCCCGAGCGGATGGCCTCGCAATAGCCTTCCGTGCCGGCGAGCTGCCCCGCCACATGGACGGGAACGCCCCACCGCGCCTCAATCTCTGGGCGAAACCTCAGGTTGGAGTCGAGAAGCGAAGGCGCGTTGATGAAGGTGTTGCGGTGCATGACCCCATAGCGCGCGAACTCGGCGCTCTCGAGCCCCGGGATCATGCGGAACACACGTCGCTGCTCGGGAAACGTGAGGTTCGTCTGGAAACCGACGAGGTTGTAGCTTTCCCCATGGGCGTCCTCGGCGCGCAGCTGGAGCGCAGCCCAAGGCCTGCGGCCCGTGCGCGGGTCGGTAAGCCCCACGGGTTTCAAGGCCCCGAAACGGGGCGCGTCGATTCCCGTGCGGGCGATCTCCTCGATCGGCTGGCACGCCTGAAAGAGGTCCTTCGACTCGAATTCGCGCTTGATCACACGCTCGGCCCCCACCAGTTCCTGAGCGAAGGCCTCGTATTCCTCCTTGCTGAACGGAGCATTCAGATAGTCGCCCACACCCTCCTCGTAGCGGCTTTGGGAGAAGAGCTTCTCGCGATCGAGGGACTCCGCCATGACGACGGGCGCCGCAGCGTCGAAGAAGGCTAGGTTGTCAGAACCTGTTGCTTCGCACAGCGACTGGGCCAGATCGCCCTCGGTCAAAGGACCGGTGGCGACGATGAGTGCGTCGACGCCCACTGCCTCCTCATCGAGGCTCGCCGCAAGACGGTGGGAGATTTCGATGAGGGGATGGGCGCAAAGGCGCGCCGTCACCTCGCTCGAAAACGCGTCGCGGTCGACGGCGAGCGCACAGCCTGCGGCTACCCGGTTGCGCATCGCAATCTTGATAAGGTGCGACCCGAGCGCAGAGAGCTCCGCCTTGAGCATTCCCGCAGCACTGTCGGGGTTGGTGCTCTTAAGCGAGTTCGAGCACACGAGCTCCGCGGCGTTACCGGTTTTATGCACGGCGGTTCCCACCTCGGGGCGCATCTCGACAAGCTCCACGCGAATGCCGCGATCGGCAAGCTGGAGCGCCGCCTCGCTGCCCGCGAGCCCTGCGCCCAAAATGCGCACCACACGTTGACTGTCGCCCATCGGTTCCTCCTCGAAAGCAAAAGACAGCGGGCGAAAGGCCCGGCCTCTCAGTGCAAAAGAGCGGGCACGGCGCCCGCGTCGTGAGATTATACCAGAGGGCGCACCACCGGCCCGAAGCGCCCGTCGGGATACCGCTGCACCTCCCCTTCCTGCTCGAGCTTCGCCAAGCGCAGCATGAGCCAAACCCACGGGTCATCGCCTGCAGGCGCGCACTCTTTCGCGATGTCGCGAAGCTTTTCCATCCCTAAAGGCTCGGCCCGAAGCGCCGCGAGGAGGGAATCGGCGGCCTGACGGCCCGCCAAAGCACCATCCCCTGAGCCCTCGCCCGGGAAGGTCTCCTGCCGCAAGCATCCGTATATGCTGAAAAGGGCATCGAGAAACGTATCGTCGTCGATGATGGGCACCGCACCTTGCGAAATCAGGCGATTTGCCCCGCGGGAGGACGCCGATGTTATCGACCCAGGTACGGCGAGAACCTCGCTTCCTGCCGCGAGCGCCTCGTCTGCGGTGGAGAAGGTGCCCGAAGGCAGCCCCGCCTCGACGATGAGCGTTGCCGCAGAGAGGCTTGCTATGAGGCGGTTCCTCGCGCGAAAGGCATACGGCACCGGCGGGAACGTCCAGTCGCGCTCGGAGACGACAGCGCCCCCGCCATCGATGATCGACTGGAAGAGCGCAGCATTTTCCGCCGGGTAGATACGGTCGCAGCCGCCGCCGAGAAACGCCACCGTCGGCGCGCCTTCGGCAATCGCCGCGCGATGGGCCTCGGAATCGCACCCGCGCGCGCCGCCCGATACGATGACAAGGCCCCGTGCAGCGGCGAGCGTCGAGAAGCGCCGCGCGCATCCGCGCCCGTAGGGTGTCGCCTTGCGGGCGCCTACAACAGAGAGCGAGGGCATCCGCAAGACCGTGACATCGCCGATCACGTACAGGCGATCGGGAGGAGAACCGCACCGCAAAAAACGCTCGGGATAGTCTTCGCTCCCCCGCTCGACGACCGATTTAGGCCCAGAGAGCACCGCGGTCTGCGCAGCCGTCGCGCTCATACGCCCACCCCTTCCCTTACCCGGAAACTGAGCGCCTCGCACAGATGTTTCATCAGCACTTCGTGGGACTCTTCCATATCGGCAATGGTGCGCGCAACGGAGAGGGTGCGCATGATGGCGCGGCCACTCATGTTGTGGGCTTTCGCGGACTGCTCGAAGAACTCGCGGTTCGACTCGGAAAGATGGCAATCGCGCACCAAGTCGGCCGGCCGTCTTGGTCCCGACGCGGCCGAACCGCGCGACGCGGCCTCATGGGGAGAAACGGATGCCGACACGCGCGCCCCCGCGTCGTGCAGCGACCTCCACCGCGCGAACTCCCTCGCTTTCAACACCCCTTCCCGTAGCGTCTCCGACGACGTTCCCGACCCCGTCGCGATTACGTCGCTCGGGGGAATCCTCTGAACATCGAGATGCAAATCGATTCGATCCATAAGCGGACCCCCTATGCGTCCTTGGTAGTTCTTCACCTGGGTGAGCGTGCACGTGCATGCGGTCTCCTCGTCCCCCAAATGACCGCACGGGCAAGGGTTCGAGGCCGCGACCAGCATGAACCGCGCGGGGAACGTGACCGTGCCGTCGGCGCGGGTAAGCCTAACCTCCCCTGTTTCCATCGGCTGGCGTATGCCCTGCAGAACCGAGCTCTTGAATTCGGATAGCTCGTCGAGGAAGAGCACGCCGTTGTGCGCAAGTGTTATCTCGCCCGGGCGAATCGGGGACCCTCCCCCGACCAGCCCCGCAAGCGATGCCGAGTGGTGGGGCTTGCGAAACGGCCGCACCCCCGAGAGGATTGACATGATCGATTCCCCCGCCACCGAATGGATAAGAGCAGTTTCAAGCGCCTCTTCCTGCGAGAGGGGTGGCAAAAGCGAGGGCAGCCGCGAGGCAAGCATAGTCTTGCCCGATCCAGGAGGCCCCATCATGAGCACCCCATGTCTTCCCGCAGCCGCTATCTGCAGGGCGCGCTTGGCGACCTCATGCCCTGCGACATCGCGAAAATCGAGATCGCACACAGCGCTTTCAGGAACAAGGGGCGAGAGCAAGGGCAAGTCGGCTGCCGCGCGCATCCCGCCGAGAAATCGCAGGCCGTACTGGGCGAGCCCATCGACGCTCACCGTTTCGCCGTCCTCGGCGCACACAAGCGAGCAACCCCTCTTTTTAGCGCACAACGCGAAGGCGAGCGAGCCCGCCACGCCGCGCACGAAGCCATCAAGCGAAAGCTCCCCGACGAACAGGCGGTTCTCGATGCAGGCACGATCGATTTGCCCCGTTGCGGCCAAAAGTGCAACGGCGATGGGCAAATCAAGACCCGAGCCAGTCTTTCTCAGGGAGCTTGGCGCGAGGTTGACGACGATTTTGTCGCTCGGCATCTGGAACCCGCTCGACCGAAGGGCGGCCCGCACGCGTTCACGCGCCTCTTGGACCGAAGCGTCGCCCATGCCCACGATAGAGAAGCCCGGAAGCCCGTTTGACACCGCAACCTCGACGTCGACGGGTATCGCTTCGACCCCGCGCAGCGTCGCGCCGAGCACCGTGCATCTACCATACATTACCAACCAACCCCAAACGCGTCGATATGATGGCGAATGAATGCGCGGTCGGGTCCGATAAGGGTAAGCGCGACGACGTCGAAGCGGACCGGCACGTCGGTTACCTCGGAATGCTCGAGATACAGGCAGGCGATCTTCTCGTATCGCGCGCGCTTCTCCTTGGTGACCGCCTCCCCAGGAAGGCCGTTTGCAGCGCTCGTCCTGGTTTTCACCTCCACGAACACGATGGTGTCCCCATCGAAGGCGATGATGTCCGCCTCCCCAGCGATGCAGGTCCAATTGCGCTCGACGATGTCGTAGCCACGCCTCACGAGGTAGCGTGCGGCCGCCTCCTCGCCCTTGCGGCCGAGGTCTTTGTTGTGCATGTTCTTCTTGCTCGATGAGCCCTTTTTGGACTTGCGCTGCTTCGGGGCAGAATCCTCTTCGGGCACACAAGCGACAGGTCGGTTCGTCATGATGATGCTCCTTTCTCGGGGACGGAGCACCATCATAGAGACGCATTCTGCCAGAACATGCACAGGGTCCTTGCCGATTCCTTACGACTAAGGTGGCAATTCACGGCAGCGAATGTCAAAGAAAGGAGCCGGATATACGTTGCAAATTCCCCGGGAAGGAGAAAAAACCAGGCGCAATATCGCCAGCAAATCACAAAAACCTGGCAGGAACCTGACAAGAATCAAGCAGCGATTCGTCATCGGCGTCGAAGGTCGCAGTCGTTCGCCAAAAGCGGCGAAAAGCCTTGCTAGAACAGCGTTTGCTGCGTGAACGCCGTGCAGAAGCTCTTGCGGTGAATGGGGCTTAAGCCCACGCGCTCGATGGCGTCGATGTGGGCTTGACTTGCATACCCCTTGTTCTCGGCAAAGTGATACTCGGGATAGCTCTCCGCATAGCGGCACATGAGCGCATCCCTCTCGACTTTCGCCACAATGGAAGCCGCCGCGATCGACGCGCATTTTCCGTCGCCCTTCACGACATTGACCTCGCGCGGGTCGAGATGCAGCGGATTACCGTCGAGGAGTATGACATCGGGATGCACGCCCGTTTGCTCGATTGCCTTAACGGCGCTTGTGAACGCGAGCCTGAGCGACGCTGTCATGCCGTGGTCGTCGATGTAGGAGGGTTCTATGTAGTGCACGTCCCAGGCAAGCGCGACACGCTTCACCTCTGCCGCGATGCGCTCGCGATCGGCAGGCTTCACCTGCTTGGAGTCGTTCAAGCCCGCAATCTTCAAGTCCGCAGGCAAGACGACGGCACCGACCGCCAAGGGCCCCGCAAGCGGGCCGCGGCCCACCTCGTCAAGTCCGACCACGACAGCATGGGGATTCTCCCCGCACAGCGAGCGCTCGAAAGAATACATCGAGGCCAAGCGCGCCTCCTCGTCGGCCTCAGCCTGAAGGCGCCTCTTCGCCACGGCGAGCGCGCTTCGAACGCCCTTGCGCTCGTCTGCTACGAGCGCGCGCTCGAGCACAGCAAACTCCTCCGCATCTGCCTCGGAAAGCCTCTTCTTTATCTCGGCGACCGTCACGCCCACAAGCGTCTCCTTCGAACTTCCGCGCCCCTGCGCACACGCGCCGTGGCCACGATACAAGAAAAGGCCCCGAAGGGCCTTTTCGATGGATGCAAACGAAGTGTTCGCCTTAGCGGAACGACTTCTCCTTGATTTTCGCAGCCTTGCCAACCTTCTTGCGGAGGTAGTACAGCTTGGCGCGACGCACGTCGCCGCGGCGGGTGATCTCGATCTTGTCGATCTTGGGGGAGTGAACCGGGAAAGTGCGCTCGACGCCCACGGAGAAGCTGATCTTGCGAACGGTAAAGGTCTCGCGGCAGGAAGCACCATGACGGCGGATGACGTCGCCCTGGAACACCTGGATACGCTCGCGGTTGCCTTCGACGATGCGGTAGTGGACCTTCACGTTGTCGCCCACTTTGAAATCAGGGATGTCCTGCTTGATTTGCTGCTGCTCGATAGCGCGAATGATGTCCATCTTCGTTTCCTTCTATGCTCTCTTTTGAAACCGTTTTTGTACATATCGGTGTAAAGACACAGTTGGACATTATACTGCGCACGTTAATCAAGCGCAATAGCATTGCACTTGAAATTCGACGAGTTTCCGAGAGAGGTCCTGGACTGCTCTTCTTGACGAAGCGTCGTATACATCCCGGTCTTTACGTTGATACTTTTCACTCTCGCTAAATGAGCGTGAGCAAGGCGTAGGATACCACACCTGCCACCGCGCAGCCAAGAAGTGATTTCGTCCTCCACGCCACCACCACGACTACGGCGCTCGCAACCAGGGGCATGGCCGCGGGCCATATACCGGCAGCGAACATTCCAGGCGAGAGCAGGTCGTTCGCGACGAGCGCGGCAAAGGCCGCCGAGGGAATGAAGCCGAGCGCACGCTCAACGGCGTCGGGCAGCGAGCGCCCCTTCAGAAGAAAGAGCGGCAGCACGCGGCAGGCGAGCATCGTCACCATGCACGACCCCAAGACGATGAAGTACTCCCCCCACGTCATTCGCGCTCACCTCCCTTCTTGCTAGCGCCTTCCCCGCCGACGCACGCCTCCTCGATGAGAGCCTCGTACGCCGCACTCTCGCGCGAGCGCGCAAGACGCACCTGGGACACGCACAAGGCGGCGACAACGCCCGCTACCGCGCCGAGAAGGATCGCGGGGCCAGTGAGCCCCACCAACTTGAACACGTAAACACCGAGCATCGCGACCGCGGCGGCAACCACGTTTTCCACATTCGCTTTCTGCGTGCACAGAAGGCAGATGAAAATCGAGGTCATAGCGAAGGAGGCGATCGCGAGCGGGATGCCGATGGCGTTGCCCACCAGCACGCCGACCGTGCACGAGAGCGTCCAGGAGGTGCACGAGAACAGGTTCACGAACAGGGCCCGACGCACCGACCAGCCCCCCTCCTCGAATTTGAGGGTGTTCACGCCGTAGCTCTCGTCGGTCACCGTGGCGGCGAAGAGGAACGCAAGGCGCTTGCGCACGCCGATGCAGTGGGGGGCGAACGCGGCCGAGTAGAGCATCTGGCGCGTGTTCACGAACGACACGCTCGCGATAATGGACGCGATAGGCGCGCCGGCGAGCCACATATTGGGAATCATGAACTGGCCCGCACCCGAGTAGAACAGCACGGACATGGCGAACACCTGCAGCGCATTGAGTCCGATGGAGTCGCACAGGATGCCGCACGGCACGCCGATGGCGACGTAGCCGAGCACGATGGGGAGCGCCGCGGTGAAGCTGGCTTGCAAATCGGTTTTTAGGTTGGTCATAGCTCTTTACACGTGAAGGGAATGGGGTTCGAACAGGTTCTGGAAGCGGGATTTCGCATAGCGGTCGGTCATGCCGGCGATGTAGTCGGTCGCAGCGCGCACGTCGTCGCCTTCCGAGATGGCGCGGTACTCGACGGGAATCTCGCCTGGGTTCTCGATGTAATAGGAGAAGAGCACATCGATGAGGCGCATCGCCTTCGCCACTTCCTCCATAACGGCATCGCAGGTGTAGACGTTGTCGAAGAGAAACTCGCGCAGCTCGGCCATGGCGTCCCACACGCGCGGCGACAGGCGGATATCGTCCTCGGCCGCCGATGTGCGGACCGCGTCGACCACGAGCGTCTCGATGCGCGAGGAGTGGTCGCACCCGAGCACCTCGTGCGTCGAGGGGGGAAGGTCTCCCTCGCGGAGGACGCCCGCGCGGATGGCGTCATCGATGTCGTGGTTCACATACGCGATGCGATCGGCCACGGCGACGATGCGCCCCTCGAGGGTTTCGGCGCGAACGGGCCCCGTATGGCAGAGTATCCCGTCGCGCACCTCGGGCATGAGGTTCAGACCTCGCCCACCGTTCTCGATCGTCTCGACCACGCGAAGGCTTTGCTCGTTGTGGCGGTACAGGGCGGCGGCCTCGGGACTTTCGGGGTCCACGCCGCGAACGCGGGCGATTGCACGGCACAGCGCGTCCTCGCCCGTGTGGCCGAAAGGCGTGTGCCCCAGGTCATGGCCGAGCGAGATGGCCTCGGCAAGATCCTCGTTGAGGCCGAGCGCCCGCGCGATGGTGCGCGCTATCTGAGAAACCTCCAGAGTATGCGTGAGGCGCGTGCGGAAATGGTCGCCCTCCGCCGCAAGGAAGACCTGCGTTTTATGCGAAAGCCTCCGAAACGATTTCGTATGGAGAATCTTGTCGCGGTCGCGCTGGAAGTCGTTTCGCAGGAAATCGGGATCGCTCGAGCGGTCGCGACCGTCGGACTCGTCGGAGAACGCCGCGTCCGGTGAAAGGAGCTCATGCTCGCGGAACTGCTGATCCCCCCTAGTGACGATGCGCATCATTGCTCCTGACCTCGATTTCCCAATTACCCGAAGTGTAGCAGAAGTCGGCGGCTATCCGACGCGCGCGGCAACCTCGCGTGCAGCATCTTGGGGCGGAAACACGCCGAACTCAGTGATGATGCCGGAAATGAGCTCGGCGGGCGTCACGTCGAAGGCGGGGTTGTACACATCGACCCCGTCAATCGGCTGCGGCAGGACCTCGCTCGGATCGCGCTCCTCGATGGGGATAGCCGAACCGTCGGGCAGGGAGACGTCAAACGTGCTCGCAGGCGCGGCAACGTAGAAGGGGATGCTGTGGTGGTGCGCGAGAACAGCTACCCCATAGGTACCTATCTTATTGGCGACGTCTCCGTTCGCGGTGATTCGATCAGCTCCGACGACGACGAAATTGATCATTCCCTTACCCATAAGGCTTGCCGCCATGTTGTCGCAGATTACCGTCACAGGCACGCCCGCACGGGAAAGCTCCCAGCTCGTGAGTCGCGCACCCTGGCCCACCGGACGCGTCTCATCGGCGAAGACGCGCTCGACCTTGCCCTGCTCGGCGGCGGCATACACCACGCCGAGCGCTGTGCCGAAAAACACGGTGGCAAGGCTTCCCGCGTTGCAGTGCGTAAGGATGCGAGCGTGCTCGGGGACGAGAGCTGCCCCCGCGGCGCCGATTGATCGGTTCACCTTCTCATCCTCTCGTTCGATGCGAAGCACCTCGTCGAAGAGGGAGTCGGCCACCTCGCCAGGTGCCGCCCCTTCCGCAACGAGACGTTTCGCGAGGGATTCCATGCGCGCAGTGGCCCACATGAGGTTCACCGCCGTCGGGCGCGCCGCAGAAATCTCAGCGGCAACGGGCCCAAGCGCCCCCAGGAAGCTCTCCCCCGCCTCGGAGCATCCGTGCAACACGGCACCACGAGTGCCCTCGTTCACCGCCCAAAGTGCCACGGCGGCAGCCCCCGCAGCACCGATGGCAGGGGCTCCGCGCACCGCGAGCGTCTTTATGGCATCTACGACGCAACGCCAGCTGCCCGTCGAGCAAAAACATTCCTCACCAGGTAAAAGGCGCTCATCAAGATAGGTGAGCTCCGCTCGCCCGTCCGCATCGCGCCCAAGGCGCACGCTGCGAGGAAGGCGGGTGAGGTCGATGGAAGGTTGCACGAGAAGCCCCCGTCTCCTTAGAATTCCGCGTTGCCGACGGTGCGCGGATGCGGGATGACATCACGGATGTTCTGGACGCCGGTAAGGTACATGACGAGGCGCTCGAAGCCCAGACCGAAGCCCGCATGGCGGCAGGAACCGTAACGGCGCAGGTCGCAGTAGTACTTGTACTGCGCCGGATCCATCCCGAGCTCGGCGATGCGGCGCTCGAGCACATCGAGGCGCTCCTCGCGCTGACTGCCGCCGATAATCTCACCGATGCCCGGCACGAGGCAGTCAGCCGCAGCAACGGTCTTGCCATCGTCGTTCAGCCTCATGTAGAACGCCTTGATCTCGACCGGGTAGTCCGTCACGAAGGTCGGGCGCTTGAAGTGCTCTTCGGTGAGGAAGCGCTCATGCTCGGTTTGCAGGTCGATTCCCCAGCTCACAGGATATTCGAATGCGTGACCCTTCGCAACCGCATCCTCGAGGATGGACACGGCCTCGGTGTAGGTCACCCGCGCGAAATCGCTCGTCGCCACGTGCGTCAAACGCTCGATGAGCCCCTTGTCGACGAACTTGTTCAGCATGGCGAGTTCATCGGGGCAGCGATCCATCACCTCGTTGATGACGTGCTTCAGCATGTCCTCCGCAAGGTTCATATCGTCTTCAAGGTCGGCGAAGGCGATCTCGGGCTCGACCATCCAGAACTCGGCCGCATGGCGCTTCGTGTTGGAGTTCTCCGCGCGAAACGTCGGCCCGAAGGTGTACACGTCGCCGAAGGCCATGGCGAAGTTTTCGGCATTGAGCTGGCCGGACACGGTAAGACTTGCCGGCTTGCCGAAGAAGTCGCGGCTCCAGTCAACCTCCCCCGCGTGAAGTTCCCCGCCTGACTCGGCAGCAGCTTTCTCGCTCACGCGCGGCACGTCTTCCATATCGAGCGCGGTCACGCGGAACATCTCGCCTGCCCCCTCGCAGTCGGACGCCGTAATGATCGGGGTGTTCACATAGACGAATCCGCGGTCCTGGAAAAAGCTGTGGATAGATGCGGCCGCGACGCTGCGGATGCGGAAAACGGCGCGAAACAAGTTCGTGCGCGGACGGAGATGCTGCTGGGTGCGCAGAAACTCGACTGTGGCGCGCTTCTTCTGCAGCGGGTAGTCCGGCGCGGAGATGCCTTCGACGGAAATGCTCTCAGCGGTAAGCTCGAATGGCTGCTGCGCCTCGGGTGTGAGCTTCAGCGTGCCCTTGCAGATAAGGGCGGCGCTCACGTTCTGAGCTGCGATCTCGTCGTAGTTTTCCAGCGTTTCGCGGCTCATTACCACCTGGAGGTCGCGAAAGCAGCTTCCGTCGTTCAAGGTGACGAAGCCGAAGTTCTTCATATCGCGCACCGAGCGGACCCAACCCGCCACGGTGATTTCCTTGCCCCCGAACGCGTCGACGTCGGCGAACAGCTGGGCGATTTTCGTGCGTTGCATCATTCCCCTTCCCATGATATGCGCAAAGGGGCCGAGCGCGAAACGCCCGACCCCCGCAATGATGAACCTGGATCGTGCTACTCTTCTTCGAGCGCAGCCTGGGCCGCAGCGAGGCGGGCGACAGGCACGCGGTACGGCGAGCAGCTGACATAATCGAGGCCGATCTTGTTGAACGTGTGGATGGAATCCGGGTCGCCACCATGTTCGCCGCAGACGCCGCAGACCAGATCGGGATTGCCCTCATGGCCGAGCTTGACGCCCATCTCCACGAGCTTGGCCACGCCCGGGTCGATCGTGGCGAACGGGTTGTACGGAAGCAGGTGCTCCTGCAGGTACTGCGGCACGAACTCGGCCTCGACGTCGTCGCGGCTGAAGCCGAACGTCGTCTGGGTGAGGTCGTTGGTGCCGAAGGAGAAGAAGTCTGCCTGCGTAGCGATCTCGTCGGCGGTGACGGCGGCACGCGGCAGCTCGATCATGGTGCCGACCTCGATATCGAGCTCGACGCCCTCTTCGGCGGCCACTTCCGCGATGATCTTCTCGGCGACGGCGCGCAGCTTCTCAAGCTCGGCGACGGTCGACACGAGCGGGATCATGATCTCGGGCTTCGGATCGAGGCCTTCCTTCTTGAGCTTCGCAGTCGCAGTCGCGATGGCGCGAACCTGCATCTCGGGGAGGATCGGGTACACGATGCCGAGGCGGCAACCGCGCAGGCCCAGCATCGGGTTCTGCTCGGCGAAGCCGTCGATGCGCTCCATAAGCATGCGCTTCTCGGCGATGAGGGTCTTGTCCCCGCCCGTCGCCTCGAGGCGCGCGATTTCCACGTCGAGCGCGCGCGGGCTCTCGAGGAACTCGTGCAGCGGCGGATCGAGCAGGCGCACGATGACCGGCAGCCCGTCCATTTCCTTGAACATGCCGTAGAAGTCGCCGGTCTGGGCCTCGAAGAGCTCGCCGACTGCCTTCTCGCGCACGGCATCGTCGTCGTTCAAGATGAAGGTCTGGATGATCTGTTTGCGCTCGCCCAGGAACATGTGCTCAGTGCGGCACAGTCCGATGCCCGATGCGCCGAAGTCGCGGGAAAGCTTCGCGTCCTCGGGGTTGTCCGCATTCGCGCGGACGCCGAGCTTGCGGAACTCGTCAGCCCACTCGAGGATGGTGTCGAGGTCGCCGGTAAGCTCGGGCATTACCAGGTCGACTGCGCCCAGGACAACGATGCCGGAGGTGCCGTCGAGCGAGATCATATCGCCCTCGTTGATGACGACGTCGGTACCTGCGACCGTCGCCTGCTTCTTCTCGGCGTCGATCTTCAGGGCCTCCACGCCACACACGCACGGGGCGCCCATACCGCGGGCGATGACGGCGGCATGCGAGGTCTTGCCGCCATGGGAGGTGAGGATGCCCTCGGCGGCGATCATGCCGGCGAGGTCGTCGGGGTTGGTCTCCCAACGGACGAGCACGCACTTGCGGCCGGCTTCAGCGGCAGCGACGGCGTCAGCAGAGGAGAACACGGCTTCGCCCACTGCGGCACCGGGGCTCGCGTTCAGGCCGCGGGCGAGCACGTCGTAGTCGGCGTTCTTGTCGAACTGCGGATGAAGCAGCTGGTCGAGCTGGTCGGGAGCGACGCGACGGACAGCCTCCTTCTTGTCAATGAGGCCCTCCTTCTCCATGTCGATTGCGATATGAAGCGCGGCGGCGGCGGTGCGCTTGCCCACGCGGGTCTGCAGCATGAAGAGCTTGCCCTGCTCGATGGTGAACTCGATGTCCATCATGTCGTGGAAGTGGTTCTCCAGAAGCACGAAGATCTCCTCGAGCTCACGGCCCGCTTCCTCGAGGCCTTCCACATGCTTGAGGTCGGCGATGGGGCTCGTGTTGCGGATGCCCGCGACGACGTCTTCGCCCTGGGCGTTTACCAGGTAGTCACCGTAGAATTCCTTCGCGCCGTTGGCCGGGTTGCGCGTGAACGCGACGCCCGTGGCCGACGTGTTGCCCTTGTTGCCGAAGACCATGCACTGCACGTTGACGGCGGTGCCCAGGTCGTCGGAGATCTTGTTCTTCTTGCGGTAGAGGACCGCACGGGGGTTGTTCCAACTGCCGAACACAGCCTCGATGGCAAGCTTGAGCTGCACCATCGGGTCCTGCGGGAACTGCACGGAGCCGTCGACGACAAGCGCCGGGTATTCCTCGCCCGAGACGTTTTCGGTGAAGATGCCCTTGAACTCCGCGACGAGCTCTTGCAAGTCTTCCGCGGTAAGGTCGGTGTCGGACTTCACGCCGCGCACCGCCTTCATGGCGTTGATGGCGTTCTCGAACAGGTCGCCGTCAAGCCCCATGACAACGTTCGAGAACATCTGGATGAAGCGGCGATAGGAGTCCCACGCGAAGCGGGGGTTCTCGGTCTGCTTGATGAGGCCGTTGATGGACTCGTCGTTCAGGCCGAGGTTCAAAACCGTATCCATCATGCCGGGCATCGACATGGGAGCACCGGAACGGACGGAGACGAGCAACGGATCTTCCGCATCGCCGATCTTCTTTCCGATACGGTTCTCAAGATCGAGACGATACTCGTGGATCGTGTCGAGAACGCCTTCCGGCCATACGTTGCCGGCATTGGCGTACTCCATGCACGTCTGACAGGAAATCGTGAATCCCGGAGGAACGGGAAGGCCGATGTTGGCCATCTCGGCGAGGTTCGCGCCCTTGCCGCCGAGCGTCGCCTTCATGGTGGTATTGCCCTCGGTTACGTTGTTTCCCTGAGCGTCTTTGCCAAACGCATAGACGCGCTTCACTGGTTCGGTCACCTTGTTCTCCTTACAAGCTCCGGTTACCTTTTTACCCATGACGTCGGAAAACGTGACTTGAGAAGAAACATTTCGCGCACATTTCCCTAACGTTTCGAGCACTAGTCAACTATACCAGTAGGTGCAGGGTGCAGACGCTCGTAGTAGCGCAATATCTCTTGAGCGGTCTCCTCGACGGCACGGTTTTCAGTGTGAACGACGATAGCGCCGAGCCTGCGCATGAGCGCACGCGCCGACTCGAGGTCCTCGTAGACATAGGTGGGGTCGGCGTAGCTGCTCGCGACGCCCACGGCATTGCCGAGCCTGCGAGCGCGGATGCCGACGAGCACCTCGGGCGTCGTCATGAGGCCGAACAGATGCGTCGGGTCGACGTCGTAGATCTCGCGAGGAGGCTCGGTGTGGGGGTCGAGCGGAACGTTCGCCACCTTGTAGCCCTGCTGGGACAGATAAATCGACGTCGGCGTCTTCGACGAGCGCGACACGCCGAGCAAAACGATGTCGGCCTGCGTGAGGTCTTGGGGGTTTCTGCCATCGTCGTGAGCGATGGTGAACTCGATTGCCTCGATGCGGCGGAAGTAATGCTGGTCGGCCACATGAAGACCGCCGGGCTTCGAGGACGGCTCGAGGCCCGAAAGGCTCGAAATTGCTTCGATGACCTGGGTCATCAGGTCGATTGCAATGATGTCGGGCTCAGAGGCTGCGAACTCGGCCAAGCGCGTCCGCAGCTCCTTGTCGACGATGGTGTAACAGACGAGGATTCGAGGAGATCCCTTAAGCTCGCGATGAAGCTGCATGTGGTCCTCGAGGAAGCGCTTCACCTCATCAAACTTGCGAACCTTCGGCAGTACCTCGATGCAGGGGTTCGTCACCCCAAACTGCGCAGCTGCGGCACGGGCCAAGGACTGCGCCGTCAACCCCACAGAGTCGCTGACAACGTGAATCGTCGGCAGGGGCGTCAAATTCGTATGCACAACGAAATCCATCTCTCGCCTGGCTTTTTCTATTGATGTGGACTACTTTTGGGCCTTCTTCGCCATCAACCCGAAATCGGCGACGTCGGTGAACACGCCGACGAAGCGGTTGAGCAGGCGCAGGCGGTTCTCGCGCAGCGACGCGTTCTCGTCCATGACCATGACGTCCTCGAAGAAGACGTCGATCGGCTCTTTGAGGGCCGCAAGGGCACTGCAGGCTGCATCGAAGTCCTTGCAAGCGAGCGCGGATGAGACCTTGCCCTCCCCTTCCTCGCATGCGCGAAGGAGCGCGAGCTCAGAGTCGCCGAGAATCGAGGTGTCGACCTCGCAGCCCAGCGCGGCGTCCGCAAGATTATGGGCGCGCGTGAAGGCGCCCGCGAGAGCCTCGTATGTCTCGGGCTGCTCGGCACGGGCCGCATCGAGCGCGCAGGCGCGGGCGAAGAACTCGGCGGGGTCGATGACGCCCACAGCCGAGACGGCCTCGATGGAGTCGAGGAGGATGCCTTCGTCCTTCGCGATAGACTTCAGGCGCCCTGCGAAGAACTGCTCGACCTTTTCAGCCACAACGGCGCGATCGAATTCAAGGCCCTGCTCAGCGTAAGCGTCAAGCGACGCGGCGATGAGGTCTTTCAGGCCGACCGTGGGCATCGTGCGCAGCATGGCGATGATGCCGATGGCGGCGCGGCGCACCGCGTAGGGGTCGGAAGAGCCCGTCGGGGGCTCGTCGATGGCGAAGATGCCACAGCAGGTGTCGAGCTTGTCGGCGATAGCGACGCACTTGCCGCAGATGCCGGAGGGAAGATCGTCACCTGCGAAGCGCGGACGATAGTGCTCGCGGATCGCGGCGCAAACCTCGGGGGCCTCACCTGCGGCCTCGGCGTAATAGCCGCCCATGACGCCCTGCTGGTTGGTGAACTCGACGACTGCCTGCGAGACGAGGTCTGCCTTGGCCAGATGCGCGGCGCGCACGGCGTTCGCGACGCCCGCCTCATCCTCGCCGGCTGCGGCAGCGGCCGCGCCCGCGAGCTTCTCCATGCGCTGGACCTTCTGCAAGGTGGTGCCAAGCTTCTCCTGGAACGTGACGATGCCGAGGCGCTCGACGAACTCCTCCATCGGGCGCTTCAAGTCCTCGTCGAAGAAGAACTTCGCGTCGTCGAGGCGCGGGCGCACGACGCGCTCGTTGCCGGAGACGACGGTATCGGAGACCTTCGGGTCGGCGTTCGAGACGATCACGAACTCACGGGTAAGCTTGCCCTCGGCGTCGAAAATCGGGAAATAGCGCTGGTTGGAGAGCATGGACTCGCAGATAATCTCCTGCGGCACGCGGAGGAACTCCTCGTCGAAGGTGCCGACGAGCACGGTCGGCCACTCGCAGAGGTTCACAACCTCGTCGAAGATGCGGGCGGGCGTGTCCACGTGGCTGCCGGGGCGCTCGGCCTCGATTGCGGCGATGCCCTCGCGAATGGCAGCCTCGCGGGCCTCGGCGCCGAGCACGTAGGAATCCTTGAGCACCTGCTCGTAGGCGGCAGGCTCGGCAACGGCATGCTCGCCAGGCGCCAGAACGCGATGGCCGCGGGTGGTGTTGCCGCTCGTCACGTCGGCGTAGGTAACGGGCACTACCTCGGAGCCGAGGAGCGCGCAGATCCAGCGGATCGGGCGCACGAAGGTCTCGTGCTCGGAGCCCCAGCGCTGGGAGCGGTAGTTCGGCCACTCGATGGCGGCGATGACGTCGTGGCCGAGCGCCGACAGGATCGGCATTGCGGGCTCAGAGGGAACGTTTCTCTCGGCGAAGACGTACTCGTTGCCGTCCTCGTCAACCTTGCGGGTGAGCTCGGAGGCGTCGATACCGCACTTGCGGGCAAAGCCGGCAGCAGCCTTGGTGGGGTTGCCGTCTGCGTCGAAGGCGATCTGGGCCTTGGGGCCGCGCTTGACCTCATGGACGGCCTCGGTGGCGCAGGCCACGTCGGACACGATCGCGGCAAGGCGGCGCGGCGAGGAGACGACGCGCACATCGCCATGCGCCAAACCAGCCTCGTCGAGCATCTTCACGACGAGCTTCGGAAGCTGCTTGGAAGCGTTGATCAGCGGCGCCGAGGGCATCTCCTCGGTGCCAATCTCGAGCAGGAAATCCAGAGTATCTGCCATTTAGGCCACCTCGCCCTTCGTGGAATACGTGTCTTTCTTGCCAGCAACCTCGGCGAGATAGCTCTCGCAGCAGGCCTTGGCGACGGCGCGGACGCGCAGGATGTAGTTGGCGCGCTCGGTCGCCGAGATGGCGCCGCGTGCGTCGAGGATGTTGAACGCGTGGCTGCACTTCATGACGCAGTCGTAGGCCGGCAGCGGCAGCTTGCGCTCGAGGCAGGAATGGCACTCGGCCTCGTACTCATCGAATTTGCGGCGCATCAGCTCGACGTCGGCGACCTCGAAGTTGTAGGTCGAGAACTCGTACTCGTTCTCATGGAAGACGTCGCCGTAGGTCATGGGCGTGCCGTCGGGCAGGTAGGACCACACGAGGTCGTAGACGGAGTCGACGCCCTGCACGTACATGGCGATGCGCTCAAGGCCGTAGGTGATCTCGACGGGGACCGGGTCGACCTCGATGCCGCCGACCTGCTGGAAGTACGTATACTGCGTGACCTCCATACCGTCCATCCACACTTCCCAGCCAAGACCCCACGCGCCGAGCGTCGGGCTTTCCCAGTCGTCCTCGACGAAGCGCACGTCGTGCTCGGCGGGATCGAGGCCGATGGCTTTGAGCGAGCCCAGGTAGAGCTCTTGGGAATCGACCGGGCAAGGCTTCAAGATGACCTGGAACTGGTAGTAGTGCTGCATGCGGTTGGGGTTCTCACCGTAGCGGCCGTCGGCCGGGCGGCGGCACGGCTGCGGGTAGCAGGTGCGCCAGGCGTTGGGCCCGAGGCTGCGCAGCGTAGTGGCGGTGTGGAACGTGCCCGCGCCCACCTCGCTGTCGTAGGGCTGCATGACGACGCAGCCCTGCTTCGCCCAGTAGTGCTGCAGGTTCATGATGATGTCCTGGAACGTCAGCTTGTCGGCCGCAGGGCCGGCGGATGTCTCTGCCATGACTCTCCTTCTCATATCGATGCGCGGGACGCCGAGCGCCCGGTTCTCCACCTTTAAGACAGCACCCCGATATGCGGGATCGGCCAGTAGGTGAACACCGCATGACCGGTCACGCTCGAGGCGTCGATTGCGCCGAAATAGCGCGAATCCTGCGAATTGGTTCGATTGTCGCCCATGACCCAAAGGTAGCCCTCGGGCACGGTGTAGGGATAGCTTATGGAAACGGCCGTCTTCTCGAACGGCTCGGAAACCTTGTTCTCGGTGTAGGGCTCGTCGAGCACGACACCGTCGACGACGACCTTACCGTTTTGCAGGTCGACCGTCTGGCCGCCGGTCGCGATGACGCGCTTGATCAGCGTGCGGTTGGAGACAAGCGGATCGGCGAACGTGACGATGTCCCCTTTTTGGGGCTCGCTCGTGTAATAGGAAAGCTTCTCCGAGAAGACGAGGTCGCCCACTTCGATGGTGTCTTCCATCGAACCCGAGGGAATCTCATAGGCGCCGAACACGAAGGTGTTCAACAGGCGCGAGAGGCCGAACACGACGAGTACCATGATGACGATGCTCAACAGGCTGCGGGCCACCTTCGAGCCCTGGCGTTCGGCATGCTGACCGGAAAACATGAAGCGCGATATCCTTTCGATACGGGAGGCGGTACCACCCGTGATTCAAGTCGTGAATTCGAATGATAGCGCTTCGCGCGAGACGTTAGCCCTCTTCGCCCAATCTTTGCAGAAAATCCCTGTCAGCGGGTGAAAGCTCCACGTCGGCAAGCAAGTCGGGGCGCAGGCGGGCAGTACGCAGCAGGCTCTGCTCGCGGCGCCATTTCGCCACCTTCCCGTGGTCTCCCGAAAGAAGCACGTCGGGAACCCGCATTCCGCGGAACTCGGCAGGGCGCGTGTACTGGGGATACTCCAAAAGGCCATCGGAGAAGCTTTCGGTGATCGCCCCGTCCTCGGCACCGAGCACGCCGGGGAGCTTGCGGACCACGGCGTCGATCACGACCATCGAGGCGAGCTCGCCGCTCGTGAGCACGTAGTCCCCAAGCGATATGACGCGATCCGCCAGCGTATAGGCGCGCTCGTCGATGCCTTCGTAGTGCCCGCAAATAAACAGGAGGCGCTCTTCTTTGGCAAGATCGAGCGCGATTTTGTCGCAGAAGCGCTCGCCCTGCGGCGCGAGGAAGATGGTGCAGGGTTTTAAGCAGTCCGACTGCGGCGCGGCGGGCTGATCGGGTGGCGCCCAGTCGCTCGGCAGTCCTGCTCGCGCGGAAGTGCCAGAGGGCACTTCCGGCTCGTGCGGAACTCGCTTTGTGGACGCCGCCCGATCCGCCCGTTCCGGGCAGGAATCGAAATCGCGTCCCTCTCCGCTTGAGCAAATCTCGTCATACGCCTCGAAAAGCGGCTCGCACTTCATAACGAGGCCCGCACCTCCGCCATAAGGGTCATCATCGGTCGTGCGATGGCGGTCATGCGTCCAATCGCGCAGGTCATACGCATGAAAGTCGAGAATCCCCTTCTCTTGGGCAATGCGCATCATCGACGAGTTCATCACCGAGTCGTACATGCACGGAAACGTTGACAGGGTCTCGATGATCATCCGATATCCTCCTTGAAATGAAAAATGGGCGCCCAGGACAGACCCTGAACGCCCATCTCGCGGGATTGCGTTGCTACAAGCTCAAAAGGCCCGCCGGCACATCGACGTCGATGCGCTCGCGTTCCTCGTCGATTCCCACCAAAAACTCGTCCACGAGCGGAATGAGCAGAGGCGATTGCCCGCCTGCGCGATCTACGACGAGAAGGCTCTGCCCAGGATTGTCCTCCACACGCAGAAGCGTCCCCAGAAGGCCCGCCTGCGCATCATGGACTTCCCACCCGGACACGCTATCGGAATGCGCTGCCGCGATGGCCTGCGCAAGTTCGGGAAGTTCCTCACGACGCACGAGCACGTGGCATCCGCACAGCGCCTTCGCCGTATCGATGTCGTCCACGCCTTCGAACCACACGACGGCGGAGGTATCGTCCTGCGGACGGATTTCCTCAACTATCGCGCGACGAGGCATATCGAGCACGGGCGGCACGAACGCCACCTCCATGCCCACCTCGAGCAAAAAAGGAAGGCCCGACGCGCTTCGCACGACGAGCCCCCCATTTAGATTCTTCGCAGTCGCCAACCAGGCAACATCAGCCCAGGTGCGCACTATTCGACAAGCTCCACATCAACGGGGATGTCGGCACGGGAAGCCGCCGCGCGTGCAAGCGTGCGGATAGCCTTGATGACGCGACCTTGACGGCCAATAATCTTGCCAGCGTCCTCTTCGTTCACGCGAATCTCCACGAGAATCGAGCCCTCTTCGGTTTCGCTTCCCTGGATATCGAGATCTTCCTCGTTGTCGACGAGGGGGCGAACAATCGCGTCAACCAAGCCGACGAGATCTTCCGTCTGCTCGGACATGTCTTCTACGCTTCCTTGCGAGCAGTTTCGAGAAGACGAGCGACCGTATCGGTCGGCTGTGCGCCGTTGGCGATCCACTTGTCAACCTTCTCGAGGTCGAACTTGATCATGGAAGGATCGACGCACGGATTGTAGCGGCCGACCTCTTCGATGAACTTGCCGTCACGCGGAGCGCGAGCATCGGCAACGACGATACGATAGTACGGACGCTTCTTAGCGCCGTGACGAGCCAGGCGAATTTTGACTGCCATGAAGTTGAACTCCTTTTAACCTTACATCATTCGATTTCCACGAAGCTTCAACTTCGGGAAAAACAGCGATTGCTAATATTACCTAGATTTGAATGAAATGGCAAGCGAGAACGCATGATGCCCACACAAACGGACGAAAGAGGCCTATGCAAGGCTTGCACCGAGCTCGCGAGCCTTCTCAAGACCGGGGTTTCCAGCGATGGCGCCCTTCTCGAAAACGGCGTTCACAACGACCTCGCCGATGCTTTCCTGATGCGTGTAAGCGTTCGAGCGCTTATAGGTGTCGAGCAGCGAGTCCGCCGCCGTGATGTCCTTGTCCTCGAGGCAGAGCAACAGGCCGACACGCGGGATGTTGAACGACTTCGCGATGCCGCAGAACATGCGGTCCTGGAAGGCTTTCAGCTGCGCGGGGTATGTAAAGCAGTAGAGCGGCGTGGCGTACACGAGCACGTCCGCCCAGTGAAGGTCGGGGTAGAACTGCTGCATGTCGTCTTGCTGAACGCATGCACCTTCATGGGAGAAACAGTAGTTGCACCCAAGGCAGCCCGCGATCTTCGCGCGCCCGGCGTCGATGCGCCGCACCTCGCAGCCCGCCGACTTCGCTCCCTCGATGAATGCCTCGGCGAGCGTGTCGGAGTTGCCGCCGACGCGCGGGCTTCCCGTCACTACCAGCACCTTGCAAGACATAACCGTCCCCTCTCTCGTGATGCGCCCGGCAGCAGGCCTCTCTTCCTGCTGCCCAGGCACGAACCTGCACTTCCCCGCTTCTCATGCGGCGAGTTCCTTTAGGTGGCTCTTACCAAGCTTGCACGCTCCCCGCACGCCTTCGCGGCGATTGAGCTCTTTGACTGCAAGCTCGAGCAGCGTGGCGCCACCCCTGCTCGATTACTTGTCGCCCTGTTCGAGCATCGCCTGCACCTTCTTGATGTCGGCCATGCTCATGCCGCCCGGCATACCTGGGATACGGCGGCGACGCTTGCCCTTCTTGCCCTTCTTGCCGGAAAGCTCATCGACCGAGGGCATCATCTTCTTCATCATCTTCTTGGTCTCGTTGAACTGCTTCATGAGCTGGTTCACCTCGGTGACCGACACGCCGGCGCCCGCGGCGATGCGCGCGCGACGGCTGCCGTTGAGAATGTCGGGCTTCTCGCGCTCGGCCTTCGTCATGGAGTTAATGATGACCTCCATGTGATCGAGCGCGCCCTCATCGACCTGCCCCGATCCAAGTGCCTTGTCGCCGCCGGGGAGCGCGCTCACGAGCTTGCGCACGCCGCCCATCTTGCGGATTTGGCGATTCATGTCGACGAAGTCGTTCAGCGTGAGCTGCGATTTCGCGAGGCGCTTCGCCGTTTCGGCCTCTTCGGCCTCCTGCTGGACGCGCACGGCGCTCTCGATGAGGCTCACCATATCACCCATGCCGAGGATGCGCTTGGCAATGCGGTCGGGATGGAATTCCTCGAGCGAATCAGGCTTTTCACCTGCGCTGATGAACTTAATGGGCTTTCCTGTGACCTGCTTGATAGAAAGCGCGCCGCCGCCACGGGCGTCACCGTCCATCTTCGACATGATGACGCCGTCGAAATCGACGCGCTCGGCAAACGCGGCCGCCACGTTCACGACGTCTTGGCCGGTCATCGCGTCGACAACCATAAGGATCTGGTCGGGCTTGACGGCGCGCTTGATGGCCTCGGCTTCCTCCATCATCTCGTCATCGACGTGCAAGCGGCCCGCCGTGTCAACGATGACGACGTCGCGCAGATGGTCGATGGCGTCCTGCACGCCTTCCTTCGCGATGGCGACCGGGTCCTTCCCGTCGCCGCGATAGACGCGCACCCCCATCTCGTCGCCGAGCGTCTGGAGCTGATCGGCGGCAGCAGGGCGGTACACGTCGCACGCGACGAGCAGGGGCGAGTGCTTCTCCTGCTTCAGACGGTACGCGAGTTTGGCCGCGGCGGTCGTCTTGCCCGAGCCTTGCAGGCCAACGAGCATGATGACGTTGGGAATGCGGCTCGAGAGGACGAGCTTCGAGTCGGTGCGACCCAAAAGCTCGGTGAGCTCGTCGAGCACGATCTTCACGACGTTTTGCGCCGGTGTGAGCGACTCGAGCACCTCGGCGGTGAGGCAGCGTTCCTTGGTGCGAGCGCAGAACTGCTTCACGACTTTGAAGTTGACGTCAGCCTCGAGCAGCGCCAGGCGGATCTCTCGCATGGCGGAGTTGATATCTTCCTCGGTCAAGCGGCCTTTTCCGCGCAGGCCCGAGAATATGCCCTGCAATCGCTCGGAAAGACTTTCAAGCATGAATCCTCCAGTGTGGAATCGAAAAGTGCACAGTGCTTGGGATTATACGCCAGGTGGGGCGCATGGCGGAAAAGACCTCGGGTAGCGCGCGAAGACTGCACCGAAAACGTGGAATCGGGCGGCGAGCTCGCGGGTCTTAAGCGAATGGGACAGGAGTCAGCATGATAGGAAGAGGTCGGGTGATTTCCCTCTCGCCAAGCGGGACTCACCTAGGTGCGGGACAGGAGTTGAGCGATTTACCTCATCCTCAGCCCTTCCAAAAAGTTCAGCGAATCACGGCAATCTTGGCACCAAAACCGAGCTATCCCACTGCACTTTTTTGTATCGCGAAACGTTCCATTGTCAAAGCAGAAAGGCGAACCAGGATGAAAGTTAAGCTGCAAATTGAAGGTTAACCAAATCGAAGGTGAACCGACCAGCTCGCCCAACGAAAAAGGGCGCCAACCTCAATGAGAAGTCGACGCCCTGAACAGGCAGTTTTTCGGCGAGAAAGCGAAGTCCGCCTTATTCCCTTTCCTCACGATGCTCTTGCGTGCGCGGAGCGCGGGAGCGCACCTGGTTGTGCGGCTCGCGGGCAACTTGGCCCTGCGGAGCGGAGCCCTGCTGCGGGCGAGAACGGCGACGTGGGGCCGACCCACCGTTGCGGTTCTGACCCATCGGCGTGGCGCAGTACGGACACACGGTCCATGCAGGCTCGAGCGCATGATGGCAGCTCGGGCAGAGGTTCTTCAGGCGCGTGTGGCAGTTCGGACACAGCACGTAGTCGGACTCGACAGGATAGCCGCAGTTCGCACACTCGCCGTACTTCATGAGCTCGCGCTGCTTCAGGGCAACCTCGAGCTCCTGCTCGTCGCGATCGATCTGCAACAGGGGCGGACGAAGCAGACAGTACGCGATGACGCCGACAAGCGGCACGAGCGCAACGATGCCCCAAACGTACCAATGCGTCCCGCGCATGTACGCGTCGCGGATGACCCACACGATTGAAAGAACATAAAGCACCACAAGCAGCACGATGAAGACCGTGAACGCTGTCATCAGTTCCGGCGTAATGAGCTGCGACATCAATTCGGACATGGATTCCTCGTTTCAAGTTCGCGCCGTTTTAAGGCGCTACGAACAACTAGCGATTGATTATAGCAAATGCGGCGGCACCGAAAGGCGCGGAGCCGAAGTCGCCCATGGAGTTGCCGGGGCTCCATTAAGATTCGACCTTGTACCACCATGGGCGTCGCTTGTGCATTGACCTTGCACTAGCCCAACTCGGCGAGCTGCTCTTCTACGCGTGTAAGCTTATCGCGCAGCTCGGCAAGCTTCGCCGTGTCCTTCTCCACGATCTCGGGCGCTGCCTTCGCGAGAAAGCCTGGGTTGGAAAGCTTCTTGGCGAACTTGGCCTCGTCCTTCTGAAGCGTTGCGCGCTCCTTGGTGAGGCGTGCGCGCTCGGCCTCAAAGTCGATAAGGCCGGTGAGCACGCAATACACCTCGCACCCGCGCGCGACGACGCAGGCGCTCTCGGCGGGCTTGTGCGCATCGGACGGAACGATCGAGAGCTCGGACGCGCGTGCCATCGAGATGATCTGACTCTTTAGACCCTCGAGGACGCGGGCATTCTCAAACCCGGCGCGCAAAACCACGGGAAGCTCTTGCTTGGGCGAGATGCCGTAACGCGCACGCGTCGAGCGGACGGCGCTCACCACGTCGCACAGAAGGCTCACCGCACGCTCGGACTCCTCGTCGACAAGCGACGCGAGGCTTTCGGGCTCGGGCCACTTCGCCATCATGAGCGCGGGCGCCTCCCCTTCTGCATGCGGAACGTTTTCCCAGATAGCTTCCGTGACGAACGGCATCGCGGGATGCAGGAGGCGAAGCGCGTTGTCGAGCACGTACACGAGGTTGCGCTGCGTCTGCAGGCGGGCATCGCCCTCTTCGCGCAGGCTCGCCTTGCTAAACTCGATGTACCAGTCGCAGAACTCGTTCCAGAAGAAGGCGTGCAGCTCGCGCGCCATCTCGCCGAACTGGTAGGTTTCGATGTCCTTGGTGACCTCGGCGGAAAGCTTCGCCAGACGGCTGAAGATCCACGCGTCGGCCTGCGAGACCGCGCGCGGCTCGCCGGGCGTGAAGCCGTCCAGGTTGCCCAAGACGAAACGGCTCGCGTTCCAAATCTTCGTCACGAAGGCGCGCGCCGACTCCGTGCGCGGGCTGCCGAGAAGCTCGTGAGTCTTCTTGTCGATATCGGCGTCAAAGCGCACGTCCTGGTTGTTGGTCACGAGCGTGAGCAGGTTGAAGCGCATTGCGTCGGCACCGTACATGGAGATGAGGTCCATCGGGTCGACACCGTTGCCCTTCGACTTGGACATGCGCGTGCCGTCCTTCGCGAGAATGGTCGCGTAGATGACCACATCCTTAAACGGGATCTCCTTAAGAAAGTACGTCGACGACATGATCATGCGCGCCACCCACAGCGCGATGATGTCGCGCGCGGTGACGAGCGCGGTCGTCGGATGATGCCCTTCCAGGCGCTCGGGATGCTCGGGCCAACCCTGCGTGGCGAATGTCCACAGCTGGCTCGAGAACCAGGTATCGAGCACGTCCTCTTCCTGCGCGACATGGTGGCTGCCGCACTTCGGACACACGTCGGTGTCCTCCATAAGCGCGTCTTCCCAACCGCAGTCCTCGCAGTGGAACACGGGGATGCGATGGCCCCACCACAGCTGGCGCGAGATGCACCAGTCCTTGAGGTTCTCCATCCAGGTGAGATACGTCTGCGTCCAGCGCGAGGGGTGGAAGGTGACCTTTCCGGAGGTGACCGCCTCGGTCGCCGGTCCCTTCAGCTTGTCGACAGCGACGAACCACTGCTCGGACAGCCACGGCTCGAGCGTCGAGTCGCAGCGGTAGCAGTGCATGACGGAATGGTGATGGTCGTCCACATGGTCGAGCAGGCCGTGCTCCTCGAACCAGGCGACGACCGCTTGGCGGCACTCGTCGCGGCCCATGCCCGAGAACTCGCCGTAGCCTTCGACCACGTGCGCCGTCTCGTCGAAGATGTTGACCTTCTCAAGGCCGTGACGCTCGCCCATGCCATAGTCGTTGGGGTCATGGGCAGGGGTTACCTTCACAAAGCCCGTGCCGAAGCCCGCATCGACGTAGAAGTCGGAGAAGATGGGGATCTCGCGGTCGACGATGGGAAGGCGAACCTTCGCACCGACGAACTTGTCCTTGTCGTGGTCCTTCGGGGAGACCGCCACGCCGGTGTCGCCGAGCATCGTCTCGGGGCGCGTGGTGGCAACCACGACGTATTCCTGCCCATCGACAGGCTCAACGAGCGGATAGCGCAGGTACCACAGGTGGCCGTCTTCTTCCTTGTACTCCGCCTCGTCGTCGGCGATGGCCGTCGTGCAATGCGGGCACCAGTTCACGATGCGCTTGCCGCGGTAGATCAGCCCGTCATGGTACCAGTCGCAAAAGACCTTGCGCACCGCGGTGGCGTAGTCGGCGTCCATGGTGAAGTGAGGATCGGAGAAGTCGATCGAGCAGCCCATGCGCTTGATTTGCTCGACGATGTGCCCGCCGTACTCGTGCGTCCAGTCCCAGCAGGCGTCGACGAACTTCTCGCGGCCGATTTCGCGGCGGGAGATTCCCTCGGACGCGAGCTTTTTGTCCACCTTCGTCTGCGTGGCGATGCCCGCATGGTCGGTGCCCAAGATCCAGCGGGTGGAGACGCCGCGCATGCGGTTCATGCGGATGATGGTGTCCTGGATGGTGTCGTCGAGCGCATGGCCCATATGAAGCTTGCCGGTCACGTTCGGCGGCGGAATCGTCACCGTGCAATCGCCCACGCCGGGGTTGCGGCGATAATAGTCGCCGGCGAGCCATTTGTCGAGCATGCGCTGCTCGACGGCTTCTGCGTCGTAATTCTTCGGCATGTTTTCCATTGGATGCAAGCTCCTTCGATGAAACGTAAGCGGACAGGCGCCGAAACGCCGAGAGGGGCGCCCGCAAAAGGCGCCCCGGGAAAAGTGCAATTTAGGAAGCGGGAGCGATCTCGGGTACCGTTTCCCCCGTGATGTCGCTCGCGCGCACGACAACATGCGTGGCGACCTTGTGCTCGGGCAGGTCGTACATGACGTCCTGCAGCACGCGCTCACAGATAGATCGCAAGCCGCGAGCGCCCGTGCCGTGCTCCTGCGCCTCGTGAGCGATGGCGCGCAGGGCGTCCTTTTCGAACTCGAGCGTTGAATCTTCGAACTCGAACATCTTCGTGTACTGTTTCACGAGCGCGTTCTTCGGCTCGGTGAGGATGCGGACAAGGTCGTCCTCGGACAGCTCGTTCAGCGCCGTGATCACAGGGATGCGGCCGACGAACTCGGGGATCATGCCAAACTTGTTCAGGTCCTCGGGAAGCACCTGCGCCAGAAGCTCAGCCTCGGCATGCTTCTTGCTCTCGGGCAGCTCGGAAGAGAAGCCCAGACCGCTCTTTCCGACGCGCTGGCCGATGATGTCTGCCAGGCCGACGAACGCACCGCCCAGGATGAACAGGATGTTCGTCGTATCGATGTGGATGAGCTCCTGCTGGGGATGCTTGCGCCCGCCCTGCGGCGGCACGGAGGCCTCGGTGCCCTCGACGATTTTCAAAAGCGCCTGCTGCACGCCCTCGCCCGACACGTCGCGCGTGATGGAGAGGTTTTCAGCCTTGCGGGCGATCTTGTCGATCTCGTCGATGTAGATGATGCCGATTTCCGCACGCGGGATATCGAAGTCGGCAGCGGTGATCAGCTTGAGCAGGATGTTCTCGACGTCCTCGCCGACATAACCCGCCTCGGTGAGCGTCGTCGCATCGGCGATCGCGAACGGGACGCGCAGCGTGCGCGCAAGCGTCTGGGCGAGCAGCGTCTTGCCGGAACCCGTGGGGCCCAAAAGCATGATGTTGCTCTTCGCGAGCTCGACGTCGCCTTCCTGCGCCTCCGATTCCATGCTGATGCGCTTGTAGTGATTATAGACGGCGACGGAGAGGGCGCGCTTCGCGTTTTCCTGGCCCACCACATGCTCGGAAAGCTCGGCGTAGAGCTCGTGGGGTGTGGGCAGGTTGCCCAGAATATCGACGGGGTTCGGGGTCGCATCCTCGATGTCGGCCTCGACGATTGCGCCGCGGTCCTGTGCGCGGCGGCAACCACGACGTCCGGCCGTCTCCTCATCGGACATGCTGTCGAAGGCGGTCGAGAGGCCCAAGTCGCGCATCATCGCGTCGGCGCACACCGAGATGCACTCGTCGCAGATGTTGATGCCGTTCGGACCTGCGATCATCGCGGTCACCTGGTCGGATGACTTCCCGCAAAACGCGCAGTACACCGCGTCGTCGCCGCGATAGCCAAGGTCGCCTCTTCGTTCGTTTGTCATATGCGTTAGGTCGCTTCTCTTCTTAGGTTCTATTTGTCGGAGGAGCCGCGATGGCTCGTGATGATGTCGTCGACCAGGCCGTATGCCTTCGCTTCCTCAGCGGAAAGCCAGTTGTCGCGCTCGCAATCGACGTGCACCTGCTCCTGGGTCTTGCCGCAGTGCTTGGCGATGATGCCCTCCAAGCGGTCGCGCGTCTTCTTGATCTCGTCGGCCATGATCTGGATGTCGGTCTGCTGGGTGTGGCCGTCGCCGGTGCCGCCCATGGGCTGGTGAATCATGACCTGGGCGTTCGGCAGGATGAAGCGCTTGCCCGCCGCGCCGCCGGTCAGAAGGGGCACGCCCATGGATGCCGCCATGCCCAGGCAAATGGTGGACACGTCGCACTTCACGAACTGCATGGTGTCGTAGATAGCGAGGCCCGCCGACACGCTGCCGCCCGGAGTGTTGATGTAGAGCGAGATATCCTTTTCGGGATCGGCGCTTTCGAGATGGAGCATCTGCGCGACGACGGAGTTCGCCACATGGTCATCGATGGGCTCGCCGAGGAAGATGATGCGGTCGTTTAAGAGACGAGAATAGATGTCGTAGCTGCGCTCGCCGCGCGGAGATTGCTCGATGACGTAGGGAATCAGCGCCGAAGTGGCACGTTCGATGCTCATAAAAAGCCTCGCTTTCGAAAAGGACGCGGCCTCACGGGGCCGCGAAATTGCATTCTGCTTCACATGATGGAACAGCTTGCCGCTTCGCGCAAGGGGTCGCGAACACGCCGTTCACGATAAGCATAAAACGGGGCCGACGCAGATGCATCGACCCCGTTACGCAATCGGTTGAAGCTTGAGGGCGAGATGCTACGCCTCGGCGTCGGCAGCCTCTTCCTCTTTCTTGGCAGCCTTCTTGGAAGACTTCTTGGCAGCCTTCTTCTCTTCCTCAGCTTCCTCGGCGGGGTCGTACTCGGTGACCTTGGCCTTCTCCATCACGTCAAGCACGGCGTGGGTGCGAAGCAGAGCCTCGCGGACCAGGTAGAGGCGACCGCCTTCGCGCCACTCCTTCAGGAGAGCCTTCGGGTCCTTGGCACCGGACTTCTCGAACTCTTCGAGAACTTCCTCGTCAGTGACCTTGAGCTCGAAATGCGCTGCCCACGCGTCGAGCGCCATGTCCTGCTTGGCGGTGTCGGCGGCCTGCTGCTTCACGTCGGCCTTGAACTGGTCGGCGGTGATGCCGTTCTGCTGGAGATACATGTCGAAGCTAGCGCCCTGGTTCTGCAGCTGGGAGAAGAAGTCCTGCAGCAGCTTGGCCTCGGTCTGCTCCTGCACGGCGGCAGGGACCTCGACGTCGAGACGCTTGGCAAGCTCGATGAGGCAGGCGTTTTCCTTCATGCGCGGAAGGACGTCTTCCTTCTGCTCCTTGATGCTGTCGGCAACGCGCTCGCGCAGATCGGCGACATCATCGAAGCCCAGCGTGTCCTTAACCCACTCGTCGGTGAGCTCGGGGAGCACCTGCTTTTTCACGGCGAGAACCTCGACCTCGAAATTCACCGTCTTGGTCTTGCCCTCGAGGGAGGCCATAAGAGTCGCGTCCTTCGCGTCCTCGACGTTGACGGAGAAGCTCGCGGTCTGACCCTTCTTCAGGCCGATGACCTGCTCGTCGAAGGCGGCCGGGAACATGCCGGAGCCCATGAGGCACATACGGGACTCGCTCGACAGCGTGCTCACGTCCTCGCCGTTCTCGTCGGTCGCGACGATCTTGAGGTCGGCGTAGGAGTCGGCCTTCACCTTGGTGTTGGCGTTGGCGTTCTCGAACTCATGGTAGTAGTCGCGCAGCGCCTCGATCTGCTGGTCGATTTCAGCCTCGGACGCGCCTTCGGCCGGAAGCTTCACTTCGACCGGCTCGTAATCAGAGAGTTCGCAGGTCGGCTTGCACTCGACCTCGAAGGAGAACTCGTAGGGCTTGCCACCCTCGACGAGCGCAGGCTCGCCGAACTCGGGCTCGCCGACGGGATACAGGTCGCAGCTGTCGATAGCGAGCGGATAGCAGCCGTTCACGATATCATCGGTGACGCTGGCAGGCACAGCCTCGGCGCCGAGCGCGTTGTCGATAATCGGACGGGGCGCCTTGCCCTTGCGGAATCCGGGGAAATTGTACTTATTCGCGAAGTCCTTGTAAGTCTTCTTGATGCGATTGTCGACTTCTTTGGCATCGACGGTGACGGTCACCTTGACCTTGTTGTCCTGCAATGCCTCTACTTTTGTTTCCACTAACTTTCCTCCATCGTTCGCTTATCGCACGATTCGTGCAGCGCGCAATCGAATCTGGCCGAATCGGACAGCGCGGCCGTACATCGGCCCGAATGCGCACCAAGAAGGGATTATCGCACATATGGCGAAGTTGTGCCAACCAAACACTCACTTCCACATGGAACGCCTTCTACTAAGCACAGGCGCAGGCCAGCTAGCAGCTTGGTTCTCCATCAATTCGCTAGGCTCATATAATAAGGTTCGAAAAGATTTCAGGCTTTCCTCGAAGACCAAATCACCACCCACTTGGGCGTTCAGCGCCACCGACGCCGAATCGAAAACTTGCGCGTATCGATTGCGTTCTGTTCTGCTATTATGTGTGCGCTGTTTTTCAAGCAGCGAAGCGTGCGGGCGTGGCGGAATTGGCAGACGCGCCAGATTTAGGTTCTGGTGGGCAACCCCCGTGAAGGTTCAAGTCCTTTCGCCCGCACCAGCTGGGGGAAGGGTGCTTTTCCTGCACCCTTCCCCCAGCTTCTTTTTGCGCAGCTTTTATATTTGAAAGGACCGCCAGTGGATACCATCAAGAAGATCGGGCGAACCTGGAACTCGATCAGCCTCATCAAGCGCATCATCGTGGGCCTCGTCATCGGCACCATCCTCGCGCTCGTCATCCCCGGGAACGAGATCATCGAGATGCTCGGCACGCTTTTCGTGAACGCCCTGAAAAGCGTCGCCCCCATCCTTGTGTTCTTCCTGGTAATCAGCGCTCTCTGCAACGCGAAGGGCGGCGGGCAGATGAAGCTCGTCATCATCTTGTACCTGGTGGGCACCTTCATCGCCGGCGCCGTCGCCGTCTTCGCGAGCACCCTGTTCCCCGTCGACCTCACGCTCTCCGCCGCTGCCGAGGCGCAATCCTCGCCCTCCGGCATCGGGGAAGTCCTCGCAACGCTTGTCACCAACGTGGTCGCCAACCCGGTCACGGCGCTTATGAGCGCGAACTACCTCGGCATCCTCGCATGGGCCGTCGTTTTGGGCATCGCCCTTAGGCATGCAAGCGACCAGGTGAAAGACGTGTTCACGAGCATCTCCGACGCTGTGTCGACCGTTGTCCGCTGGATTATCTCGCTCGCCCCCTTCGGTATCCTGGGCCTCATCTACACGGCGGTTTCCACCAACGGTCTGGAAATCTTCACCGAGTACGGCCAACTGCTTCTCGTGCTCGTGGGCTGCATGCTCTTCATCGCCTTCGTCACCAACCCGATCCTCTCCTTCGCGTGCTTCCGCAAGAACCCCTACGGGCTTGTTCTTCGTTGCCTGAAGGATTCCGGCCTCACCGCGTTTTTCACCCGCAGCTCCGCGGCGAACATCCCCGTGAACATGGAGCTGTGCCGCAAGCTGGGTCTTGACAAGGACAACTACTCGCTTTCCATCCCGCTCGGCGCGACCATCAACATGGGCGGCGCTGCGGTCACGATCTCGGTCATGGCCATGATGGCGGCGCACACGATGGGCATCCAGGTCGACATCCCCACCGCGATCATCCTGTCGGTCCTCTCCGCCGTGAGCGCATGCGGCGCATCGGGCGTCGCTGGCGGCTCGCTGCTCCTAATCCCGCTCGCCTGCTCGCTGTTCGGCATCGGCAACGACATCGCGATGCAGGTCGTCGGCATCGGCTTCGTTATCGGCGTCATCCAGGACTCCTGCGAAACCGCGCTCAATTCCTCTTCCGACGTGCTCTTCGCCGCATCCGCCGAGTACAGCCAGTGGAGAAAGGAAGGCCGCGACTTCAAACCTGGAAAGGACATCGAAGCCGCGTAGAGCTTTACCGAAAAGACAACCGAGCCTCACCAGAAAGCGCCCCGTCGAGGGCGCTTTCCTTTTTCCTGCACCTCTTGCGTCGGTTCTTATCCTAAATCGAACATATTGCCTATATTTCGCATAATACTTGTTTCCCGATGTTCTAATTCTGGTATAGTCTCCTTTGGCTTTATTTGGTATTGAGTATATTTTGATTTAGGGGATTTAAATTACGATGCAGAAAAGCACGAAGAGCATCACGACGCCCAACTTCAGCGAAGAATATCGCGAGGCGCAGGAGGCGCTCGATAAAAGGATCCCGCTTGGGGTGAAGCTCGGCATCGTCGCCGTGCTCATCATCATGCTCTTCGCCTCATTCGCGCTCGGAAAATACCCCGTCGCGCCCGACGAACTGGTGAAAAACGTCGTCGCACAAATTACCGTCGGCGTGTACAACCTGTTCAACGACCCCGATATTGTCATCTCGGACGCGGCAAACACGGCCCTGTTCAACATCCGCTTACCCCGCATCGTCGTCGTGATGCTCGTCGGCGCCGCCCTCTCCGTCGCGGGCGCCGCCTATCAGGGCATGTTCAAAAACCCCCTCACCTCCCCCGACCTCCTCGGCGCATCCGCCGGCGCAAGCTTCGGTGCCTGTTTGGCGCTTCTGCTCGACATGCCGAACTACATGGTACAGGTCTTCGCATTCGCGGGCGGCATGGTGGCCGTGGCATGCGCCGTGTGGCTCAACCGCATGGTCCGCTCCGACGCCATCCTTGGCCTCATCTTAGGAGGCATCCTCGTATCGACGCTTTTCCAGTCGGGCACGTCGCTTGTGAAGCTCATGGCCGACGCCAACGACAAGCTCCCCACCATCACCTTCTGGCTCATGGGCAGCTTCGGAAGCGTGAGCGACGGCGACATGAAAGCCGTCATCATACCGATGGTCTGCGGCTTCTTACTCTTATTGCTCGAAAGCTGGAAGCTCAACGTGCTCTCGTTCGGCGACGAGGAGGCACGCTCGATGGGCATCAAAACCAAGCGGGTGCGGCTCGTCGTCATCTTCGCCTCGACGCTTATCGTGTCGTGCTCGGTCGCGGTATCGGGCATCGTCGGCTGGGTCGGCCTTGTCATCCCGCATCTCGCCCGCGCGCTTGTCGGCCCGAACTACCGCGCGCTCCTGCCGGCATCGATGGTCATAGGCGCAAGCTACCTCTTGCTCGTCGACAACCTCGCGCGCCTGCTTGCCACGATTGAAATCCCGATCGGCATCCTCACGTCGATTCTTGGCGTGCCGTTCTTCATCTTCATCTTCAAACGCAACCAGAAGGGGTGGTAAGCGATGAGCCATCTTCTGGAAGTGCGCGACGTCCACGGCGGATACCACAAGACCGAAATCGTCCACGGCGTGTCGTTCACCGTCGAGCACGGCGAGTTCGTCTGCATCATCGGCGCAAACGGCTGCGGCAAGACGACCACCTTAAAGACCGTCTTGGGGCTTATGAAGCCGACTGCTGGCGAAGTGCTCATCGACGGAAAGAGCACGCATGACATGGACGAGCCTGAGCTCGCGCGGCATTTCGCCTACATTCCCCAGGCGCACACGCCGCCCTTCCCCTTCAACGTGGCCGACGTCGTGCTCATGGGGCGCACCCCGTACGTGAACCGGCTCGCCGTGGTGAAGCCCGACGACCGAGCCATCGCGTGGCGCGCCATGAAGCAGATGTCAATCGAGCACTTGGCGGATCGCCCCTACACCGCGCTTTCGGGCGGCCAGCAGCAGCTCGTGCTGATCGCGCGCGCTCTCACGCAAGAGCCCGACCTGCTTGTCATGGACGAACCGACTGCAAGCCTCGACTTCGGCAACCAGCAGCTCGTGCTCTCGCGCATGAAGTCGCTCTCGCAGGCGGGCATGGGCGTGGTTATGGTGACTCACGACCCCGACCATGCGCTGTTCTGCGCCGACAAGGTCATCGTCATGGAGAAAGGCCTCGTCATCAACGAGGGAACGGCGGGCGAAGTCATCACCAACGATACGCTGCGGCAGATTTACGGAACGAACGTCCATGTGATCGACGTTGAGATAGAACCGGGCCACACCGAGCGCGTGTGCATCCCGTTGTAAAGGACGAGAAGGAAGCGAAGAGTTATCGTGACGAAGAGTGAGAACGAGAATAGTCAGGCGATGAGCCGCAGGAAGTTCCTGCAATTCGGCGGCACCGCGGCGCTGACCGTGCTGCTGCCTGCAAGCGGGCTTTTGTCGGGCTGCTCGGCCGACCAGGTAACGGGGGCCCTCGACAACATGGGAGTGAAATCGGGCCTCGACGCGACGTTCCGCGGCACCCGCGAGTTCACCGACTCCTGGGGTCGCACGCGAACCATCCCCACAGTCGACAAGCTCGAGCGCGTCTACTTCACGAGCGCCCTTGCGCAGATCTTCGTGTTCACGCTTGCCCCGCAGCTGCTCGGCGGCACGGGCATGCAGTACACCGAGGAGGAACTGCGCTACCTGCCCGCGGGAACCGAGAACCTCATCTACATGGGATCGCTTTCGGGCGGCGGCGAGATCGACCGCGAGATGTTGCTCAAGCAGGACATCCAGCTCATCATCGACTGCTCGGGCACGACGCTTTCCGCAGCGGACGTCTCGACCGCGGAAAAGCTCGAGAGCCAGACGAACATCCCGGCCCTGTGCATCGACGGGTCGTTCGACAATATCCGCACCGCCTACAAGCTGCTCGGGGAAATCCTCGGCGCCGAAGAGCGCGCAGGCAAGATCTCCGAATACCTCGAACGCGTCTACAACGACGTAACGGCGGCGACCGCCGACATCCCCGAAAGCGAGAAGGTGCGTCTTTACTACGCGGAGGGTCCGCTTGGCCTGCAGACCGAGCCCGACCGCGGTCTACATGCGCTCACCTTTGACGTAGCGGGCGCGAACAACGTCTCCGCCGTCGAGGAAACCCAAGGCATCGGCATGACCAACGTGAGCCTGGAAGCCGTGCTCGCTTGGGACCCCGAGGTCATCATCGCATGGGACGACGTCATCCGAGGCGGTGCCGACGAGATTATCCGCACCGACGAGAAGTGGAGTCACATCTCCGCCGTAAAAAACGGCCGTGTCTACACGATGCCGAACGCCCCGTTCGCATGGTGCGACCGCCCGCCGGGAGTGAACCGCTTCCTCGGCGTGCAATGGATCGCGAACATGCTCTACCCCGATCGCTACGACGTCGACATGGTGGAGGAAGTCAAAAACTTCTACTCGCTTCTGTACTGGGTCGACATCACCGATGACGATGCGCGAGAGCTTCTCGGCAACTCGTATCCGCCCTACGGAAAGCAGTAGCGATGCGCAGCCAGACCATAAAAGCCAAACGACTTGCCAGCGACGCGCTGCGTTGCCTGCTCGTCTTCTTGCTCGCGTTCTCCCTGACGTTCTACGCGCAGGGAGCCGCGTTTGCAGAAGGCGAGTCGGATGGCGGAAGCTCAACCGAGCAGCCCTCCAACCCCGACCCTGCGCCCGACCCCGACCCCACGCCGCAGCCCCCCACCCAGTCGGTGGAGGGCATCTCGCTGTTCTACGAGACGCCCTATGTCGGAAGCGGCTGGAAGGTCGCATCGAACAGCTGGGAGAACACACCCGAAACCCACGGGCAGCTCACGAAGAAGGGCGAGTCGCTCCAGTTCAGGGTGCAGCTCGTATGGAACGACGGCTCAACCTCCTGGGCGGGCGACACCGGGCACATGACCAGCTGGTCGATAAGCGACCCGTCGGTGGCGCACGTGAGCACGTCCGGCCAGGTGACGGCCCTCGCAAACGGCACCGTCACGCTCACCGCGACCTGCGACGGGCTGTCGACCTCCTACATTATCGACGTGAGCGGGCAGAACAACGAGCTCTATGTTGAAAGCATCGTCATCTGCGACGAGAACGGCGAACCCTACACCGAGGCAGGCGCACGCCTTTACAACACGAACCAGACGCTGCAGCTCGTCGCGCGCGTGACGGTGGCTAACCCCGCCGATGGCACGACGACCGATTACCTCACCTCCAACGGGCTGCTAAGCCAGCAGACGAACGGCGCAATCGCCGACCTCTCGTGGAGCGTCGACGATTCCACCTTCGGCTACGTCGAGCCGACGACCGGCCTCTACCGCCCCGCCGAGGAGGCGAACGTTTGGGTAAGCGCCTCGTCCACGGCCGGAATCGGCGGCGCGACCGTCACGGGCGAGGTGTGCGTAAGCACCGCGGCCGAGGAAAAGCCCAATCCTGTGGCGCGCCCGCAGGATTCCCTCACCGTGAAGGTCGTATGGGAGGAAGCTCCCGACAAGGTCGTTTCCGAGAAGACGTTCTCGCGCGCCGAGGTCGAGGCGATGGGCATGGTCGAGCAGACCTACACCGTCATCGGCTCGGCGAACCGCTTCGCCACGGTAAGCGGCCGAGGTGTCCTGCTCTCTACGGTGCTCGAGGCCGCGGGAGCGAACCTCGACGGCATCAAGGAGTTCCGCTTCGTCACCGCCGACACCCCCGTCGGGTCCTCGGACTTCGGCACAGCGGTGAGCTATAGCATGCTCTTCGGCTCGATCCGCTACTACTTCCCGCAATACGACGCAGGCGGCAACGTGCAGGAAGGCATCCCCGTATCCCCGATGCTCGCCGTGCAGTCGAACTTCCGCTGGTACAAGTATGGCGACTCGATCGAGCCCGACTATTCCGACATGAACGACAACGCCTGCTTCCGCCTACTCTTCGGGGCGACCGGATCGGGCCAGATCACGTCGAACGCCCAGGTCTATTGGATCAACACCATCAAAGTCGTCCTCGCAGGCGCGCCCCCCGTTCAGCCCGAGATCGGTACCAACACCGGCGATGGCACCGGGCAAGGCGGCTCGGGCGGCGGAGAAGGCGGCGGGGACGGCGGAAGCACCGGCACCGATGTCGGCGACGCCACCGGCCTTGGGGGCGGGTCCGCTGCGATCAGCGACGGCGGTGGCGGCACCACCGGCGGCTCATGGCAGGTCTACCAGGTCATGAACCCCAACCCCTCCGACGTCGACACGATTGAGTTCGAGAACCCCTTCGCCCCGTTCGTCATCCCCTTCGCCGTCGGCACGGCAGCCGCAGGAGGCGTGCAGATGGGCGTGAGATACCGCAGGCAGAAACTACCCCTGAGATAGCGTTCGAAAGGAGACCGAAGATGAAGAAGAACATCCGCACCGCAGCGATGGGAGTCGCATTCGCGTTCGCGCTTGCCTGCGCTGCACCATGCGCGGCCTGGGCAGTCGAAACGCCCGGCAGCGTGACCACCATCGACGAGGCTCAATCATGGGCAGAGGCGTATCTCGACGACGCGCCCGCGCTGCTCTCAATTAACGAGGAGCAACCAGGTTGGGAACTTATCGAACTCGCCAGCACCTCGTGGGACCTGCGCGCGGTGAGCCCCGACACCTCCTGGTACTCGGAGGGCGCATCGAGCTACACCTTAAGCACCGGATCGCAGCTCGCAGGCCTCGCCGAGCTCGTCAACTCGGGCGTCACCTTCGAGGGCAAGACCGTGACGCTTGCGAAGGACATCGTGTTCATCCGCGCCGAGGTCACCCCCATCGGCGGGGAAGGTGGACACGAGTTCAACGGCACCTTCGACGGCGCGGGCTATTCGATCCGCGGCTACAGCCTCACGTCTCTCGCCGATGCAGGCGAGCGCGCAACGAACATCGCGCTGTTCGGCGGATGCGGCGAGAAGTCGGTCGTGAAGAACGTTCACGTGACCGGCGCCACCGTCACCGTCCATCGCTCCGCAAGCTCCTCGCAGGCAGTCTCGAACGTCGCAGCCCTCATCGGCACCTCGAAGGGCTCGGTTGAGAACTGCACCGTCGACGCCACGATCGATGTCGCCGTCGACACGCCTCAAACCGACACCGTGAAATGCGTTATGTCCAAGATCGGCGGCATGGCGGCTACCGTGTTCGGCGACGTGAAGAACTGCGAGTTCTCGGGCAGCCTCAAGGCCATCACCAACACCGCAGGTTCCGACGGCACCGACGGCAACGGCCGCTCGCCAGGGCTCATCGTCGCGAAGACCATCGGCGGCGTCGTGGCTTACCTCGGCGACCCCGCGCAGGAGGAAATCGAGGGCGCAAGGACGCACGGCAACATCTATAACTGCGTGTTTTCCGGCTCCATCGACTCCCAATCCCCCTGCGAGGCGGGAACCGACCGCTTCGGCGAGAAAATCTCCGCCATGACCGAGGGCGTCGGCGGAATCGCGGGCTTCTCCCTTGGCAGCGTCTACGACAGCACTTGCAAGGGCATCGTTTCCGGCGCTCAGGCGAGCATGACGGGCGGCATTGTGGGATCCCTGCGCGGGTTGTCGATGAACGGCTCGGGGGACTCGACCGAGATCGACTACGGCTCCAAAGACGATATCCTCTACACGCAGCGTTGTTTAACCGATAAAAATGCCCAGGTCACCAGTCTGTATTCTGGCGGCGGCATCGTCGGCAGCGCAGGAAGCTACACCGTTATCACCGAGTGTGCGAACGCGGCGCTCGTCACCGTGAACCGCTGGAACAAGCCCGCTGGCGGCGGCATCGTGGGGCAAAGCCACGGAACCGTCTCGTTCTGCGGCAACACCGGCACCGTGAAGACCGCCACGGGCGGCGGCTACTACGTCGCGGGCATCGCGGGCATGCTGCTCCAGTACGCGAAGCCCGACGGCACGCACACCACGCCCACTCCCGAGGTATACAGCTGCTACAGCGCAGGAAAGATCGACGCGCTCCCTGGAAACAAGAGCTCCGGCTTCATCGGCCAGAACGACGGCAACCTGCATGACTGCCTCGTGCTCAAGGACACCTGCGCGGACGGCGACATCTATCACGTGGTCGATTCCAGCTCGGGCACGTATTCCAACTGCGCGTATGTGAGCGCCACCGACCTGCGCGCCACAAGCGCCGTCGCCGCCCTCAACAAGCAGCGCAACGGCGGCGAATGGGACAACTACTTCGTGCTCTCGACCGGCGGGCAGAACAACGGCTACCCCGTCCTGAAGTGCTTCGCGAACGCAACCTCGACCACCCCGCTTTCCGGCGTCACGGCAACGTGCGCGGAGAACGCACCCTATACCGGCGGCGAAGCCATTCCGCGCCTTGAGGTCACCATGGGCGGAAAGACCCTCACCCAGGATGTCGACTTCTACGTGGTGCCGCAAGAGGGAGCCACCGACCTCGGCGACGGCTACAGCGCGAGCATCGTCGGCATCGGCTCCTACTCGGGCACGCAAAGCAACGTGTGCACCTACAGCATCGTGAAGGGCGACCTTGCGACCTGCCTCGTCTCCATCAAGAGCAGCAAGTTCGACTACTCGGAGAAAACGCTCACGGCAGACGACATCACCATCACCGACGCTTACGGCAACAAGCTCCCCTCCGACTGGTTCACCTACGCCTTCAAGACCTGCGTCTACAATGGATCTAATACCACGTATGCAGGCCAGACCATGGTCGAGCGCTATATCTCGCCTAACAAGACCATCAACATGACGCAGAACGCACCCGAGTGGTCCGCCGATGGGGTCTACCACTACGGCTACTACCCCGTGGTCATCTCCCCCACCGAGTCGGCACCCTACACCGGCACGACGGAGGGCCTGTTCAAGATCACGCCGGCAAGCCTTATGACCGACGTCGACATCGAGTACATGGAGTGGGACGGCCAGAACCTTGAGTGGAACGACAAGGCCATCGCATTCGAGAACGGCGCCCCCGTGCTCAACTACACCGGCTCAACGATCAAGCCGACCATCTCGAAGGTGACCTACAAGGGGCACACGCTCGTCGAGGGCACCGACTACCAGCTCGTCTACGGCAACCCCAACTGCGATACGAGCTCGAGCAACTACACACAATACGCCAACGTCGGCGACCCTGGCAAAAACGAGGTTGGCTGCGTGACCGTGCGCTTCAAGGGCGGTGGACGACCCTTCGACTTCGACAACTTCGTGAATATGTACTTCATCATCCACGGGCAGAACGCGCCCGCGCCGACGAGCATCGACGACTGCACCATCGTCGTGAACGATCAGACATACACCGGCAAAGACATCACGCCGGTGAAGGTCTACGCCCCCGACGGAACCGAACTTAAGGGCGAAGATTACAACGTGAAGTACGAGAACAACAAGGAGATCGGCACCGCCACCTTCACCGTTCGCGGCTCGCGCTCCTACACCGGAAAGGTAACCGGCAGCTTCGCCATCTACGACAAGGCCGACCAGCTCGGCTACGAGGACGTCATCGCGACCGACTGGTACGTGAAGGACGGCACGCTCAAGTTCTGCAAGGACTCGGGCCTCATCAAGGGCATAAACGACACCACGTTCCTCCCCTACGGCGAGCTTACCCGCGCTCAGATGGCCATGGTGCTCTGGCGTTTCGCCGACCCTGATGCGGCAGCCGCCTGCGACCCCGACAAGACCGCAAACGAGACCGGCCTTCCCGACGTCTTGGGCAACGTCTGGTACACGGGTGCTGTGAACTGGGCGTTCGAAAACGGCATCATCACCGGCTACAAGGATCCAGAAACCGGCATCGCCGCAGGCTACGGCCCTGACGACCCCGTCACCCGCGAGCAGGCGTGCCTCATCCTCATGAACTACGCGAAATCGCAAAACGGCGTGGACGTCGCCGCAGAGACCGACCACTCGAAGCTCGACGCCATGCCCGACGCCTCCCTCGTCGACGAATGGGCGAAAGACGGCGTGGCCTGGGCGCTCACGCGCGGCGTCATCACGGGCTACAACAACCCCGACGGTACGAAGAGCATCGCCCCGATCCGCAGCATCTTCCGCTGCGAGATGGGCAAGATCATGAAGAACTGCACGTCCGACAACCAGATTATCACTCCGCCAACCGCAAAGGGGCAAAGCCTGAGTACCGCAGATGCGACCGTGCTCGCCACAAGCGAGAATACCTCGCCCGCTAGCGCCGATGCCGCTTCCCCCGAAGCTGCCGCCGAGGCGAACAACGCCGCGAGCGCCAAGGAGAACCCCGAGGCGCTCGCATCAACCCCTGCCCATCACGAATCCTAGAAAGACTGATCCATGCTCGAAATCGCACAAGCACTTTATCTGACCGACATTCTCCATGCGGTCGCGCAGGGGCTGCTAGCTCCCGTCATCATCGTCCTGCTCGCGTTTGTCATCTACGCGATCTTCCTCATCGGAAGCGTCATCGTCGAGGCAGTGACCGAGCGACGCAACTTCCGCATCGTGATCTCGAAGTTCTTGACTTCCATCGCCTGCGCGAAGGAAGAAGACCTCGCTGATGTGGTAATCGACTCAGGCCTTCTGCGCCGCCAGAAGGTGTCGCTGCTCACGTTGTGGAGCTACCGCTCGCTTCCGAGCGAGACGCTTGAGACGCTCGCCAAACGCCTGCTCGCCATCCAGGAGCTGCGCTACGGGCGCATCACCGGACGTACCGACGCAGCGGTGCGCCTCGCCCCCATGTTCGGCCTCATGGGCACCTTGATCCCCCTCGGCCCCGGCATCGTTGCCCTCGGCCAGGGACAGACCGACGTGCTCGCAGCCTCGATCGGCGTCGCCTTCGACACCACGGTCGCCGGCCTCATCACCGCGGGCGTCGCCTACGTGGTCGGCCGCATCCGCGGCAACTGGTATGAGAACTATCTCGGCGCGCTCGAGGCGGCCATGTGCACCATGCTCGAGAAGATCGAGAAGGAGCGCGAAGCAGGGGTTGTGACCACGGTCGGCGATGGCGTCGACGTAGAGGCCATTATCACCCGCGCGGAGAAGGAGATGAGCGATAAGGGCATATCTCTGAAGGAGCTCGTCGGTGCGGCGGGCGAAGAGCCCCGCGAAGCCGGCACCGCAGCCGCCAAGGAGGGCGAATAACCATGGCCCGCGGACTGAGAAACAGCGGCGGGCTGCGTGGAGGACACCTGCGCTCGAAAGACGATGCTGACCCCATGGCGTCGGTCGCCAATATCGCAGACATCATGCTCGTGTTCGCATGCGGCCTTATGATGGCGCTCGTCACCGTCTGGAACATCGACTTCACCCCCCTCTCGGAGCTTCAAGATAAGCAGCTCGAAGCGATCGACACGCCCGAGGACATGCCTGAGGACATGACCGACGCGGGCAACGCCTACGTTGAAAAGGGCATGGTGTACCAGGACCCCAAGACCGGCAAGTACTACATGGTCACCGAGGACAAAGACGCGATGGACAGTGACCTTGCGAGCCAGAACGCCTCGTCGGGCGACTCGACGAGCTCCAGTTCCAGCTCATCGAGTTCGAGCTCCAGCTCGGGCAGCAAGTCACGCGCTGCAAGCCCTTCGGGTTCCACCAGCGCGAGCGGCTCCTCGTCGAGCGCAGCTGCCCCCGACAGAAGCGCCGGGGCGGACTAACGAACTATTCTTTACTGAGTTTTATCTCAATAGGGGATACTTCGCGCTATACTATCCACAAACCTGTTTATTTGGGTTTTGGAATATAGGAGTAGGGAAATAGAAGGAAGGAAAAGGAGGTTTCCATGTTATCGAACGCCAAGAAGGCCTGGCATGTTGCGCTTGCATTCGTGCTCGCCACGGCACTCGCATTGCCGAGCCTTGCATTCGGTCTCGATGGAAAGGGAGACACGTCAACTGCCGCCGATGGCACGATGGCTGTCTACGTCGAGGATGAGGCGGGCAACACCGCGCTCATGAAGACCTACACCGCCGACGAGTTCGCGGCTCTCGCGACCGAGGTGAATGCAGGCTACCAGTACACCAAGAACGACGTCGTCAACGTTCTCGCCGTCAAGAAGCTCGTCGAATTCGACAAGCTCATTGCCGACGCCGGCGCTTCTGCGTACTGGACGGAAGGCGCTAAGCTGCAGTTCACCTGCACCGACGGCGTGTACAAGAAGAGCGTGCCCAGCTACGAGCAGCTCCACGAGACGGGTTTCTTCTACCCGAATCGCTCCAACACCGAGCTGACCGACGTCTCGGACGCCATTGAGGTTCCCGCGGGCATCGCTATCCCTGGCTGGTATAAGAGCGTGAGGACTGCGGGCGAGATTTCCGCCGACGCGCTCGCCGCTGCGCTCGGCGTGCTCGACGGCACCATCACCAATGCCAACCAGGCCGGTAACTCCACCAAGGTTGCCATCGGCATCGCCCGCGATCTCTCCTCCTCCGAGGAAGGCGCCGTCATCGACGCCGGCATGCGCCTTACCGGCAGCGTGGTCGCCATCACCATCAAGGCACCGGCTGGCGTGACCGTGAACAGCATTTCCAACTGCGAGATCAACGGCACCGACACCCAGTACTACACCGGCAGCGCCATCACCCCGATCACCGTGTCCGACCAGGAAGGCAACCTCCTCGCCAAGGACGTCGACTACACGATCGAGTACGCTGACAACGTGAATGCCGGCACCGCCAGCTTCACCATCACCGGCATCGGCAACTATGTCGGCCAGGTCAAGGGTACCTTCACCATCACCGACAAGATCCTGAACGTGCAGCTCAACGGCATGCCCGTGAAGTCCTATACCATGGCCGACCTGAAGTCGAAGCTCGCAACCGACACGCAGTACTACCAGCAGTCCAACCACGGCGCTGTCGTAGGCTACGCCGCCACCGACTACATCACGTTCGCCGACCTTCTGAAGGATGCCGGCATCGACCAGTACTGGACTGAAGGCTCCAACCTGCAGTACATCTGCACCGACGGCCTCTACGGGAAAAACCAGCCCACTTTCGAGGAAATCGCGGAGCAGAATCTGTTCTACCCCAACCAGTCAGCAACCGATGTGAACAACATCACCGACGCCGTTGAGAGCCCGGCAATCCTCGCGTTCACCTACGGTTCTCAGAAATCCGACGGCGAAGTTGTGAGCGACACCGCGCAGGCTGCTGCCACCAACATGAGCACCTACCCCCTCGCAAAGGTCTTCCGTGGCTGGAAGGCCGACGAGACAGGCACGATCAATGCTCCTGGCTGGCGTCTTGCCACCGGCGTCGTCACCGTGAACCTGCAGACCACGCATGCGTCGAAGATCTTCTCCGACGTCGAGGCAAAGTCTTGGTATGAGGATGCCGTCACGTTCTGCAACTTCACCGGGTTCATGACCGGCTATGCCGACACCAACCTCTTCGGGCCGAGCAACGCTCTCACCCGCGCTGAGTTCGCCACTGTCCTGTATCGCATCATGAATCCCGACGCCGCTTCCGCTGACTTCACGAACGTGAAGAACGAGACCAATTTGCCCGACGTCGAGGACGGCAAGTTCTACACCCCGGCTGCCAACTGGGCTGTCGCCGAGGGAATCATCACCGGCGTTGACGGCAAGGAGTTCCAGCCGAACACCCCGTGCGATCGCCAGACCATGTGCGTCATCCTTTCCCGCCTCTTCGGAGCCGAGAATCCCTCCATGGATAAGCTCAATTCCATGCCGGATGCCGAAGGCGTTGCTGATTGGGCTACCAAGGGCGTTGCATGGGCTCTGAACGAAGGCGTCATCTCCGGCGTCGACGTTGACGGCACCCGCTACATCCAGGCTGACACCGTGCTCAGCCGCGCTATGGCCGCCCAGGTCATCGCAAACTCTTGCTACAACGATCTGTTCTAAGTAATCTCAGAACAACCTTGTTTGCATGAAAAAACGCTCGGTCCGCAAGGGCCGAGCGTTTTTTGATTCGCAAGAATGGAACGTACTACCGAGGTTGGCACGCATCGGATGTCGAAGCATGAAAACCGCTACGCCTCGCGCTCGTCGAAATCCCCCACAAGGGCGCGTGCGAAGTCGTGCGGGTCGAAATCCTTCAAATCGTCCATGCCCTCGCCCACGCCGATCTTCAGCACGGGAAGCCCAAGCTCATGGCTCACAGCAAGCGCGATGCCGCCCTTCGCCGTTCCGTCGAGCTTGGTGACGACGATGCCGTCAAGAGAAAGCGCATTGTTGAACTCGCGCGCCTGCTGCAAGCCGTTTTGGCCGGTCGTCGCATCGATGACGAGCACGGTGTAGACCGGTAGCTGTGAACGCTTGCGCACAACGTTCACAACCTTCTCGAGCTCGCGCATAAGGTCGGCAGAGGTATGCAGGCGGCCTGCAGTGTCAATGAGCACCAGATCCGCACCCGTTTCCTCCGCACGCTCGATCGTGGCGTAGCAGACGCTCGCGGGGTCGCTCCCCCGCTCGCGCTCGACCACCTCGACATCGGCACGGCGCGCCCAGACCTCAAGCTGTTCGATTGCGGCGGCTCGGAAGGTATCGGCGCTGCCCAAGATAACGTTGCGGCCCGCATCGGAGGCCTCCTTGGCAAGCTTGCCCACGGTCGTCGTCTTGCCTGTGCCGTTGATACCCACGAAGAGCACGAGCACAGGGTCGCCGCCGAAGACCTCTTCCCCGCCCTCGGTGAACGTGCTCGCAATCTGCTCGTTCAACATATCGAGCACGGCATAGGCATCGGGAAGCGCCTTGCGCGTCGCCTGGTCGCGCAGGTTCTCCACGATGGAACTCGCCGCCGGGGCACCGACATCGCTTAAGATGAGCGTCTCCTCGAGCCCGTCCCAAAACTCGTCGTCCAAATCCGGCCCGCGGTCGAGCAGGACGTTCATCTGCTCCTTGAATTTATCACGTGAGCGCGAAAGACCCTCGCTGATGCGATCGAAAAAGCCCATGTACTATCCTTTCAGGAAAACGAAGAGGCAGGAATGCGCCTCGGAATCTTCTGCATCACAGCATAGCAAAGAAACGCCCCCGACATCCGAAAATGCCGAGGGCGTTGACAACACGTAGGCAGAAGCGCGAATTAACGAACCGCGCGAGTCATCTCCTCCGTTGGAGGAAGCTCGGGGTCGTACAGGTGGCAGGCGCACCGATGGTTTTCCTTCACCTCGCGCAGCTCGGGAACCGAGTTCCCGCATACGCCGAGGCGCTTGAAGCAGCGGCCCGCGAAACGGCATCCCGGGGGCGGGTCGATCGGGGAGGGAACATCACCTTGCAAGATGATGCGCTCGCGCTTCGATTTCGGATCGACCGCAGGGATAGCGGAAAGCAGCGCCTGCGTGTAGGGGGACAACGGGTCGACATAAAGCGAGCGCTTCGGGGCAATCTCCATGATCCTGCCCAAATACATAACACCCACGCGATCGGAAACATGCTTCACGACGTTTAAGCCATGCGCGATGAACAGGTAGGTTAAGCCGAACTCCTCTTTAAGATCGTCGAGCAAGTTGAGAACCTGAGCCTGAATGGAGACGTCGAGCGCGGAGACTGGCTCATCGCAAACGATGAGCTTGGGGTTCACGGCGAGCGCGCGGGCAATACCAACGCGTTGGCGCTGGCCGCCAGAGAACTCGTGCGGATAGCGGTTGCGCATATAATTTGCCAGGCCGACGCATTCCAAAAGCTCATTCACGCGAGCTTCGACCTTGTCCTTTGGAACGATGTTATTTGCAATCATCGGCTCGGCGATGATGTCACCGATGCGCATGCGCGGGTTCAAGGAAGCATAGGGGTCCTGGAAGATGAGCTGGATGTCCTTGCAGTAGCTCTTGCGCTCGGAGTCCTTCATCGCGGTGAGGTCTTTACCGTCAAAGATGATCTTGCCGCTCGTGGGGCGAAGCAGGTTCACGAGCATCTTGCCGACGGTGGTCTTGCCGCACCCAGACTCGCCCACAAGGCCGAACGCCTCTCCCCTCTTAATCTGGAAGCTTACGTCGTCCACCGCATGCACATAAGACGTCGCCTTGCCGAAGAAGTTCGTCTCAGCTGCGAAGAGCTTCGTCAGATGCTGCACATCGAGCAGCACGTCCTCGTTGCGCAGCTCAGGGCTCGCAATATTTCCGTTATCGCTCATCAGCGCCTCCCTCCTCGGCCTCCCGCGCCACATCGCCCTCGATAAGCGCTTCGGCGGTCGAAACCTCACGCGCCGCCTCGATAGCCTCACGAGCCTTTTCCTCGTTCGCCTTCACCTCGGCGGCATCTTTCGCATGGCCATCCTGTTCCTCGTAGAGGAAGCAGCGAACCTTATGGTTGCCCACCTGCACCAACTCAGGCATCCGCTCGCGGCAAACCTGCATGCAGCTATCACAGCGGTCGGAGAAGTGGCATCCCGGGGGCATCTCGAGCGGATTGGGGACCATGCCTTTGATCATGTAGAGACGTTTGCTGTCGTCATCTTCCAACCGAGGAATGGACTTCAAAAGGCCAAGCGTATAGGGATGCATCGGATTGTCGAACAGCAAGCGCACCTCGGCCTCTTCGACCACCTGGCCGCAGTACATGACCACAACGCGGTCGGCGATTTCGGAGACGACACCGAGATCGTGCGTGATCAGGAGAACGGCCATGTCGGTATCCTCGCGAAGGCGGCGAAGCAGGTCGAGGATCTGCGCCTGGATCGTCACGTCGAGCGCCGTTGTGGGCTCGTCGGCAATGAGAAGCTTGGGATTGCAGGCGAGCGCCATGGCAATCATGACGCGCTGGCGCATACCGCCCGACATCTGGTGCGGATAATCGCGCACACGCGCCTCAGGGCTGGGGATGCCGACCTTGCGGAGAAGGTCGATAGCGCGCGTGAGCGCTTCTTTCTTCGAAACCTTCTCGTGGGTGCGGATAGCCTCGACGATCTGATCGCCGATGCGGTACACGGGGTTGAGCGAGGTCATGGGCTCTTGGAAGATCATGGCCATATCGTTGCCGCGCATCTCGCGATATTCCTTCTCGGAGAGATGGACGAGGTCTTTCCCGTCGAAGGTCATCTCGCCGCCGGCAACATGACCGGGCTCCGCAAGCAAGCCCATGATGGACAGGCTTGTGACGGATTTGCCCGAACCGGACTCTCCCACGATAGCCAAAATCTCGCCTTCGCTGACTTCAAAGCTCACGTCGTCAACTGCGCGGACCACGCCGCGTTTCACCGGAAATTCGGTGCAGAGGCTCTTCACTTCAAGCAACATCGGGCTACCTCTTCCTCGACTTCGGATCCAAACCGTCGCGAATACCGTCGCCGAGTAGGTTGAATGCAAGCACAGTAAGCGTGATGGCGAGACCAGGGAAAATCATAAGCCACGGAGCGCGGAAAAGCTCGTTGCGGCCGCGTCCGAGCATGTCGCCCCATTCGGCATCGGGCGGCTGCACGCCCAGACCGAGGAAGCCGAGCGCCGCACAGTCGAGGATAGCCGAGGAAATGCCGAGCGTTGCACGCACGATAATCGATGGCAGCGCGTTCGGGAGCACATGGCGGAACACGATTGCGAAGTTCGAGTCGCCGATCACACGGGCAGCTGCCACGTAATCGTTCTCCTTGATTGCGAGAATCTCGGAGCGAACGATGCGAGCATATTCGGGAATAGCGACCAGGCCGATAGCCACAACCGCCTTCTCGATGCCCTGCCCAAGCGCAGCCATGATAGCGATGGCGAGAAGAATCGACGGAATAGCGAGCATCATGTCCATGATACGCATGATGACGGTATCCCACTTGCCGCCCTTGTAGCCCGCGATCGCGCCAAGCAGAACGCCAACGGTAAGCGATATAGCCACAGCGGCAAGGCCCACGACGAGCGTGATCTGCGTGCCCACAAGCACACGCGAGAAGATATCGCGGCCCTGGATGTCGGTTCCGAACCAATGCGCAGCCGAGGGGCCTTGCACGGATTCAGCAAGGTTCTGCTCATAGGGATCGTAGGGCAGGATGCCCGGAACGAGCTTGGTCACAATCGCAATCAGCGCAAGGAGCAAGATGAAGATGGCCGACACAAGGGCCGCCTTGTTCGAGACGATGCCGTCAAGCACGTCTTTCCAGATGCTCTCGCGCTTTTCGACAGGCTGCTGGGCTTGGCTGTTCGTCACTTCGCCTGCAGCGCCCTGTGTTGCCAGAACGGTTTTTTTGCTCATACCGATCACCCCTCTTCCTTCGCGCCGTATTTAATACGCGGATCGAGCCATGCGTAGATGATGTCGACAAGCAGATTCATGAAGACGAAGATAACGGCGACCAGGAGCACCACGCCTTGTACCACCGGGAAGTCGCTCTTCAATACGCAGTCAACGGCGAACTTGCCGATGCCCGGCCATGCGAACACGGTTTCGGTAAGCAAGGCGCCGCCGAGCAAGCTTCCAAGCTGCAAGCCGATAACGGTCGACACGGGAAGCATCGCATTGCGCAGCGCATGCTTGACGTTCACCGAGCGCTTCGCCAACCCCTTCGCGCGCGCCGTGCGGATATAATCAGCGTTGAGCGTTTCGAGCATCGAAGAGCGCGTCATGCGCGTGATGATGGCCATGGAGTAAAGCGATAGCGTAACCGTCGGTAGGACAAGGTGGACAAGCACATCGCCAAGCGCTTCGAAATCGCCTTTCGCGATGGTATCGAAGATGAAGAAGCCCGTACCGCCGGTCGGCTGCAAAAGCGGCGTCACGCGACCGGAGGACGGCAGGATATGCAGCGTCGCTGAGAACAGCAAGATGAGCAGAATGCCCGACCAGAAAACAGGCATCGACACACCGATGAGCGCAAGCACCATCGAAGCGTTGTCGGCAAGCTTGTTCTTCTTCACCGCAGCGAGCACACCAAGCGCAATACCGCAGATGGAAGCCACGATAATGGCGCACAACGCAAGTTCGGCGGTTGCTGGGAAACGCGCTGCAAGCTCAGACGCGACGGGCGTGTGCGTGTAGTACGACGTTCCCAAATCACCTTGGATCGCCGATACCAGGAAGTTGACGTACTGCATCCAGATAGGATCATCGAGGCCGTAGTCGGCCCGCCATGCGGCCATCGCCTCCGCCGTCGCATGCTCTCCCAAGACCACAGGAGCCGGGTCGGAGGCGAGAACGCGCGTGATGAAGAAGATGATGATCGTCACACCCAGCAGCACGGGAATCACCATAAGGATTCTTTTGAGGATGTATTTAAGCACCGTTGTCCTTTCGAAGATGCGGCCCAAATCGTCTCGTCTGGAAGGGCCGCGATACGCAGGTCACGCGATCCTGCCCTGAACCGAATCGGCAAGATTCAGCTCAAGGCAAGCCGCCGCTGCGCTGAAAAGGTGCGCGGGGCAGCAAAGAGACCGCCCCGCGCACCGTGAAGGCAAAATGCCGGGAAAGCGCTACGCTTCCTTGGAAACGCCCTTGAAGAACGCGACTCCCGTCGGGTGATAATAGAAACCCTTCACCTTCGGGCTGTAGCCGAGCAGATTCTTGGAGTGGGAGATGAGCAACCACGGCTGCTCCTCAGCCATCATTTCCTCGCATTGCTTGTAGATGGCATCGCGCTCGTCGCCGTCGGGCGTTGCAATACCCTTTGCGATGAGAGCCTTGTATTCCTCGTTATCCCAGTGGGCAACGTTCATGGACCTGTTGGAGTCCGCAGGCAGGTTCATGAAGTTGTCCGGGTCGCCGTTGTCGCCGGTCCAGCCGTAGAAGCAGATGTCATAGGGATCGGTCTGCACCTTGGACTTGTAAGTCGTCCAATCGTACTGGGTGATCTCCACATCGACGCCGACCTTGGACAGATAGCCCTGAACCATGTTAGCGAGCTCAACGCCGCCCTTTGCGTTGTACGGACGAGCGGTGGAGTAGGTGATGCAAGCGAGCTTGGTGACTCCCTTAGCAGCAAGGGTTGCCTTCGCGGCATCGGGGTCGTATGCGGTCTGTTTGACGTCCTTGTCGTAAGGCGCCATCCAAAGCGGCATGACGGAATTCGCGACAGAAGCGTACTCGCCGTAGATTGCAGAAACCATTTCCTCGACGTTGATTGCCTGGGCGATGGCCTTGCGGACTTCCTTGTCGGCGCAGATGCCGCCCTCGTCCGTGTTGAACGCCATGTAATTGATGGTCATGCCATCCTCGGAGAACAGCTCGTAGCCACCGTCGGTGATCTGGTTTGCCGAAGACGGGTCGACCGACGAGATGATGTCGCACTCGCCGTTCAGCAGCGAAGTGATGCGGGTGTTGCCCTCGGCGATGATCTTGAAGATGATGTTCTTCGTCTTGGGAGCATTATCCTTGTCCCAGTAATCTTCATTGGCCTCGAGGGTTACGGAAGCGGACTTCGTCCAGTCAACGAACTTATAGGGGCCGGTACCACAGGGCGTGGTGATAGCGGAGCCAGCGGAGGCTGCTTCAATGGCCTTCGGGGAAACGATTGGAGACGCGAGGGCCATGGCCAGGTTCTTCAAAAACGAGGTGTTCGCCGCACGCATCGTGATCTTCACGGTGGTGGCGTCGACCGCCTCGACGGTCTTCACGCCGGAATTCGCAGCTTCCTCGCCAAACACGAAGGAAGCATAAGGCTGGTCGGAGTTGCGGTTCGGCTCGAGCAAACGCTCAATCGAGGTCTTCACGGCGTCGGCGTTGAAGTCGGTGCCGTCGTGAAATTTCACGCCTTCGCGCAGCTTGATGGTGTAGATGAGACCATCGTCGGAAATCTCGGGCAACTCAGTTGCGAGAAGGGGCTTGACTTCCGCGTTCTTCTCAGCGAAACCATAGAGGCCCTCGTAAATGTTGCAGCTCACAACCGCGGACTCGCCGTCGTCGAAATACGCCGGATCGAGGGCGCGGGGATCGGCAGTCAAGCTGTAGGTGATGCTGTCGGCGGCCTTGTCGCCGGAAGCGGCCTTGCCGTCACCCTTCTTCTCGGACCCCCCGCCGGAGCAACCAACCATGCCCATCATGGCGGTTCCCGCAACTGCAGTTCCGAGCAGCCCCATGAACTGGCGCCTGCTGAACTTGAGCTTGTTCTCTTCCATCTGAATACTCCCTTCCCATTTCAGCCAGCCATTCGGCAAGCCGCCTGCGCAGGCTCCCATACCCACGCGTCCGAACGAACACCTAGCAATCACTAGGCAATTCGTATTCATACACTTTAGCGCAGAAATGTGGATTGTGAATCATAAATGGAGAAATTCTGCCAGTAAAGTAGTCGGATTTCTTCATAAACGGTAGGGAAAAGAGAGCATTTTCCCCAACTGTGGCAAATCAGCAAGGCGCGGGAAGTCTCTCCTTGGTATGCGGGAGAGTCTCGTCGGACTCCCCCGTTGAGTTCGCGCAAGCCTGCTGCCAAGCTAAAACGAAGGCGATGGACCCCTTGCAAGTCCCTTACTCGGCGTACTGCAGGGCCCTATCGAGCTTCTGGCTGATGACCTTGGTCACGCCGTCGGCCTGCATGGAGACGCCGAAGAGCACGTCTGCAGTTTCCATCGTACGACGCTGATGCGTGATCATGATGAGCTGCGTGGTGCCGCGAAGCGATTCCACGAACGCGATGAGGCGGCGCAGGTTCGTGTCGTCAAGCGCGGCCTCGACCTCGTCCAAGATGTAGAACGGCGTCGTGCGGATGCGGTAGACCGCGAACAGGAGCGCGATCGCGGTGAGCGACTTCTCACCGCCGGACATAAGCGACATCTTCGTGATGCGCTTGCCGCGCGGCTGCGCCGAGACCTCCACGCCCGTGTTCTCCATATCGTCGGGATCGACGAGGGACAGATGCGCCGTGCCACCGGGAAACAACGTGGAGAAGATTTCCTGGAAGTTGGCGTTTACCGCCTCGTAGGTCCTCGCGAAATCGTCCTTCATGCGCGCATCGATGACGCGGTTAATCTTCGCGAGCGCCTTGCGCGCGCCGTCGAGGTCGGCAAGCTGGCTTGTCAGATAGTCGTAGCGCACCTTGAGCGCGTCGTACTCGTCGGCGGCGTCGGGATTGATCGTGCCCAGGTTGGCGATGCGGCGGCGCAGCTTGAAGGCGGCGTCCTCCACTTCATGGCGATTCTCGAGCTCAGGACAAGCGAGCGCCGTCTCGAGCGGCGTGCGGCAACCGTGGACAATCTCGTTGACCGCAGCCTCGACCTGCACCTCCAAACGTCCTTTGTCCACACGCGCAGCGCTCATGCGCTCACTGGCCGCGTCGTAGGCGTCGTGAGCCGCGCGCGCCTTCGAGCGCGCCTCGTTCGCCTGGGAATGCAGCCCCGACTGGGAATCCTGCGCCTGCGTTGCCTTATCTTCCAAGTCAACCGTCCAGCGGCGGGCGCTCTGCGCGAGCTCCTCGAACACCGCAAGCAGAGGCTCTATGCGGGATGCGGAAAGCTCCTTCGCACGATGGGCCAAACGCTGCGTCTTCGCCTGAGCGGCAAGCTGAGCGAGCTCCCCTGCGCGCGCATCGCGGACGCGGACAGTGTAGGTCTCGCGCTCCACAAGCGTCGCTGCGGCGAGGCGTGCTTCGGAGAGCGCATCGGTTGCCTGCTGGGCGGCATCGCGCAAGGGAGCGGCGGCGTCGAGTGCGGCGGCAAGACTTTCCTTCACGCCTTCCAACTCGTGCCCGAGCTCGTCGGCCAAGCGCGCATACTCCTCCACGTCGGGACGGGCCTTCGCGATGACCTGCTCCGCCTCCGAGCGTTGCCGCTCGACGTTCTCGAGCTCGTGGCGAGTCGAAGTGAGCTTCTTCACGGCAGCATCGGCAGCAGCGCGCGCGGCGTCCGACTTGCCCTTGGCAGCAGCGAGCTCCTGGCTTTTCGCGAGGCTTTCCCCTTGCGCCGTGCGCAGGGCAGCGTCGGCGGCATCGGCAGCCTCCTTCGCCTTTTGCGCCTCCTCCCTCGCGGTGACAAGCTCGCGGGAAAGCTCCTCAAGCCTGCGAGCGCGCGCGAGGGCGCCCTGTCCCCCGTCGTCGACATGGCGACCTGCGACCACCTTGCCCGTCGGCCACACGATGCACCCGTCAGGCGCGACAAAGCGCAGGCCGAGCGTGTCGGCCTCATGGGCGGCGAGGGCCTCCTCAAGGTTTTCACACACGACGACATCGCCAAGGAGCGCGCGAACCGCACGAGCGGACGACTCGGGGAACGAAAGCCCCTCGAGAAGTGCCCGGCCCAACGCACCCGCAGGACGCGAAGAGGCATCAGGCGTGGAAACCCCGTTCGCGTCGTCGCGCAAGACAAGCGTCACCTCGCCGTTTTTCCCTTCGTCGGCGAGCGCGGCGACCATGCTTGCCGCGTGCGATCCGTCAGCCACGAGGAGCGCTGCCACGTCGGCGCCGAGAAGGTGCTCGACGAGTGCCTCCTGGCCTTCGGGAGCAGAGATTTCGTGAGAAAGCGGCGCGACTGCGGCATCGAAGGCGGCAGCATTGCTCGCGAGCCATTCGAGCGCCGGGCCCTGGGCCTTCGCGGATGCCCGCTCAACTTCGCGCAACGCCTCGATTGATGCAGCACAGGCGCGCTCGGCGTCGCTCGCCTCGTCGCGGGCGGCACGTGCCTCCTCGGCAGCGCGCATAGCCTCGCCCACGTGCATGCGGGATTCCTTCTCGACCTGCTCGAGGGCCGAGAGCTCTTCGGCGAGCATTCGGGCATGGGCCTCCGCCTGGGAAGCCTCGGCCTGGGCGCGGTCGAACTGAAGGGTAAGCTCTTGGGTATGCCCCTCGATGATCTTCATGTGCGCGAGCCCGTTGGTGAGGGCCTCTTTAAGCTCGGCGTGCTTGGCGCGGGCCGAGTTGATGCGCGATTCCAAATCGCGGCTCGCGCGGCCGAGCTCGGTTGCGCGCTTCTCGGTCTCGGCGCGCCTCGACGTCACGTCCGCATGGTCGGCAGCGAGCCGCGACACCTTTTCTTCAGCTTGAGCACGCTCGGCCTGCACGCTTGCAAGCTGGGCGTTTGCAGCATCGAGGTCGGCTTGGGCGGTCTTTGTGCGAGCGGCGTTCGCCTCGAGCGACACCGAAAGCTCGCCCGCACGGGAGGTCGCTGCACGCTTGCGCTCGCGCATGACGAGCTCAGCGGACTCGATGCGCTCAACGGCACCCGAAGCCTGGCGATGCTGGCGTGTGAGCTCGCCGGCGCTCGCTCCCTCTTGGCGAATCTTCTCCTGCAGCGCCTCGGCGGCAGCTTCCGCGTTCGAAATCTCCGCGCGCTTCGCCTCGAGCTCGGCAGCAACGGCTTCCTCGCGCGCCGTGGCGGCGGCATGCTTTTCCTGAAGCTGGCGCAAGTCGTCAACGGCAAGCTTAAGCTTCAGATCGGAGAGCTCGGCGGAAAGCCCGATGTAGGTGCGGGCGCGCTTCGCCTTGCGCTCGAGCGGCTTCAGCTGACGTTCGACCTCGGCGGTCACGTCGCGCACGCGCGCGAGATGCTGGTCCATCTGGGCCAGCTTGCGCTCGCTTTTCGCCTTCCGCTGCTTGTGCTTGAGCGTTCCCGCGGCCTCTTCGATGAGCGCGCGGCGGTCTTCGGGTTTCGATTGCAGAATGGAGTCGAGGCTGCCCTGCGAGATGATCGAGTGCGTGCCCGTCCCAAGTCCCGAGTCGTGAAGAATGTCGAGCACGTCCATACGGCGCGCAACCGTCCCGTTGATCAGGTACTCGCTTTCGCCCGAGCGGTACATACGGCGCGTAATCGCGACCTCGTCGTAGTCGACGGGAAGCGTGCCGTCGGAGTTGTCGAGCACCAAGTCGACTTCTGCAAGCCCCGCCGCACGACGGGCGGAGGAGCCGGCGAAGATGACGTCTTCCATGGCCTGTCCGCGCAGGTGCTTGGCATTGCGCTCGCCGAGCACCCACAGCACGGCATCCGAGATGTTCGATTTGCCCGACCCGTTCGGGCCCACGACCGCCGTGATACCCGGCTCGAGCGTGAGCGCGCTTCTATCGGCAAAGGACTTAAAGCCTTTGAGGACGAGGGATTTGAGGTGCATTCGCTAGCCCTGCTTCTTCTGAAGGCGTGCAGCTTCCTTCTCAGCTTTGATGCGGGCGCGCTCGGAGGCCTTCTCGGCCTTCGCATGCGCTGCAGCTTCCTCCTTGGCGGCTCGGGCGGCTGCCTTCTCGGCCTTGGCTTGCGCCGCAGCCTTTTCCTTGGCAGCGCGCTCCTCCTCGGTAAGACCAAGCCCAAAGAACTCGCCGAGGCGCGCGAGCGTGCTCTTCGCAGCCTGGCTCTCGGCCTCCTTCTTCGTGCGACCGGTGCCGCGGGCAAGTCCCTGGTCACCCGCGTAGACCTGAGCGACGAAGGTGCGGTCGTGCGGCGGGCCCTGCGTTTCGATCAGCTTGTAAGTCGGCGTGATGCCGCCCTCCTGCAGCTTCTCCTGAAGGGCGCTCTTGGGGTTTTCGGGCTGCGCGGCCAGATCGAGCGACATATGCGGGATGAGCGTGCGGCGCACGAACTTCACTGCAGCGTCGATTCCGCCGTCAAGGTAGAGCGCGGCAACGACCGCCTCGTAGACGTTCTCGAGCGCGGAATGAAGGCCTCGCTTACCCGTGCCCGTCTCGGAGGAGCCGAACACGATGATGTCGGCGAAACCAAGCTTCGCGGCCACATCCGACAGGCTCGAACCCGCGACGAGCGCCACCTTGATGCGGGTGAGCCCACCCTCGTCGATCTCGTGGAAGCTGTCGAACGCGATCGCCGCGACGATGGCGCCCACGATGGAGTCGCCCAAGAACTCCAAGCGCTCGTAGGAATATTTGACCGGGCGGCCCTCCGTCGCCGAAGGGTGCGTGATTGCCGAGAGGAGCAGCTGCTCCTGTTTGAATTCGTAGCCCAAGATTTCCTGGGCGCGTGCGAGCTTTTCCTGCTGTTCTTCAGTCATCGACATGCTGATATCCGACCACCTTGCGATTCCCGTGGCTTCTGATTGCTTAAACGTTTATTCTACCTGTTCAGAATTACTTGCGTCGGAGCCTGCGAGCGTCTGCGCGATTATTTCAGAAACATTCTCCCGGGCGGCGCGGGCGGTCACGAGGATGCCGTTCTTCACCGCCTTCGCGTTCGAGGAACCATGCCCGACGACGACGGCGCCTTTGCAGCCCAGAAGCGGCGCGCCGCCGTAGGTGTCGGCGCTCATGCGGTCTTTCAGCTCGTAAAGCTCGCTTTTGAGCGCGAGCGCGCCGATCTTCGCCTTCGCAGACGACATCATGGCTTCCTTCACCATCTTGAAGAGCACCTTCGACGTGCCCTCAATAGTCTTGAGGGTCACGTTGCCGGTGAAGCCGTCGCACACCACGACGTCGAAATCACCCGTAAGGATATCGCGTCCCTCGGCGTTGCCCGCAAAGCCTGGCACCTGCTTGGCCATGAGCGCATGCGTCTTGATCGCAAGGTCGTTGCCCTTTTCCTCCTCCTCGCCGATGTTGAGAAGGCCGATGCGCGGATTCGGAATACCCAAGATGCGTTCGGCGTAAATACCCGCCATGCGGGCGAACTGCACGAGGTAGGCAGGCTTGCAGTCGGCGTTGGCGCCTACGTCGCACAGAAGGACCGGGTGGGACGGCGCGGGAAGGGGCATGGCGAGAGCCGGGCGCTGCACGCCCTTCACACGCCCGACCACGAGGGTCGCAGCGGCGAGGCATGCGCCCGTAGACCCTGCGGAGAAGAAGCCCGCCGCCTGGCCTTCCTTCACCAAACGGCAGCCGACCACGATCGAGGAGTCCTTCTTCTGTCGCACGGCGCGGGCGGGGTGCTCGCCCATATCGATCACCTGGGTGGTAACGCGCGCCTCGCAGCGCTCATGGTTCGCGGCGAACGGGGTCACCACCTCGTCGGGCCCGCACAAAACGATCTTGAGCGCAGGGTCGGCCTCAAGCGCGGCTGCGACGCCTTCGAGCACGACGGAGGGCGCGTTGTCGCCGCCCATGGCGTCAATTGCAAGAACGGTTCCGGGAAACGCCTCGGCAGCAGCACGAGCGGCGGCCAGTTCGCGAGATTTCCTTCCCAAGGTGAACTCCTATCCGGCAGACGCGATTGCACCCACCTCGTGAAAAAGCCTCCCGTCCGCGCGCAAGGGTGCGCGGAAATGGGAGGCTCCAGGCTTGCCTATGTTAAGAAGCTAGGTCGGACTCGGCGAGCCCGCAAGCCGCTATTCGGTCTCGATGACTTCGCGGTTCTTGTAGAAGCCGCAGTTCGGGCACACGCGATGCGGAAGCTTCACTTCGCCGCACTGCGGGCACACGGAACGAGAAGGTGCGTCGATGCGGTCGTTAGCGCTGCGACGAGTATGGGTGCTTGCACGACCCGTTTTTTGCTTAGGTACTGCCATGATCTAGCTCCTTTGTAAAACATCGGACGGATTTCCGAACCGCCCGCTTATCACTGGGTAAACACGCGAAGAGATATGATAGCAAAGAGAAACGAGCGGCGCAAGGCCTTGTGTGCGTTTTCGCCTCAGCTTACCACATAATGCGCAGAAAAGGTTGATTTGTAAGTTCATCCGAACACTTAGGTTTCGTTCTCGAACTCATCCGGA